>Ga0302116_1001367_pt1 | contig 14703 bp, 22 predicted proteins | sample AG5_SCM_MG_FD_203124 | JGI IMG/M metagenome (GOLD analysis project Ga0302116, IMG submission 203124) | Marine microbial communities from Western Arctic Ocean, Canada - AG5_SCM | ecosystem: Environmental > Aquatic > Marine > Oceanic | place: Canada: Western Arctic Ocean | collected 2017-10-01 | reverse complement strand
TCTCCCTCTCCCTCTCCCTCTCCCTCTCCCTCTCCCTCACTCACCTCCGTGGCTGAACTTCCTTCCCATTGCTACGCTGACCAACCCGGGGTTAGGACACGAAACTTCCTGCGGGTTTGGCGTGGCCAACCCCGGGTAGATGCATTCGTTCCACAGAGTTTCGAAGCCATCCCACATTTCACCGTGGACATCTCCAATTTCCCCACATTCAAAGTTGAAGTAAGTTCCCCCGTCGTCCGTCTGCCCGGCCCAACTTCCGCCCGCCATGTAGTTATGGAACAGCACTCCTTCGGCAGCGTTCCTGTAGCACCACCCGGCGTAACTGTCTGATTTTTCCTCCCAGTCGAACCTCCCATCTATGTTACCATATCCGACAGTGAGGTCAACGCCACCCGCCAGCTGGCAGAAGTCTCCACCCTCCCCTCCAATTTCTGTGCTGCACTGGGCCAGCTCGATCTTGGTGAGCGCCGAGATCCCTGGCCACTGACCACTTCCTTCGTACTCTAAATGCAGCGGGAACTCCTTGTAAACATACATGTTCGCTTGTGTGTTTTCGACGCACATGCCGCCGGTGTCGAAGTTAACGACCTCGTGCTGGTCCTTGCCGCCCGTGCCAGGGACAGTGAACTTGTAAAGGCCAGCACCCTCAATCTTGCCGTCCATGAGGCAGTCGCCACGAGTGACATCCCTGGTCGCCACTATCGTGTTGTCGTAGTTCGCGCTGCGCCGTCGAAACAAAATGATTAGTGGAAGAAAAAAAGAAAAGAATATTGATTCACAATCAATCAACACGGCTCTCACCTCCCCCTCTGCCTGTACTCCAAGGTGACGTCGATGCCCCTGCCGTCGCCGCCCTCCACAAACCCATCAACCGTGACAGCCAAGCCCACCTCATCCAAATCGATGACGTAGGTCTCGCCAACATTGAGAAACGCGCTGTCGAGATTGCCATCAATGCCCGCCTCGTAGCTGCTCAAACTAGCAACCGAATAAGAATGAACGTTGACGAGCTGGGAGAAGCCCAGCACCCCTGCGCCGCCGAGCGAATAATGTTTAGCAGTGAATGTGGCCAATCGCTTGCTCGCTAGCTCGCTCACCTCCCATGCCGTTCTTGTGGTAGATCGGGGCCCAGCTAATCATCAACCCGCCCCCGTTGAACAAACTCCGCCACTCTAACCAGTAGTAAATAGTTGGGTGGTCGGTGAAGATCCTCACCAAGCCGTACTGCGACCCGTCGCTGGAGAGCTGCTGGTCGTCGATGGGCTGCATGACAATTCTCAACGGTTGTCCGTTTCCCATTCGCCGGCAGTCGCTCTGCGCCAATCCAATCGTTTTGAGTTTGGGGTTAATAAATATTAGGTCGCACTCGCTAAGCTAAACTCACCTGCATCTCGCCCCCACACATCGCGTTGTCCTCCCGTCCGATGCTGAGCACGTTGCTCTCGTGGTCCATCCAGTTCATGACGAACTTGGCACCGCCGAGGAAGTGGGCGCTCGGAATGGGGCCTTGCCCCATGACGCTGTACGGGTTGCCATACTCTGTGTAGCCGAAGGAGTCGTGTTGGTTGCCCAAGTTATGACCCAGCTCGTGGGCCACGACTCTGCCGCTGAACTCCCCTCCCGTGCCCCACCTGGTCCAGCTGTTCTTGTACCCGGCCCAGGCGATTCCTGCCCACCCACCCCCTTGGCCGCAGCTGGGACTGACGACGTGCGGAAAGTCGAAGTCGGGGGTGTTGCCGCTCTCCTCGTCGTAGCTGCCGAGCTACTCAATTAATTTGAGTGGAACGTTGGTTGTTTAGAGTGGGTTAGGAGTGGTTTAGGAGTGGTTTAGGAGTGGTTTAGGAGAGTGGATATTATGCGCCTATTATGCTCACCTCCGGGAACTGCAGAAAAACGTACTCCATGATTTTTGACATGACCTCACCCAGGTGGTCGATCTCACCCCCCCCTGAATCGTTGTTGCACAGCTCCGCGGACATCCCCACGGAGTCGGGCAGCACCAACAGCCCGGGAACCTCCACGACCTCCGTCGTCAGCGCTCCGTTGCTCATTGTACTGAAGTAGTTTGTGACGCTTTCCATCTCGGCCTGCAGGTCGGCCTCGAACGAAGCGTGCTTCGACAAGTCGGTGTCGCTCGCATACGCGGTTTCCCGCGACGAGCAGTCCAGCCCGGCGTAGCAGATGACCATGAGCAGGATCTTTTTTGTGAATCAAGAGCAAAACGAGCGAGCAAAACGATTGTAAATTTGTAATTGTAAATTTGTAAATGTAAGGGGTTAGTTTAGTTCTAAGCAGTGGCTCGCATATATTTCTAGTCTTCCTCAAAGCTCGCTCGCTCGATCGCAGTATTTCGCTCGCTCACCTTTTTGTCTCCCTTGGTATATTCGTTGACGTGTTCGGATGAGGATGGGGATGTGGCTCGCCTCCTGTTCGACTCGCCCACCGACTCCTCGAACCGCTTCGTCTGGACCGTCGTCAGCAGCTCACCGGCAGCGGAGCGAGCGGCGGCCGCGGAGGCAAAGGCGACCTCCCCGACGCCGTCGTGGCAGGTCAGAGCATTAGCATTAGCTTCCGCATTAGCTTCCGGTTTCGCACTCCAGCATCGCAACGGCGAGTTGAGCGCAAAGAATTCGCCAGAAAGGGTCACTCCGTGGACTGGGACCTGATCGTTAGTCTTCAGAAACATGGAACCCCCCCAGGAGTTGAACTTGAGCCAGCTGGAGCTGGAGCCCAGCTTCACGGACTGTCTCACAGACATGTTCATGGCATCCCTCCTCTCTTCGTTCTCCTCGATCCGGCGGGCGACATCGCCCTCCGCGATGGTCATCACCTGAGTGCGGAGGGAGGCCAGGCCATCGAAGGTCTCCTCCATCAGGCAGGCTGGCAGCAGCGCGAGAGAAGATCGAGAGGAAGGAGGGAGTGAGAAGGCCAGATCAACCAACTGGCTAACAGCACCCAAACTCGCGAGCCTCTCCAGGGCGGCCAGTCTCGCAAGGCAGGCGTGGGTGGTCTCATCCTCATCATCATCATCATCATCGCCCAGCGAACTTAGCATGGTGGCTGTTGAGGAGGTGATCACTTCCATCAGGGTTGATAGTTCTGAAGCATCCAAAGGTGAGAAGGAGTCAGGCTGGCCACGAATGTAGGAGTTGTGGGTTAAATCTACTGTGCCTGCTGGGCTTGCCCAGGTCATGGACGTGGCCATGGTGGTGGCCAAGGCCAGCAAGTTAAGATGGAAAATCATTTTATGCGAAGATGCATGCTTTTTTTATTTGCCGACCTTTTTTTTTGTTTAAATGATATATTTTAGCATAGCAAATTTAACAATTTATTTGGGAATATTGCGGCCTTTCAATCTACTGATCCTCCCCTTCCCCTTCCGTGTGCCCTGAAACTTGCCTCGCAAACACATCCAATTCTTCTCTCAGTTTTCACCTCGCCATTTATAAGCTCAATAAAAACATCATTCGAAGAAACTTCACGTGTTCACAAAGCAACTCGAAGGGTTAGGTTAGGTTCCGTTTGAATCCTTAGACCTACCGACCGCCCGACTACACCACCACACCATGTATCTTCTACAAGCAATCCAATCCACTCCAATCCAATCCAATCAAAATCACAACCCCCACTACCAGTCCTTGTACTTTGACCTATTTTTTTCGAACTCCGTGAGCTTCACCACCTTCCCCGCCTTCTTGTCCCCCTTCCTGATTTCATCCAGCACATCATCGCTCCTGTCCTTAACCTTCCAGGCGCAAGCCCCGCCCACGCAGACCATTCTTCCCACTTCGCTGTCCGGCAGGGCCTTCTTCTTCTTGACAATATTGTTGCTATTCCCGTTACGGTTACTGTTACTGTCACTGTTGCTATTGCCATTACTATTTGTCTCGTCCTTCCTCTTCCTCTTCCTCTTCTTACCCCCCCCCATATCGTCATCGTCATCGTTGTCGTCATCGTTGTCGTTATTGTTATCGTTAACCTCGTCATCAATGTCCTCTTCATTATAACTCTGACTCTTGGTGACGTCGTCGACGACGCTCCTGAAGCGCTGCTGCGCCTTGCTCAAGCTCCACACCCCGAACTGGTGCCACTGCGGAGGCACGCCCCCGTTCTTGGCAATGAAGTCCCTCCTCGCGTTGGAGTGGTACTCGCAACCGTAGCGCCTCTCAATGGTGGCATTGGAGGTGGAAATGGTGGCAGGGGGGGGCGTTTTTATTTTTGTCTTTGTCTTTCTCCGCCCGTCGGGTTTTTGTTTTTGTTGTTCTTTTTCTTTTAGATTTAGTTTTTCTTTCTCTTTCTTCTTCACCTTGTCCTTCACCTTGTCCTCATTCCTTGACACCGCAAACGGCTTGAACTTCTTCTTGCAGCAGTTGAACTCCCCCCAAATGCCTACCGCCTCGCTGACCCGCTGGCTCTGCGGGTTCTCGTTGCTCCCCTCGTGGGCCCCGTTGCTTCGCCTCGAGGCGGTCACCACCGCCGAGGACGGCGAGAACAGCTCCCCGCCGTACATTTCCCCGCCCACCCCGCCGCTCTTCCTCCCGCCGCCGCCGCCGCTCAGCTCCATGGGGTATCCGCAGATGAACCCGAGGGGGACCGAGGGCAAAGCCGAGGCGGCGATTGCGGATCAGTCCGAGGGGAGGATGCCGGGGTCGGTCAGGTGGTTGGCTGCAATTGGCCGAACGTGGGAGGGGGGGGGGTTGAGGGAAGAGGAGGAGGAGGAGAAGGAGGAGGAAAAGGAGGAGGAAAAGGAGGAGGAGTTTGCGTTGGAAATTGTGGAGGGGTAGCCATTTATGGCGTAGGCGGAGGGGACTCGGCCATAGCTGGGATTTGAATTTGGATTTGAATTGGGGTGGGATGATGGGATGATGGTATGGTGAGTAAAGTACACTTGTGATCCACATTCACATACACACTCACACATCCACACTCACACATTCACACTCACACATCCACACTCACACATCCACACTCACACTCACACATTCACACTCACACATTCACACATCCACACTCACACTCACACATCCACACTCACACATCCACACTCACACATGCACACATCCACATTCACACATCCACACTCACACATCCACACTCACACATCCACACTCACACTCACACATTCACACTCACACTCACACATTCACACATCCACACTCACACATCCACACTCACACATCCACACTCACTTGTTGTTTTTGCTTGCATTGATCAGCTTCAGCTTCATTTGGGAATTAGGGGTAGTGGTGCTTCGCAGCCGGTGACCAGCAACCTCAGTACTGCCACTTTCTGCGGTGCTCCGAGTGCCAACCCGTTTGCGCATAGGCTCAGGCGGAGCTTGGATTACATCCGAGTCTGACTCCTCAACAAAAGAGATTTTTTTTGTTCTTGCCATTGGGCCGTTGTGAGCAGGAAACACAGAACTTCTGTGAAACTTTGGCTAGGGGTGAGGTGTGGTGACTCTCTTTTTATGCCAAGCAACACAAATGCTTCAAAAATGAACGGATGAAATTGCTTGAAAAAAACAAACTTTTTGTTGCTTTCCTAAATTCAAATTAAGTAAACTCAGCAACTCCAAAGTAAGAGTATTTGCTGTGGGTAGGTTAATCCCTAATTTATGATCAGGAAGGAGCGAGAGGCAAAAGCCCTACGTTTACAACAAGAGGCGAAATCAGACACTAAAATACATCTTCCGCATCCTCCTGCTCCCACTTCTTCTATTTCTGCTTCTATTTCTGCTTCTATTTCTGATTCTATTTCTGCCAATGAGCTCCCCAAAATCAAAATTGAACCCACCAAACCAAAGACGAAACCAAAGACGAAACCAAATGCCAAACCAAAAACCGAAACTCTCTCCCCAAACCCCATTTTCTCGCTCACTGAGCTAACAACGATAAATGCCATCAAGCAGCGGATGGCCCTTTCCCTTCCTTCCTCCTTCATCACGCCAAAGGCTGGCCACATGTTTGCAACTGAGCGGAACAGGAGCAACAAGGACCTTCAAGACTTTGCTGAGTTCGTTCACATCCTCGATGTTCGCTGTCAGTCTGACATAGCATCGCACGTTGTGGGGAGCCGGTCCTCGACGCTCATCAGAGGCAGCGTTATTTACCCCTTCGACCGGTTGAAGGTTCAATTTGCCGCGTTTAATGTAGCGGTTGGAGCTGCGGTTGAAGCTGCGACTGAAAACGAAGACATTTTCATCGAGCCGCTGACAGCAAACTTGATCAACGACCCTGAGAACACCTACCTGATCTGCTGCACAGACGGGCAGCGTTCTGTTCTTGCTTGGGAGGTGAGTGAGCGAAGCGAGAAGCGTTTTTTGAGTGAAAAATCGTTTTGTTCTGTGTTTTGGACCATTTCTGAACAATCGCTTAGCTCAAGAAGATGCGCTTGGCCGAACTCGCCACCGTGTCCAATTCTGATTGTCTGAAGACGTTGTGCGTCGGATATACGGTTGGTTAGTGATTCGCCTTTAATTGCGTTTTTTTTATTTCACATTGACCTGAGATGGCGTGTTTCGGACCGTCCCTGAACAACCCCATTGGTAAAAAAAGATGCGCCTTGCCGAATTCGCCCATATTATATTGACCACTCCTAATTCATTTTGCTTGGCGCAGCTCCTGACGAGCGCTTATTCGTGTGGCGATTTTAGAGTTATAGAGGGTGGGGTTAGAAGGTGGCTGAAGGACGGCTTGCCGACGATATGCATCGCGGGGGGTGACATCAGCTCAGATAGCGATTCCGACTGATCATAGAATGGTTACATTCCTAGAAGTTGTCGTTAGTATTTAAAAATCAAAATCTATTTTAGAATGCCGAAGCCTATCCTTGTTCTTATGCTCACCCAACAAAAGAATCAAACCCTCGCGCGAGTCAACAGCTCCGAAAGTTGAAGCAGGGACTTTAATGGAATTACCAATTACTATATCATCCTGCGCAGGTTGCACCGGAACCCTTAACAGTGGGGCACTCAATCTCGCAAGGTGTTTGTCCAAGCCCAAAATTTCCCAGTTAAACCTAAGGTTCACCTCCACAGCCTCCTTCCCGAAGTTGGCGATAACGATGAGCGCAGATGTCCCCGCCCTGACAAACGTCGTTATCTTAACGTTTTCGTTTTCACAAGTGACCGGTTGAGACGGCGAAGAATCCTCAAGCTGCACCGAGCGAAGCAAGAGAAAAATGAGTTAAGCGAGTCAAACGAATTGAGTGGAATATTGTTAGTTCAGTAGAGGATGTGAGTAGCTGTAGCCATTTCCGCTCCTTCGCTCGCTCACCTCAGCCCACCAGCCCACCATAACTGATTCCATTATGCCGAAGGAATCTTGCAAAGCCCAAATGTCTCGCGGGTCGAAAGGATCGCACCCGGGAGAAATTGAGTACTGGTCGTCGCACGTCGGTGTGGGCTCGAAAGCGTCATCGTTGTGGTCCGCATAATTCTGCCACCGGTTGGTTGAACCGTGGAGTAGGCCTTTAAAATGTGTTGGGGTCGCGCCGCTGTACCTTAACATGTCGGAGGGTAGCCCGAACAATAGCCCCGAGATCTCACTCAACCAATAATCCGGAGTCGCCTCATCATAATCGAACATTTCCCCGTACCAGAGCGAGTCGATGAACGGATACAGCTCCATGTAGTTTGCCGCGCAGCTGTCGCAAAAAGCACCTATATCGCAATGGTGGTCAATGAGTCCCCCGTCGCCAAGCACTCCCTTGGTCCTCATCATCGTCACGCGATCGTACGCGATCTCATCTGCGCTCAGCGTGAGTTAGTTTTGTTTAGTTCTCCAATGGCGTGCCATGTCCCTGAGCTGGACCGTCCAACGAAAAGTACCGCCGCCTCTATACGTTGGAGTTACGGTCGATCCAGTGATTCGCCCTTTTTCTTTCTTTTTTCGCTTCGCTTCGCTTCGCTTCGCTTCGCCTCGCTTTCCTTTCTTCTCTCTCGGCTTCGCTCGCTCGCTCGCTCGCTCACTCACTCACTCACCTAGGTAAATGCCATCCAGCTGGAAATCTTTCTGCATCTGCAAGTTCCCCTGGACGTAGTAGTTGTTCCACCGCGACATGGCCTTGACCATGATCGCGTCGTCCTGCGCCGAGCAAAGTGGGTTAGTTTAAGTTTTTTGACATTAGTAAATGAGAGCGTCCACCCACGCACCTCCTGCTGGCTCCAGAACAAGTCGCTTTTCTGGTCAATGGGCTGGTCCATCCTATTTGACCACGCCGGCAGGTAATTGCCTTGGAGATGCTCCTGGAGCCAAGGACTTCCTTCCCCCTCCGTGGGTCCGCTAACAAACGTTTCTTCGAGCGATCGCAGTGCCCAGAGCTCCTTAGCCTTGAACGATAACTCGCGCATGGTGTTGTAAATCTTAAATTTCAGTCCCACGTCGTGGGACGCTTTGCTGGCGCTCGCCATGAGAGAGTTGGTCAGAAATGGCTGCTTACCAAGCGAGTCAAACGAATTGAGTGGAATAATGTTAGTTCAACAGTGGATGTAGCCATTATGTCTGCAGCCATTTCGCGAGACCCATCGCTCACTCACTATTTAATGGAGCAGAGGGGAGGCGAGCGAGACAAAACAATTGATAATAATGTTAGTTTAGTAGTGGCTCGGATTCTCGTCTTCATCAAGGCTCGCTCGCTTCGCTCGCTCGCCGTAGTTGATCCAGGGATTTATCACGTTCCCTTGGTGCTCAACCAAGATCGTGGCACCGCCTTCTGCGATCGCCGTGTAGTTGACTGGTCCGCCTGCCTGGTAGTGGCGCTCGCCGTAGTGCTTCTTCAAATCCAAGGGGCGCGTCGGGGTGATGAGCAGCGAGAAGCGAAACGTTTTTGAGATAACTTTGTCACCTTTTTTACCCTTGTCGGTGTTTATTTTTCCTGTAAAAATCGATGCGACTCCATTTCTTGTCACCTTGATGCCTCCGGTTCCGCCGTTCGACCACTCTTCGGGCGTCGGGGGCGTGTCTCTCGAATCGTAGGGCACCGCTGCCTGCCAGTCGTCGCTCTCGCCCTGCGTTTATATTGTTGTTGGTTAGGTGGGTTAATGTAAAAAGCGAGCCGCGAGCAAAGTGAGCCAGCAAGATACTAGTTAAGACTAGCTCGCTTCAAGGATCGCGAGCCAGCAACACCATACAGCTGTGTGACTTCACTTTGGCTCACCTTGGGGAACATGCGTACCCCCGCGCCACTGCTTCCCAACCACAACGCGTTGTTTCCGTTGACGCCGTCCCACTTCCAGATTTGTTCCTTTCCCGCCGCTTCAGAGAACCAGCTCGCCAACAAGCCGCCCTTTCTTCCCAGGCCCAGGGAAAAAACTGCGGCTTCGGGTGCCATCGGAACCTCCACGGAAACGCTGAGTCTATCGGCTTTCTCTACCTTGGCCTCCAGGGTCACGGAGTAGTCGACGTACCCTGAGTAGTCCAGCGTCGCACTAACGTTGAGGCTTATTTTCGAATTTAAATCCGAAGCCACAGAATTCCAAGATACTGAGCGACCGTAGTCGTCTGCGTTTGGCTTCGCTTCCGCGCCCGCTTTTACTACCAGAGGTGCAATAACGCCGCCGACTGAAACTTCGAAGCGAACGGGAGCCGCCAGCGCTGCCGTGGTCCGGTTCGGTTGCTGAGGGTCGGAATTTACGAGTATCTCATTTATCATTCCGTCGGCGCCGACAGTCACGCTCTTACCGAGCATCGATACTCGGAACGCAGATATAGATGTAGATGTAGATGTAGTGTCTGGTGAGTCGCTGGCCTCGCTGGTCTCAACCTCGACCCGGGTGAAGGGGGGCGGGAGCGAATCTGGAATACATTTAGGGGTTGTTAGTTTACTGATGAACAAAAAAGGCGAACCACAAAATCGACCGTAACTCCAACGCATGGAGGTTTTAGACGCTCAAAATTGGACACGGTGGCGGGCGGGTTTGGCCAAGCGCATCTTTTGTGCGAGAATGTTGTTAAGGGACGGTTTTGGTCCAAATCAGGGTATACTATATATCTCTCGGGGGTTGTTCAGGGACGGTCCAAAACACGCCATGTGCACGTCAACGCTTCGCTCGCTCGCGGCTCACCCTCCCCAAAGCCGATTTTGGAATTTAGCCACTGAAGACGTGTTTGGCGCCAATGATCGTTGTCGCCGCCGTTCTTCACCGGCGGAGTGTCTGCCACCGTGATCTTCACGCTGGCGGTGTAGGAGCTCCCGCTCTTCCCGACGAGAGATACCTCGCCTTCGTACGTCGTGCCCCCCACAGCATCTTCGGGGATCACCGTCGCAACGTAGAAGGAGCGCACAGTGCCCTCTGCCACGGTTCTTGCAGCTTCGGACGGGAAGTACGGATCTCCGAAGTAGTCCGATCCCTCGAGGTTCAAGCAGCTTAACCCGAGAGGGGCGAGCCCGGCAGTAAAGTCTAAGCGGTTTATGGCAACGCTCGTCAACGGGGAGAAGAGCGCCACTTGGAAATGTAGGTGCTCGCCCGGCGCCGCTAAGGAATTGAATTGGGCCAGGGAGTCGGGGCTCCGCTCATTTATATTCGCCCAACGCCGGGGAAGCTTGTTGGTCATTCGGACGGGAATCATGCGGTCCTCGGTGACCAGGAGGACGCCATCGGGGTGAGCCGACCGCTCCAACAGGGCGGCCGTCTCAGCAGCCGTCGCCGGAAGCTCCATCTCGCCAAAAGCGTCGAAGAGCGTGCGAGATTGAAGACTTCCGACGGTCGCTTTTGGAATTGAAGATAGTTCCAAGTCTCCGAACCAGCTTGTGTTGTTGTTGTTGTTGTTGTTGTTGTTGTTGTTGGTGTTGTTGTTGTTGTCGCAGGCGGCGAGCTGCGTGTCAATCCCATACCCTCCGTTCGAGTACGGAAAGTAGTAGGCGTGGTAAAGACCCGGACCCGAGGTGGCGGTGAACACAATGTCGCCAGACTCAGGTGTGGAGGAAATTACAGAGCAGTCAGAGACAACCAACTCGGTTTCGGCGGATAGGACGACCACAGCCTTTGTTTGGGGGGAGGTGTCGTGCCGGGCCCAGGGCATGATCGCCCTTATTGCTTGGTTGGGATTGGATAACGAGGAGGGTGACACAAAAATTTCAACACGGTGATTTCCAACGTGTTGCCAACGTTTGGCTCCGGCAAATCTAGTTGTTTTTCCGTCGTCCGGCCAACCGGCACATTGTTCAGAGAGATTGGGGATGTCAGTTGATTGGGTGAAGTATGGAGTAAGGTTTAAGGCAAGGATAGCAAATTTGATTATTATCATATCGTGTGCTTGTGGATATAACTTGTGGAAGGGTGTAACTTCTCAACTCAATTTTTTTTAAGAATCTCAAAATCCAAAGATGCGGGAGGGAGAAGGAGATAACAAGCGAAAAAGCGGGAAAAAGGAATAAAAATATAACAGAAAGCTTAAACCTCAAAAAAAAAAATCACAAAAATAATAAAATATTATAAACATAATTCATACACTTCGTCCAGTTGGACTTATCCAACTATGAGAGCATGCACATATTGTTTCTCTTCTTTTGTTTTTGTCATGCTGTTGACGGTATCAACACCAACGAAACCCCAACAACAGTATCAAAATGAAATTGTGTAATTGTCTCATTTAATATTGAAACGTTCAAGAGCCACAATGCGGGGTGCAACGCCGAGAACTGGAACGACCAGGATCAATCCCCCATGAGTGACCCAGCCACGTTTGCCCCTCAGCTCTTGAACATTTCCAATTGGGTCGAGAGCTTTCAAATGGTGGGCGCATCTTCCGCAGTGTTGACTGCAAAACACGTGTGCGGGTTCATGTTGTGGCCCACAGAGACAGTATTTGACGACGGGACCCCTTACAACTACCACTCTCCCCGGGATGTAGTGCGCGAATTTTCCGACACTCTGCGCAAAAGCGCTATTTGCGTCGGGCTCTACTATTCTTTGGCTGCAAACTTTTTTTGAACTCCGACTTGGCTGTTAAAAACACAACGCTCCTTCCAAACCAGCACCTCGTGACTGAAGAAGAGTACGAGAGAATTGCAGGTGACCAGCTGGCTGAGCTCTGGAGCAATTATGGCGACCTAGATGAGGTGAGTTTAAGCGGAGCTTTCGAGCGTAGCGGAGCGGAGCTGGGGGGGGTTGAGATAGACGAGAAATATACGAGCCACTACTAAAGCCTTCCAGATTTGGTTCGATGGCGGTTACGAGAAAGACGCTGAAATTTGAAATAGATTGAATCAATTTTGTTTGGCGGGTTTGATGTTGACCGCAGTGCGGCTGGAGAGCTGCAAATTTGAAATAGATTGAACCAATTTTTACAGATTTTTTTTGTCATTGATATTGTTTCGTTAAGGACGACGTGTCGCACGTTTTGGGGCAGACATCGGGGGAACTCAACTATCTATCACTTTGGGTCTGGCTTTAGGAACGAGAGGATTTGTCCGCAGATGGAATAACCGAGCGACATGTTGTGGTTGAGGTCGTAGAGAATCTTCATTGCAGCAAGAGCCCTAAGGCTCGCCAAGTCTAGTACAAGTGGGAGGGAGTCAACAGGCGCCGCTTTGTCCTGGGGAGAGACTGTGAGGCGGAGGAACTGGCAGACGGCGTTGTAGGGGGCGTAGATCTCGTGGTACTTGGCAGGGAGAAGAAGGAAGAGGAGGGCGGGGAAGGAGGTGGAGGTGATGTACTCGGGCTCTAATGCAAGGACAGTTACGATTTCTCTGCACGCCTGTTGGGTTTGAGCATAAAGGAGGGCCGTGATGCCATTGAGGTTTTCAATGGTAAGGGAAAGTGGGTGTCGGTGGATCATTCGAAGAGCAAGAAACACGAGGGAGTCGCTGTATATATAGCTATTGAAAGCAACATTTCGAAGAAGTTCAGAATTGTCGTATTTGAGCACTTCACGCACCAACTCGTCATCGTGCTCATTGATGAATTTGTGGCAGTCTGCATACGATCGTGATTGGATCCAATCAGCCATCTCATTATTCCAATAACCCACTGGTGCGTACAAGCGGGCCATCCCCTCCCTACCCAACGAACGAGCTTCCTCGAGAGTGAGGGAGAGCAAGCTGATGATCTCAGCACAGGCTCCACTCCTACTGGCAATGTCGAGGGGAGTTTCGCCTTTATTGTCTCGTGTGGTGAGGGCCTCGTCATTCAAGCAAATCGACTCCACACCCACATTGGCAAGAGTATGTGTGTGTGTCTGAGCTTTCGCTGCCATCCAATGATGTGGCAGTCGTCCATGCTCATCTCTCTCCTTGTACTTTCTCCCGAGCAAATCATCATCACTATCTGGGTGAAGCATGACATTTTGTACCTTGGGCCAATTACGCTGCTTGAGGTACTCATGGTGCTCATTCATTGGATGCCCTTATCACAATTCAGTGATTCAAACGAGAAATGATGAAGATCACCCAGATCGAGGGAGCAAGGTGACCGAAAAGTAAATTTCTGTAAAATTGTCAAGCTGAGACTTCTCTGAATAGAAAATGAAGTACTTAGCTTAAAAGTTGCCACTTTATATTCACTCGTCGCACATATACATACATAACCATCTTTTCTGCAGCTGGAATGAAATTCTTGCCTCGATCAATTGCTTTACTTTTAAGTGCCACATCATTCACACAGAAGAAACCAACAGCAGCTGTACTTAGAAGGTCCTCCAGCTCAATGTCCATGACCACAGCCCTATCGTGGCCAACCCTAACTTCCCACCTTCTAACGAAGACGGATCCGAAAACCAACCCAACCAACCCACAATCTCTTGTTAGAACTTTTGGGAAAGTTGACGAGGCTGACATAAGAGTCACACTTTACCGGGGTGAGTTGTGAGACAGGCTCGCTCGTTTCGCTCATAAATTGTAAAGAACTTACAAGCACACTTACACTACTCTTCAAACAACCCCACCCCCTCGCCTGCTGACCACCCGAACCACCCTCTCCAGACCACCATGCGTGGTGCCCCTATTGCCAGAAGGTGAGCTTCTGCTTCTGTCGGCAACACAACATTCCCTTCTAATTGCTGAGCTTCGTTCCCTCGCTTCGCTCGCGCAGATTTGGCTCTACCTAGAGGAAGCACAAATCCCCTACAAGGTCAGCAAAGTCACCATGTTCTGCTACGGTGAGAAGGAACCTGCCTACAAGTCGATCGTCCCTTCGGGCATGTTGCCTGCGATGAGCCTCGATGGCAACATCATAACCGAGTCTGATCAGCTCCTCTTTCACCTCGAGGAGGTATTCGGCCCGATGCTTCCCACCACCCCCCACCTCTCCTCCCCCACTGTCCTCCCAATGCGGAAGCTCGAGCGTAAGCTCTTCGGCGCGTGGTGCGATTGGCTCTGCAGGCGGCAGCTTCCCGGAGGTGAGTGAGCGAGCATATCATCACTATCGACATTAAACTGAATACACATACACCTTCTTCGCTCGGCCACAGGTGAGGGCCGCGCGGAGCGACAGTTCCGAGCGGTTGCGAGCGAGGTGGACGCCGTTCTCGCAGCTGCCGACGGGCCGTTCCTTCTTGGTGATTTTTCCGTTGCCGACGTCATCATCACCCCTTACATTGAGCGGATGAGCGCTTCTCTTGCGTATTACAAGGACTTTCAGGTGAGCGAGCGAAATAAATACTGCGAGCGAGCCTTGTGGCAACTTACTCACTCCTAATTCACTTTTGCTCTCCGGCTCGGCGCAGCTTCGGGGAGAGTTCTCAAACATCAACATTTGGTTCG
>Ga0302116_1001366_pt1 | contig 14704 bp, 7 predicted proteins | sample AG5_SCM_MG_FD_203124 | JGI IMG/M metagenome (GOLD analysis project Ga0302116, IMG submission 203124) | Marine microbial communities from Western Arctic Ocean, Canada - AG5_SCM | ecosystem: Environmental > Aquatic > Marine > Oceanic | place: Canada: Western Arctic Ocean | collected 2017-10-01 | reverse complement strand
TTGTGCACTTCAAGCCCATTCTCATCCGTCGTCGTAACTTTCCCGCCAATCTCTTTATATCCAAACGCCAACGTCTTGTTCAAAAAACGTCGCAAGTTCCCTCTCGCCGTCGCCGTCGCGCATATCGTTTGACACGAACCAGGTGGCCTCAAAACGTCCAACACGTCGTTCTCAAACCCACCATCTAACAAACGATCGATTTCGTCTAAGATCTGCACCTCAATTTTCGACAGGTCTAAAACGTTGAGCTTCTTCAACTCCAACATCCTCCCGGGCGTCCCGACGACCAGTTTCGGTTTTCGTTTAATGATATCTTCCGCATCTTTCTCGTGCGAGCGTACCCCGCCGACGCACAAACAGACGTTAATACCGTTCGCCTCTTCGAACAAACCTTTCGCTTTTTCAAACACTTGCTGCGCGAGCTCTCTCGTCGGCAACACAGCGATCGCTTTCACTTTGATTTTGTCTTCTTCTTCCTCATCACTCTTTAACAAAAACCGCATCAACACCGGCATCAAAAACGCGTACGTCTTCCCACTCCCGGTCGACGCGCAGATCAATCCATCTTTCGAGTTTTCTTTTTCCTCTAGATATAATTTATCCATCGCGTCTTCTTGCATTTGCGTCCATCGCGTCACCCCGAGAGAACGTAACAATTGCACCGTCTTTCTGGTGACGCCTTTCGTTGGATTCTCAACGATACTCATTCTGTAATTCTCTAAATTCTTCGTCAAACAAACAAACGTTTTCACCACTAAAACCGCCGCAGAAAAAGAGGCACATCATCTGAAGTCGTAGTAGTAGTAGTAGGCGTCATTATCATCATCGTCATCATCGCCTCTCTCTCTCTCTCTCTGCGCGCAAGTGTGTGTGTAGTCTACAACAAACAAGTGGTGTATGTTTTCGTGTAAAAAAATTCGTCTCTCGCCCTTAAATTTTTGTTTGGTCTGTTTTTGGACCAACACTTAAAATTCCTTTTGGTCTGTTTTTTTTTCCTGGACCAACACCAAAAATATCTCCCCGCATCATCACAAAGGAAATCCAAGACAAATTCAGCCACACATAAGAACCAAACTCATCACGCGCGCAAAAAAACGCAAACGCGCAAAATATCTCGTTTGATCCGCACGCGCTCCCGTTTTGTCGCTATTTATCGAAGAAACATTTAAAATGGGGAAAAATAAAAAGAACCGATCGAAATCGCGGTCGAAATCCGCAGTCGGAGGAAGGACCACCACGGGGAGGACTGAAAATGATGATCTGGGAAAGGACGCGAATTTAACAACGAAAAAGGAAGACGACGAAAGCGCGTTTGTTTTACCGACGCGAGAGGAAGGCGTGTCGTCGACAGATACTGATGTTACTAATGCTGCTGCTGGAATGATGACATCGAGTCGATCGCACTCCATGCTGTCCTCGCAACACACCGACAACGGGCATTCATCGGATGTTATTGCCGAGCAGCAAATGATTAAAGCGTTGAGGAAAGTCCAGGCGGTTGTTCGCGGGTGGAAGACGAGGGCGAAACTCTCCGCGGAACTCGCGAAAGCGTCCGTGGAACTCGGAGGCGCGTGGGAACTCTTTGAACTCGCGCCGTCGGAGAAAGTTACGAAAGGACCGATCAAGTGTAAAGCGTTGTTACCGAAAGCGAGCGGGAACGGGGAGATGTACGTGACCACTTCGTACGTGTGTTTCGATGCCGAAGAAGGGAAGGAAGAGGAAGGTTTGTTCAACGCGTTGTTACCGGCTGTCTCAAGCGGGGCACAAACGCAATCGTTAAGATTGAAGATTCCTTTGTTTGATTTAGAGTCCGTGGCTCCGAAAGTGACGAGCGTTGGATTCATGCAAAGCCGGACGTCGTTGATTATGTTGTTCAAAGATAAAGCGTTTAAACCGAAGGAGTTTGTGGACGTGGAGGATATCGAATCAGTCGTTGAAACGATTAACTTGCAACTGAGGCAACGCGCGAACGACATCTCGAACGCACGATTAATGGCGAGCATGGCAGAAGTCGCTTTGAGAGATCGAAATATTCGAAATGGGAAAGCTGCGAAAGATTTGAGCTCGTCCAAGTTTTATCAAATCGCGGATTCGGCCAACGAAAAAATGAGAGACGACATCGATTTGTTGATGGAGGCGAGAACGAGATACGCGAATGAAAATACCAACGCAAACGTCGTCGTCGTAAAAAACAACGACGGCGAAGACGTGGCGTTGAACGAGGACGAGATCAAATTGTTGCCGAACGCGATTTCTCAAATGAAAGTGAAGCACGCGAACGAGGTCGCGGAGATACGAAGAGAACACTCGGAACGCACTCTCGAGTTGAGCGATCGGTACGCGAAGAAGATTAAAGAGTTGGAGGCAAGAATTCACGCCTCAGAGGAAGCCGCTCACAACGAAAGGGACGATAGAAATAAAATTGTGAAAGGTTTGAACGAACAAGTGAACAAGTTGAAAGATTTCATTAAAAACGCAGATTCGGAGGCGTCGTTGAACGTGAAAAAGCTGGACGATCGATTGGCGACGACCGTTGCGGAGAATGAAAAGCTGAAATGGTTCCTCGAAAAAGCCGAACAATCAAAACTTGCCGCCGAGAAAAGTTTAGAAGTCGAACGCGAAAACTTTTCCAAGCACAAGGGCGAGTTTACGACTGGCGAGAAGAAGCTGGCGATGTCTTTGGAGGAGAAATCAAAGGCGTTGGAGGAGATGAAAAAAATGCACGAGCAAATCAAAGACCATTTACACTCTGAAGGTTTAGAAAAGGCGACCCAACTAGCCGAGGCGAAACACGCGATCGTTTTGTTGCAAAAAGAAACCGCGAAATACGAAAAAGAAACGGAAGAGTTGACGAAAGAGAACTCGACGAACAAGAAGTTGTTGGAAAGCTCTCGAGAGGTTCAAAAAGACGCCATGATGAACATCGAAAAACTGACGAAAGATTTAGCGGAAGCGAATGAGAAAAGTGGGAAGAAGATTGCGTCGTTGAGCAAGACGATCGAAGAGATGCACGCGGACACGAAGGTTGTCGTGCAAGATCACATCGATCTCGTCGAAGAGGACATTTTCCGAAACGTCAACTTTGTCGTCATGGAGGAAAAATTGAAGCTCGCGAACGAGGATGTCCAACGATTAACTTTTGAATTACTTCGCGCTCGACAATCGGAAGGCAACGATCGCGTGGGCATTGCCGCGCAAGCGTTGCAGCAACGCTTGGAAATGGCGGAGGAAAGAGCGCAAGTTGCGGCGGAAAATGCCAGTCGTCTCGAATCGAAACGCGTAGTTGCTGAGCAAATGCTCGCCTCCATGAAACGCGCAATGAAAGACGCTCAAAAGAAGCAAGAAGAAGAAGAAAAGGAAGCGTTCGGTGAGAACTTCCAATCGTCGAAATCGTCTGCTTTAGCTGTGCTTTCTGGTATACATTCGCGTGAATATTCTCCGAAACACGCATCGATTCGATTCGATCCAAATCAACACGAAATGGTCAAAAGCGGCGGCGAGGGGGCATCCACGCCAATCTCAAAAATGTCGAAACTCGATCAATCCACGCCGGCTCCCGCTATGTCTTCTACCTCAAACTTCACTACGCCTGCGAGCAAATCAGCGAAGTACGCGGCCCCGATGGTGGACGCGCCGATGTCATCTATTATGAAATCCAAATCTGGAAACGCCGGTGCGCAAATGAACGAAAGATCGGGTACTCTTTCCCCGGCAGCGAGTGGTACCATGTGTCCGCCAGTCATTGTTGAGCGTATTGTTGAAAAGATTGTTGAAGTTCCGGTGTATAAAGATGTGCCAACAGTAGTCGAAAAAGTTGTTGAGAAGATTGTCGAGAAGAAAGTCCCGACTGGTATTACCGAAGCCGATTTGAAGCGCGCGAAAGAACTCGGTAAAGCGGAGTTAAAATCGGAAATTGAAAAACTCGAAAAGTTGAAGCAAGACACGGCACCGAAAGAGGTGGAAGTGGAGAAACTCGTCGAGGTGTATTTGACCAAAGACGAAGTGAAGAAGAAGAACGAAGAGTTGAAGTTAAAAATCAAAGACTTGGAGAAATCCATCGAAAACGAACGCAAACAAAAGAACGAGAACACGAAAGCCGTGAAAGCGCTCGAGAAGGAGTTGAAATCTGCGCGCAAAGCGCTTGAATCGAAGAAACCTATCGAGAAAATCGTCGAGTTAGAGTACTTTGTCGAAGTTCCGACCGGGATATCGAAGGAGACACTCGAGAAGCACGAGAAGAAAATCTTGGACAAGGCGGTAAAAGACGTCGAAAGTCGCAAGAAGGCGCTGGAGAAAGAAACGTCTCAACTTCGAAAAGAGTTGAAAGCATCGACGGAGACAGCTCTCAGAGAAGCGAAAAAGAAAGTCGAGGATGCAGAAAAGAAAGTGTCAGAGGCAGAGAAGGAAGCGGCGGCGGCTTTCGAGATGGAACGCAAGGCGCTCGCCGAGAAGGAGAAAACACTCGCGGATGAATCCAAGAACATCAAAAAGCGCATCGATGAAGGCACGGCGGAAGCGAAAAAACTATTGCGAGCGGAAGCCGAAGAAAATAAAAAACTTGCAAAACAAGAACTCGAAGAGGCAAAGGCGGAATACAAAGCGAAAATCAAAGAAGCGCGAGCGGAATCAAAAGAGGCTCAAGAACTGATGCGAAAGGAAATTCAATCGATGAAAAACATCAACGCTGATTCCATGAAAGCGTTCGAGGAAGGCCAAAAAGAAGCTCGCTCGTTACTCGCGGAAGAGATAAAACGGTATAAGAACAAAGAATCTGAACTCACGAAGAAAACGGAATCCATGGCCAAGGATATCGAATCTGCGAAAACAGTCGGGTTTAAAGAAGCGGGAAAAACGTACAAACACGAAATCGACCGGTTAAAGAAAATCGAATCGAGTTTGGACGACGAGATCAAACGGACGAGAGCAGAACTCAACAAAGAACTTGTTGCCAAGCTCTCCGAGCTTGAGCGCCAAAAGAAACAGTCAGAGACGAAGTATATCGCCGAAATCGCGCAGCTTCGCGCTGCGGCGGTTGCGCCGACCATCGTCGCGGCTGCGACGAAGGAAGAAGAGAAGACCGTATCTTCGCCGCCGCCAGCGTCTAACGTATCGTCATCACCGAAGAGTAGTAGTATCAATATCAACAACAACAACAACAACAACAACAACAACAACAACGTTCCAACGATTACGAAAGCGGAAGAGGTGATTAAATACGTAGAAATTCCGGACAAGCAAAGCGAGAAGCGATACGAAGCTGAACTGGTGCGAATCACCAAGGCGCATGAGGCGAAACTCAAAGACGCGGACGACAAGATCGAAGCGCTCAAGAAATCGCATCAAGTGGAGCTTCAGAAAGTCGAAGGTGATTTCGCAAACGAAATCAAAGCGCTCAAGAGTTTGGATCACGAAGCTTCGAAAGCACGCGAGCAAGGCCGAAAAGACGCGACAAAGACGTTCGAGCGCGACATGCGGGATTTACGTAAATCCGCGGAGAACGAGAAGAAGCAACTCGAAAAGACGATATCTCGACTCGAATCCGATGTTGCGAGCGTCACGCGCAAAGCGAAGAACGAACTCGAAGACGTGCGTCGAGCTTTGGAGAGGGAGAAGGACAAAATCTCGGATGAACTTGCGCGAGCGAAAAATGCGAGCGAACGCGACGTGTCCAACGCCAAGTTCAAACTAGAGGTCGCGGTGCAAAATACGCAAGAATTGGAGAAGAAAATTCGATTGATGCAAGAGAAAATCGCTTCACCAGACGAGCAAGTGAAGACGATCGAACAACAAGAGACGGAACGTATGAAACTACTCACGGAGAAGGTTAAGTTGGAAGCGAAGGTGAAATCTTTGGAAGAAAAAATTTCCTTGCACAAGGTCGAACTTAACGAAACAATCGCGAATTCACCGGCAAAAGTCTCGACGAGAGAAATGCAGAAGCTCAAAGACGAAGCCGTCGCTGCGCGTGCGGATCATAAAGCCGCGAAAGAGGAGCTTGGACGCATGCAAAGCGAAAACACGCGATTATCGCGCGAGATTGCCACGCTCGAAGTCGAAAAGGCGAAAACATCAAAACCAACCGTCGATCCGAAAATCGCCGAAGAATTGTCCAAGACGAAAGACCAGTACGCGAAATCCATGGAAGAGAAGGCGGTGCTTGAGACGAAACTGTCCTTCCTCGAACGCGATGCGCCGGCGGCGAAGAAAGAATTGCTTTCGCTCGAAAACGAAAAGAAAAAGTTGGAGGCGCGAATCACGGCGCTCGAAGCTGTCGAGCGTGAATTATCCGCACGCGCCTCCAACGCCGAAGACACCAAGTCTAAACTCGAAAAGGCATTTGGCGAGATGGAAAAACGCGAGAAGGCGAACGACGCTACACGTGTAAAGCTCGAGAAGGAAAATTCGTTGTTGGCTCAGACTCGTGACCAACTTCAAAAGGAAGTTTCCACCTCTGAATCGAAGCTTTCGAAGCTCACGGAAACGAACGGTGAAAACGAGAGAAATCTGTACGCACAAACCGCTCGATTATCTGAAATTGAAAAGCAACGCGCCTTGTTGGATCAGCGCGTTGAGCAACTCGAGAAGGAGAAGTCGGCGTTTGAGAACGAACTCGAGGAATCAAAAGAGCTTGGGTATGCGTTACAAAACGCGCAAACCAGATTACAAACCGTCGAGGAAACGTTAAGAGAAACTGTAAACACGTGGAAAGACCTCGAGGAGAAGCACGAGTTTGCAAAAGACGAGTTAGCAAAAGTAGTGCGATCCGAAGCGACGTTGAAGCAAGCGTTGACGACGTTGGAGAAGGAACGCGCCGAGCTCGAATCGAAATCCAAGCACATGTCCGAAGAACTCTCGCGCAACGAAGAAAAGTTGAAGCGATTGCACGAAGCCGAGACAAAAATTGCCGTCGAAGCGGAAAAGCATAAACTCAACGAGGAAAAGTTCAAGCAGCTGGAGGAGCGCACGGCGCAAATGGAAAAGAGAGCGGAGATTTTGGCGGAGAAAGAGCGCGAGCTCGTTGGCGTCAAGGAAAAGCTCGTCGCGCACGAGGCGCAAAGGAAAATGTTCGAGAAGGAAGTTAAGCAAGCGCAAGAAAAACAATCCATGTTGGAGTCGACGATTGAAACGCGCCGAGGAGAGTACCAAGCGGTGATTTCAAAAATGTCCGAAGCCGAGCGTGAAGTCGCCAACGCCAAGGTTGCGGCGGCGATGGCGAAAGAATACGCCTCGAACTCTCGCGATACGTTGGAAAAAGTCCAAGAACGCGAAATGCAAATGCGCGAAGAGCTCACACAAATTCGCATCGCGTACGAAGCGTTGACCGTGGAGTACAGAGAGAAGGCATTCGAATACGCCACCAACGCGGCGAGGTTGGAGAAAATAATCGCCGATTTGCAAAGGCAAGTCGCCTTGCTCGAGCAAAAAGCCGAATCGCTGGTGGAGAAAAACCATCAACAAGATCTCGAGAAGCAAAAATTGCTCAATCACATCAAGAACCAAGAGTACGACATGGAACAGCTTCGAAAGGAATCGTTGGGGTATTACAACGCGTACGTCCAAGTGAACGAACAGTTGAAGCGCACGAAGGAGATGTTGGAGAAGGAAGTTCGAGATTCGCAAAATCTGCACAACGCCATCGCCATGGGCAAACAAAACGCGACCAACAGCTTCGGTCAAATTGGCTACGGCGGCTACGGGCAGCATCAACAACAACAAAGCAATCGATTAAACTTGGCACCGCCACCCGCCGCACTTTCTTCGTTCAGCCCGGACAAGCCGCAACAAGGGGGTCGATTCTCTTTGCTCCCGCCTCCGGACGACATCAAAGACATGATTGGAGGAGGAGGAGGAGGAGGAGGAGGAGAGGGTGACAACTATTAACCTCCCTCGCGCGTATATATATTATTATTATTACTACTGTATATTTCATTATAACTCCTGTAATGAGTCATCACGCTCACTGTTATATAAACGTCCAAACTCTTCGCGAGTACTCTCTCATACAACGAGGTTTTTCTAAATTTCTTCATTTTCTTTACCGCACTTTTTTATTATTATTCTTCCTTTTATTCAATATGCCACGATCGATCGGTCGCGATCCATTCACCGCGATGACGACCACGATGCAACTCGTGAATAAGAAAAGGAAGGAGAATTGCGCGCCTTCGCCTTCTGATACTTTTTGCGATGATACTAAGAAGAAGAAGAAGAAGAGTTTTGGCCCCTTGGTCTCACGGCATGTGAGTTCACAGCCGGGAAAACCTAAGAGGAAGAAGCACACCCCGTCGCGCCGACGACGCAATAATAACAACAATACTATGACCGACGACATCGCTGCGACCTCGCTGTTGCTCTTGAGAACGTCATCGACGACGACGACGACGACGACGTTCTCCGGTGGTGGTTTTGGTGAGGACGGTTGTGGGCTCGTCTTTTCTTCCCTTCCCTCTCTTTCCGAAGGAAAGTTGGGAGGAGACGGAGGAGGAGGAGTAGGAGCAAAAGACGTCAAAGTTGACAAAACGGTCGCATTGCCCGCGAGGGTCGTGCTTTCGACACCACCGCAACAACCTAAAACTCGAATGAAGATACGCGTCGTCCTTCCGCTCCTCGCCTTGAGCGCGAAACGCCGAACGGATCTGGGAAAGTTGTACGACGCTCGCGAGCTGTTGAAACGAGTAAAAGCGGTGCAGAAGATGTTTTAAGCCGCGGTGGTGGAGCTTCCGGAGCGTGTTTCGGGAGAGAGTTGTTATTTATTCTCTTTTTTCAGATGTATTTAACGACGGACGAATTGGGGAAGAGGCGAGAAGACGAAGAAGAAATCGATTGTCTTATTTAAAAGTCATCTATTTAAAAACGGTATTGTATGCGCTGGAAGACGTGCAATGTATATATTAGAAGTCATGAGAATATTATTAGAAGTCAGAGACAAGAAAACTTTGAGATGAGAGTCGATGTATTATTATACGCGCCGCTTTGTTGAATCCGCAAACAGAGTTGTACATGTAATATGAGTTGCTGCAATTTCATTAAATACGCATAAAAGAAATCTAATCGCTTACTTTCGGCGGCTTTCCTTTCACCGCTTTATACACCTGCCCGACTTGCTTCGCCACTCCGGCCGCTTCGAGCACTTTCCTAGCTCTTCCAACGCCTTTCTTTGTCGTCGCCGCGACTCCGCTGACAATCTCGCCGGCGTACGGGTCCATCGCCGCTCTTTCCTGGGCGATGCTTTCAATCTCATTCGCCGTTCTCCTCACCATCGGTTTCACCGTATTCTTCACCTGCCTCTTCGCACTCGGTACCATCGTTTTCGACCCTTCATAAACCATCCCTCCAAATCTTTGCGCAGTCGTTAAGCTCATATCAATCGCCCGCGTCGTCCGTTTCGTCACCCCGGTAACTTCGCTCGTCAACTCGCCCACTTCTTCCAGCGCGTCCGTAAGTTCCAACCCGGAAACGCGAACCGCGGCTAAAGTGTCCGGAATTTCCTCTTTCAACGCCTCTGCGAGTAAAGCGACTTCGTTCAACGCGTTCGCTGCCGCTCGTAGTGTTGGTACGAGCGCGAGTAAAAAAGCGCTCAAAGACGACCCCAGCGCGCAGAAAATCGCAATCACCAGTCCTTCCGTCAATTGAGGCGAAAGAAATTTTAAACTTTGTTGTTGGTTATAATTTGATGACGATGACGATGGCACGGAAATCACCCCTTGTTTTAAAGTCTTCTTTGTCTCTCTCGTTTTCATCATTTCCCCCTCCTTCTTTGTCGGTCGCAAAAGATTCAACGCGCTCGTCTGCATCGTTTCGTTGTGTGAAAAGACGAACATTTTTCTTAACTGCTTTCCCCGTCGTTTAAAGTAATAACACGTGTTTGAGAAGTTTCTTCGAAAGGAACGACGGCTTTGAAAAGAAGAAGAGGAAGACAAAGGAGGAGGAGACAAAGAAGCCGTCGTCGACGCCATGATGATGACGTTGATGTTCTTGCGCGAGAAAGAAGAAGAGTAGTGATGTGTTTTAATGAGGATTTGTTTTGACTGCTTAATAATACAAATATGAACTAAAAATGTTCGCTCACATGTCCGGACCCATGTCGTCGACTTCGCTCAGCTTTTCAAACGCCTGATCCATATCCGCCAACGCGTCGAAATCGCCAGATTCTAACGCGCGTTGTCGAGATAAATAATCGCCGGCGTTGATGAAGACTTCACCGTCTTCGTCCGTGGACATCAAATCGAAGGATTCGCCCGGGAGCGCTCGGTTGAGTTTTTTGTTTTCTTCGGTTTCTGCTGCTTCGGGCGATGAAGTTCCTTCGTCTTCGTCGTTGTCCGTGGATGCCGCGGCGGCGCCGACGAACGCAAACGTGTTCGTCGTCGTTTCTTGTTTTTCTTCTTCTTCTTCTTTATTACCGAAACCAAAACTATCCGCGTCAACGCCTTCCTCGTCCAGAATGTCCGTGAACAACTGCGTCGCGTACGTGGAAACTAAAATCGAAACGCCTAAAAGCGCGCACGTTTCAAATATAACCGCATTTTTCGCTTGTTCTTTCACCGCTCCAGTCACGCCGTCGACTTCGGGGGACAAAATCGTGCGCAAAATGATGCTTCCTAAATACGCGTCGATAAACGCCGTCTTGGAGCTCCCGATGAAGTGCGCCGCGAAAAACTCCCAGTACTTCAACTTTGTCACGCCACACACGTACCAGTTACCGCTGATTGGAATGGGTAAAATCGGACACAACCTCAACAAAAGTGCCGATTTGAATCCTTCCGGGACGAATTGATCCGGGTAATTCTCCGAATTGAATCGTCTATCCAACGCTTGGTACCATTTTCTCTCTCTCGTCGGCTCTCCGTCCTTGGAAAACCATTTGAAGTTCAGCGCTTTCTCTCGCAATACCGTTCTTCCCAACCAAAAGTTTGCGCTCGCCGCAATCGTCGATGCCAACGACGTCAAGACCGTCCCATTCAACACGTTCCCAAACACCATCGGCGACAACACCGGCAACACAAATCCAATCGGTAAGAACTCATCCGTCATCGTCACTTTTTCCGCGAAGAAGAGTAAAACGTAAATACCAAAAATAGCAATCATCGGCTGGCCGTTAATCTGATCCAAGTATCCAATCAAATCCTCTCTCGGAGGTATCCCGAAAAACTCCGCCAACTCGTCGAACCCTCCAACCGCGTTCAACGCCGCCAACCGCGGTAAAAATATCCTTAAAACTAACCCGGTCACCGCCACGTTCACCGCGCTCCCCGTCAACGGCGCCGCGTCTTTCACCGCCTCGGACTCTCCAAACTCCTTAAACTTCGCCTTCCAATATTTCGCGACAGTCGACCCGACTTTCTTTTTTGCTTCCGCCCGGATGCGTTCTCGGACGCCGTTTTCGTCACCATCGCCGTTTTCGTCTGTACGACTTCGAGCGAGTTCCAGAATAGCTTTCAACTCCTGCGCGGCTTCGCTGTCGTCGTCTCGCAAACGCACCGGTTTCAACGCCGTGAATAAATTCGATGCGATTTCGTTTAAAGGTTTCTTTTCTCTCTTTGCTTTCTTCTTTTCTGGTCTTTCTCGCGTTGGTGTCGTCGACAGAAGAGAAGAGGACGTCGAGACAACGTCGACATCATTCTCATCATCATTCTTCGCGATGGCAACAAAAGATGATGATCCGCTTCGTCGTTTACGTCGTTTACGTCTAAAGTCATCAGACTTTACTAATAATAACGATACATTTTGACGATAACGATCAGACGATAATGAAAAACTCTTTCGTCTACTGCTCTTTGTCGCGAACGACGACAACGGATAATAGGAGGAGAAAGATACCAAAGTCGTCGTCGTCATCCTTTTTTTTTGTGACGAAGCTGCGTTTTTCCATTTTATCCAAAACAGAGAAAAAAATAACAAAGGAACACACAGGGGTTAGAGCAAAAAAATCTATTCTATCAAATAGTAGCGGTGATCAAACAACTACTCTTATATGTTCTCTCTCTCTCTCTCTCGTTTTGCTGCTGCTGTTGTGAGAAACGAGGAGTCGTTTTGCGATGAGTGTACTACGTTTATGAGGAGGAGGAGGAGTACACGTCGAATTCGTCGTCGTCGTCGTCGTCGAACGAGGAGTTTCGTCCTCGTCCTCCTCGTCTTTCTCGTCCTCGTCCTCCTTTAAAACTTTCGTCGCGGCGCTTAGAAGAAGATGTCTTCCCCCTTTTATTAGGAGCATTCTTTACTATATTCTTTTCTTTTTTACCGCTGGAAAAGAACTTGACGTTTGGTTGTTTCGCGGCGACGACGCCGTGCGCGTGTTGGTCGATTTCGACCGATTCGAAACCAACGAGTTTCATGCGTTTGACGATGCCTCGAACGCCGCCGCCGCCGGCGACGTTACTGGATGGGTCCCCGGTGTAATGGTAGACTCGCCCGGACGGCTTGAGAACGCGGAAAAGTTCGGAGTAGAACTTTTCGCCGTACAGCTCACCGGCTAAAGCGAACGTTGGCGGATCGTGGATGATTCGGTCAAAGGCGCGGTCGGGTAAGGTTTGGATGACGTCGAAGGCGTTGCCGTAAAGTTGCGAGATGATGTTGTTTTTCTCGTAATCTTCGCCGCCATCTTCGCTCCTTTTTTTTGTCGTATTTTTCGCACGACCAAAAAGACCTTTCGAGTGAGGGTTCATGGCACATATTTGCGTCATCGTCGGGTCGAGCTCGATGGTCGTCACGCTCGAAACGTTTTCCAGCTCCGAGGCCATAATCGCCGTATACGCCAATCCCGTGCATACGTCCAACACCGCTAAATTATTGCCTTTGTACGGCTTCAAAGAGGCAATTTTGCGTCGCGTATCTTCCTTCGGGTCCACGCCTAAGCCGAATCGATGCATACTAAACCCCGCGATTAACGCAGTTGGCGCTAACTCCGGATTAACGCTATCCGAAGGACACAGCGCGCATACTCTGTCGATGATGTTCGAGTATATCCGACACGGCTCCAATTTTGCCAAAGCCCTACTGTCGCCCGCATCTTCGCTCGTCTGAACGACAGTATACACCGTCAAATCGTCCGGCTCAATTGCGAACACGTCCTCTCGGTTTAAAACTATTATCGCATCGTCGTCGTCGTCGTCGTCATCACTTTGTTGTCTTTTACTAATTTCTACGTGTGTCTCGTCTATTCGTATTTTGCTCCTCGACAAACCGAAATCTACCGTGTGTTCGAACACAGCTCTCTTATTCGCGTTTTGATGATATTCCTTTCTACATCGCTCGGCGAAACACGCCGTCAGGAGGCAATACAATCTGGTCGTTTTGGTTTTGGTTAATTCATCCGCGTCTTCGTCGTCATCGTTCGCAACATCGGGAACAACAAAAGACGAGGACGAGGACGACGCTTCTGCGCTCCTTCGTCTCCTTCGTTTGTTTTCTCTCATTTTCCTCCTCAAAGCAGAGTGAACACCATCATCATCATCGTGATAATAAGAATCAACAGGCGTTCTCGTAACGAACTTTTTCTTCTTCGTGGGAGTATAAAACGCACACTCAGCGACACGATTAAAAGTCCTCGCGTAACTCATCTCCTCCTCTCGAACGACTTCTCGAACTTTCGAGGACAACAACGCTTCTTTCAGAGCTTATGCGACGAAGGAGAGCTTAATAATAAACGGAGAGAAAGTTTCCTTTAAGCGAGCGTTTCCTCTTCTTTTTGGCAAAATGAGAGACAGTAGTAAACTCTTTCGATTGATTCCTTCTCCACAAATATCATTCTCTCAAACTTGCGTTTTGCGCTTCTTGTCTTGGGAGAGAGACGCGTAAAGAGAAGAAGAAGAAGCTGAAGAGGGCAAAGGACAAAGAAGATACAAAAGAACGCAAAGTTTGCTCAGTCCGTCTCTTTTCGTTGTTGCGCGAACGTTTTTTTACTCTCATCATCGTAATCTCTCTCCGTAAAAATTCGACATCATCGTCTCGTCTCAGAGAGCGTGAGACCAATTTAAAGAGAGCGAAGCACACGCAGTAAACGAACGCTCTCGCGGGCAAGAAGAAGAACTACGATGGGCAAACGAGAACTGGCGCAAATCATCGCCGCGCAAGAGTGGCACGACCCCACAAAATGGGTCAGTAAGAAGAACAAACGAGAGGAGGAAGTACACATAGGAGACGATAAGAAGAGAAAGACCAACGTTTTGGATCCCGTAAAAAAGGTCAGGAAAAGTACGGAAATTATAAAGAAGAAAACAACGGAGAAGCAGACACCGAAGAAGAAGAAACAGAAAGAAGAATCGCCTTCAAAGTCGTCGAAATCGACGAGAGAAACGACTATCGTTAGCATGCGGAGTAAAAGCGCGACGCCGGCGAGCGAAGAGGAGAAAAAAGACCTCGAAGATTATGATCCCAGGACGTTTGACCTCTTGGGAAATGTTGGGGCTGCCACTGGGAAAAAAGGAGGGACTTTGACGAGCGCAGAGGAAAAGCGCGCGAAGAGGAAAGAAATTGAAGAAGAAGAAAAAGAAGAAGAAAAAGATGCTGTTATTAAAGAACCGGAAACGACTTTTACGACGAGCGTGAAAGTGAAAGAAGAAGAAGGGTCTCCTCCTCCTCCTTTTCCTCTAAACGCGAGCGCGAAGTTGGCCCCGATCGTTGGAAGGGAAAAAGGAGAGAACGGCGTGTCTCATTCACCACCAAAACCAACGAAGCTTCTCGACGACGAAGAAAAAATTAGAGAAGA
>Ga0302116_1001361_pt1 | contig 14722 bp, 16 predicted proteins | sample AG5_SCM_MG_FD_203124 | JGI IMG/M metagenome (GOLD analysis project Ga0302116, IMG submission 203124) | Marine microbial communities from Western Arctic Ocean, Canada - AG5_SCM | ecosystem: Environmental > Aquatic > Marine > Oceanic | place: Canada: Western Arctic Ocean | collected 2017-10-01 | reverse complement strand
AAGATCTGGGCGGAGAGAAGAACATAAAGAGAGTAGAAAAGGTGGCGCAGACAGCGTTACAGCACCTGCGCAGGTTCGACGACCTACCTGCGCACGAGGGGAATATTGTTTTATTCCAAAGTGGTAAGGCCGGGCTGCAGCTTGAAGCGTTCCGGGGGAATTCAGAGGGGGGAGGGGGGGAAAGCAGTTCAGAATCTGAAGACGAAGAAGTTTGTGGATTTGCTATTGATATTTAACACACTCAATCAGCAAAATTTTACATATTTATACTACTAAACATAATTCGACATGTGTCTGTGCAAACAGACGAGCGAGAGTTTTTCTAGTTGTAGGTATGGATTTGAGATGAATGAAATTTGATGCCCACGATTACAAATTCAATTCAATTTCTTCTTCCATTCCCCTTCCAATTCTCTTTTAGATTTCCACCTGGTCGGGGTGATTTGGACTGGGAGGTGGGCCGGGGATAGGAAGGACAGGATTACGGATGTGACGTCGTAGCCGCCGTTGAACACGCACTCGCCGAGCAATCTAATGGTGTGGGAGTGGGTTGGAGTCCGCCGGGAATGTTTTGGGAAGGTCACGTAGTCTCGCTTGTAGACGATGTGGAGAATGAGGTTGAGGACGGGGGTGAGGCAAGTGATAGGTTGGTACTCCCGGCAGGGGGTGATTCTAACCGTCTTGTCGTAGTTGGCCGAAACAATGTAATTGGAATCGGCCGTGATGGTGAGCTGGTAGGTGTTGAATTCCTGCTCGAACGTGTGCTTGAGCTCGAAAGTCTCAGCATCCCAGATCTTCATCGTATTGTAACCGGCACTCACAAGAATACGCCCGTTGGGGGAGTATGAGACGCTATAGACGCCATAGGTGTGAGCCTGGTCGATGCTCTTCACCAAGCTTCCATCGGCAGGGTTCCAAAATTTGATGGATTTATCGCCAGTTCCCGAGCAAATGACTTTGCAGTCGGGAGAGAACGAGAGGGACTTGACAAAGTCGGTGTGGCCCTTCAACGTGTGCGCTAAGATGGCATTTCCCTCGTTGAAGCTGTAGGTCTTGATGGACTTGTCGAAGCTTCCAGTAGCCAGCTGCTTGCCGTTGGGGGAGAAACACACTGCCCAAATCGAACCCGTGTGATCCTCGAGCACTTGCACTCTCGCCCACTCGCCACCCTCCCCCGGCTCCGACCAAATAATCACCTTCTTATCTTGACCACCAGAAGCAAAGTGGGAGCCTGATGGAGAGACGGTGACGCAACGAACACCACCATTGTGTCCCACCAAGGTCTGAACCAACTCGAGGGAAGGGCTGAATACCTTCAAGTTGCCACCCCCACCACCATCATAGCCACAAGCCACAAGTGAGCCATTCAGAAGATAGCAAAGACCTTCGACTTTGGCAAAAACATTGTCAGCTTGATTTTCTACCTTGTTGGAGCTGGTCGAGTGAATGATGATTGACCCGCTTCTACTACCCGATGCCACATGCCCGTTACTCCGCAACGCCACGCAATATACAGTAGCATTATACCAGTGGAGGAGCTGTTCGTCCATCTTCACAGACTAAATTGAGATTGGATGGGGGGGGTGGGACGAGGGCTGAGGGGTGTACTTCTGGGCTAGTGAGAGAAACTGGGTCAAAGAGCAAGCTGGTGCCTATTTATAGAGCAGTATACGTTAGTATGTGCAAACTGAAATGTTTTTTGCTTGGTTCGTGAGGTCCCCTTTTGCACTTTTGGTAACAACTACCCCAAAACACCCCAGCTTATCATTTCTAACCCAATCTATTCTCCTACCTCGCCCAGCAACTCAAATCACCTCATTCTCGTTTGAGATCTTTTCACGAGCATATCCTTATGCCTTCCAATGAGCACCACGAGTGGCTCAAGAAGCGTGATTGGCCCGCGGTACAAGATGTCATGCGTCACCCAGATCGTAACATAGATTTGCTCGCGAGAAAGTACAAGGAGAGAGATGAGCATGGACGACTGCCACATCATTGGATGGCAGCGAAAGCTCAGACACACACACATGCTCTTGCCAATGTGGGCGTGGTGTCGATTTGCTACAATCTACAGGCCCTCACCACACGAGACAATAAAGGCGAAACTCCCATCGACATTGCCCGTAGGAGTGAAGCCTGTGCTGAGATCATCGGCTTGCTCTCCCAAACTCCCGAGGAAGTTCGTTCGTTGGGTTTAAAGGGGATGGCCCGCTTGTACGCACCAGTGGCTTATTGGTGGGAGGAGATGGTTTTGTGGATCAGATCACGATCGTGGGCAGACTGTCACAAATTCATCAACGAGCACGATGACGAGTTGGTGCGTGAAATGCTCAGATATAACAATTCTGAACTTCTCAACCAGGTTGCCTGCTTCAGCCAGGTATACAGCGACTCCCTCGTGTTTCTAGCTCTTCGAATGATCCATCGGCACCCACTTTCCCTCGCCGATAAAAATGTCCAAGGCAACACAATGCTCGAATTTGCCGAGTCTACCCAATTCAATGCGTGCAGAGAGATTGTCAAGGTCCTCCGCCTCACCCCCAAGTACATCTCCCGCACCCCCTTCCCCACCCTCCTCCTCCAATCCCTCCCCACCAAACACCACGAGATCTACGGCCCCTACAACACCGTCTGCCAGTTTATCAAGCACATGAAGTACGACAAGGCTGAGCTGGTCGAAATTGAGGCCGTCCTCAAGCCGGCTCGCAAATGCGACGTCTGCAGCTCCCTGGGCGCGAAACCTTGCGCACGGTGCAAGAACACGTTCTACTGCAGCGCCGAGTGCCAGAAGTCTGCGTGGAAGACGCACAAGAAGACGTGCAAGGCGCCGACGAGGCCACCCACCACTGAGGCCGAGCTCCGCATCCTCCACAAGGGCATTGCCCTCCTGAATATGTGCATACAGAGGTCTGGAGCTGGCGATGGGCCAACCAGTGTTGTGCTTGAGTTCCTATTGCCTGGTCCAGCGTTTTGATAACATTAAACCACCGATTCTTGAGATTCTATTGTTTTTGGAAATTAGCTGGTTCTCGATGTTGGAACGGGGGGGTAACGTTCTGCACTTGACTCATCACGAGGGGGGCTCGGGGGAGCAGGTGTGCAGCGAAGGGGCAATCTGGCGGGCGATGCTGCGGAGGATTTTTGAGGTTTCTGAGGTGTGGGAAACCAGTGATGGTCGAGCCAATCTGGAAGGAAGTCAGGGGTGTAGCAATCTCGTCCCCGCTTGATATCTTGTTGGTGGGTGCACCCGGCGCATGTACAAGCAAACCGTTGCAGTTTTTTGGCTTGAGGGGTGGGTGGTGGAGACGGTAGGTGATGTGAAAGGAAGTTGGCGATGAAGATCACCAAAGAATCCGTCGGAAAACCACTTTCCAACCTGTAATAAATTGGTGACCGCAGGAAAGGGGTGCAATGCAGCTGTGGTCGCCGACATGACGCTTTTTGGAAGGCGCAGAAGGGGTAACGGCAAAGCGCAAAAAACATTTTGGGCGAATATTTCCAAAAAACTCGATTTGTCACCCTTTAGATTTTTTTCATTGTCGCGGTCAAATGTTTTGCTTACATTACGATATATTAATTAAGATTTTGAGGTTTTTATACTCTTTTAAGTAAAAGAGGTTTCAAGAATTTAGATCATTTATACTAAGCGAAATAGACAAATTTTAAAATGATCTTAAGACTTATTTAAATTTTCATAAAATGAATAGCTCAAAAATGTATGAAAACTTCAAAATTATAATGAATATATCGTAATGTAAGCAAAACATTTGACCGCGACAATGAAAAAAATCTAAAGGGTGACAAATCGAGTTTTTTGGAAATATTCGCCCAAACTGTTTTTTGCGCTTTGCCGTCACCCTGCTTGCGCGGCCTAAAAAGCTTGATGTCGGTGACCATAGCTGCTTCGTACCCCTTTCCTGCGTTGACTAATTTATTACATGTCGGAAAGTGGTTTTTATCGGATTTTTTTGGCAATCTTCATCGCCAACTTCTTTTCACATCACCCACCGTGCTCCTCCACCCACCCCTCAAGCCAAAAAACTGCAACGGCCTTGTACATGCGCCGGGTATCACTACCAACGAAATGTCAAGCGGGGACGAGTTTGCTACACCCCTGACTTCCTTCCAGATTGGCTCGACTATCACCGGTTTCCCACACCTCAGAAACCTCAAAAATCCTCCGCAGCATCGCCCGCCAGCTGCAAACCTGCTCCCCGACCCTCCCCACGTGATTTGAACACCCTATCGAGTTCTGCAAGTCGGGTGCGGGACGTTAACCCCCCCTTCCAGCATCCAGAACGATGCGAACCAGCTAATTTCCAAAAATAGCAAAATTTCAATTGTTTCTCATGAATCGGTGGTTTAATGTTGTCAATACTCTGAACCGGGTACCACCACCACCACCACCACCACCACCACGCTCGTTGGTCCATCCCCAGCCCCAGCCCCAAGCCTCTGTATGCACATATTCAGTAACGCAATGCTCTTGTGGAGACTTCGGAGGGTGTCCTCAATGGGGGAGACCTCGTCGGCGCCTTGCACGTCAACTCTTGTGCTTGACAAACTGGCAGACGGCGTTAAGAGGCCCTCCTTTCATCATTCGGGTTCGTCCCTCGCGGCCCCGGCGAACCTAGCAGCCTGCCTACTCCTCCCAGTAACCCCCCCATCAAAGAGTCGCTCTCGTTCTCCCTTGCGTTGGCCGCACCATCCAGCAAAGCTCCTCCTGCCCCCCTCAGCCCCAAGCTGCTATTTATCCCCGCCCGCGCAGCCACGGCTTCGCTATCCGTCAAGCACAGCACCATTTCCAACACAGGCAGCAATTGGATCTTCTCAGCGTGTGTCCCAGCCGTCAAGAACATCATGATGACGTTTTTGAGGTATTCGTTGTTGACCTGCCCCTCCTCCCCCCCAACCCCAAAGCTCCTCTCCGCTCTCTTTAATTTAGCGTCCATTTCGTCAATTTTCCTCTGCAAGATTTCGCTGTGTTCCACCGCTTCTTGTGCTGCAAACTCACTATCACCAATAATACTAGCCAGCCTCGAGATTTCGTCCTGCGTTGCTCTCAGCTCTGCCTCCTTCTGCATGCTGTAGAACAACGGCTGAGAGGAGGAGCTGGTGGAGGAGGGGGGGGGTGCGGAGGAGGCTGCCTGAATTTTGCCCTCTGCCAGTTGGATTTCCAGTTGTTCAATTTTTGCTCTTAGATTGTTTGAAAGGACGGCGTTGTCTTTATCATTGTCATTTGTTGCTGATGGTGGCGCCGTAGCAACAACTTGCCGAAGTCCGTCGAGCTCAATATCTCTCTCCCTCAGTTCTCCCTCAAGGCGCATCCTAATTTCGTCACTAACCTCCTTCAATTTTGCTTCGTTTGCGCATCGTTCTTTTTTGAACTCCTCCAGCAAGTTTTTCAAGCTCTCGATTTCCGAGCCGCGGCTCTGGACGTCAGTTAGGGAGGCCGACAGCTGATGGTCTAGACTTGTTTGGGCATCTCTCGAGTCAGCCAGCTGTTGGCTTGTTTGGTCTACTTGGTGCTTGGCGTCGGCAAGTTCAGCAGTGAGGGAGGTGATAGTGTGCTGGAGCTGCTGGATGTTGTTGGAGAGAGAACACGTTTGTTCCTCGAGCTTGTTGATTTCGTGAAGGGATTCCTTTTGCGCCGAGAGATTTTTCTCAGCTGCTTCACGGGCGGTTTGCTCCTGAATGAATTTTTGGTTGGATTTGGCCAAGGCGCTCTGCGCCTTCTCCTTGTACTGCTCGAACCTCGATTCGAGCTCCGTGATTTTTTCCGACTCAACATCGCTCTCCTTCTTCTCGGCAAGTCCAAATTTCTGGTTTTTCAGGACAAGTTTGGCATTCTCCTCTTGGACCGTTTTTAATGTTTCAAGCTCGTCCCCCCTCAGCCTTTTCAGCTCCTTGACAATGGCCTCCAACTCGGAGATTCTGATATTGCTCTTTGCCGCGGCGGGAATTGATGACTCAATGGTTTCTTTCAATGACTTAACCTCAGCGCGCCGATCCTTGACTTCCGTTGCGATGGCCTTCGCGCGTTCTTTTAGGTTGTCGTGCTTCTCGGCCAGAGTGGAGTTCGTTGTTTCGATCTCGGCGTAGTGCCTCTGGAGGATGGTGTGGGCCTCGGTGAGGGACTTTAGGGCGAGGGTTGAGTTGGAGGAATCGAAGGAGGCGGTTTTGTTGAGGGAGTTTATTTCGGCTTGGGCGTTTAAAAGTTGGGAGGAGAGAGACTTGATCTTAGAGGATTGGGATTGGAGGTCCGTTTGTAGGGCAGAGTTGTTGAGTTGATTCATTTGGTTGGTTTGGGTCAGGGTTTTTATTTGTTGGGTTAGGAGAGAGATTTGTGATTGGGATTGTTTGGGTTGTTGGGGGGGGATTGGTATTGGTATTGGTATTTGTATTGGGTTTGGTGTTGTTGTGGGGGCTGGTGTTGTATCTGGTGTTGGTTCTGGCTTTTTTACAGGAGAAGATGGCAGTTCCTCATTGTCGATCGTATCGATCGTGGATGTGGGGGGAGAAGACGTGGGTGCTGGCTCTGCAACTAAAGCTGGCTTTGCAACTGAAGACACAGAGACATTCCCTCCCCCCTGAGTCTCCTTGACTTTAGCTTCATTCTCTGCCTGCAAGTTGTCAAGCGAAAGATTGTCTAGTGATAATGTGCTAACAGCAGCGCTCGCCTCATTTGCTGCTTTGTTCGCAAGGTCAGCAAGTTGAGTCCACATAGCTTATTGATTTGTTTTTTCTTGTATTTTTTCTCACCTCAATTTTACCAAGACCTGTCCATAGAATTCCCTCCAAACCAACAGATACAGACAACATGGCTAGCAAATCAACTATTAACGCTAATCTGTGCCTGCAGCACCTTACCCAACTTTTGACAGAAATTGATTCTCCTGATTCCACTGACCCAGCAATCCTGTCTGCAGTGTCGTCGATAGACGAGCTCAAGCTCGCTGTTTCTCACCTTCGGTCTGCTCTAAACCTCCAAGCTGATACTCCTGCAAATGACTACTTCACCCTGGAGGGTTTAAGTGACTCCAAGCTGAACCTCTCTGAGCTAGTGACTGCCGGGGCGTCCTCGTTGAACGTCCGAACTCGCGGAGAGGCTGAGGCTGAGATGCTGAACATGAAGCTCTTTGACCAGTTTGTTGCAGCTGTCAAGGAGAAGGGTTTCTTCAATGGTGCGAAGCCTGGGGAGCACGAGTACGAGGAGAGATTCAAGAAGATCATAGTCAAATTCAGGAGCAAGCTTGCTGCTGCGGCCAAGGCCAAGGAGTCGAAGGAGGCCAGGGTTAAAGACGAGGCCAGCAAAAATTCCAACATCGACGCAGCATCAAAAGGCAGCATTACAAGCACAAATAACAGCAACAACAGCAACAGCAACAGCAACATTAGCAGCGCAAACTTTCCCCCTCCCACCCCCACCTACTCAGCCAAGAAGACCTCCGTGGTGGCAAACGCCAGCGCGCGGATCGAAAAGGCCTCTGTGAGGTGAGAGATAGGGGATGTTTTTATTTACAACTTTTACAACTTTTGACATTTTCTCCAGACGAGACTAACCCCCCTTTCCTCTCTCTCCCCCCTCCATCCCTCTCCCCCCACCCTCCCCGCAGCTACGATGCCGCGACAATATCTCAGGCAGACGCTGCGAAATCCGAGGGTAACTCCCACATGACCAAGAAAGCCTACAGTGCCGCCTGCAAGGCGTACACCACCGCACTTAAGCTTTGCCCCAAGGGACCGTCCAGCCACATCTACTACTCCAACCGGGCGGCGGCTTCCACCTACTTACAAGATTATTCTTCGGCCGAGAGCGACTGCTTGAGGGCCATCAGCCTCTCCCCGAAATACTCCAAGGCCCACGCGAGGTTGGGTTTGGCTAGGTACTACCTGGAGGACTGGGAAGGGGCGATCGAAGCGTACGAGGAGAGGTGAGCGAGCGAAGCGATATGCAAAAGAATATAATTTGAATGAAAAATGACGAATGACTGACTTTTATTCTTAGCTTAATGCACGACCCGGGGAACGTTACGAGCAAGGACTACCTGAGCAAGGCCAGGAGCAAGCTGGAGAAGGAGAACGGAGGGGACGGAGGAGATGGTGGGGGCGAGGTAGTGGGCTTCCCTGGAGGGGAATTACCGAGCTTCGGAGGGGCGGATGTAGCAGCTGCAGCCGGAACGGGGAACCCCTTTGCGAGTTTGATGAGCAACCCCGCTATGATGCAGATGGCGAGTCAGATGATGGGGGGGCTAGGAGGGGCGGGAGCTGGAGGGGCTGGAGCTGGAGCTGGAGCTGGAGCTGGAGCTGGAGCTGGAGCTGGAGGGGCGGGAGGCGGAGGCGGAGGGGGAGAGGGAGGGGAGGAGGGAGGGGATAACCCCATGGCGCAGATTATGAATAACCCAGCAATGCTGCAAATGGCTCAACAAGCCATGCAGAACCCCGAAATGATGAGTTTCGCACAGAACATGCTCTCAGACCCGAGTGCGTTGGCCAATTTGATGGGCGGAATGGGGAATGGCATGTGATTTGATGATGAGAACTAAAAAAACAGTGTTTTCGAATCAATTTCCTCGCTTCCTCTTTTGTCGTCGTTGTGGCTCTAGGTGAGGGCTAAAAAAATGTCAATAATTCCAAATCTCCTGTCGCGTAATCATTTTAAAGCTTAGCCTTCATTCCCTCATAAATAGGGGTTCCCCAACCGGTGGCGGCATCCCAGCCGGCCACGGCGTCGAACCCCCCCCCCTTAGGTCCTCCGTTGTTGCCACTAGTAACGTCGTTGAAGCAATCAGCACCACAATCGTAAATCCACGGGTTGGCGAAACCGAGCGGTGCACCACCAGCGGCAATCCTGTCGTTGTTCAATATCGCAAGCACACCTGCAACGACCGGAGCGGCCGCAGAGGTTCCGGCAACTCCCATGAACTTTCCGTGCACGGCAATGCAGTAAGTGTTTGTTTCACCTGCCAAGGCGGAAACGTCGGGGTACCCGCGACCGGTCGAGTTGTATTGGTTGGCGGGCGGGAGGGTTGCGGCACTGGTGGTGAAGTATTCCGAAACAGCGTCAGTTTGCCATTCAGCGGTGGCGAATGTGTTGGAGAAGCCGCCTCCTCCATTATTCCATGCTTCCTCGTCCCCAATCTCACTCCTCTTAACGAAGTTGCTTCCTCCAACGACGGTCACGTAAGGTGAACCTCCGGGGAAGTCCGGGTTGAACACTGGGTCAGAGCGGGCCTTTCCCGTCCTTCCCCAAACGCCCTGGTCGCCACTGGCGAACAGCACAGAGATGCCACGAGCTCCGAGCTGAATGCAAATGTTAGTTAGTACTGTGGCGAGGCAGCAAGCGAGATGCTGTGTCCACAAAGCTCGCTGGCTGGCCGCTGGCTCACCTTCATGAACTCAGTGTTGACGTTCTGCATGTACTCCTCGCTCGTCTGCTGAATCTCATCGTTTCCATAACTGACCGAGTGAACCTGGGCAGCGTCCGCATCGTCGTTGACAAGCGTCGACCAGTCGAAGAGGGAGAAGGTTCGGCTAAAATACACGTCGAGCGGAATAGCTCCTCCCACCGCCTTGATGTACTCGATGTCCAACAAACTCTCAACGCAGCTCTCAAGTCCGTGCTTGCATTTGTCCTCGTTGTTGTTGCCGTTCAATTTGTCGACAAGCACGTCGTTCTCCAAGCCACAGGTTTCAGTGAAGGCAGCCATGTCGACGCTGTCGTAGAACTGCGTCTGGAATTCGGCCACTGCCATCGAAAATAAAATATAAAATTGAGAATAATAATGTTAGTCTCGTCTTCCACCAAGCTCGCTCGCTTCGCTCGCTCACCTGCCATGCGATTTCCTGGCGCAACGTCAGCTGCATTAATAGTTGGGTATCCATAACGGTTCTGGAGAACCGCCGGCGTCGTTTTGCCGGTGCACTTAGTCCCGCAGGACGAGAACTCGTCGTCTCCAATCTCGCCCTCATCCTCGCTGACGAGTGGAGTCCAGGAGAGCTTGGGGAAGCGGAGCAAGTTCTCCACGAAGGAAACCTTGTCCGCGAGGCAGTCGGGAAGCGAATAAGCACTTCCAGCGCGGATGAGGGTCTCACTCGAGGAGAGGGGAGCTTTCTCGTGGCGGAAGTGGAAGAGTTCCGTCTCGAGGTAATCTTCAGCCCGCTGGGCCGGCATCTGGATGCGCAGAATATCTCCATACGAGTTGGGGGTCACCGTGGCTCCGGCCTCCTCAAAGTGCTCAGTGACGAACTTTGTGGTGTTGGAATTGACATCGAGGATCTCCTGGACCTCTTCGATGGACAAGTGCTGCCCATAGAGGGGGCTGGAAGGGGTCGAGACGTCCATCAGCGTGTTATGGAGCTTCTCAACGTTGGCCTTGTTGTGCTTAAGGACGACATAAAGATCAACTGAGTCAGAATCGCTGACTCTCTGTTCCGCTTTCCAGTTCTTTGAGAACCCCTTCACTTCAATGGAAGGCTCCATTAGAGTGGAGGCAGTCACCTGGGCAACCAATGCCGCTGTAGCTAGAAGAGAAAATTTCATACTTGGAAGTTATTTGCTGGTGGTTTTCCATCAGCAGCTGAAAAAAAAAAAAAAGGAATTTCATTGAAATGAACGCAAAAAGATCGAACTTTCTATCATAACAGATGTTGACTCTTTTCCAGTTTTGTGTCGGACTGTTGGCAGTGTTTCTCTACAGTGCCAGGACTGCTACAAACATAACTATAAAATCCACACGTTATGAAAAACAACACATTGTAGTAACTGGAGGCAGCTCTGGAGTCGGCCTGGAAGCTTCAAAGGAATTTGTTGCTCGTGGAGCCACCGTCATTTTAACTTCGCGGTATCTAACCAAGGCCGTTTCTGCGGCGAATGCAATCAATCACATTGCAGAACTCAAAGACACCACGTTAATGTTCATAAACAACAGGAAGAAAGAAACGACAAGAACAAGAAAAAATCCACTGGATTTTTCTGGAAAAGAGCAAAAACATGCTCCCACGCTCGAAATCAGTGCGGACGGATCCACCGCCACTGCAAGCGTACCGCACGGCACTTCCGATGATCACTTTATCGCCGCCATGTGGGTAGAGCTCGAGTCGGGTGTTTGCTCGTTTGAGCTGAACTCTGTAGCCACTAGCTGCACACTCCCACCAAACTACAACGGGAAAGTCACTGCGTACTCAAGCTGCAACCTACATGGCGTTTGGAGAGAAGAGTTGCTGGTTGTTTCACCTTCGCCTCGAGGCTTGGCGATTCCAATGGCGCTTCAGCTCACAGATAAGGCGTCGATTACGAATTTCGCTGATGAGCTCGGCTTCTTTTTAGGCACTGCAAAACTCGACATTCTTGCTCTGAATGCGGGGATGTTTTATGGTCCTGAATATACCGGCCCGTTTACCACCACAAGGTTTTCCGAGCCCGTCGACACATTAATAGCGGCCAATCATCTCGGCCACTTCCTACTGGTGGACCTGCTAAAACCCAAACTTACGGCCTCAAGAATAATCTTCACGTCCTCAGTTTCCCACTGGCTTGGCTCTAACAACAAAAACGATGTAACCAGTGCAATCCCGCAAACACCTCCTAGAGACACCAGCTTCTCAACCCTTGCGGCGTTCGGCCTGTACGGCGCCACGAAGCTTCAGAACGTTTTGTTCGCCTTTTCGCTTCAGAGGAAGTTGCCAGATGCAACCGTTGTCATTTTTACACCAGGTTTCGTCGCTACAGATATTGGGAAGGGGGACAGAAAAAACTTCAAAAAAGAAAAAATCAACATCTTGGACTGGGTCCCGCTCTGCCGGAGCGCAAAAAGCGGAGGAAACGTTATGATAGCGGCAGCTGAGGTCGAAAAGTCTGTAAGCGAGAAGAAGATGCTGATGCCTTACTGGCTCTGGGAAGGAGCGGGAATTTTGTTTGGCGAAGTTGGTCTGGCGCGAGGAGTCTTTCACAACTTGTTTCAAGAGGCCTTTTTTCAGAGGTTCTCGCCCGAGAATTCAGTGTTCGCACAAAATGTAAATTCGGTTGCCTACGACGAGGAGGTTCAAGACGAGGTTTGGGCGTGGAGCGAGCGAGTGATCGGCAAATTTTAACTTTGACAATTTTTAATCTTTGTACTTGACTATAACCTTCCAAAACAACGCCAGGACGATCGCCCGCTGGTAGAGCGGGTAATAATCGAATTTATCCAGCGCAGATGTCAATCCAACCGCCACGAAGAAGAACAAGACCAACACGGCCAGAAGTGCCAGCAACGATACACAACTGAATCTCCAACCGAAGGTAGTATCGAGGAAAAAGTACATGTACACCGGCCCTGTTTTGGGCTGCAAGCGCGGCGCGAGCCACCAAGCGAACAACTGGTAGATGCACCCGAACAACGGGATCAGCCCCCAATGATCTAAATTGATTGCTGTTTTCGCCCAAAGCATTTCAATCAGCACAAACGCAGCGTTCGTCACGTGCATGCATATCGCGTCGTAGCGCCGGTACCCTTTCGTATCGGGCCTTTTGTTGCTTAATTCCGCCGGCCACAACACCCAGGTCACAATTGCACTCACCAGAAATGCATTGGGCGCAGCAAGCTCCCAAAGGAAGAGAACGAAAATATTATTAACACCACATCCGGCCAGCAGAAAATAGATTCCCAACAATACCCAATTCCAGTGGGTGAAAAAGACAAGGCACTTGATGCCATTTATTGGAACATTCGCCGTGACAAGTTTGCTCCCTTCAAGGTACCCAATCTTCTCGACAGTGTCGCGGTATTTGATTTCGAATACCTGCAATCCTAGAATGAAGGCTGCCATCATCAGCCGAAGAATTTGGAGGGGGGTCGAGGGGTCTTCTTGGGATATAATATTCGAACTGGTCTCAATCCGACTAACACTGCTCATGCAGATGGCCCAAACGAGCAGTAACAAAAATACCAGCTGCCAAGGTGGTGGTGCTGACTTGAGAATTTGCTTGGATTTGGACTTGGACTTGGATCTGGGCTGGATGCCATCAATGGGCGTACAGAGTCGACCTCGTGAACGTGAAACTGAACGTGTTCGTGCCATGATAAATTTAAAAATATAGAAAAAAAAACAAAAACGTGTTTCCTCTTGATTCCTTATATTCTACTCTACATCATGCAATAACCCCCCCCCCCTCAATTTTCATTAACTACACCATGGGCGATGAGATGTTTCATGCTGCAAACGAGCGTCAGCGATTCAAGATGGCCAGGGGACTTCGATTTGAGGATGTAATATCTTATTCTAAAGCTGGTTCAACTTACAACGAGCGCTGCGGCTCACTTCACCCTACCTCCATCACCTCATTCCAGGGCTTCGTTCCCTTCTACGAGCACCCGGCCCAAGCTGTCACAAACTCCAATTCGTCCAAGCTTCGGTGGGCAGAACAACTGCTCAAGGGAATTGTCACGGATGACGAGGAGCTCTGTGCTGTTGCCATGATGCAGGACCACTCTGACGCCAAGATCACTGTCAAGCAGCAAGGTTCCGGCGCGCCCTATTCGTTCCACAGCGCCGGTTTCTACACTCACGAGCAGATGGACACCAATACTAAGTATTTGAAAGAGCACATAGAGGACCGCGTCCAATCTGCCCAGCTCTTTGTGAGCGCCAACGAGTGGAAGGAGATTCATTCGTGGATCGGCAGGTGAGTCTTACCTCGTGTTGCCGCGCTTTCGGGTTGAAGAGTGTGTGATGGAGTTGGGGGTGGATTCAGTGCCTCGCCTTTTTTTGAGTTTTGTTGAGGTTTCACTTGGCGTGAGGATGGTTTAAGATGACGTGGTTTGGACCGTCCCTGAACAACAACTTCGCACAAAAAGATGCGCCTGGTGTCCAATTCTGAGTTTCTAAAGGCATAGTGCGTCGGAGTTGTGGTCGTTTTAGTGATTTCGTTCTTTTTTTGCCTTTTTTGAGTTTTCACATTGACGTGCATATGGCGTGTTTTGGACCGGTCCCTGAACAATACCTTCGCACAAAAAGATGCGCTTGACCGAACCCGCCACCGTGTCCAATTTTGAGCGTCTAAAACCTCCATACGTTGGAGTGAGTTACGGCCGATTTAGTGATTCGCCTTTTTTTGCCTTTTTTTTCTTCTCTTTTTACCAAACTCAAACTAAATTTTTTTATTACGCAGCGTGGGAAGGTACGGCGAAGCGAAGCTGAAGTCAGTTGTTCGGGGCGACTCGGCACTAATGATTGCAGTGCGGCTGAGCTCGTTCAAGGCCGCCAAGTACATGCTCAAAATAGGCGTCGACCCCGCCATGCAGAACGAAAACAACGATTCCATTGCCGAGGTGATTGAGCAAAAGTACCAGGAGATAGTCGAAGAGAGAAACCACATTAGGTTTTTGCGCGTCCAGGCGAGGAGCGTGCGGCAGATGAGTTTGTCGCACGACGACAAAATGGCGTTGCTGTCGGAACCGCAGGTGTACGACAAGATGGAGCAGTGCTACAATTTGTGTGTTGACCTGAGCAGGTGAGCGCGAGCCTTTTGGAAGACGATTATACGAGCCACTGCTGAACTAAATTTATTTCACTCAATTCGTTTGGCACCTTCTTCGTTCGGCGCAGTCGGTTCGAGGTCCGCCTTTACAACATGATGGCGCTCAAAGTCAAGGCCAAAATGCTCGAGGTTGAAGGTGAGCGAGCGAAGCGAAAGCGAGCCATTTTGGAAGACTCGGGCGATGAAGTGCGCGAAATGGCT
>Ga0302116_1001360_pt1 | contig 14732 bp, 23 predicted proteins | sample AG5_SCM_MG_FD_203124 | JGI IMG/M metagenome (GOLD analysis project Ga0302116, IMG submission 203124) | Marine microbial communities from Western Arctic Ocean, Canada - AG5_SCM | ecosystem: Environmental > Aquatic > Marine > Oceanic | place: Canada: Western Arctic Ocean | collected 2017-10-01 | reverse complement strand
GCCTTTGAGGGCCAGAGGGATGTTGCCTGCGCCGAGCGAAGCGAGGCGCATTTTTAATGAAGGAAGAGCGAAATGGTAAGCCAAACGAAATGGGTGGGTTAGTTTAGTTTAGTTTAGTTTAGTATTGGATGTAACCGTCTGTAGCCATTTCGTGAGATTCATCTTCTCGAGTGTTTTCATCAAGGCTCACTCGCTCACCTGCTTTGTAGATTGCATTTGCTAGGTAAGCATGATTAGCGGCATTGGATGGATTGAGAGTAATTGCTTTGGAGAAGAGCTGGGCTGCCGATTCAAAGTCCTCGTTGCGATAGAGCGCAATGCCCTGAATCCTAAGTTGTTCCTCTGCTTCTTGGAGTGAATGGACCTCCTTAATGACTTCTTCTGAACATACAATTGTGATTATTGTTGTTGAGCAGAAGAGAACGAAAAAAGTGAGGGAGAGAAGAGGGTACATTGATTTTGAAAAATTGTTCTTGGAGAAGAAGTATATGAGGGGGGGGGGCGAATAAGGTATTATGTAATAGTAATACCTTGTGTGTTGCTTTAGAAAAAAGGAAAATTTAAATTTTCCAGTTTTTTTTTGTAAAATCATTGGCCCATGTCCACAACAACAAAACACCATAGAACCAATCCCCAACAATCAAATTCCCCGTTTTCTATTCAAATATTTCATATTTCGTTATCTATGCATTTTATAAATTGAGAGTTACGTGAAGGTCTTCTTCGTCATGATCGAGTAAAATTCCTCAGGACTAATCTCTCCATCCTGATCAGTGTCAGCACGCTCAATCATCTCCAGCAGCTCAGCATCAGACATTGTCTCTCCGAGCTCCTTGGCAACACGCTTAAGGTTGCGAAGTGTGATGTGACCGGTCTGGTCGTCGTCGAACAAGTTGAAAACCTTCTGGATGTCCTCGCGAGAGTCCTTGTCGGACATCTTTGCGGTCATCATATCGAGGAACTGTGGTGTTATGTCGTCGTGGAGGAGGGCACGAGAAAGAGAAAATGGGGTTAGCAGTTTGTTGCTTTCAACGTTCAGTTCACCAGAGTCACCCTCTCGCTCAATTTGCTCTCACACTCACCTCTTCAAAATCAATTTCTCCACTTCCATCCTTGTCGATGTCACCGATCATCTGGTAAATTGTCTGGTTCTTGGCCTCAAACCCGAGGGACTGCATTGCCGCCTTCAACTCCTTGGGGTCAATTGTACCACTTCCATCAGTATCGAAAAGGTTGAAAGCCTCTCTAATCTCCTCAATCTCCTCCTCTGACAGTCCAGGGCGTTCGTAGGTCTTAGCAGGCTTGCGTTGGGGTGTTCGTCGTGAAGCCTGTTGGAATTTGTTTAGTTGGGTTTGGGTTTTGGGTTGGGTTGGGGTGGGTTGGGGTCAGGGAGAGGGATTTGATTTGTTTTTTTTTGAACTGACTTAAACACGATCAAACTCCGAGATGGCAGACTCTTATGCTCGAGTTCTTACACATCAACACAAGGCACCAGCACAAATATATTGATATAAACTTACCATTTGTCCAAAGTTAAGAAATTTAATTTGGGCAAGTTCCTCGTCCGGGTGCAGCCGTCAAAACACAAATTGTCAAAACACAACGTTATTAAAATTTAACACACTTTCCTTAGTTCATTCACTTCTTACTTCAATTATGAAATATTCATTTGCCATCGCTGCCATCAGTGTTGCCTCAGTGGCAGCTTACTGCCCTAATGTAAGTACCCCCTTTCGAGTCGCGAGATCATCCAACTTCTCCCAAAACTTTCATCCCCCAAACCACTAACAAACAGCTACTATCATTCTTTCTAATCACAGGGATGCTCCGGACACGGATCATGCGGAGCCAACGGTGAGTTATTTTTTTCTAATTGAGCCCGTGCCAGGGCTCATATCCATGAATGAAGATGACTGTTTATTTATGTTGGAACCAGTTGGGCGATTTTGTGGGTTTTGTTTGTGTCTTGAATATCAAAAAAAACACCACTCCCCTTCCCCCCCTCCACCACCTTCGTAGCAAACAAGTTTCAAATGTTTTATGTACCACTGATCCCCTATCGCTCTCCCCCCACCCCAACTCCAACTAACACAATTTTTTCTTCCCCTCTTTTCCCCACCCACCTTTTCCTCCCCCCTCCTTCAGACAAGTGCTCGTGTTACACCCGCCCCAACGGTGCCGTGGCATGGACCGAGCACGATTGCTCCCAGAGGACATGCCCTCAGGGCAAGGCCTGGGTCGCCTCGGCCACTGCTGCCAACGAGGCTCACCCCGATGTAGAGTGCTCCAACAAGGGAGTCTGCGACCGCAAGACCGGAGAGTGCGAGTGCTTCGATAACTACGAGGGCATGGCCTGCGAGAGGACCGTGTGCCCCGGAGACTGCAACGGACGCGGAATCTGCTCCACACAGGAGCAGCTTGCTGTCGATGCCTCCACCACCTACACCGGCGTCTGGGACTCCCAGAAGCACGTCGGATGCGTTTGCGACTTGGGATTCAGGGGACCCGACTGCAGTTTGCAGGAGTGCCCGTCAGGTGACGATGTCCTCCTCGGACACGGAAACACCAAGGGAAGGGACTGCAGTGGACGTGGAATCTGCGATTACTCGGAGGGCCTTTGCAAGTGCTTCACCGGATACTACGGAGATAAGTGCCAGTATCAGACCATTCTGGGCTAGAGTGTTTTGGTTGGAAATAATAGAATAGATTTTAATTTGGATTGGAGTTGGAAAGTGGAGAAGGGAAGGAAAGGGAAGGATCATGAGTTGCAATGTTTACTAAGCTAATGAGTTTCCATGAAAACATCAAACACATCACCAACTACTTTATTTTACTACTTCTTCTTTTTTGTTGTTTTAACTGGTAATCTGGTAAACTGGTGTTAAAGTGAGTTTTTAAGTTTGTGATATTCAACAACACTTTTACAACACTTTTATAAAATATATTGTAAAGAAGTACCTCTCCGAATCCATTCTATATAACCACTATGGGCACATCACATTCCTATTTGCTCCTGACCCTACTATTCATTACAAAACAAAACCTCTACTCGGTCGTAGCTGAGCCTACCTCTCTTCCAATACCAAACCCAGAAACTGGCACAATAGAACTACCTGGCCACATCAACGACATCAGAGGGCTCCCAAACCTACCCTTTTCCGTTAATTCCAACCGCAATTCAGATGGTGTGTCGTCCGTGTCTCCGCTGTCTGACACAGCCCCTTCGTTTCCTGTTTATAAGCGAGATGGGACAATAGATCCAACATTCCGCAAGGACCATGAAATTTCATCCTCCCAAAACAGACTTACTCAGGGAACAGCCGTTTCCGGTTCCGGAGCTTTCGACGTGGAGTTTTCCAGGTACAGATTGCTGAAATCTGCCGACTGGAATGATTTAGCGCCTCCTCCAAATCCCACCGTTGCTTTCGAAGTGAATGCAACCCTTCGGTGGAACCCGTCGAACTTCGCAATTCAGGCTGGGGAATCGTACGTGATTGAGGTGCTCGGGGAGCAGAAATGGGGAGACCTGTTTGGCGAAATTGAAATTGACACGCTTGGCTACTCGAGCCACTACGATGCTAGAAAAAAGTGCAACATTGCCCTGGGCGAGTGCAGGAGCTACTTGCGAAACACCAAGAGGTATAAGAGCAGCAATTGGCTGAGTTTAATTTGCGGGGTGGGGGATTACGTTACGTTGATACAGGAGACGGCCCACAACGAGAGGTTTATGCCCTTGATTGAGCAAGAGTTTGTCGAAACCTTGTTTTATGTGGGGGATAAGTACGTGTTCACGGCTAATGCGAACATGAAGCAGACGGGGGAGCTGGTCTGCTTCGCGAACGACGCGGAGGGTTTGTACTACGACAATGTGGGGAGCCTGGAGGTCAAGGTGACGAGAACGAGTTGGCCACCGACTGGGGACTTTGAGCCAAATTACGAGAAGTACATGAAGACGCAGCTGGAAAATTACGAGGCGTTGGGTGTGGTGTAATTGAGTTGGAAACCTAAAGTAGAAACAAACCTTTATTGAATTCAATCCTCATCGCGGTAGTATTTAAAAAACTGCTCAAGCTCGAATATGTTCTCAACCGAGCCGCAATAAGTGGGAACCCTCTGGTGAATCTCCGTTGGAACAACCTCCAGGATTCTGCCATGCCCGGTACTTGCCGCACCACCGGCTTGCTCAATGATCATTCCCATCGGATTGCTCTCGTAGAGGAGGCGGAGCTGGAATTGAGTGGGTGGGTTAGTTCAGTAGTGGATGTGGGTGGTTGTCGCCATTTCCGCTCGTTCGCTCGCTCACCTTCCCACTGGGGTTGTTCTTCGTTTTGGGGTAGCCATAGATCCCACCCTGCACGAGAACGTTGTGCACGTCCGCTACCATAGCGCCAACGTATCGGCAGGAAACTTTGAATTTACGTGGCTTCAAACCCCCCTCGGGCTCAACAATCGATTTTCTTGTGAGATCCTGCACCGAGCGAAGTGAGGCGCATTTTTAATGAAGGACGAGCGAAACAAACGGAGCGAGCCAAAAACGAATTGGGTGAAATAATGTTAGCTTAGTAGTGGATGTAGCCATTATGTCTGTAGCCATTTCGCGCACTTCATCGCGAGTATGCTCGTCTTCATCAAGACTCGCTCGCTTCGCTCGCTCACCTCCACCCCATCACTCTTCACGTTAGACAAGTAACGCCGAACTGGGGCCTCAAACTGCGCCGAGCGAAGAAGGTGCGAATACGAATTGAGTGGAAAAATATAACGTTAGTTAAGTAGTGGCTCGTATACATTTCTCGTCTTCCTCAACCCCCCCCCGCTCCGCTTGCTCACCTCCCTGTAATTCGCTTCGTTGAAGCAGACCAACGGTCCAGACGTGGGTATTCTCATGTCCGGATGAGTCTGCAAGAACTCCCCTCTGTCAGGATCGAGAGTGAAACCATCTACCCTCCCCCCCCCGAGGGTGAGGACAAGGATCGTAGTGGCGGAATACAGGCAGTAACCGGCGGCAACGAGATTGTCTCCCTTCTGGAGGAAGGTTGTTACGCCCGCTGGGCCGTGGGTCTTGTACTTGTAAATTCCAAAAATGGTTCCGACCGGGAGGGAGCTGTCAATGTTTTTGGAGCCGTCCAGCGGGTCAAACACCGCCACATAATCACCGATCGAAATAGAATTGGTTTGTAGGAGATCGGAGCAGAGACGCGGGGCATCCTCCTCCTCCGAAGCGATTGCAGCGACGTCATTCGAGCAGCCACAAAATGCGTTCATCATTATTTTGTTGCAAACAACGTCGAGCTTTTGTTGTACTTGGGTTGGGTTGGGTTAGAAGAGAAGTGAAGTAATGTAAAGTTAAAACCCAAACTCACCTTCTCCCTGGACGTTATCTTCGAGGGGAGTCCCATCAGGATTCGTGGCAACACCGTAGATGTCATCAGTTGCCGCACGAGCAATCAATCGGGAAATCTGCTGGCAAGCTTTCCCCACAGAGGCAAGCACAGTCTCTAGGTTTCGAGATTCAGTTCCACCACGCCAACTCTCAACTTCCAAATAACGAGAGAAGGTCCGAAGCTGCTCCAATACGAACGAGAGCAGTGAAATAATAATGTTAAGTTTATGTAGTTGGCTCAAGATGCTCAAGCGGAGACTGAGTTAAACTCACCTGCTTCTTTCGGTTGTAGGCAGGGTTTGGGGTCACTGTGGCACCATTTTCTACAGGCGGGACATTGTAATTGGACGGGTTTGTTGATCTGAGGGAGAAAGAGGAAAGCGGGTTTGTCGATTTGAGAGGATAGAGTGGATAGAATGGTGGTGTGGTGGGAGTAAATAATGCAGAGATTTCGATGACATGGAGGAGGAGAGGTAAAAGAACAAAAATGTTCATGTGGGGATGAGAGTGAGGGTTGATGGGCAAAGTATAATCACCAAAGATGATGTGGTGGTATAGGAACAAGGAGCAATCGAAGGCTAATTTCAAAAATGATAGCTTTTGATTTTACAGAACAATTCAAATCCACCCTCATCGCAAACACATCGATGGCGACACCACTACAACAACAACCTCCATTCATCTGCGAAGATCGCATCATGTTGAGTCGTACAGAACACGATTCGATGAAGATAATATCATCGATTGAGCCAGCAATGAGAACACCAGGTTGTTGCGTTTGCTGTAATGCTTCATCACCCGCTTCTTGCTGTTGTTTATCGGAACTTTTACCTTGCTATGACCAACCGGAATACATTCTGAAGGAGATCCAGGCATCTCGATACGTCCTTCTCCGAGAGAATTCTCTCGAATACAATGATCCTTACCCTGCTTTTGCTCAAGGCAAATGCTGCGGCTACAATTACTGCAGGTACAGAGTCCAGGATCGAATTTCTGTGGTGTACTATGATGACGAGATGTTTGAACATTTGCGAGACAGTTCACGTGCTTGTAATGATCAGCTGACGTTCTTTTTCGGTGGTGATGGCGAGAGGGTGCTAATTGATTCGCGGTTCTGCCTAGGGTTGTGCATCAGGGGAAGCTTCCCGTGCTGCTGTTGGCCTTGCTGTCTGCCGAGCGGCTGCGTCAGGTCCTATTTGTTCCAGCACAAGATAAAGGTTGATGATGCAAATCACGTAATGAAGCGAATGGTCAAAATTAGGGATTTGAGGAGGAGGTCAATGGGTGGGGGTATGGAGATGAGTAGGTGATACATAATAGTTGACACATAAATAGTTAAGCTAGTTTTGAGTCTGCCCTACATTCATATATTTTATTTGTTGACCAACCACCCAACCCCCTCCTCCCCCCAAAACTACTCTCAACTCTTCTTCTTCGTTACAACGAAATCAACGAATTCGTCAATCAACACTGGCCAAGCGCAGTTGTCCTCATTGTCGTCGTAATCACTGCAATCCTTAGGATTGATAAGACTGAACCCGAGAAAGCTAGTAAACTGGTCCAGCGTGATTCTCTGGAGCTCCTGGTTCTGCACCAAGAACAAGTTGAAGTTTTCCAAATGCACATTGCCCCTTTCCTGCAGAATCAAGTTCAGGAGATCAATTGCGAAGTCCTTCTCAATCGTCTTGTTGGTTCCCTCGAGATTGAAGTTGAAGACAAACTTGAAAAATTCGGCAAATTCCCCCTCATCCAGAAACCCGGGGTCGAAGGACGGGACTAAAGTTTTAATATCAGGAGTTCCCACGAGTTTCAACTGTGTGAATGAGTGAATGAATGAGTGGGCTAGTTTTTAGTTTTAGCAGTAGTTGATGCGCGTATTTGACTCGCTCACCTTCGCCATTCCAGAGATGAACTCCCTCTTACTCATTGTGCCGGGCTTTCCGCTAGCGGCCGCCCCGAGTTTCCAAAGAAGCACAATCAGGCGGATGTCGTCAGCCTCGAGGCCAACGTCCTCCGCAAAGGCGCTGATCCCCTCCAGATCCATCAGCTCCGGATCGTCTTCCGAGGCGTAGAGAGCAAAAAGGTCGGGGAGGGGAAGGGGCTGGTTGGCACTTTTTTGCTTTTTGGGTGGAGTTTTGGGAGAAATGCCGTAGGAAGAATTACTTGAAGAAGAGGCTGAATTTTTAGTAGGGGACGGGGCCCCTTTCCTCTTGGTCGCAGATACAACTCCAGCCAGAATTTGGAGGTTGCTGTTTTTAGCCTGACTTGTCATGTTGGTGTCTGCCGACCCTTGCATGATGATGATGCAGGAAGCCGTGATTTTCATATTCTTCTTCGAAATGGCAGCCATCCTTGCTTCCACGAATTTTGTCAGATCAGCTTTCGCCAGCTTTGTCTTGCGGTCGATGATCGTGCCAAAGTTGCCATCTGGAAAATGGCAGAAAATGAGGAAAAGGAAAGTCGAAGGGACGTTAGTTAAACGTATGGGGTTGTGGAAAAAAACCCCAACAAAACCACCAACACACACTAACCTTGGATGTAAAACTGCTGGCGTCCCTTCAATCCAAGCGACTTGGCAGTCACAATCGAGACTGCACCTGAACAAACATTGTCTCGGAATGAGTTCTTGAATGGGGTGAGCGCGAGGAGAGCGAGAGCAAACGAGAGCGAGGAGAGAGTGACGAGATATAGAGGGGGGTAATACAAGTGTTAGAGGCAGGAAGCAAGGAGATGAATTGGAGGATAACAATGGTCGAAAATTGAATCACAGTTAGGGTTACTGAAAATCAGGCCGATGGGTGGGGTGAAATTGTAAAAGGGAGAATACTGGGCTTTAACGCAAACACATAACGTACCATCGTCGATAGCACGAACAAAATAAAAAAAAGAAAAGAAAAACCAAAAAATTGTGATCACGACAACATGCAGAAGCTTTCCTTCCTGCTGAAACATGGGACCTTACCCAAAACCAAAAGAAACTCCACTGCCGCGATAGATGCGGGAACAAACACTGACGATCTTCTCAACTCCTCCTCCTCCCGGTCTCAGACCTCTTCCAATTCCTCCTCCTCCCGGTCCCAGACTTCTTCTATCCCTCCTTCATTCGAAACTGACGAAATATTTTTGTCAGATTCTTTTAAAGAAAGCTACCAGACGGTTTGTACATTGACGAAGAAGTACAGGTTACTCACGAGTCACATAAATAAACTTGAACAATCTTACCCCAAGTTCACCACAGTGGTAGCTTCGTTGTTCTGCGCTTTTGAGGTGTTGGGGGAAGGTTCACCCGATCCAGCGCCGGACTCCCCTTGCACGAAGAACGTGACGAAGGCGAAACAAACTCGTCAGATTGCGGAGGAGCTGCAGCTCACCGAGCTTCCCCCAATCTCCTCAAAGGAGCAGTCTCTTGCTCTCCAGCACTTGCTTCTCGAAACCGCCAAGTTCCCAGCGTTCCAAAAGCTCTACTCTACGCTCAATTCCTCGTCCTTAGAGCACGACCACTACACGAGCAAGGTTGAGGCTGTGACGGGGCTGGCGGAAAAAACCCAAATTGAGCTGGGCATCGATCCCTCCAACCCCAAACTAGTCAAGCAGAACGAAAAGGCCCAAGAGAAGAAAATCCGAAACCACGAAAAACTGGAGGTGAGCGAGCGAAGCGAGCGAGTCTTAATGAAGACGAGAGTACGAGCCACTAGAAACTAACATTATTCTCATTTATTTGGCTCGCTCGCCTCCCCCCTGCTCCATTAAAAATGCGCACAATCTCGCTTCGCTCGGCGCAGCTCGCTTCCTCCAAGCTTACTTCCACAACCAACGAGTTCAACAGAGTGTGCCAAGATTTTGAGGATGCTCGGAAGCTGCTCATCTCCAGTTCTCACCTCGGTGAGCACATTAAATCCCAAGGCAAGTTCTTCAGGAAGCTCGCCTCCTCCTTCTCACCGTTTGAAGCGTACCAGTATTCAATCAACTCCACAACCGGAGAAATCATCCCCCCTCCCGCGCCGGTTCACCTGCGCAAGCCTTCAACCGGAATTTCATCCCTCACAAAGGGTCTCAGGAGACAAACAATCAACGCCAACGCGACGCTCTCGCACATGACCAAGCACGTCGGGAAGTCAAGGGCAAAGAGGTGAGTGAGCGAACCGAGCGAGCCTTGAGGAAGACGAGAATGCGAGCCACCACCAATTACATTTTCGTTTTGCTCACTCGCCTCCCCCCTGATCCATTAAAAATGCGCCTCGCTTTGCTTCGCTCGGCGCAGGAGCGAGTCGGTCGCGGTGATTGAGGGCGAGAACGAGTATTTGAAAGCGGAGAGCTTTTTTTTGGTCATGAAGAAGGATCTGAATTACTTGGCCAAGAGCATCGAGGTGCTGGTGCCGACTCTGGGAAGCTTGCTGGACGACATCATGAACGTTGCAGCGGTGTTCTGCGAGATTGGCGATTTTTACGAGGTGAGCGAGCGAAGCGAGCGAGCCTTGATGAAGACGAGCATACTCGCGATGAAGTGCGCGAAATGGCTACAGACATAATGGCTACATCCACTACTAAGCTAACATTATTTCACCCAATTCGTTTGGCTCGCTCCGTTTGTTTCGCTCGTCCTTCATTAAAAATGCTCCTCGCTTCGCTCGGCGCAGGGTGCTCAGGTGGTGAGCCAAGGAACTGTTTTCGTCGAGCACGTTAACAGCATGAAGAACTCATTCGGCCTCCTCCACAGCAGCGGAGACATTTCCCACTCATCCAACTGCTTTAGTGCAAAAATCACCAAGAACATCGTCGAGCCCCTCAAAGGCGTTCAGACAATGTTCGCACCGATCGAAAAGCTCATCCAAGGTGAGCGAGCCTTGTTACAGCAGAGTGAGTGCGAAGCGACTAATCCACTCTTGCTCTCGTGCTTCGTAAAAAATGCGCCTCGCTTCGCTCGGCGCAGCTCGCGTCCAGATCGTCTTAGACTACCAGCACTACCTCGACAAGGTGGAAACCCTCACAAAGCAACTCTCCGACGCTAGGGTAGAGGCAGAGGTCGACCCGAACAACAAGAATATCAACGAAAAGGTCGAGATACTCGCGGCTAAACTGGAAAACAATTTGGGCAAGTTCGAGCTGGCAAAGACCACGTTGAAGACTGACACGGACATGCTGATGAAGATCTTCGAACAGTACGAAAGGGAGAAGAGAGAGTTCGCTATGAACGACTGGTTCAAAGAGTTGCTCACTGAGGGTTTGGGGCAGTGGAATTTTTTCGCGGACGCCTTGTTGGGTGCGGGTGAGGGTGAAAATGGTGAGGTTGAGGTTAAATTTGAAGAGGGGGAGCCCAACAAGACGATGGAGAGCGTTGAATTACAATCTCCAATAAAAGCACAATCACAACCACCAACAATATCAACTACGATTTCCTCAAATCCATTCGGCAACGAGGAGGAAGAGGATGAAAAGAACCAAAAAATTGGTTCACCAACCGCACGGGTGCGCGGACCCAGTGTGCCTCCCCCAGCCGCAGCCCCACCAGCCCCATCGTCCGGCGACGCCAAGAAGCTGTCGGTAGAGTTCGCTCCACCTCCAATGGTGGGCGAGGCGGCGAGGAGGGCCAGCGACGCTAGGAAGAGCATGGACGGAGGGGTAGGGGTAGTTGACGTCAAGTCGCTTGCCCCGCCCCCCGAAGCTAAAATTCGAAGCTTGAGCGATAGGAGCAAGAGCATCGGCAGTAAGAGCGACGGGGGCGGAGTTGATTCAGGGAGATTTAGCCTAGGCGACATCAACGAGGATCGGCCGAGTGGGTTTAGTCACATGGAGATGATGGAGGGTGTCAAGACTCAGTACGGCGACGATCTTATTCCCATGCTTAGAGAAGCTCAGCTGAAGAACGAGCAGGAGTGCGACAAGGAAGCGCAAATTCTTGAAGAGGAGAAGAGGCGGAGGGAGGCTGGAGGGGTTGAGGTGGAGAGAGGAGAGATTTTGGCGGAGGAGGTGGGGGAGTTGAACATCTTGGTCGAAGAGGGGGCCGGGGGGTTGAAGGAAAAGGAAGTAAAAAAACCCGAAGAACTCCTCGAAGATGTTATGTTATGAATTGTTAATTTATGACGATATTTACAGCTCCCAATGCTTCAATTACCCACGTTGGTATGAATTCGCTATTCTCCGTTTCTACCTTTTCCACTTCACCAGTCTCCTTCTTTTTCACACCGGCTGGATATCTTGTTTTCATGAAATTCTTGACAAAAGTTTCAAATTTGTTTTCACCCGCCAGAATTGCGTCCCTCATGCGTCTCACTAAGCTCATCATGTAGGAGAGATTGTGCGCGGTTATAAGCTGTATGGCGAGGGTGTGAGAACCTCCCGGTTCTTCAGTCGGGCCCGATAGCATGTCATTCAGACGTTTTCTGGTGTAGCCACCAGAGTTGCAAGCGTCGCAGTTGCAATTGTCGTCGATGAATTTTTCCTCGTTGAAGTTCTTACTGCGCCGAGCGAAGCGAGGCGCATTTTTAATGAAGGACGAGCGAAAAGAGTGAAGTGAGCCAAACGAATTGGGTGGGTTAGTTCAGTAGTGGATTTTTGCCGTCTGTAGCCATTGAAGCGAAAAAAACAAAAAAAAGGGAGAATCACTGGATTGACCGTAACTCCAACATACGGAGGTTTTAGACGCTCATATTTGAACACGGCGGCAGGTTCAGCCAGGCGCATCTTTTTGCGCAAAGGAATTGTTCAGGGACGGTCCAGATCAGGGGCATGGCACGCAATCGGAGAAATAAAAAAAACTCAAAAAAAGAGCGAATCGTTGAATCACCCGTAACTCCAACGCATAACGCCATTGGGAACAACTCAAAATTGGACATGGTGAAGTGAAACCAAACAATAAAACGGCGAATCACTAAATCACCCGTAACTCCCATCTCGAATCTTCATCAAGGCTCGCTCGCTTCGCTCGCTCACCTCTCGCACTTCTTCAAACTAACCCCCCCCTTGTCTGTCAGAGCCACCCCAAACCTGGCCGTTCTAGTTGGATAAACGCAGTCGAACATGTCGACCCCCAACGCAACGCAAACCACTACATCGACGGGGTACCCGACGCCCATCAAGTACCTCGGTTTTAAGGGGGGGAGGGCCTTGCAACAATGGTGAACCACCCGCCAAAACAAGTCCTTCGACTCTCCGCCGCTAAGCCCACCAATTGCGAACCCCGGCGACGAGTGAAACGAGTTATCGGATGAGGAGGAGGAGGAGGAGGATTCAGGGTCGTTGGCGCTGTCCTCCCTAAGCGAGCCGCCGAGCGAAGCGAGCCAAATAACGGATGTTAGTTTATGTAGTTTGTGAATTTGTAATTGTATTCTTGCTCACCTCCTCCCGAACTCGGTCAGGCAATAGTCCCTAAGTCCACCCGGCCTTACGTCCAAGCCGCCCTGAACAATCGGAAACAGGGATTGGTCGGAGCGGCGCCCGTGCGCGTTCTGGCACCTGTCGAGCCAGCGGACTGTTCGCTCGGTTGCTTCTTGGAGACGAGGGTCGTCTATGGGGGTTAGGGAGGAACACACGTCGTCCAGGCACATTATTATGTCTGCGCCGAGGAGGTTTTGGCTGTAGATGGAATCTTCAGGTCGCAGGGAGACTTGTCGGTAGTGGTTTGTTGTGGTAGTGGTTGTAGTTGTGGGCTCAACCGTGGGTGTGGGTGTGGGTGTGGAGGTGGAGGTGGGCTCAACCGCATACGGATTGTCGAACGTTACACCATTTTCGTCGATTGTGCAAAGATCTCCAAGGGACACCATTTGAAACCCACCAGAGTCCGTTAGCATCCCACCGTTGTAACCCTCCATCTTGTGCAAGCCGCCAAGCTTCGACACCACTTCAGGAGTCGGAGCGTTGAGAAGGTGATACGTGTTGGCTAAGCAAATTGGAATCGGGGGAGTGGTGGTGGAGGAGGTGAGGCCGGGATGGGCAGAAATTCCAGTGTTGGGGGAGATGGTACCCTCGCCCAACATTTCTAGAACAGTGGTAGCTTTCACGGCACCCTTCGTTCCGACTGGCATGAAGATAGGAGTTGGGACACCCCAGGACGTGGCATAGGAGGAAGGCGTGGGGAAATGGGAGGACGAGGATGAGGACGAGGATGAGAGAGTGGGGTGTCGGGAGATTGCCAGGTCGTACACTTGTCGCAGGTGGACAGTACCGGCACGAGCTAGACCAGATTTGAGATTGGGAATGGATTCTTCGGTGTTTGTGTTGCCAAATTCAGAGGTCGCATGAAGGTGGAATTCCAGGCTGCTGCAAGAGCCCTTGCGACAATTATCGAAAATGGGAGGGGTGGAAAGGGTTGTGTAGTGCTGCGTGATTTGAGAAGGAGTCGAAGGGTGAAAGCCCATCTTCACGTCTTGGGGTTTCTTTGTAGGAGGAGGATTGGTTTCTAAAAATTCGGCTGACCGCTTCATTTGATGTTTGTGTTGGCTTAATAATTGGAGATCACGTAATTTCGTGGATCACGTGATCACGCGCGTGATGGGTGATTACAATTTTTCAATTTTATCACCCATCAATGTTGAGCATTTCACAAGCGAGGCCTCACAATCTCCAAATCACGCGTATGCCACCTTTGACCATCCGTCGGACCCAATATGACAACCAATGAGCACCACGAGTGGCTCAAGAAGCGTGATTGGCCTACGGTAATAGATGTCTTGCTTCACCCAGAAACCGACGATGATTTGACCGAGAGAAAGTACAAGGAGAGAGATGATCATGGACGACTGCCACATCATTGGATGGCAGCGAAAGCTCAGACACACACACATGCTCTTGCCGCTGTGGGCGTGAATTCGATTTGCTGGAATCTACAGGCCCTCACCACACGAGACAATAAAGGCGAAACTCCCATCGACATTGCCCGTAGGAGTGGAGCCTGTGCTGAGATCATGCGCTTGCTATCCCTCACTCCCGAGGAAGCTCATTCGTTGGGTATGGGGATGTACCGCTTGTACGCACCAGTGTCTTATTGGATGGATGAGATGTCTGGGTGGATCAAATCACGATCGTATGCAGACTGTCACAAGTTCATCAATGAACACAATGACGAGTTGGTGCGTGAAGTGCTCAAATACAGGAATTCTTGTCTTCTTCTAGAGGTTGCTTGCTATAGCCAGACATACAACGACTCCCTCGTGTTTCTTGCTCTTCGAATGATCCATCGGAACCCACTTTCCCTCACCGACAAAGACAACGCGGAACCAGCTCTCCAATGGGCACAAGTCCCGGAATTCAATGCGTGCCATGAGATTCTGTCAGTCCTTTCATTAGAACCCGATGAAATCACCGCCACTCCCTTCCCCACCCTCCTCCGACAACACCTCCCCAAACAGTTTGTCGA
>Ga0302116_1001356_pt1 | contig 14751 bp, 9 predicted proteins | sample AG5_SCM_MG_FD_203124 | JGI IMG/M metagenome (GOLD analysis project Ga0302116, IMG submission 203124) | Marine microbial communities from Western Arctic Ocean, Canada - AG5_SCM | ecosystem: Environmental > Aquatic > Marine > Oceanic | place: Canada: Western Arctic Ocean | collected 2017-10-01 | reverse complement strand
AGCTGAAGCAGCAGCTGTCGGCGGAGAAGAAGCGGAGTGAGGTGCTCGAGGAGCAGGTGACGGAGTGGAAGAATAAGTTCAAGCAGCTCGGACCGGGTACCAAGCCCCCGCCCTTCGAATCGTAAAGGGCGGGGCATTAAACATTAAACGAACTGGGGGTTCGTGTTAAACGAGAGGAGGTGGGAACCGGGGCGAGAGCGTTAGTCACCCCGGCGGCAAATTGAGTGTTAATCGCAGTTTTGGCTTTCATACATCATTCATCAATCACAACAAGCCTTTCATGATCTCCAGGCACTGACCGCGGTACCCTCCGCCGAACAGGTTGTAGTGGTTGAGGTAGTGGTACAGCAAGTACAGCCGCCGACGCTCGTCGAAGTGTTCCTCAACCTGTCATGAATAAACACGACGTCATTCTAATTTCCCATACGGAAATGAACAGAAACTCACCTTTGGCATGACGTCGAAATACGCATCGTAGAATGATTGAGAAAATCCAGCGCACCAGCTCATGCCAAACTCCGCCTCGTTATGCCCGTAATACACCGCGGGGTCGAAGACGCTTGGCTTGCCGTCCACGGTGCCGATGTTACCGCTCCACAGGTCACCGTGCAGGATCGACGGCGTGATCACACCGCACGGCTCGAACCATTCCGGCATTTTGTCACAGACTAAATTCCCGAGCTCGGACAACTGCGCATCCCGCGCTAAATGGAGCTGGTGCCTGATCCGCCGTTCCGTGAAGAACTCGACCCAGTCGTCCATCCACCCGTTGGGCTGCGGGGTATCCCCGCACGTGTTGTCCACCGTGAACCCAAATTTACCAGACGCCGCTTCGGCCACCGCTGGCGTCGCCTTGTGCATCATCGCGAGCAGCCTGCCGAACTCCGCTTGGTCCCCGCGCGCGCCGAAGTTTAAGTGATCCATCACGATGAACGAGTTACCTTCCCTGCTGCCCTCGGGGGTTGGACCGGCGTAGTGTACCTCCGGGATGGCGAGCGTGTTCGTCTTGAACATCGCGGTCAGTCCGGCGCCTTCGCCGATGAACATGGCTGGATCTTTACGCGACGTCTTTGCGAAGAAGCGTTTGCCGGACTCGGTGTCGTAGGTGGTGAACTCCGCCCAGCCGCTGCTGCCGCCGCGGTTGACGTTGGTGACGGCGCCCGCGTCGAGGTTGCGCTCGATCCACTCCTGGACGCTGCCGGGCTCGGCGCGCGCGGCGGAGACAATTGCAAGGGAGTGGGATCGGGATGGACATCGACGGAGGCTTCCATTGGTGTGGGCGTCGGGGAGTGACCTGCCGACGCCCGCGAAGGCCCCAGCGCGAGACGCGAGGGACGGTGGGGACGGTGCGGTGATGCCGGTGATCATCGGGTCGTCGGACCGGGGCGCACGCGGCTTTCGCGAGTCCTCCAGTGGCCCGTCCACGATGGATAGAGAGTAGATAAAAAGCGAGGGCAGAGGAGAAGTTTTGGCTACTCGTATTGCTTCGCTGTTGTTACAAACTACGCCGCCGCTCACACGGTCCACGGAGTGACGTTAGTCTTCGTCCACGGTCCACGGTCATCATTCAAGTATTCTACCTTCTCCCTCGGACGTCCCTCCTCCCACGCCCTGATGACCCTCGCCAACCGATAGTTGCCGCGGAAGTCAGCCCACTCAGCCGCATTCATGGTGTGCTCTCCGCCGGTTGGCATGTTCCTCGTGCCTCGGAGCGCATCTCCGTCCGGTCCGCGCCCCTTGCCGGGGAGATACCCGCCGGGGATGCTGTCAGCACATGTCATGATCTCGATCGCCATCGTCTCGTTTCCCCTGAACGCAGCCTCCATCAGCGGCGTGAACCCGTCAGTGTCTTGCAAATGGCATTGTGGGATTATATTATACTTTGGTTCGTGTAGTTCGTCAGTCGGCGCTCGTCGCCACGCGTTGAGCAGCTCCTTGGCGCACGATAGCCTCCCCATCGCCGCGCATATCCCCAGCAGCGTCCGCCCGCGCATCGACGCGAACCTGTGGTTTACATCGAGGTCGGGCCCGAGGCTTTTGAACTCCCGTCTCAACCCCGACACGCTGTCTCCTCGAAGGGCTGTCTCCCCGACACCGCTACTCGCCAGCAACCGAATGAGCATGTGTTCGTGGCGCATCTTGCGTATCTCTAGCTCCTTCTTGAGCTGCGCGAAGTACAGGTCGCGCCACCCGCGACGGGGACGCGACGGCGCGCGCCGGTGCTGCTCGAGTAGCACTCGCCACGCGTTGCTCGTCGCGAACGCGTCTCTCCAAGATCTGCACACGCACGACAGCCTGGCGAGGTACTTTGGGCCATCGGTTTCGCGCTCGACGACGGCGAAGATTCGCGCGATGACCTCGTCGGGGAGGGACAGGAGGAGAGTAGGGTCCGAGGCGTCGGACTCGTCGCAGCTTTCCGCGCCGTCCGAGCCCCGCGGTCGCTTCATCCGTCTGCGCCCCCGAGTTGTGGTGAAACTTTCAGCTCGCTTTTTTCTCTTGGCGGTGCCGACAAAGTTCTATTCAAACAGAACTCGAGGGCACGTGCGCGATGACGGCTGGGATTCGCGCGCCGGTGACGCGCGTGGCGCCGTCACGTCGTGGTACGGCGCCACGATGGCGGGCTCGCGGCCGCGCGGCGAGAATCCCGCGCGCCGCGCGCCCCGACGACGGCGCCGAAGAGAAGGACGGCGACGGGAGAGATGAATGGGTTGGAAGGGACGGGAGCGACGCCTCGACGAGCTCCGCGGCGGCGGCGACGGTCGCGGCGGTCGCGTCCGCGTCGCTCCTCTTCGCGATCCCCGCGATTCCCGCGCAACAACTCGCGCTCGCGATGGCGACCGAGCAGCCCGCGACGATGGAGGCTTCGAGCACGACGACCGCCACAGGCATGAGCACCGCGAGGGACGATAGGGATCGGAGGACCGCGAGCCGCATGGTGGATATGTTCGAGACGCTCAGCCGCGAGGACAAGGTTCGCGTCGTCGAGAGGCTCATGTTCGAGACCGAGAGCGCGGCGAGGGACCGCGCGGGTCCGGCCGCGGACCCGCGCGGGCCCGACGAAACGGACGCGACGCGGCCCGAGGGAACTCCCATCGACGAAGGAACCATTGAAACCATTGAAAAGCCCTCGAGCTCCCGCTCGGCTTCCTCGGAGACAGACGCGGAGGCGAGGTACGTCAGCGCCGCGGAGCGACGCCGCGCGCTGCTCGAGCCGCTCGCGTCAGAAGCGCTGGCGGAGATGGACGAGCGGGACGGCTGGCCGAGCACGAAAGCGGGGCTCCCGGAGTCCGACCCCGCATCGAGCGACTCTATCAAAAGTTTTCAAAGCGAAGAGACGAAGGAGGCTTTAGAGGCGGACGGAGACGAGGGCGTCGGGGCGTTTGTGGGCGGCGCGTTGACCGCCGCCGTCGCTCGAACCGCGCTGGTCCTCTCGGAGACCGCGCCTGGTGTCTTCCAGAAAGTTTTCCAGTGGTTTCGAGACGCACCGGAGCTTCTAGAAGACCCCGACGCTCGGTTCAGAGCCGGGTCCTACGTCCTCGTCGCGACGCTGGTGGCCGGCACCCTCGTGGACGTTAACCAATCGACGAAGACGGACGGCGAGGGCGATGACGCGTCGGACGATGGCGAGGTCGTCGGTTCGAACCCCGTGAAGGGCGAACAAGGTGACGCCGATGAAGGCGACGGAGGCGTGGAGATGGAGGCATCGGCGGTGGAAGAGGCGGGCGGCGAAGTCCGGCGACAAAAAACCAAAAGTTTCCAACCCGCGCGTCCCGACGCCGACGGCGTGTTGTGGTCGCGAAGTGACGATTCAGACCTCGATGGTGGCGGTACCGGTTCGTCTTCCGCGCCCGGGGTGTTGTGGACGCGCGCGGAGGGAGACGGGGTGAATACGAACCGGCGGCGAAGGCGAAGGGGCGGCGGCGACGCGACCAATCGGAGGCGAGCCGCGGCGCTCCTCGAGATCGACCAGTCACCGGTCGATGAGACGGATGTACCGCCCGAGGCGGGTCCCGCGCCGACCCGGCCGTCTCCCCCGACGATCGGTCCGGTGGAGGACGAGAACATGGAGGGGTTCCGGCTCTCCGGCCGCGGCAGAGGCCAGCGGTGAGTTCATAGTTTTATAGTTTTGTGAATTGATTTTAAAACTCTTCAACGCGAACACCGCCGTCGGCTATGGATACGTGACTAAGTGTGGGGCTATACCGCGGGTTGGCAGGGTACGTTCTCGTCGTCCGGGGTCTTGTGGTCCTGCGGCATCGCCCGTGACTCGTACACCGCCGTGACGATCATGTCCCGCCTGTTAATCGTCCCTTCGCCCCGGAGGCCTATGAACCAAATCTCCGTGTCACCGTCGTCGTTCAGATTGGTTGGAAAGTGCAGGGTGAGCGACGACACCGCCTGGAACTGCGTAAAGTCCGTTTGATACTCCAGCGTCCCGTCGTGATCCTCCGCGAGGTCCCACTGCTGCGTCGGGGTCTTGCGGTTCGCGTTCGCGAAGTCGATCTCCCCCGGCGCCTTGTTGACCCAGCACTTCAACCTTGAGGGTGCCGAGCCGGACCCACCGCCTATTACCATGACTCCCCGGACCTTGACGTCGCTGATGAACGGGACGTGGACCATGAGCTCGGGGTCGTCGTCGCTGCGCAGGGGTTCGCCCTCGCGGCTCAACCTGTCCTCCCTGGGTTGAACGACGACGACGGAGGCGACGGAGGCGGGGTCAGTGGTGAGATGAGAGCGGGGAGAGGGAGCGACGTGGGTGGGTGGGACAAGATCTGGGGCGCACCACGGGCGGAAGACTCGCTGCGCCGACGCGTCGTCCTGCGCGTTCCACGCCGTGATCCGCGGGTGGTTGATGAACGGGTGCAACGAGGAGGACCCGCAGTCCTCCCCGCCGCAGTCGTGGTCGTGCGAGCACACGTCCCCGGGCATCTCTCAACTGTGTATGGATAAAGCTGCTCGGCGCAGGTTTAAAGTCATCACAAATCGATCGATGCAAGTCCCGGGGCGTCCACCCGCGACCGGGCCGCTGGCCAACCCCGGGGTCCGCGCCGTCGGCGGCGTCGTCGCCACCTTCGCGGGCGCCTTCGGAGGCCTCGCCGCGGTCACCGCGATCGCCACGGGCGTCAGCCGCAAGGTCGTCGTGTCGAGGCTGCGCGCCAGCGGGGCGGTGTGCTACCTCTGTCAGGGTCGCAAGTTCGTGACGTGCAGGACGTGCGGCGGGGACAAGGCGATCGAGTGGCAGCCGCTGGCGAACCCGGGAGTACGCAGGCTGTGCGCGTGTCCAACATGCGGGGGTAAGACGGGGCTGCAGAAGTGCAACAACTGCGTCGGGCTCGGATACGCGTGAGACGGAGACTCCCATGACGGTTTTTTTTCAACCCTACCCTAAGCGTTAGCCTAGCCGATAGCCGATACCGACGTGAGAATCACGTTAGACCTCACTCCACTACGCGGGAGCCTTTTGCTTCACCCCCGCGAACACCACACCGCGGCTCACCCGGTCACGCATGCGTCGAAGCTCATCCTCCGCCTCGTCCGTGAACGGCCCCCAAGGCCCCAGGCCCCGGCTCCGTTTCCATTTCCGCTCCTGCATCATCCGGACCCGCGGCGTATCCCCGGCGCCGGTGCACAATATCAACATCGCGTTATCAGGCATCGCGTCCCACAACACGCCGATGCCCTGGTCCAGGTCCATCAACGCGGCGTCCGCGGCGATGCCCTCCTCCACCTCGCAGTATGCAGAATCGCTTTCGTCCCCGGCAGCGACGGCTTCGGCGTTTTCTATCGATTCGTAATTTTCAGCCGCGAACGCCTGCCCGGTGTGCTCCGCCCACCGCGTGTTGCTCTCCTCCAGGTGCTTGTAATACCCCCGGAGGTGCGCGAAGAACAGCCCGTTTCCGGGTGCCGACTTTTCGTCCCCGTCCCCGTCCTCCTTCTTCTCGCCAGAGTCGGAACCCTTCGAGCGGGTCCCACCGCTCACCCAATCGACGAGCGCGCTCACCGTCGCCTCGTCCGACGCCGTCGTCACGCACCGCGCCACGCCGCTGCTCGCGCACTCGCGCAGCGTGCTCTGGGGCCCGGACGCGCTGCATATCGTCCCGTTCGACGCGAGTGTCTCGAACAGGCTCGTTCCACCCCGGGCGGGTTCCCCGAACCCGGGCCCGTAGACGAACTTTAGCAACGCCAGCTCCAGCGTCGCCCTCGCGTCGGCGACGGAATCGTGCGACCCTTCCTGGATCTTCCGCGCGAGGTACCGCTCCGTGAGGTGCGCCAGCTTGGTGCGGTACGGCGCGCCGCGCGCGTGCGGGAACAGCGCGACGGTGTCGACGCACCGAGCGTGTATCATTCGCAGCCTGTCGTAAACAAAACACGTAAAGGTCAGTCTAATCGCCCGTGCGAATACGAAAATAAAAGTAGAAACGCGCCTCTTCAAGTCGTTCTCCAGGGAGTGGCCGATTAAGATCGTCTCGCACGCCACGAGCTCCAGCAGCTCCCGCTGGACGTCCTCCAAGCTCGTGGTCACGCCTCGCATCTGCGCCTCGGTGATACCCGAGTGTGCGGTGTTGTAATTCGTAATCGCCTCCGCGGGTCTCACCAGCTTGTCGTAAATGACGCTACCGTCGGGACCCACAACGGAACACCTGGTCAGCTCCAGTCGTTCGTCGACGCCGACGCCGACGTAGCACATCTCGCAGTCGATCGCGCACATCGTCAGCGGGGGATCACGCGCGATACCACACCCCGCCGGCTGCGTCACCACGTACCCGTCCGGCAACGACAACGTCGATCCCTCGAGGTCCTCGTCGCGACCCCTCTTTTTCCTTTTTTTTCCAACTGATCCTTCACCTCCGCCGTCTTCCGCCGCCGCCCTCTCCTTCCCGCCCTTCAGCGTGGGTATCGGGTAGTCCATCTCGGCCATGTCCGCGGGGGATAGCAGGTAGTGCTCGGGAGGGTGCGGCCCGTCACTCAGTCGTTTCAACAGATCCCGCGCGTCCGTGCTACCGTACGGAGACGCTCCGTCCCCCTTTTTGTTGTTTTTCCCTCTGCGTTCATTCGACGGCCTCGCGACTCCTCCCCGCTTGGGTTCGCCGTCGCCCCCCGTGGGCACCGAGAACAGCGCGGACTTGAGCACGTTACCTTCCGTCGCGGTCGGGTTGTCGTAGAACGTCGGGACGCCGGTGCCGAGATGTGTCTTGACGTTGGGGATGAGTTCCGCGGCTGTCGCGGCTCTGGCGTGGTCGACGCCCGGTGCGCAGACGAGGATGACGCAGGACACCAGCGGCTTGTTGCGAACGAACGCCCAGCGCGGGGGCATGCCGATGCCGTCGGTGCACGTCCACGTGACGAGCTGGTGGACGCCGTGGAGTTTGAGCCCGCGCGCGAGCTCGGGTTTGAGTTCGACCGCGGCGGAGGCGCCGTCGCCGTAGATTTGGCGTAACGATGAGGGCTCGCGCGTGGTGACTTGGTACTCCACGGGTTCGTATTCCTCAGCCTCGATGGGCGGGCCCGTGTCGTCGTCGTCGTCGTAGAGGTATTCGGCGGGGTAGTCGGGGCCCGCGCGTTCCGTGATGGCTTCCACCAGGCCCATCTTTGCGTTCAGGCGCTCCATCATCGCAGCCTCCAACATCGCAGCCTTCTCGTCGTCGCCCGTGACGTCCGTCTCGATTTCTTCCAACGCCCCGTCTTCGATCTCGCCGTCCTCCTCCGAGAGGACCCCGTCGTCCTCCTCCGAATGGAGGGGTTCCTCGTCGTCGCTCATCCCGTCCCGGCGCCACTGGGAATGGCCATAGATGAGGAAGGGGCGTTTTGGCTCGACACTAGGCGGATACTCACGTGGTGGTTGATCGCAATTGGCTCGTATTTGCCTAATTGCAGAACCCGCTACGTGAAGTAGTCAGCGAACGTAAAATATCGTGAGTGGAAACCCTGAATGAACACCAAAGCCGGAACTTCTTCCCGGACGATCTGCACAACCCGACGAGCGAAGCCTTTGCCCGGCGACGCCCGTTATTAGCGACCGGCGCTTCGTTTCACGAACGCCCACACCGATATACATCCGGATACACACCGGACACACACACACACAGTGCAGAGAGACCCGCGAACGGAGCCCTTGTTTGGAGGACCGCATCGCGAACCAAAATTAAGAGAGGAGAGGCGAAGAGTGCAAAACGGAGAGATCAGAAGATGGCGTATAACATGCCGCCCCAGGGATACGGGATGCCCCCCCAGGGCTACCCCCAGCAGGGCTACCAGCAGCAGGGCTACCAGCAGATGCCACCGCAGGGCTACCAGCAGATGCCGCCGCAGGGATACCCCCAGCAGGGCTATCCCCCGCAACAGTGCGTTCCCGATCGGCAAAAATCTCTCGGCACCTTTTTCTCCCGCTTCCTCGTGGTCGCGTCAGCCCGAACTTCTCGCTGACCCCCCGCGCCCTTCCTCTCTTCCAGGATGATGCAGCCGCCCCCGCAGCAGCAGCAACAGGGCAACTGGAAGGATCAGCTCGCCCTCCCGCCCAAGGATGAGCGTTACAGGACCGAGGTGAGTCGCGCCCGCCGTTCCCACGCCCGTTCCGCGGACCGTCCGGTGGCTTTCCGTCGCGGATCTACCCCGCGCGCACCGCGTAACGAACGACCCCCCGCGCGATCGCGACGTGTCCGTCCCCCGATTGACCGCATCGACCCGCGTACCCCGCGGATTCGAATCGTGACGCACGTCGGGAACGCGATACGCACGAGCGCGCGCCGCATCGCGCGTCGCGTCGGCACGTACGCGCGCCGTTCGGAGCCCGAACGTCCGGGAATTCTCCGTCTCGGAGCTGCTCCGCCCGGACAAACACAGCTGTGTGAAAAAAAAAACATCTCGCCGTTCGCCACCTCCGTCACTGACGCCGCCCCGCCGTCCCTCCACTCTCCACGAAACAGGACGTCACCGCGACCAAGGGCAACGAGTTCGAAGACTACTTCCTCAAGCGCGAGCTCCTCATGGGCATCTTCGAAAAAGGCTTTGAGCGCCCGTCCCCGATCCAGGAAGAATCCATCCCGATCGCGCTCACCGGTCGCGACATCTTAGCCCGCGCCAAGAACGGCACCGGTAAGACCGCGGCGTTCACCATCCCCGTCTTGGAGAAGACGGACGTGAGCAAGAACGTGATCCAAGCCGTCTTGCTGGTTCCCACGCGCGAGCTGGCGCTCCAGACGTCGCAGGTTACCAAAGAGCTCGGAAAGCACCTCGGCGTCCAGGTGATGGTCACCACCGGAGGCACGTCGCTGAAGGACGACATCATGCGTTTGCACCAGCCCGTGCACATCGTCGTCGCCACCCCTGGGCGACTCGTCGATCTCGCCTCCAAAGGTGTGGCCAAGCTCAACCAAGCCACGATGCTCGCCATGGACGAAGCGGACAAGCTCCTGTCGCCCGAATTTCAACCCGTGATCAGTCAGCTCATCGATTTCATGCCCCGGAACCGGCAGATTTTGCTCTACTCCGCCACGTTCCCTGTGACGGTCAAATCGTTCAAGGAGAAGTACCTCAGGAAGCCCTTCGTGATCAACCTGATGGAGGAGCTCACCCTGAAGGGTATCACGCAGTACTACGCCTTTGTCGAGGAGAAACAAAAGGTTCACTGCCTCAACACGCTCTTCAGCAAGCTCCAGATCAACCAGTCCATCATCTTCTGCAACTCCGTCAACCGCGTGGAGTTACTGGCGAAGAAGATCACCGAGCTCGGGTATTCCTGCTTTTACATCCACGCAAAGATGCAGCAGTCGCACCGTAACCGAGTGTTTCACGACTTCCGCAACGGAGCGTGCCGCAACCTGGTGTCCAGCGACCTCTTCACGCGCGGTATCGACATCCAGTCCGTCAACGTCGTCATCAACTTTGACTTTCCCAAGAACTCCGAGACGTACCTTCACCGCGTCGGGCGGTCCGGACGTTTCGGGCACCTCGGCATCTCCGTCAACCTCATCACGTACGACGACAGGTACAACCTCTTCCGCATCGAGAAGGAGCTCGGGACGGAGATTCAGCAGATTCCATCCGCGATCGACCCGGGCCTGTACTGCCGCTAACGAATCGATGCGATATCGTTAGCTACGTAAGGATTGAGAGACGGATTGATGAGAGGTTGAGATTGAGAGGAGGAGGAGGATGAGGAAGTTGCCGGATTTGCTCCGGAGTTGCGCCCGCACGAAAGGCGGGCGCGGCTCGGCGCGAAGGACGAGGCGATTCAAACGAGGAGGAACACACACACACACAAACGCAGACACAACCCGGCTGATGAACGACGGCCGAGGTTCGATGAGAATCACGCGAACGCGCGGGTCGGGGCGGTGAGGGTGCGCGTTTACACCGCATTCACGCCGCCCTTTTTTCGAGCGGACCGAACCGCCCCGACCAATGCTCGCGTCATTCGCAAACAAAGACACGAAACAGTCGCTCCATCCGGATCCGTCTCCCGGCGGGTATACCCGAGATGTCGACTTTATAGGATACCAGCGTGCGGGACTTAGTTACCCCGTCTACGCGAAATACACACGAAGAAGGACGACGCCGGCGCGGGCGCGGCCGAGATCAAAAAAACGAAGAGATCAAAAAAAGTCGGCGAGGCGTCAGTTTCGAGTTCCGTCCAGGGATGCATTCTGACGCCCGCCGCGCACACAACTACTACCACTAACGGGGGTCCGATATATTTTATCCGGACCGCCACACACACATGAGCGCGACGATTCATATCACGATGTATCGGTCGCGTGGATTCAACGGGACTCGGGGACGTCGCGCGGCACTGTTTTTCACCGCCCGCGCGAGCTCCTCCGGGTGCCAAAACAACTTTCAAGGATGTCGACGGGCCGTTTCATGAAACGGCCTTCGTCGGCGACACACACACACACACACATGCACGGGACACATGCGCGGTCACGCCACATCGACCGCGCGCTCCCTCGTTTTCAAAAGAGACGATTTCGAACGCGGAGTTTATCGCGACTACACTTCATAGCTCGACTCTCTCGATTCGTCTCCGTTATTCAATAAAAACAAAAAAAAGTCTACGGGCCGCCTCTCAACCGGCGGTCCACCAACAAATCGAGGTTTCCATCGTATTCGTATCATCACTCGTTTCTTTTCCCGTACCGACAGAGTACTCAGTCGTCCTGGCGCTTCGATCCTTTCTTTCCCACGTACACGGCTTCGCCCGAGCCGCTCATCACGAATTGATCGTCGAGCAACAGCCCCCTGTTTAAAAACACGACGTCACGTCAGTCTAATTTCCCATACAAAGATAAAAATAAACTCACCGTGGGATGATCACGTGCCTGTACGCTGCGCTGCACTGGTACCCGACCCTGTGCGGTATGTACGACGCGAATAAGCCCCACTTATCTCCGCACCCGTGTTCCTTCGCCACGTTGACGAACCGATCGATCTCATCCTGCGCCCAGTCCCCGTGCCACGCGTCTTCCCCCGGCGCGTTGTGCCTGTAAAAGTAGCAGTTTGGATTTTTCCGAATCATCTTCCGAGCGAATTCCTTCGCGTTCTCACCCTTGCCAGCCTTGCCGGACTTGGCGAAGGACCCGCCGCCGTGCGCCTCCCACGCCTCACCGGCGCTCGACGCCAAACCCAAGGACTTGACGAGGTTCGGTTCGACCCATCCGCGGAAGTGTCCGTCCATCTTGGGCCCCGGGGTTTTTTTGAGTTTTTGTTCGCACCATTGCTCGCACGTGAGGTGCGCGGGGCCCGCGCCGATGCCTTCGTCGTCGAGTGAGAGGAAGTCGCCGGTGTTCTCCGCGGCTTGGAGCTTGGCGGCGAGCGCGGCGTCGGCGTTGTGAAGGACGGCGAGGCGGCGGGACTTGGCGCGGGGCGGCGGCGCCGGCGCCTTGCTTGAGGATCTGGGACGCTTGGATTTAGTTCGCTTGACGACGTTGGCGTTGGAGGCGGCGTCCGCGGAGTGTTCGAGGGACTTGGCGGTGTCGAGGACCTTGAGAGCGCGGAGCTGTTCGTTGTTGCGCCGGATGCGTTCCTGGAATGTCGGCGGGCGGATGAAGGACGATGAGCTCAGATTCGATGAGAAAGCAAATACGACGCGTGCATCGACGGGTGTGGTGGGCGTATCGGGCATGGCGGGTATCGTGATCGTCGCGTACCTCGCGCTGTCGTTCGTAGTCGTTCATGGGCTCCTGCTCGCCTCCGCGGGGCGCGGCGGCGTGACCCTGGATGGACGCGTCGACCGTCGTCCCGTCAGCCTTGACCACCTTGCGATGTTTCACCTTGCCGTCGAGGCTGACGAACTTGTCGTCGTCTCCGCGCGCGATGTCGGCGGGTTTCGGGGACGGCTTCACCGCGGGAGACGGCGCGTTCTCCTTCTCCGCGATGTCAGCCCGAATCGGGGTCGTCATCGTCGCCATCCGGTGCGGGCGCTGTCCGATTATGCGCGCCCCTCTCGGCGGACCTGACGGCTCCTTTTTGAACATTCGGGGATTTTGGCCAGGTTATGGGACGATTTCCACGGCTGCAAGTCAGAAATTGTTGTCCAATTAGCGTTGAGAATGGCCTAATTGACGTGATTTCACTCGAGAAACGTATGTAAAGTAGTTAGAATCCATATTTTCGTCATTCAGGCCCTGCATGTTTGCGCCACGGAAACGACGAAAAGGGGGAAAACGCCCGGACTCGGCACTTCAGTCTTTCCGGCGCGTGTCTCTCGAGTTGACGGCACCATGCCGGGCCAGACGATGGGCAACGGGCGGTGGACCCGCGAGCGCCGCGAGACCGAGTACCACCGCCTCTCCCGCCTCCAGGCTGAGCGCAAGCTCGCCGCCATCGAGCGCCGGCGCGGCGCCCGCGAGGCGAGGAAAAGCGTGCGGGTGATGAAGGACGAGGTTGCCAAGCAGATTGCGCAGATCGTCGAGGACCGCGCGTTCGCCACGCGGCCGACGTATCAGATCCCACCGAGCTGGAAAGCCACGCACATCACGCGACCGCAGGCGTTCTACAAGGTGGTGGCGTGCCGCGACGACAAGTTCGTGTCCGTCGTCGACGGCGACACGGAATTCGCACTCGGGAAGACGTACAAGACGAGGAGGGGAACGCCGAGCGGGTGGGCGCCCATGTCCGAGTGCTTCCTCGCGTGGAACTCACCGCTCGGCGCGCTCAACGCCGCGTTCCCGGAGGGGAGCAAAGCGACGGGCCTGCCGCGGGTGTTACTCAAAATAGAGGGACGGGGAAACGCGTACGAGGAGCACGAGGTGTTCAGGGGCGGACACAGCCGATGGACGGGGCAAATCTCGTTGGGCGCGATCAAGGTGTGCCGCATCATGACGGACGCCTTTCGAAACACGAGCGCCGACAAAGTGCTGCTCCCAGACTTTCACATCCCGCAGAAGTTTCCCCCGCTCATGCCGTCGTGGGATTTGTAACTAACGTATACATCGGTCTATTGTGGTATTTCTTATTCACACACGCGCGGGCGCACCCGCGGTCAAGGCTCCCGAACGTAGCCGGGCCGCCGCTATAGTTTTTTTTTTACGTCTGGCATCTTCGGCGTCTCTCTCCCGTCGTCCATAGCTAATCACGCCATGGCGTAGGAGGGCTTGGCGAGGTTGATCACCGTGCTCTTCACCTTGGTCATCATCTCGATCGAGTTGACGATCCCTTGGCTCCCGATCCCGCTGCCCTTGACCCCTTGGAAAGGAAAGTGGTCAGGTCCTCGAGCGGGCGGACCGTTGATTTGCACCTGTAAAAAAACACGACGTCAGTCCAATTGCCCATACGGATAATTAAAATAAACTCACCGTCCCGGTCTCCATGCGGTCCGCGACCCTGATCGCTCGGTCGATGTCGCGGGTGAACACGCACCCTTGCAAGCCGTACTTGCTCTCGTTGACGTACCGCAACGCGTCGTCCTCGGTGGCCACGCGGACGATCGGGACGACGGGCCCGAACGGTTCCTCCCAGCACAGGCGCATGTCATCCGTGACATCGTCGACCAGCGCCGGCCACACCAGGTTTTGGTCCCGCCGCCATTCCGTTCGCATCGTCGCGCCCTTCGCGACGGCATCCTCCACCAGGCCCTGGATGAAGTCCGCGGACTTGGCGGATACCACCGCCGTGATCTGCGCGTCGTCCTCGGGCGCGCCCACCGTTAATCGCCGCACTTTCTCCTCAACCTTCGCGACCAAATCGTCGGCGATTTCGTTGAAAGCGACGACGATCTTCACCGCGGTGCATCGCTGTCCGCTGTAGCTGAACCCCCCTTTGACGATTGCGGTCGCCGCCAGGTCGAGGTCCGCGTCCGGGAAGACGATGCACGCGTCCTTGCCCCCGAGTTCCATCTGCACCGGGACCATGCGCGCCTTACGTGAGACGGATAGGCCGGTGTCTCCGCCCGTGAACGATATGCAATTCGCGCCCGGGTGCTCCACCATGTAGTCGCCGATGTCCGCGCCGCGCCCGGTGACGCACTGGACGAGTCCCTTGGGCATGCCCGGCACGTTGTTGAAGCACTGCGCCATCATCAGCGCGCTGACGCACCCTTGCGTCGGGGGCTTGACCACGCACGCGTTTCCCGCGATGAGCGCGGGTGCGATCTTGGAGACGGCGAGGTTCACCGGGTAGTTGAACGGCGGGATGCATAGGACGACTCCGAGTGGTACCTTGTGCGCCATGCAGAGTTTATCGCGGTCGGATCCCGGGAACGAGTCGCTCGTGATCATGTCGCCTTTCGCCAGCGATCGCGATCCTTCCTCCGCG
>Ga0302116_1001354_pt1 | contig 14757 bp, 11 predicted proteins | sample AG5_SCM_MG_FD_203124 | JGI IMG/M metagenome (GOLD analysis project Ga0302116, IMG submission 203124) | Marine microbial communities from Western Arctic Ocean, Canada - AG5_SCM | ecosystem: Environmental > Aquatic > Marine > Oceanic | place: Canada: Western Arctic Ocean | collected 2017-10-01 | reverse complement strand
CAGGTCCGAGACTGCGTCTACATCACCGATAACGCGTACACGAGACAAGACGTGCTGGACATGGAACACGATATGCTCAAAAAGCTCAAGTTTGAAATTACCGTTCCAACAGCGTTCCCCTTTTTAACCAGATTTTTAAGAATAACGAAGGCCTCCTCCTTGGCGAAATTTGCCGCCCACTACTACACCGAAAGAACCCTCCAAGAACACGACATGCTTAACTACCCACCTTCCCTAGTTGGGTGCTCGGCCGTCCACTTGGCCTTGAATAATCCAGACATTGTTGGAAGGGGGAATGTTGCTGGTTGGCACCCGGTCCTTGCAGAGTATGCTGGGTACTCGCGAGAGGAGGTCGAGAAGTGTGCCGCCAAAATTTCCAAGAAGGTTTCCGAGGAGCCAGTCACGGCCTCGAAACGGCAGTTGATTGCTGTCAAGAAGAAGTACAGCAACGAGAAGTACTCGCACGTCAGCGAGTCGTACGGCAACCCAGTTTTTCCGTAATAAGGGTTTTGTGTGTGGAAATTGGGGGTATGTGGAGGAGTTTTGTAATATAATGGGGTGTGGGTGTGTTGTGGGTGTGGGTGTGGGTGTGGGTGTGGGTGTGAATGTGGGTGTGGGTGTGTGGGTAAAATAAAAAAACAAGGGAGAGACAGAGGGGCTAACATGGGTTCGCTTTCAAACGCGAACGCGGCTTGCCTTCTCAGCTGGTAAACAACGAGGCACACCGTCCGACATACTTAATACGTGGTTGGAGAGGATGTGATTTCGAAATCTAAAATTCACAAAAAATAATTCAACAAACGAAACTGAAATTACTTTTGCCTCAAAACTCCTCTTCATCCACACCGCTGTCTTCATCAAATTCACCTTCCTCATCAAAATCCAAATCAAAATCCCCATCCTCCTCCTCCTCCTCTTCGTCCGCCGAGCAGAACTCGTCCTCCTCCACCTCCACCTCCACCTCCACCTCCTTTATCCTCTTCCTCTTCTTCGGCTTTTTAACCACCCCAACCTTTTCCTCGTTACCAGCCTCCCCCTCATCCGAACCCAGAGAATCACTACGCACATCCCTGTCTTCCCCGTACCTGACGAAGGTGATGAGATCCTTCCTCTCGGCGCAAAGCTGTGCGAACGGTTGATCCTTGTCAACCATCTCTACAGGAATTTCACCGCTAGCCCAATTTCCCCCCAGCTTTTCGTTAGTTTCGCAAACGGCGTTGGGCTTCAGCGTGAAACAGTCCTTCAGCTCCTCCTTGCTGAACTCACTGGCTATTCCGCTGCCGCTGCCACCGCCAACATCCAACGACAAGTTTCCCTTCTGCAGCTGTCGCTGCAAAATCACTTCCTCTACAGTTCCGGCGAGAAACAACCTGTAGATGAAGCACGGCAGCTTTTGGCCAGTTCGGTAAATTCTCCCCATCGCCTGGGCGTCCGTGGCGGGGTTCCAGTCCGCATCGAGCATGATGAGCCGACTCGCGCCAACCAAGTTCAAACCAACTCCTGCGCCGAGTGAAAAAGGTGCGAAGTAAGTTGAGTGGTTGGTTTAGTAGTGGCTCGTATATAATTTCTCGTCTTCCTGAAGGCTCGCTCGCTTCGCCCACTCACCTCCTGCCTTGGAGCTCAGCAGGAACAAGAACTTGGAGTCCGCTGGAGTACGGTTGAAAGTATCAACGATGCCCTGTCGGCTGTTCACCGGGGTGGTACCATCGAGCCTGACGAAGCCCCACTTCCTCTTCTTAGCAATTTCCTGGACGACGTTGAGCGCGTTTGTGTAGTTCGACACCACGACACACTTTTCATCCGTCGCACCGCGAATGTTTCTGAGTAGTTCTTCAACAACTTCAATTTTACCGGAATCGGAGTCACTCTTGATTTTATCCGCTGCAACAGCATTGGGGGCGGGAGGGGACTCCTCGACAAAGGCGGAGGCCTGGACGAATTTTGTGGGCTCAGCAGCCGGCTCAGCAGCCACAATGAGCTTGGGATGAGAACACAGCTGCACCGAGCGAAGCGAGGGGGTTAGTTCTATAGTGGATGTAGCCGTCTGTAGCCGTCTGTAGCCTATAGTGGATGTAGCCGTCTGTAGCCTTTTCGCGGGATTTATCGCTCGAGTCTTCCTCAAAGCTCGCTCACCTTCCGCAACTTGGTCAGCAGGGAGAGAGAATCAACCCCGTCGTAGCCCGTCGTTAGCTGATTGTACAGCTCGCACTGATGATCGGACGGTTTGCAAAAGACCGCGCACTCGTACCTTGGCGGCAATAGACAGTTGATGTCGGCATTGGTCCGCCTCAGCATGAAGCTGCTCACGCTTCTTTCTAGCTCGCTCTTACACTCCTGAGCCCTTTGCCTCTGCTCCCGAGTTGATTTCTTCGAGTTGGCCTGCTCGATCGGTTTGCTGAACTTTGAGCGAAAGCTGGCAATTTCGCCAAAAACGCCGGGGTTGACAAAGTTGAGGAGATTGAAGAACTCCGAGAGGTCATTTTGGTGAACCGACCCGGAGATGATTAGGCGCGACTCAGAGGGGAGGCGGACCAACGACTCGATGGTCTGGTTGCCGCTGTTCCCCTTCAACCGATGTCCCTCGTCGCAAACAAGAAGGCGGATCTTAACGAGCTCGCCGATGCTGACATTTTTGGACAGAAGGCGAAGCTGCTCATAGGAGATAATAAGCACTTCCGACTGTTTGCTCTGGCAAAATGAACGAATTGCAGACTGGTTGTCTTCGTTCTTTTTTGCTGACGTTATTGCGGTTCGTTTTGGCTGAGAGGCTCGGCCCAGCCACTTGTCAAACTCCTGGAGAGGGGTTAAGGGGGGGTTAGACGGACGGACGGACGGATTGATAAAATCTCGCACACACCTTGACCCAATTCTTCACCAACGAAGCTGGGGTGACAACGACGAATTTTAAGCTTGGGGACATTTTTTGAGACTGTGTGGTGGAGTTTTTGAAGAGGGAATAGATGCAGGAAATCGTCATAATCGTTTTTCCAAGACCCATTTCATCTGCTAAAATCGCCCCTTTCGCTACACCGTCAGAGAAGTCATCATCCGAGGAGTCATCCCAGGGGGCATCAGAGGGGTCAGCACTTGCGTTCTTCTGATTCTCGCCATGGAAGCAATTCATGAGGAAACTAACACCGGACAGCTGATGCGGACGCAAAGTTCGCAACAGATTGTTTGTTAACTGCAAGTGCAAGAACGGGGCATGCTCCGGATCCACTGATGGTTGAATAATGGAGGCAGTCAACGCACCGCGGCCGAATTTCGACCTGTCCGAAGATTGTTGGTTGGGAGGGTCCGAATTTTTGGGGGCTGACTTTTTTGATGTCAATTTCATCGGGACGACAAACTTTCGGCCAAGCTGGGAGGATGGCTGCTTCGAAGTTAGTCGTGAGACGTTGTTGATGTTGTTGTTGTTGCTGTTGCTGTTGTTGTTATAGCTGTTGATGTTGGTGTTCTCATTGTCGTTGCCATTGCCGTTTTCTGAACCGGATTGCCCTGCAATGCTGAGGAGCTTCTTTTTCTGAGCCAAACCGCCAACACCGATTGCCCCCAACGGCCTCTTCCGAGATTGCAAGCCGCCAACACTGATAGATTTGCTCACAAGGCCAGGCTTTCGAACCACCTTTTGCGAGATCAGAGCTGGCCGGGGTGGGGCTAATGCTGTGGATGGTTTCCCTCCACTCACACAGCTAAGAATCTCAATCTCCCACGTTCCGACCATTAAGGTTTCGTCGATGGCAAAAGCCTTGGAGCCGAGCTCGAGCATTTTACTCGAAATAACCTCCGAATCCTCCGACAAAACAATTCGCTGGGTCGAGGGATCAACAACGAGAAGACCATCACGCTTTCCCTTTATTTTGTTTTTGTGTGATTTGGATGAACGTGGGTAGAACAGCACGTCATATTGGGCTGGAGTCGTGGTCATGATTGGGTTACGACACGCTGAAGATGATGCTTTTGGAATTATAAACCTTCAAAATTACGAATCCCTCCGACGCTCCGATTGCGAAATTCCGAGCTTTTGGAGCAAAATAAATTTTTTTTCAGTTCATCAGAAGTGAGATGACATTTCATGTGTTCATTTTTTCTTCCACAAATAAGGACTTCCTAATTACATACTTAGTGACTAACATAAGCCTGAAAGTAAAAATATGAACAAGCTTTCGTTGCTAGACGAAGCGAAAGCAAGACAAGCTGCAATTACCTTGGCAAAGAATCCAGTTGCACAGCAGCTGGCTCAACAAGCGTTAGCTGACCCCACTGTGCAGAAGATTGCGATGGAACAAGCGCAACAACACGTGGCGAATTCATTTGGTGGCCAACCTTCATCATCAGCCTCCTCTTCTTCAATTTACAACCTAGATGAACAACCCCCTCCCCCCCCATCAACCAAACAACATGCAAAGGTTCAGCGAGAAAATTGGAAGGTGAATGAGCAGAAGATGAATGTAAAGTCCACTCAGGCATCTCATCCTGAAGGCAATGTTGCTCCAAGGTGGATCCCCAATTTGGAGAAAAACGAGTGTTCTCGTTGCTTGGCCAATTTTGATTGGGTTTCCCGGAGGCATCATTGCAGGAAGTGCGGGCACATCTTCTGTGCGAACTGCACCAACCAAAAGGCCCTCCTTCCGGAGGGAACTGCTGCAAAAACGAGCGACACCAAGAATCCAAGGCGTGTTTGCCACGATTGTTTCGAAAATGTGAAGCAAATCCAGGACAACCTTGCTCTCAACCAGTCCAATTCCATGCGAGAAAACACCATCAACAGCACCAACCGTTACCTCAACTCCCCCATTCGCTTTACGATGGGCGCGGAGATTAGGAAGGCAGCCTACATAATTAAGAATTTCCACACCGGTCTGGAAACAAAACACATCGAGGACAGCAGCGTTCCTCTTCGTTTAATTAGGGACGCGTGCGGGCTCGCCATTTTAACAGTAATGAAGGTTGGTTTTTTTTGGTCAGGGCGGTTAGGCACTGGATTGGTGGTGGCTCGACGCGGTGACGGGTCGTGGTCCCCCCCAAGTGCGATTATGATGGCTGGAGCTGGATTTGGAGCGCAAATTGGTGGAGAGGTAACAGATGTTGTCGTGGTGCTGACGTCTGCAGCCGCTGTGACAGCATTTTGTTCAAAAGGGTCGTTGCAGCTTGGGGCCGAGATCGGAGTATCTGTCGGTCCGCTTGGACGGTCAGCCGAGGGGGCAGTTCGGGCAGGGGACAAAGGTGTTTCCGCTTGCGTAAGCTACAGTCACAGCAAAGGGCTTTTTGCCGGAGCGAGCATTGAGGGAGCCGTCATCAGTCAAAGGCCAGATATCAATAAAAAGTTCTACGGAACGTCCAAGCACTCGCCGGTGGAGCTTTTGAAAGGGAACGTACCGCCAGCTCCAGCGGCGAAGCCATTATACGACGCTCTGCAGGGTTTGCTGGACACCGACCCCACGAAGGCTCTGCGGGCGGGATTCTTGAACGCGCCTGGCGCAAACATTGGCGGTGGCGGTGGTGGTTTTGGTGGTGGAGGTGGAGGTGGAGGTGGGGCGATGGGACAGTTCGGTCAACCAAGGACAAGTGGTGTCAAAAGAGACTTGGTTGGGATATGAATTTAATTTAAGCAACCGATTAAAAATATTTCCTATAATCTATTCATGATTAATTAAAGAGCGTTGTGTTGATTGCTTCACTGATCACACTGGCAATCCACTCCGAGCCAGCTGACAAGTAGTGGAAGTCGCAGGGCGACGCTGCACAGATTTCACAGTCCACGTAAGGAACAGGTCCGCATTTTTCCACGACTCTATCATATAATGGGAACGTGGCAATGTCGTTGTCGGCCATGATCCGCGCAGCAGCTTCATTGTGCGATTCAATGATGAAATTGCCTTCACGATAAAAGTTCATCAAGGGAGTAGTCATTCCATACAAGACAGTTTTCGCTTTCGGCTTCAAAAACTTGGCTATTGCGTCCAAATTGGCTGAATAAGCCGCCACTGCCTCTGTAGTGTTCTCCAGATCGTGTAGTCCATTGTTAAAAAAAATGACGTCCCAATTTACTTCCTCCTGATTGGCGGTCTTCAACATTAAGTCCAAACATTCTAGGGCAGACTCAGAGCTTCCCCACCCCCCGTTGGAAACGTCCCAGGGACTGTGCTGCACGTTGCAGACCTCCCTGAGGGTATCTACAACGGGATTCACGTACCCGATGCTAACCGAATCGCCCATTACGAGACAGTTTGGAAGGGCAGGATTAATTAAATCAGGAGACAAGGCGGCACCGACTAAGCAGCACGAAGTTCCACTGGGTCCCTGGCACCCAAAACCACTTGGAGAATACGGCGCCTCGCAACATTCACTATCAGTCAGGCAGGATGAAAGTGGACCATTCGTGTTGTTAGCACACACTTTCAAACCATCAATATTCATTGAAATTGGTTGAATAAGCTTTGTTTCGAACAAGAGTTTATGATCATGGAAGTTTGCAGTTCCGTAGATCACGGCCCCACCAATGGGAAGGCTCATAACTGAAAATAAGCCACACTTCATCTTGAAAATTTTTGTCGCAAATTTGGCAAAAGTCGCTATAATTTCCTGTCAGATCTTTCTCCAAAAATACACAAAAAATACACAATGGGTGGTCACTTCAAGGATGACGGAGTTGCTTCTCTCGTCTCCGCCGTTAGAGAACACCGAAAATTCAAGCAACTTGCTTGTTATTCCATCGAGTGTGTTTCCAGTTAAGTTTGTTGTCTCCCCCCCCTCCCCCCCCCCTAAATCCCCACGACACACTTACTAACTCCAAATCCAATATTTTCTGTGCAGAGGTAATCTGCCCACCGAATTCCAACTGGCGTGAGAACGTGCAAATTGCAATTGGCTGTGATGCTGCTGCCATCATTGTCGATGTGCTTAAGCTCCACCCTGGCAACGAAGATGTTTTGGATCGATGTGCTAGCTCTCTTTCCCACCTGTGCCACGATCAGGCTACTGCCGAGCAGATTGCTGACCAGGGAGGTGTTGCTGCGATTATTGCATCAATTGATGCGAATAAGAACATTTCAGCCGAGTCTCTCGTGGGCGGACTCAGAATGATCGAGTCGGTCATGAACCACCCTACCGCTTTGTCGAAGATTGTGAACCAAGACCTCGTCAATAAGATCATAGATATCATGAACTCTCACCTCGACGACCCCACCATCATGCTGTCGTGCATGCGAGCTCTTGAGAAAATTGCCAAAACTTCCGAGGGATTGGACCTCATTCAAAATGCCGACGGAATCCGCAACATTCTCAATGTCCTGGACACAGTTGCTGGCTTTGCCGAGCACGGCGAGGACGATGTTGACATCATCAAGCGAGCGACAAATATTCTTGGCCGAATGGCAAAGAGCGGCGACATCATCCGTATGATCAAAGAAGCCGGCGGGGTGGATATCTACTTGAAGGTGCTTGATGCCTTCAAGGACGACGAGCGCATTGCGCGCCTCGGCGGAAAGTTCCTTTCTCGCGTCACGGGCGACTCTGTCGACGAGTTGATTGCCATTTTGAACGAGAAGGGCGCTTCCGCTGCCATGATCGAGAGGACGATGGCGCTCCTTGCCTCCCTAGCAATGGTCGGAAACAGTAGCGTTGACATTGTCAACGGTGGTGGCTGTCCTGCCATCACAAGTCATCTCGAGAAGGCAGTCTCCGACAAGGCTCTCGAGAGCACCTGCAGGGCACTTGCCCGCCTTGCTAGAAATGCCAAGAATATCCAGTTGCTCGTGGACTCCAACGTGATCCCCCCGCTGGTTGCCTCCCTATCTCACAAATTTTCCAGTTCCGAGAGTAGGGCACAGGCGATTGATGCATTGTAAGTTGTTGTTGTTGTTGTTGTTGTTGTTGTTGTTGTTGTTTGTTGATTTGTTCAGTTTATCCCCATCTAACCCCCCCCCTTACCCCTACCCCTACCCCTACCCCTACCCCTACCCCTACCCCCCCACCCCCCAGATGCAAAATCGCCGCAAACCCTGCCTACCTCCAGCAACTCATCCAGGCCAACTCCATTCCGGCCATTTCCAAGGCTTTATCTCAGGAAACCTCCCACGCAACTCTTGCCACGGCCTCAACCAAGTTCTTCCACACCCTATGCAAAAATTCCGACTTTGATGCCGAGCTCATTGCTGCCGCACCTTCTGCCATCACTGCCGTCATCTCGGCAATGGAGCAAAATGCTGGCAACCAAGACATCCAGGAGAACGGAACGTTCGTCCTGTCATGCATATCCGAAAACGAAAAGCACGTCAAGCTCATAGTCAAATCTGGCGGTGTCCCCATCTTCATCCGGAACATTGAGGAATTCCCCCAGAACATTAACCTGCTCAAGCAGTCGATGATGCTCCTTACCAACTTGCTCATTTCCAAGGAGGGCGAGGTGGCCATTCGAACGGGCAAGGGAGTTGACGCTGTCGTTTCCGCCGTCATGATCCACCCCGACAACGACGATGTACGAAAGGCCGCCATGGAGCTCGTTGAGCTGCTTTCGTCAGATGAACTCGTGAAGCAAATGATCGAGGGCCTCAAGAAGTTCATCACTGGTCAAATGAAAGAATCTGAATACGCAAAGGTTCCCGTCATGGCCATGTGCCTCGGAACCCTAGCCATGATCCCGGAGAATGTCACACGTATCATGAACTTTGGGGGCGTCCCACCCCTCGTTGAACTCCTCCACATGGTGTCTGGCATGCCCCAGTGCCCTGCCCAGGAGGAGATTCTTTCCGCCTTAGCCCTCGCGATGCGCGAGATTCTCGGCAACGTTCCCTCCGTTGACCAGGTCATCGACCCCTCCACCCTTCTAAACGCCTCTTTATCCATTCCAATGAACCACCCCAAGAAGACTCGAGCCGTATCCCACTCCATGCTCCTGAGCAAGCGCATTCTCGATATGTGCCCAGATCTCGAGCTCTCCGAATTCCCCCTCATCGAATCCACCGTTACCGGGCTCAGGGCCAACTTGAGCGAGCTATCGGTGGCAACCGCTGGGCTGGCGATCCTCCAAATTACCTGCAAAGCTCTGGGGGGCAATACCCTAGCCAAGCAGAACGGAACTCGAATCATCGTCCAGCTCATCTCCTCCGCGGCGACCAACGACGACGAGAGCTTCCTCCCGGCGCTTACCTCCTCCATGCTCATCATCGAGACCGTGGCCACCACGGCCGAAGGCCGCGAGGCTCTCTCCAAGCAGGTGAGCGAGCAAAGCGAGCGAACCTTTTGGAAGACGAGCATACTCGCGATGAAGTGCGCGAAATGGCTACAGACGAAATGGCTACATCAACTACTAAGCTAACCCACCCAATTCGTTTGGCTCACTTCACTCGTTTCGCTCGTCCTTCATTAAAAATGCGCCTCGCTTCGCTCGGCGCAGGCCGCCGTGAATGCCATTTTCAAGGCCATGAGCGTCTTCTCCACCAAGGAGGATTTCATCGACGTTTGCAGGAGGGCAATTGTGAACCTCGTCACTGCGAACGAAGTTGTCTCCACCCTCGTTGAGCTGACCCAGTTCAACCTCAGCGACCCAGCCACCCTTGACAGCGACGAGCTCGGCCTGTGCATCGAGCGGCTTGGCTGCATGCTCCTCTGCGGCGATTTCAGTGACGTAATTGAGCAGAACGGTGGCATCCAGCTGCTGGTCAACGTCATGACGGCTGCCCAAACAATGAAGGAGGGCCAGAAGAAGAACAAGTTAATCACCGGTTGCGTTACTGCGTTTGGCAGGGCGGCTGGAAACGCAAACGTCGAAGGCGCTTTACCCATCGTTCCGATCATTGTCCAGGCCCTACAAGACTCTCCCTCGATCGAGACGCTCCAGGCTGTGCAGGCCCTCTCGAAAGACGCGACCATCCGATCCGAGCTGGTGCGCCAGGGCGCGGTGGAGTCCCTTCTCCCTCTCATTTCCAACTCAGACCTTGACCCGGAGCTCATCAAGTGGGCTTCCCTCACCTTGGCCAGTTTGGCCTCCGACACCGAGGGAGCCAGAAGAATTGTTGCCGGCGGGGGTATTCAGCACATTTGTGATTACATCTCCGAGCAGGATGAGGCAGCCGCTAGCATCAACTTGCTGCTGGATCTTGCCGAGAGTGGCAATCTTGCTGCTATGATCAGCGGCGGGGTTTTGGACACGGTCGTGGACGTTTTGGCACGAATCAGCGATTCCGAGACGGACCCAGCAACGCTGAAGTCGCTGATGGAGCTCATGACGAAAATGGCCACCCTCCCAGATGGCGCAACCAAAATCATGGAAAAAGGAATCCCCGGATCCATCATTTCTATCATCACCGGTTCCGATACGTACGTCAAGAACGCACCGTGCATGAGCGTTTTTTGCGAAATGCTTACGGCGCTGGCCGAAGGGCCCGTCCCAGACGCAGCAGAGCAGCTACAGTCGAGTGGCGGAGCCAACGTTCTGCTGCTCATGATGAGTGAGCACACGAACAACATTCAGCTCGTCACTGCCGCTGCCAAGGCTCTTGGCCTCTTGAAGGGGGGCGGAGCCGGTGGACTCACCGCCTTGATAGAGCAGATGAACATCTTCTTGGCGACCATGGAGAGCAACGACGAGTCCGCAATTTCGGATTTCAGCCGGGTGCTTACCCTGATTGGAAATTTATTGCTGGAGGACGGCGCCCTCGACCAGAGCATTTCCGACTCCCTCATGTCCTCCCTGCAGCGAGCAATGAGCTGCTTGCGCAATTTTGACGAGTCACCGCCTCAAGAAGAAGCAATTTCCTTCTGCTTGAGCACCCTCAGCAGGTTGATCAACTCCAACTTCACCGTTAACACTGACACGGCGGTGGGCATGTGCAGCGCCCAGTTCGGAGGCAGCACCATGGTCACGGGCAGCGCTTGCGCTTGCCTCGGCTCAATCGCCTGTGTGGCGGGTGGCATCCAAAGCATTGCTCGCAGCGGAATGATCGCCACCGTTCAGGACGCGGCGCACGCAAAGGGCCAAGCCGGCAGGATTGGGGCGTCCGGAATGGCGCTGGAAGCCTCGAAGGCGCTCGAGATCATCTCCGAGCAGGCACTTTCCCAGGCGGTGAGCCTAATTGGAACCGAAGGTGGAGCCAAGGCGATCGCCAGCATCCTCTCCGACATTGACGACCCGAGGGCTCTGGCCACAACGCTGGAGCAAATTTGCCAGAAGGAGGGAGGCCTGAACGCCCTGGTGGACGCAATGGGGGCGCTCGGCCCTCCCGACTTTGGAGGCAAGGCAATCTTGATCCAGGCAATAATCAAGGCGATCATCGACCAGAGAAGCGCGGAAATCCCGTCAATTCTCACCGTTCAATCGATTGACCAACTTGCCGTGCTATCTGCGGCTTTCAACGTTTGCCCAGACGCCGTCATTCTGATGGAGAGCGCAGGCGAGAGTCCCGAAGGAATCAACTGGCTCGCAAACGTGGACGGCTGCTTCGATGCACTGGTCAAGAGTTTGGCCAGCGACAACTTAATGTCAGCCCAAATGGCAGCGAGCCTTTTCAGCAAGATCATCGCCTTGAATGACCCTGCGATTCTTGAGAAAATGAAGCAAGCCGGCGTTGCCAACGCCTTGCTCATGTCCCTCAAAGACCCGAAGAACCTCGAGGACGAGATTTTCGCCCAGAACGCTCTTTACTCCCTCCGCACAATGGCGGACCTGATTGGAGTTGCGGAGATGGGAATCGGCAAGGAGGGAATCCAGATCATCCAGAGCAGCAGCTACCAGCACTCTGGCCACGATTACATTCAAGACACAACGGCCGCTCTTTTGGCCCACTTCACCCAGGCCTTCGCGGGGGGAACCGAGGCGCTGTTGGAGGATCGCCTTCGGAACCTGGCAAATGTTCACGCTGACGCGGCTCACTGGCAGCAGGTCGTCAGCGAGGACGGTACCTCGTACTTCTACAACAGCGCCACCGGAGAATCCAGCTGGGAGCAAGCCGCAGAGCACTTTCAGCTAGAGAACGAGCTGGCTTCGATCCTGGACTTGGTCAATACTCTGGACGGCAACTTGAGGGACTTGGACGTCTCTTGTGCCTCCAGCTTGGTCAACTGCATCGGAACTCACGGCAGAGACGCCGGAGTGATGGGAAAAATTTTCGGCGTGCTGAGCTCTCTCTGTCAGGACGACACCAGCGCCAGCGCCCTGGCGCAAAACGGCAACATCTCCGACATCATCGACTCCATGCAATTTCACATTAGCGACCCAACAATGATGGAACAGGCGATTGACATCATCAACAGTATGTCCGCGTTCGACCACCTGAAGGGAAGCTTGAGCACCTTGGAGTACATCACAACAATCAACAACACGGTGTGGACCCACGTCACGGTTCAGAAGCTTGTGCTCAAAGGGTGCAAAATTTTGCACCAGCTCAGCGCCGACAACGAGCTTGTCATTGGCTTCGAGATGCAGGTGAACGTGCCGAGCACAATGAAGCAGGTTATGATCAACCACGCGGAGGACCCCACAGTCATCAAGGAGGCGTTCATTACAATTGGGAACTTGTTGGGCGGAGACGACGACAACAAGGAGCTCTGCTGCCAGGAGTGCTGCGACGAGATCGTCCAGGCGGTCGAGAGGTGGCACATCGACGGCGACCTATTCGAGATCATGCTCAAGACCATGGGCAACATGTCGCTCGACGACGAGTCTATTCTCATTATGGTGGCCAAGAGAGCGACGGAAAAGATCGTGCAGGGTATGCAGGTTCACCCCGACGACGAGGAAATTCTCAAGCTCGCAATCATGGTAATCAGCAACTTTGGCGCCATCAACGACGAGGAGAAGGACGCGTTGGCAACCGAGTACATCATCAACGAGGGAGGGACCGTTGCGATCACCGACGTTATTGCCAAGCACGGCAAGAGCGTGCCAATCTTGGAGGCTGCGATGGAGGCGTTATTCAACCTGGGTAACGACGTTGACGCTGCGATCGACTTGTCGAAGCTCGGCGTTATGGAGCTAACCATGAACACAATTTCTAGCTTCGACTACGAGGTTGAGTTGCTGTCGTGGGCCATCAAGTTTTTGAGCGTCTTCACGTACGCCGAGGTAACCTTGGACAAGTTCGCGGCTCTGAACGGCGTGGAGGTGCTGCTGAAGGTCATCTCGAGCAAGATGGAGGACGAGGAGTTTTTGCAGGACGCTATGTTGACCCTCAGTAACGCGTTGGTGCACGAGGCCAACCAGGTAAATTTGCAAAAGTTGGACGGCATTGGCGTGCTGCTGCTGGCCATGGACTTGTACAACCACAACCCCAACTTGGTCAAGTACGTTATTGCCGCGCTTAACCGTCTCTGCACGAACGACGAAGTTAGCAACAGCGTCGCCGAACAGGGCATGCACGTGTTCATGAAGGCGGTGCAGGCCAACCTGGACGACACAGCGTTGCTGTCGCTGATCTTCGAGCTGTTTGGCCAGCTGGCTTTCGTCAAGGAGAACATCAAGCTCATTGTCCAGCACGGAGGAATCAAGATCTTCCTGCAGATGATGGAGGTGTACGGAGACGACGAGGAGTTGATGTGCCAAACTCTGAACACGTTAGACAACGTCGCTTCTGCGGACGAGGAGTACGCCGCAATTTTGATCGAGAAGAAGGGGGAGGAGAAGATCAAGGAGGTGCTGCAGCAGCACCCCAACGACGCCAGGGTCAAGATGGCGGGAGACTCAACATTGTTGAGCATGACGGCGATGAGCAAGATGAAGGAGCAGGAGGGCAGCAAGGTTGGGCGAGGAGCACTGTTTGCCAGGCTCGGAAACGTCGTTGAAATCAAAAAGGGAACGGAGCAGGTGAAGGAGATCGAGGTCGCTCCCGACGGCGACCCTTTGGAGGAACACAGGAAATTCCTCAGGGCTGGATCCGAGTTGAGCGTGTACGAGGAGGGCAGCAAGCTGAACAAGCACATGTTCGTGGCTATGGACTGGCAGAGCATCTGGGTCAAGGACACCAGCAGCAAGACCAAGGTGGCGAAGAGGTTGTACCTGAATAAATTGAAGAACATCACCGCTGGCTTCGGATCTGGACACTACAAAAAGAGCAAGAAGACGAGCGCCAGCGAGGAAAAGAGCTTATTCGTGGACAGCTTAAACGACAACAGCAAGGTTGCGATCGAGTGTAAAACAAAAGAGGAGCGAGACCAATGGGTTGTTAGCCTGCAGATTCTTCTCAAGGTTGCAAGACAATGGCCACAGAAGCTCAAAGTGGAATAGGAAGAGGGGGGAGGATGAGAAGAGGGGGAAGGAGGAGAGGGGGTTGAGAGATTTCAATATTGCTTTTGGAGAAAATATGTTCTGTTCCTGTTTAATTAAGAGCATTCAATCATACATAATCGGTTTTGTGTTGTTATCACTATTGTTGTTGTTGTTGTTGTTGTTGTTGTTGTTGTTGTTCTTTTTGTTGTTGTTATTGTTGTTGTTGTTGTTGAGAGAAATTTAGCTGAAATCCACTTCATCCAAATCGTCTGCTCCATCATCTAACCCCAACCCGGTCATCCGTTTTAATGTTTGTGGCTGGAACTCGCAAATGTTCTGCATGAATCCATCATTCACGCGAGCCTCCTCCGCCCATTGAAGGTGATCAAATGTTGGTGTCGCTTCCTGAATTCGTCGTAGGATCAGTTGGTTCTGCTTCGTGATTTTCTGTAGTTCGCGTTTTCGGCTGTCCTTGTTTAGCGAACGACCGTATTGAAGGCTATCATTTTTATTGTCAATTCCACCCTTGAACTAGAAAATTGGAAAAAGGAGGG
>Ga0302116_1001352_pt1 | contig 14787 bp, 12 predicted proteins | sample AG5_SCM_MG_FD_203124 | JGI IMG/M metagenome (GOLD analysis project Ga0302116, IMG submission 203124) | Marine microbial communities from Western Arctic Ocean, Canada - AG5_SCM | ecosystem: Environmental > Aquatic > Marine > Oceanic | place: Canada: Western Arctic Ocean | collected 2017-10-01 | reverse complement strand
ATAAATTTCTCCCCCTCCCTCCATCCCAATCTCAAACGGGTCCATTTCTTCTTCGTGAGGAACCCAGTACCTGGTCGTAGTGTTGACCGCGTTGGTTTTTAAGTTCCTGATCTGTAGCTCCTGCAACAGGTGAGTTCCATCTTCGCTCAACTGCTTCTTGTCCACAACCTCGGCAACGCCGTTGCTCGTTGATAGCTTGCTCACTATGTGCACAAACTTTGGTGTGCAAACAGACACTATGGTCGCTTTCTCCTTCACGTCGTCCTTGTTGATGTTGATATTATTTATCGTTCGCTTCCCAATGGGAAAGGATTCGGTGAAATTGTTCAGCCGAGAACGTTTCGTCACTGTGTAGTGTGAAGTCGATATGGTGTATCGGTGAACTGTAGGCATCTCTATTTCTGCCTTGAACATTGCCTCGATGGCCATGTCAGAACAATCCATCACTCGTAGGAAACCTCCCATCGAATCTCCTCTTGTGCTATCGACACGCCATGTGCCATCGATAGAGGGCCTGATTAGAATTGTCATTGTATTTAGGGAATAAGTTCAGTTGTTGGTGCTGAATTTTTACTTTTGGGTGGACACGTGCCACGTGCGTGGGAGGCAAAAATATTTTCGGTCTGGTTTTTGCTCGAGCTCCGCGGCCAAATTCAAAAATCTCATTCCACACAATTTTATCAGGTTTGTGCATGTATGTATTGCGAAGTTTGTGGTGAACCCACCCCATGTATCGAGTGTGACAATGGCAATGTTTCGTTGAATGAAATAGCTTCTTTGCCCACGACAGCCACACACCACACATCTGGCCCATCCCAATCAACTCTTGATGAGATGAGGCAGCGAGTAATGATGTTACAGTCCGCAATAAATCCCAACAGCGACGATTTCTCGTGGTTAGAGCGAATTCTTGAATCAATGCAGGGGCAAGACCAGCAGCAGCTATCACCGGAAATTCGGTCGCTCATAATTTCAATGTTTTCAGCCTCCCCCAACCACCCCCCAATAAATCAAGATCCCACTCTCACTTTAAACGATGCCCAGCTGTTGCAGTTCATCAACTCGACAGCTGATATGGATACAACGCCATCTTCTTCCAACCACGCAACCTCAAAAGAAATCCTAAATAGAATCCCTCGAATCATTATTGACCATCGATCAAGCATCCTCCTCGATTGCCAAGTAAATTCCGAGCCAGCAATCGCGGCAGAGTTTGGACCCCATCCAACATCCCTGGCCGCCCCAATTGCCCTCCCTCCCACTGAAGTTGTCCTTGCTTCGCCGATCCATGGCCACAAATCCCCTCTCACTCCCCTCCACAACCTATCTGAACTCAAGAACAAAATCGCTTATTTTGATCGCGGCGGTGGCGTGAACTTTGCCACCAAAGCCCTTCAGGCCCAGCATGCTGGTGCGACAGGTGTAATCATTGGGAACAACAATCTCATTTGGCCGTAAGTGCGCGAAGTGCGCGAAGCCGTTCCATCCCATCCCATCCCATTGCTGAGCCAGCTAATCGCAGAGCCAAATTTTACCTACGGCCTGTGATCCGTTTCATCTCAGCTACATCAAAACAAAAAAGCACGTTTGCTCCGCGAAAAGTTTAACTCGCTTAGTACCGGTGTTCGAATTTTTCGGGCGACTAAAATGGTCGTCTTCCATGAGAAATTTCGTCTTGTGTAGTGAATTGCTTTACATCTAACCCACCACCCCACACCCCATTTTTTTCACATTTAGATACGTGATGAAGGACACCATCGGTGAGGGAGCAAACCTCACAATACCGACAGTCATGTGCAAGCAATCCTTTTCCCGTGAGCTGAAGAAATCCTCCACCACACCACCCCGCGCAAGTTTGAAAATGAGCAAGTCCCCGCCGAGGAATTCAACTTGCTCGATTTGCCTTACTGAGTTCGAAAAGGGCGATAAAGTTTTGCGGCTCCCGACCTGTGCCCACTGCTTCCACGATCCTTGCATAACGCAGTGGCTATCTGGCCATAATACTTGTCCAGAGTGTAGAAAGGAGCTCCCGTACGAGGACGACGCCAACGAGAAGGAGAGAAGAAGACAAGGTCGCGAATATGGCGGTGACGAGAGTACGAATGTGAACAACAATTGGGAGGAATTGTTGTTTGGATAAGATTATATATGTAGCCTAGTAGAAAGTAGCTTGTTTATTTTTTGCTGAAGTGTTATCCACAATATTTTCCACATCCCCCTTCCCATATTTTTTATACACCCAACCCATCATAACAACTGCTTCCATCAACGTTCTCCAACGCATCGTCCGCCCCCTTCTCGATCAAGAACTCTCCAATCACTCCCTCTGGATCGTAGGCCATTGCGTAATGCAACGCCGTGTTCCCGTGCCCGTTCTGGTGGTTAATGTTCGCTGCCCTTGCCAACAATAGCTCCAGCATCTTTTTCATTCTGCGGCCGATCGAAACGAATAAAATTGTTTTAAAGGGTCAGTCAAGTTTGTTTTTTGAAGTTTTTGAGGTGTGGAATTACATGATTTGTTTGTGTCGGGGGAGACCCCCGAAATCCCCTTCTCCGCTGCGCTCGGCTTTCCGCTGCTCTCGGCTTTCCGCTGCGCTCGGCTTTCCGCTGCGCTCGGCTTTCCGCTGCGCTCGGCTTTCCGCTGCGCTCGGCTTTCCGCTGCGCTCGGCTGATGGACGCAGCTCCCTCGCTACGCTCGGTTCGCAATGGACGCAGCTTCGCTCGCTCGCGGCTTACCTGTTCTGTGCTGCGATAATCAGCAATGTATTCCCCTTCTCGTCCTCGCTATCCACCGGAAATCCGGCGTTCAAGCTTTCCTCCATCCTCTTCAGCCTTCCGTTCCTCGCTTGACTGAACACAGTCGCCAAATCCGGCACCTCCAAGCCCTTGCTGACCGCCTCGCTCTTCTCTTCCCTCACCACCACGTCCTTCTTCATGTGCTCCCTTTCGTTCAGCGGTTTCAGCTTGTCCCTCGCCAGCAGCACCTTCCTAACGTGCAGCTTGTGCTCCATGCCCAGCACCTGCTGCAAGTCTTGCTCCCTCAGTTCCATCAAGAATTCTCCGTCCACGCTCGCCTCCTTGAACGCAAGTTTGTACTGCTGTAAGCTCAGTGTGTCCAGCCACCTCGCAACATCGTCCACGCTCCAGAACCTGACGTCCTTCGGGAACGGGTTCGCCTTGCTGACCTTGGCGTCCTCCTGGGCGTCCTCTGCCTTCTTGAGCTCCTCCCTCTTCTGCTTCACGCTCGCGTCCACAATGTCGGTCGCACCCATCTTCAGTCCCTTCACGCTGGGTATGTTGGCCGCCGCGCTCGCCGCCGCGGCAGCAGCCGCAGCGTCTGCAGTTGCGCTAATTGCTGCGCTCGTCGTGTCGCTGTTCATCTCCCTCATGTTCTTGAGCATGTTCAAGCTGCTGAAGTAGCTCAAGCTCATGCTGCGCCGAGCAAAATCCGAGTGGGTTAGTTTTAGTTTTTGAAATTTTGGTTTTAGTTTAGAGGTGGCTGCAATCTCTTCTTCCACAACCCCCCCCCCCCCCGCTCGCTCACCTCATGAACTGGAACTTCATCAGCTCTTCTTGCTGATTGAACATGGCTGCACTCTGCTTCTCGTGCTCTTTCGCCCTCATCGCGGTGGCAGTTGCCGCGGCGGCGCTCGTTGCCGTTGCCGTCTCAAGCTCTATTCCCTTTTCTCTTAAACTGTCGAGCTCGTACTGCGCCGAACGAATATAATAATGTTTTAAGTTTAGTAGTTATTTTTGGTTTAGTTTAGTTTGTGGCTCGCATATATTTCTCGTCTTCCTCAAGGCTTGCAAACCAGCAACACCATAATACACTAGCTGTGTGACTAGCTCGCTTCGCTTGCTGCTCGCTTCGCTTGGGTTGTGGAGGGGGGAAGACCCCCCCACCCCCATCCGCTGCGCTCGGCTTTCCGCTGCGCTCGGCTTGATGGACGCAGCTTCGCTCCCTGCGGTCGCTCGCTCCCACTCTACTCACCTTCTGCTCCTCCAGCAGCTCCATCAAGTTAGCCTGCAACCTCGTGAACTCCCTGTCCTTCCTCAGTCTGGTCGCCTGCGCCGAGTGAAGCGATTCAAAGGAATTGAGTGTTGTGTTGTAATAATATTAGTTTAGTATTGGCTCGCACTCTCGTCTTCATCAACCCCCCCCCGCTCCGCTCGCTCACCTCCATGTCTGCCAGCGCAACCTCCAGCCTGTCCAGCTGTTTCTTCTTCAGCTCAACATCACTGAACACGCTCGAAAATTCCGCCTCTAGCTCTTGCTTCTTCTTCTCCCTCTCGGCCCTCTTGATGTGCACTGCCATTTCCAGCGCGTACGCCTCCGTTTGTTTCTGCCTGTGCTGTTCCCTTCTCGCTTGCATGCTCAGCCCACTGTCGCTTCCGGCCAGCAGGCTGCTCCCCTCCTTCCCCCCGTGCCCGCTCCCCAAACTGTCGTCTCCCGCCTCCCCCGTAATGCTCAGTCCCGCCGCCCCCTCTATGCCCATCTGCAGCAGGTTTCTCTCGTGCGTTAGTTCGTGCAGATCCAATTCGATCTGGTCAATCTCCTGAAGCTCCCTCTCCAACACGCTCAACTCGCCCTCGCTCTCCTTCAACTCCGCGTGGACGTGGCTAATCCTTGCCTCTGCCGCGTTCTGCGCTCTGTTCAGCGCGTCGATCTCCTCCTGCTGCCGCTCGAATGCCACCTTGCTCTCCTCAATTAATGCCAACCCCATTTTTAACCTCTCTGGGCCGGGCTCAGCTGCCTCCCACTTCTTCTTTCGCAGCGCCTTTTTTCGTCCAATCCTTCCCCTGTAGACCCTCTGCAGCTCCACACTCGCCAACGTGTGTACCCTGATGACCCTGTACTCCTCTCTCGCGACCTTCATCTTCCATATTGACTGAATCTTGATGGCGCTCTGCACCTTCAACCGCACCTCGGATAGAATGTCGCGCTCGTGCTGAGCCGCCTTTCTGCCCAAATGTCCTCTGTACACCCTTTGAGCCATGCAGCAGCCCAAGAACACCCTCCTGTTGTTCGCAATCACCCTGCCCTTGTGCCCCCTGTACATTTTCTGGAGCAAGATGGCCGAGCCGCCGAGCACGAGCTGCGCCGAGCAAAATGAGAGTTAGTTGTGGCTCCGCTCGCCTCACGCTCGCTCACTCCCTAACTCACCTGCGAAATTTCCATTTCCCTGACAAACTTGATCTTCTTCATGCACAAGTAGCCTCGCATGGTCTTTTGGATTTTCAGCGCCGCCTTTCCTTCTTCCACCACGAGCTTCATCCTCGCCCTGATTTGCTTCGACTTCACCCGAGCAAGCCGCCCCCTGTAGTTCACCTGAATCTTGGCCGCCATTTCGTTGAAAAGCATTTGCTGTTCGTTCTGGTCCATCGTACGCAGGTTCAGGTCCCGCTCCAACTGCTGCGCCGCCATGTCCCTCTGCACCTGGTGAAAGTCCTCCACCCTCATGATTCCCATCGCCTCCGCCTTCTTCTGGTCCTCGTCCAGCTTTGCCAGAACCTCGTCGGTTTTCTGCACGTTAACTCGCATTGACTCTGGCAAGTCGGGCTGCTCCTCCAGTAACGTCGGGGGCATCTCCATGACTCTGTTGACGACGTAATCATCCGTTGGTTTCGTCACACCGTCAGCACCGATGCTTGCCGTGCTCGTCTCCGCGCTGTATTCGTGTATCAAACCCTTTTTCATCAACTTTTCCTCGTCTTTTTGCAGCTCAAGCCGTCGCTGCAAGTCTTCGTTCGTTCGCAGCAGCCTAGCGTCGTCTTTCTCTGCTTCGAGTTGGTTCAGCAACGCAGCGTCCTCGGCTTCGTACTGCTTCCTCCTTCTCTCTTGCTCCTGCTTGATCTCCTCAATCATGTCGGCGGCGGCCTTGTCGGCCTCCTTTCTCTTGTTCTCTAGTGTCTGTTTGTAGCGAGAGAACTTGCTCTCCTTCTCGTTCTGCTCGAGGAATACTTCATCCGCGGTTCGGGGTTGGTCATCTTTGTCCTCCATGAAGGAGCGGTGGACTCGATTTTGGTCCGTGATTGTCGCATGGTTAGTGGGGCTGTCGAACAGCCCTGGGCGCAATTTTACGTCAGGTGTTGGTGCTGGTGCAACCGGGTTTTCAGGGGCGCTGAATAACTCGTTGAAGTTCGTCATCCCTTCGGTCTCGTTCGGGTCTTCCACGTTGGCGAGCTTCGGGATGGTTATTTTTTGAGGTGGCGCATAGGCATTGGCTTTCGCATTGTCGTCCTCTTCCTCTTCCTTTTTCTCCTCTGCTACCACTACCTCATTGGCGATCGACAGGTCAATCTCTTCCAGTAACTTAGTGGCAGCTGCAACCTTGTTCTTGCTGTGGGTCGCAAGCTTCTTGTTGAAAGCATCTTCCCCCTCCAGGCGCTTCTTCTCCTCATTTTTGAACTCTGTGAACTCTTCGTTGACGGTTGCGTCCAGTGCCGGGGCCAAAGAATCAAACTCAAGACCCAGTGCGGCGTGGCCTTCCTCCGTGTTGCTTGTGATTTTGTCCGGGAACCTTGGTTTTCCTCCCGGAACACTTGGCACCCTGTCAAATTTCGTCGTCTCCGCCATTTTTTTATCCTCCTTCTTCAAGAAATCTCCCGCTGTCAAACCCTTCTCCTTGTTCGGTTCTACAAAAACGCTCGCCGCGACCCTGTCTTTCGTGCGCTTGACCTCCTCTCGGCGCAAAGCTTTACTCCTCTCGCTTGTTTCGTGGGCCATTAACCTCACCGCGCTCATCTCCGATTGAGATTCCCCACCCGCCGACTCCACTGCTGCCCCCGCCTCAATTTCGTCGCTCTCCTGCTGCAGCTTTGCCAAGAATTCGTCCCCCGAGAGCACATTTTTGGGCGCTTCCATAATCTCGTTGATAGTTTCGTTCATTTTTTCCTCAATGTCATTTTGCACTTCCTTGAACTTCTCCCCGCCTCCAATGTTTCCAAACAGCTTGCTCGTCTCGTTCTCGATCTTTTGCTTCAATTCTTCCTCCTTGACCAAATCGTCGAACGCCAATAACCTCTCCTCCTCTTCTATTCTCTCTCTCTCCAACTTCTCGATCTGCTCCTTCTGGCTCATTTTGCCCTCGTCGAGGATCATTTCCACCGACATGCTCTGCTCCTTTTCTTCTTTTTCTCTCATTTTCTTCTCCTCCTTTTCCCTTAAGCTCTCAATGATCTCCTCCTTTTTGTTCACAGCCTTGATGAAATCTTGCGTCGGGACCAGGCTGCCCTTCTCGTGAGATTGAGCGCCCTCGTACCCCTGCTTCATGTGACTCGTACTGACGTGAGCGTCCGCATTTGTATTGTCCTCGTAATCGGCAAAGCTGATTGCCAGCGCGTCCAGCAAGTCCACAACAACTCTCTTATTCTCCTGCCTGAGTTCGTGCCCACCCTTTGTCCACGCAACAAAGGCGCCATACGGCCGCCCCAGCGTTTCCTGGAGCAGTTGCACCCCCCTGCTCCCATAGCAGCTTCTCGACTCGGGGTTGCTCATTTTAATCTCGTGCGACCACAAATGGTTGGCAGCCCTGCTGTTCAAAAACGGGTCAACGTTGCTTGCATTAATGAGCAGATTGTCCGTCGCCTGCAGCACAATCGTCGGAATGAGCAATTTTGGGAGCTATAATAATATTTGGGTTAGGGCGGTCTCGTTTCGTCTCGTCTTGCCCCCTCTCGGCTCACCTTGCTCGTCAGATCTTTGCTCGCAAGCAGCCCCTTACACAGCTTTAACCTCCCCTGCAGTGTGATTGGGTTGCTCACCGCCGTGTAAATGTTCAAGGCCAAGTTCTTGTCGACTTTTTTCAAGTAATCTTCCGAGAAAATGAATTGAGTGAAGTATGCAACCGGGAGGTCGGGTCGGGCGGGAGGGAACGCCTTGAACACATTCACGCTGGAGTGAATGATCGACGCAAGTTGAGAGTCCACGCTCGCGTGTCCGTTAATAGACACGAGGGAGCGCAAGCTTCTCTTGTAAGAAGCGTGCTTGCCGTACTTTACGGCAAAGGTGGACGCGATCATGGAACCGAAGCCAATGCCCACCAGATGAAAAGGGGACGACAGCAGCATGTCACCGCAAATCTCAATGTGCTGCAGCAGCTCGTGCAACCTGTCCGCCTGCCACTCCGCGGTGAGCGTTTGTTCGCTTCCCCCGTGAGCTTTCTCCGCTGCGCCGAGCGAAGCGAGGCGCATTTTTAATGAAGCAAGAGCGAACCAAACCAAGCGAGCCAAACGAATTGAGTGGGTTAGTTTAGTAGTGGATGTAGCCGTCTGCAGCCATTTCGCGCACTTCATTGCGAGTATGTTCGTCTTCCAAAAGGCTCGCTCGCTTCGCTCGCTCACCTGTTGAAAGCGTCGGGTAGGTCGTGTCGGCCTGTCCCGGATAGTTGTATACCAAGAACTGCGAACCCTGGTGCTTCACCGAGAGCTTCTTGAAGGTCATCCCCGACGCCGGGTGCGTGTCGAAAATGTCGTGGATGACGATGAAGTTGGCGCTCTTTACTTCCATCGACAAGTGCCCCAGCACCGCATAGGTCATTCTCGTTTCCCCGTCCTGGCAGAGAACTTTCTTTGCGCCGCTCGGGTCGACATTCTCCCCGCCCTCGTTCGGGCGCGAGGCCAACCTCTCCATTTGGTGCTTCTGAGCCTTCTTCTTGGCTTGCTTCTCCCTCTTCGTCAACACCCTCTGCGGTGTTTGGGAGGATTCGTTCGCCGCCGACCAGCCGGTGAGACTTTGGTTGGGTTGTTCATTATTATTGGCAAAGGCATTACTATTATTGAAGTCAAGAGACGATGACATGGAGGACTGCAAGTTCTCAAGGTTTTGGTTGGTGTGGACGTCGACGCTAGCCTTGCTTGTTGGCAGCATCTTGACCGGGGAGTAGCTTGAAGAAAGTGGTTTTGAATTTTCCATTGCCTCCTCAAAGTAGTTCGAGACGGTTCTGCCGAAACCCATCTGGAGAGGCTCGCTGCTGTGGATCTTGGTCGACAACTTCTGCGCACGCTCGACCCTTGCCCTCTTAGTTTGCTCTATTTGGGCCCAGACGGAAGTAAGGTTTTCGTCCGAGGTGATTTTCATCTTGCTCGGGGAGGTAAACGGTCTCTTGACGTCGTCAATTGGGTTGAGAGACTTGGACTTTTCAATTTGTTCTCGCTGCCTCTTCCTCTTTTCAACCTTGTCGGCAAAGTTGCCGTTGTTGGTGTCGAGAGGGGAGTCGAGTGGGTCATCAGAGAAGGCTAATTTGGGCATTTTGTTTCGACTTTTTGATATTGTTGCTGCTGCTGCTGCTGCTGCTGATGGTGATGATGATGATGATGATGATGATGATGATGCTTCGGGAACTTTCAAAGGATCCAACCTGTTGTGGGCCTCCCCCCTCTTCCACCTGTAGGCGTTGATCATGCCAATGCACCAGCTCAAAAACTTGGCGGCACACAAGCAAATTGGCTCAACGGCGCCAGGGTGAAAGTTGGGATTCGCCTCGTACGGGCGAATCATCATAAGCTGGCTCTGCGACAGTGAATCTGGATCAAAGTCGAGGAGCAAGTTCATGAATCTGTCCCCATTGCTCATGATCTTCTTTGCGTCCCTCCACGGTAGCGGCCTTCCTTTCAGTATGATCATCAAGACGGAAGTTACCATTACGACGGCAGGAGGAGGGTTGACGAAGCTGCGCAATTCCGCCACATCCGACTTTCCCAAGTCCGCGATTGCTTCGTACGCCCTCCTCATGCCCAAAACTTCCTCAAGCTCGTTGCCCTTGTTGTTGTTGTCGTTGGAATTGCCGTTTTCAATTTCGAAGCTGTCCTCGTACGCAAGATCGCTGTTTTTGTTGATAGCATTGAAGAGGTTGTAGCTTTTGCGAGTGGGGGACATTGTTTCGATGGTGTTGGGACGCTTAAGCGCGCCATAGGTGGATTTCATCATGCTTGTGGTGTTTGGGGGGGGGTCGGAATTGGCGGCCTCTATAGACTTGACCGCGCGGGTTCGGTGATCGTCCACCAAGCTGTACACCTTGTAGCAGCTCTCGCACACGCGCGTGTGCTTGTAGAAATGCCCCGGAAAAGATTCACCAAGAGAGAGGTCATTGATGCTGTATTATATCATAATGAAAGTTAGATAAAGTGGGACTCAGACTCAGACTCAGACTCAGACTCACCTCTCGCAGTACGCGCCGCTTTCGCGGTTTGCGTGTCGCCTCAGCATGACGTCGACCAAGTGGCGCTCGTGGCGGGCCATGATGATTGTTTTCAAAGGCACGGTGGAGGTTGGCTGCTGTTCAGCGACCTCGGATTTACTTTTCTTCTTCTTTGATTTTGTGGAGCGCTTGGACGGGTGGTGGGAGGACGAAGAGTAAAATTCCTCCCCCTCCTGCTCAAGCAATTTCCTGCGAAACTCGCTCAAGTGGGTGTTCTCCTTGGTGTACCCTTCCAGTGCCTTGTCGATGTTCACGTTGACTCCGCAAAAGTCTCCCGGGCAGCCAGAAAGCTGGGTGCTGCCGAGCGTTTCTGCGGCAACCTTGGAGTGGCTCATTATATTGATTTCACGCTGCGACCTTGCACTGTTTTTGTTCCGTAGGTGCTTGTCCAACGCCTTGGTCGCTCCAGTTGTGAGTGATTTGGTATCGTCCTCAACCAGATGGGAAAGTGTCCTGGCCCGCATCTGATTCAGCTCGATGGTTTTCTTCTTCTCCTCCTCCTTGGCAGCGGCGGCGACTGCCTTCTTTCGGAGTGCCTCCAGGGGGTCTACTTCGTTCATGATCAAGCTCACAAGCTCCTCGTCGGGCACCTTGGTGCGGAGCTCACGCTGACGGAGGCGATTTTCGGATCGAGAGCCGGCCACGCCTCCGTGGACAAAATCCTTCTCGACCGGAAAATCGAAGTCGAGGTTGTGTTTGTTGGTCACGTTGGCCATGTGGCCAATTTTCTCCAATTCCACGTCCGCCTTGGTGGCTCGGTTGGTTCTTTTGTTATGGGACTCGGCTTGGTCCATTTTGGAGATTGTCTTGTTGGAAACGGCGGTTTGTATGTCAGTCGTACGAACGAACCAGAGTTTCTCGTTCTCGTCCATCATGAAATCGCACTTCATCGAGAGCACGCGGCCGCCGTTCTCCATCTCGCAGCGGCCTACAATTGTGCTCACTATGGCGTTCATCAGCTTGATGAGGCCCGCGTTGAGGCACCGGACGGTGGTCAGCTCGCCCCTCTTTTTGGCGAAGCCGTGAACAGCTGAAAGCCGAGCGGAGCGAAATATAAAATTTGAGTGAGCTACGAAAAAAAGATAAAATGTGAGTCATTCGATCGCTCACTCACCATCGCACATTCCAGATTTGAAGCACTTCGTTTGCGGTTGACCATTCTCGGAGAAATTGTACTCGAAGAAATAGTTGGCAATCGTAGTATCAACATTTCGACACGTCAAATTCTCGTCCTTAAGAATGTTCGAACCCCGAGGGGGGACGAACCGTTGGACGGCAATCACGTCTGGTGAGAGGTTGGACTGACACATGAAGCAGAATTGTCGAGAGTCAACAAGCTGCTGCTCTCCGTTGGACTTGTGAATGATGGCAACAGGCAAGGACGAGATGTCGAGATAGGAATCGCCGCCTTGGGAAATTGAGGTAAAGTTGGTTGGGGAGTTTGACCGGGAGATTGGTTGGGGGCTGCCGGTCAAGGATGACGACGACGAGGATGCTGTCCATTCTTTTTCGATCTGCGCAAGGGTGGTATTGGCGGAATCCTTCTTCGCGAGACTCCCAGATTTGTTGGTGTAGAGCGACAGAGATGGTGTTCCTTCGTTGATGACAATTGTAACGAGCATTGGGATATTGGCCAAATCTCCAGATACTATTGCTGAATCAACAGGGCGCCACAGGGACTGTAATACATACGAAAAGGACTGACGGGATTGTGGATTGAGAAGGAAATCGGGAGGCTCCTGGCGACGACATATGTGACCTTGGAGTAAAGTCGAGTTTTCTAAACTAGATCGTCTAAGGATTCTGGGATTTTTTGGAGAGAAGTGCTTGGGATTAGAATTGGACATGGTTGGATGGTTGGATGGTTGTTGGATGGTGAGGATTGTGTTGTATAAATTTAAATATTATTTTGGAAGCAAAAAATCTGCAACGTCTAACACGACAAAAAAAACAGTTACATTGCTTTGGATTCTTCAATCTCTACACTGAGTCCCAACCACGATTTACCCCTCAAAAAAACTCTAACATCCAACAAATATTCTCCTTTTAGCACTTGCACCTTCAGTTCACAAATTGTCTTTGGATAATAAATAACAGCATGCCGGCAACAATGGGCCGCTCGGTATCACCTCCTGTTTACAAGCGGAACAGGCTGGGCAGCGTACGAATTGGCGAGGACGAGCTGAACACCCTTCGTCGAAAGTACTCCAAATTCACAAACCAATCCGAGAAGTTCATCTATGGTGTGAAGGTGGAGCAATCCATTGCCTCCCTGCACATGCCATCATTGGCCTCCCAACCCTCGACGACCTTTGACGTTGGTTTGGACACTGTCGACTCCCTCCAGCCCGACTACATCGACGAGCAGAAGGTGCAGCTCATGCAGCTCAAGGTGAAGAAGGGCGACGTGGGGACGATAAAATTAATGCCCAAGTTCATGCAGAAGTACGAGAAACAGCAGCGGAACCCCCGGCCGTCGACCGCCCCCGCGCTCCCGGCCTCAACCCCGACGTACACCATGTCCAGCAAGGAACTTAAGGCCTTCAGGAAGGCAAAATCGACTGAGAACCGGAGCCAGGTAGAGGTGATGCTAGAGGACTTCAAGAAGCAGTCGTCGGAGAAGCTCCGGGGGCTGTCGTGCTACGAGCCCGCGGTGGGGAAGGGAAGGTGCGGGCTATGCGAAATGTACTTCACGAAAGTTTCGCTCAAGGGGGTTATCTCGATGAAGAGCATCTTGGACCTGAGGCGGAGCTGGGGGCTCAAGCAGGACAACAAGAGGCTAAACTCCGCGAGCTTCATCTACAAGAAGTGCTCGCTGTGCAGCTTCTGCAGCCAAATGTTCGACAGGAATAACATCGATCAGCGGAAGTACAGCACAAGGTTCATGGAGAAGGACGACAAGGAGGCGGGAGTTAAGGTGGTCATCGCGAACCAAATTAAGCTCGATTCTCTGATCGCGAGTCAGCAGAACGAGACCGAAATGGTGCGGAACCTTGCCGTGATTGGAACGGCTAGCCAGTCGTCGACGGTCGACGGGAAGCTTGCGACACGCGCAATATCCGGACAGATTGTGTTTGGAAGTAACAGCAACAATAACAGTAACCCGGCCGACGGAAGCGGAAGCGGAAGCGGAAGCGGAAGCTTGGCAAAGGACCTGTGCAGCATGACCAGGAGAGAATACGAGAGCTGGTGGGAGGTCGACCTCGGCTCGGTGTTCCCCATAAAGCAAATAACCGTCCACCACAGAAAAGACTCAGGTGGCAGCGGCGGTGGCGCTGCCCACAAACTCAGCCCCTTCTGGCTCTTCGTCGGCTCCCTCCCGTTCGGCTCCAAGCAACTCTCCGAGAGCAAGAGAAGTTGCAGCGTTGCGTGCAGAGTCTCGGACCACGAGGGGGGGGGGAAGACCGTTTGGAGGCTTCCGAGGAACACCGGAGGGAGCTGCGTTAGGATTCAGGTTGAGGGGATTAAGAGCCTGCAGATTTTTCAGGTTGAGATATTGAAGGGAGTGTTTGTTGGGATGGGGGAGGAGGGGGAGGAGGGAGAGCAGCTGAGGCATCAACACCAACCTGAAACGCCAAACAGCCCTAGAAACTCAAAGAGCATCGAACTCTTCACCAAGCAGCGGCTGAACCAGGCGTCGGCAACAGAGGCCCCCTCTGCAAGGCCGTCAACAGCCCCCCAGCCCTCCTCAAAATCCTTCGTAAGCTCCTTCCGCTCAGGAATGACCAGCCCAATAAACCCAAACGGCGGTGGCCAAAACTCCCGGCCTAAAACTGCCCAAAATGCGAATGCTGGTGCTCGAAAAAAAAAGGATTCTTTTAAATCTTCAGTAACGTCCGACGTCCTCCGCCTCTTCGCCTCAACCTCCTCCTCCTACTCCTCCAAATCCTCCTCCGACCTCTTGACTTCGCGGGTCCTCTCCCGGCTAACCTCCTCCGAAGTCGAGGGTCTCCAACGGTGTTTTCTAAACTTTGCTCATGACTATCAGCAAGGTTATGGTAATGGTATTGTTAATGTTATTGTACCGAGCGGATCGTATCGAACGCTAAGCCCCTCCGCGAAGGTGGCGTTTCAGGAGCTATTGGACAGGACCTTCTTAAGTAGAGGGGAGGCGGGGGAGGCGATGCGAGCGCTGCAGGAGGGAGGGGCGACTGCGCCTCGATATCAGAAGGTGAAGTACTTTGGATTGTGGGATAAGGACGGAGTAGGAGTAGGGGAGGGGGGGGGGGGGTCCGACGACGACATGGAGGAGAAGGGTAGCTGCTTTAAGGGCTCATGCTTTAAGGAGGACAGCCCAGGCGGCGATAATAATATTAATAATAATATCAATAATATCATCGGAAACCAGGTCAGCGAACAGTTCTCGTCGACCCTAACGAGGGAAGCGGCCGCCCCTTCCCTCGCGTACATCTCCCTGGTCGACTCCTTCGCTGTGAAGGACGTACCCGGAGCTCTCCTGAGTATCGAGAAGGAGAAGGAGAAGCTGTTCTCGAGAACGCAGAGAACGCAGAACCTAGGTAGGCGGGGGGGGTCGAGCCCAGGGGAAGGGGGGGGAGGGGGGGGGGCTCTCCGAGTTACCTTCAACGAC
>Ga0302116_1001351_pt1 | contig 14789 bp, 12 predicted proteins | sample AG5_SCM_MG_FD_203124 | JGI IMG/M metagenome (GOLD analysis project Ga0302116, IMG submission 203124) | Marine microbial communities from Western Arctic Ocean, Canada - AG5_SCM | ecosystem: Environmental > Aquatic > Marine > Oceanic | place: Canada: Western Arctic Ocean | collected 2017-10-01 | reverse complement strand
TCGTCGGCTCGGCGTAAACGTTCCTCCGCGCGTTTAAGGCTCACGCGCGCGGCGTCGGCGCGGAACGGCCCGGCGAACGCCGACGTGGCGACCGCTGATTCGTGCGTGTTCACCGCGGATGAATGGGCGGACGACGCGTGGCAGTGTCGCTCGGCGACCCGCCGCAGCGTCGCGACGAGCCGAGTCGGAAATAAGTCGTCCGACACAGTCTGGCCGCCGTCGTCGTTGGAAGCGGAAGCGCTCGGGAGGCGGTGTAAGGACTCCGGCGCGACGCGCGCGGCGCCGACGCACACGCCCACGACCGCATCCGCCCACGCCGCCGCGCCGGGTGTCCCGGCGACCTCGCGCGCTCGTGAACGCGCGATGTCCCAGACGCCGCTCGACGCCGCGACGACGGCGGCGCTCGCTTCTTTAGGGCACGCGTTCGCGACTCCCGCGAAAGCCTCTCGGACCCACGCGGCGCGTCGCGCGAGCGGGGCGCCGCGAGGTGTCGCCGCTCGCGTGTTCTCCGGGAGGGCGTTCGCGAGCTTTGGGTGCGCCCTGATGGCGCGCGTGAGCCTCGCTCGCGCGCGGCCCAGGCCCTTAGCTTCGGCTCCCAGGGAATTTTCATCGTCCTCGTCGTCGTCCTCGTCGTCACCTCCTTTCCCGCGCTTCCCGCTCCCCGCCGCCGGGTCGAGCGTCGCGTGCGTCCACAGCTTGAGCAAAGGCGCGCCGACCCCCGCGCCGAGCACCGGCGACGCGTCACGCAGACGACTGTACAGCCGCAACGCCAGCGCCCGGTGCGGCGCCCGGGCCTTGGTCCAAAAGTCAGAGGGCGCAAACGGCGTGACCAGTTCCCGCTCTGCGATACCCCAACTCCACGACTTGAGGCACAGCATCGTGCCCATGCACCGCGCGGCGGTTTCGATGACCCCCCGCGCACACCCGCTCCCGGTACCTCGCGCGTCGAGCTGCAACAACACAGGGTCAACGCCGTTCGCCGGGGACCGTCTAGCAGGGTGGTCCGCTTCCAATAAAACCTTCAACGCGGGCCACGCGTTTTCGCGTATGGCGTCGGAGACAGCCTTGGCCTCGCAATTGCCGTTAGAAGAACCCGGCGCGGCGGCGGTGGCGGCGGCGTGCCTCGCGACCGTCGCGGCCGCGGCGACCAGCCGCAAAGCCCTGCGCCGAAGCTTGGTCCGAAAAGGGAAGCGCGGGTGAAGAAAAGCAGCCGTCGTCGGCGACAGCAAAGCCGCCGTCCCCGGATTCAACGCGGATTCCTCGGCTTCACGACCGCTCACGTGACGCCTGAGCGCGTTGAGCGCGTGTAGAAGCAACACGTGGCACTCCTCCATTCGCTCCAGAAGGATATCCGCGTCGGATCCGTCCGTTGATTGGTCCGTCGTCGAGCCCTCGTTCGCGTTGGCCGCCGCCGCCGCCGCCAACGCCGCTTCGAGCTCGGGAGTCAACGGCGGCGGCGGCGGCACATCGTCGTCGTCCAAGCCATTCGCCGCGCGCCACCTCGCGTGCTCGCGCACGAGGCAAAACTCTTGACCCAGCACGGCGAGCAAGGTCAGGACGTGGGTGGTGACGTCGTTAATCGCGGGAGTATCACCGTAAATCTCCCGTGATTCACCCGCCGCGTCTTCTTCACCCCCGCGCCGCGCCCGTCCGTGTCTCACGGCGGCCGAGGCGTGTTCCACCACACGCAGCGCCGCGTGCAGCGTCGCCGCTCGCCTCGCACCCGACCTGCGCCGGAACGCGCTCACGTCCGCGCCGCCCACCAGCCTGGACAACGCTTCGGTCGTCGCCTTACTCAGCGTATTCGACGAAACCGTGAAATCATCCGACGACGACGAGTCCTCCGCCGCCGACATTGACGCTTCTGTGTCTCGCCATCGTCTGGCGATGAACACCGTCAACGCCGCGAACGCGCCGAGCTCCGCGTCCGCCGCGCGCTCGTCGCCCACGTGGCTGGCTTCGGCGGTGTCCACCGCGTCACCCGCGCGTCTCACCCAATCGGAGAGCGTGGAGAAATTTGGCAATTCGGAGCTCCCCGCAAGCTCGGCGTCTCTGTAGGCTGTAATAACCTCGCGGAGTATCGTCGACGCGACTGCTGACGCGTCACCGTTCGTGTGGCCCGCGGCGGCGTACTCGAGCGCGGCGGTCTCGGCGGCGTCGCGTCGCGCGGCTCGCTCTGACGCGGTCAACGCCGGCGCGCCGGATCCGTTCCGCGACGTCCGTCGCTTTTTGCGCCTGCGCCGGACCGATACCGTTTTTGTCATCCGTGTCACCCGCCGTCCGACAGATGCGTCGTCTGTTTCGTCCAATCCGGTGTCGCCACGTGGTGCGGCGAAGGATGCGATGCGCGGGCGCTTGGCGGCGGGCGGGCGGTGGCGGTACGAGCCACCTCCGCCGCCTCCTCCACCTCCGCCGCCTCCGCCGCCGCCTCCGACGTTTCGAGGTCCGCGTTCGTTCGTCTCGTCATCGTGCCACGTGTCATCCACGTCGGCAGTCTGCATCGGGTCGATCTCGGTCAGCGCCGCACGTGTCGCGTGACTACTGTCGTGGACACGCGGGCGGCGTCGGGTAGGGGACCCGGGCGGGGTGTCGGTGAGATCGATCGCGGTCGGCGCTCTCGAGGGGTTTATACCCTCCTCGGCGCCCACACCCGGTGCGAGGTCCTCTTCCACCTCCACCTCGGTCTCGTAGTCCTCCTCGCCGTCGCTCGAGTCCAGATCCGACCCCGACGAGTCGTCATCGTCGAGCAAGACAGGCGTCGCCCGTGTGGTGGGTCCAGCGGCGGCGGGCGGCGCCGCGGCCGAACCTTCCGGCGGGTCTCCGGAGGCGTCTCTGTCGTTCTCGGGGCCGACGGGGTCGCTCCTAATTTCGCCGGTGAGTCCGAGCGCGAGCACGCGCGATAGCCTCGATGCGACCCGCGCGCGCAACGCGGACGCGCGTGACTTGCGCCCCTCCCGTTCGTGCCGTTCATGCTCCCGCGACCCGACCCGGGCGCCCATCTGCACAGCTGTGTTAGCTTCGTCGTCGTCGTCGCCGGCTCCTTCCAGGCCGAGCGCTCGCCGCCGCCGCCTGAATTGCTGCCTCTGCGCCAGCGGTAGGTCCAGTATCGGCGGCGCGTCCTCTTTCCCGGTGACGATGCGCGTTGTGATCAGGTAGTGCGCCACGCTCTGCCACCCGTGTTCGTGCGCCTCGTGCGTGAGCTGCTGCGTGGGAAAGAGACCGCGCTTGGCTCGCAGGCAATTCGCGCCCGAGCAGTTGCAGATGTCGCGGCACACGGGGCACCGCCACTCGTCGTCCGCGAGCGCCTCTTCGATGTTCTCGCCCATGCGCATCTCCAGGCACCATCCGCACCACGCGCCGCGTCCGCGTCCCCCCGGCGGGGTCTTCTTCCACCGCGCGCACTGGCACGTGGTCTTGACGTCTGCGGTTTTCTGCCGGCAAAAGTGGCAGGAGGTGCACTCGGTGCACCCCTGCCCGTGGACGTCTTTGCACCAGACCTTGCCGCCTCGGCCGTCGCGGCCCCACGGTCTGCGGCGGCCGTAGAGGCGGTCGTAGTGCTCCTCGGTGTAGTACTCCCGCGCGCCGTGCTCGCGCTCCTGCGCCTCGCGGAGGCGCTCGAGCTCGGGGCCGATCCGTCCGGCGTTGATGCCGGTGACCACTCGCGGGGCTCTGCGATGGATGCCGCCAGCTGTGTGCGCATGAGCGTTGGATGCGGCGCCCGCGGCGGTGGATGCGGCGGCGTCGGTCGTATCGCCCCGCGCCGCCGTCATGGATGCCCCGTTGAGGACGTCGTCGACGTCGCCGCAGAGGATCGCGCGCTCCTCCTCGTCCACCTCCGCCGTCGCTGACCTGGGCACCCCCCTGGTCGCATCGCCGTCCGATAGATCTCCGCCAGGGGCGTTCGAAGACGGAGCCGCCGCCGAGGCTCGCGCGTTGGCGAGGACGGCGGCGCGGAGCTCGGCATCCTCGGCGTCGGATGCGTCGTCCTCGGACCCGTCGGATTCCGACGAGTCGAGGTCGGAGCCCAGGAGGGCCCGGCGCCCGCGTCCCATCTTCTCTGGCTGTCGACGCTGGGCACACCCGATGTTTTGAATCCAATCGGTGGTCGTCACACCGCACACGCGGGTGTGGGATTTGCTGAGGGAAGATCTCGGCAAGGTGCCGGAGTTGCCTCATCGCCCTCACAGAACGCGCGAGCCTTTCTGGCGGCGTGTGCCCTCGTCGGTCCGTCGACCATGTCGGCCTTCACGATCGTAGCCGGTGTATCCGCGGCATCCTCGGTCCGCGCCGCGCGTCGCGAAGCGCTCGGCGGTCGCGGCGTCGTCGCGGCCATCAACGGAGGTGCCGCGAAGAATTCCAAGGGCAAGGGACGCGGTCTGGCGCTCGTCACCCGCGCGTCGCTGGTGAAGGACGACGGGCGGCCGGTGATCATCATCGACAATTACGACAGCTTCACCTATAACCTCTCCCAGGTGTGCATCATCCACGCGTCTCGAACTCCACCACGACGATCGCATCGTCCGGCGCACGTCCCGTCCACCCCATCATATTCGAACCCTACCTCGCTCTATCCACTTCCTGACCGTCCGATCGCTCCATCCCTTTCCTCGATGTGTACAGTACCTCGGCGACCTCGGTCAGGACCACGTGGTGTTCAAGAACGACGAGAAGACCGTGGATGAGATCGCGTCCATGAACCCCAAGGGCGTCATGGTCTCGCCCGGCCCGGGGCGACCAGAGGACAGCGGCATCTCCCTCGAGGCTGTGGAGAAGCTGGGACCGGAATTCGGAGTTTTCGGCGTGTGCATGGGGCATCAGTGCATCGGGCAGGTGTTCGGCGGGAACATCGTGCGCGCGCCGTGCGGGCTCATGCACGGCAAGTCATCCCCGGTGTGGCACACCGAGGACGACTCCACCATGCTTCACGGGCTCACCTCGCCGTTCCAGGCGGCTCGGTACCATTCGTTAGTCATCGATCGCGACGGGTTCCCGGACGATGAGCTCGAGGTCACGGCGTGGACCGAGGACGAGACGATCATGGCGGTGAAGCACCGGCGGTACCCGAAGATCCAGGGCGTGCAGTTCCACCCGGAGAGTATCATCACGGAGAACGGGCTCACGATCATTCGGAACTGGGTCGCGCTGATCAACGCGTAGCCGATCGTGACGGCGATGTAAAAACGAAAACTAATTTATTCAATCAGCGTTCCTTCTTCACCCGTCTTCCACAACTCGTCGCTCGGAAAGTGTCCGTCGACCCGATTCGAAGATGCTGCTACGCGCGGTATCCTCCGCGATCGCGTCGTCGTCCTCGGTGGCGTGGCGTCGCTCGGCTCGCACATCCTCGCGCGTCGCGTCCTTCATCGGGGCGTCGTCTCGGAGGGATCGGGCGTCCATGATGACGTCCGCGGCGGTGAACCACCCGGGGCAGGTCAAGGTGGCGCACATCCTCGTCGAAGCCAAGGATGCGGGGCTCCTCGATGAGCTCGGCGAGCAGATCGCGGGCGGCGCCGCCACGTTCGCGGACGTCGCGTCGGAGCACTCCAAGTGCCCCAGCGGGAAGCAAGGCGGCGTCCTCGGCTGGATCTCGCGAGGACAGACCGTGGGGGAGTTCGAGCAAGCCGCGTTCACCACGGAGGTGGGCGCCACCGCCAAGGCGACGACGACATTCGGCGTGCACCTCATCTCGGTCCTCGACGCACGCGCTGACGCCCCGACCGTCGTCGACGTCACCATCCAGGACCTCCAAGAAGTTCTCGAGGGCGACCTCGACGCCGTTAACCTCATCGACGTGCGAGAACCAAACGAATGGGACGGCGCGCGGATCGAGGCGTTCACGCTGAGACCGCTGTCCACCATGCAGCAGTGGACACCTACCGCGATGGATGACTTCGACGTGTCTAAACCCACGTACGTCATCTGCGCCGCGGGGGTGCGATCGATGAGGGCGGCGAGCGTCCTGTTGGACCTGGGTTTCGACGGAGGGGTGTACAACGTCCAGGGCGGCATGTACGCGTACTCTGGGCCCAACCTCGTCACCGGCGCGTGATACGCGTACGCCTATTGTTATTCAATTACACCGACTCTTAACATAAATGGTACCGCCTAAGCGCCGTACCCGGGTGGCGCCTGGTCCGACTTTGGTAACAAGCACTCGTGGAAAATCTCAAAGTTGTACACGTAGCGGCCGTCCGTGTGTTTCGCCATGATGCAGATCGGGTTGCCGTTGAGGTGCCTGTCCAGCCTGAGCTTCACGATCCCGATGTCCAAACAGTACTCGTCGAACAGCAACACGCTCTGGAAGTAGTCGAACGTGTACACGTCGGTGGTGTTGTACCAGTACTCCTTCGCCGTCTCCGGGTTACCGAGCGTCCTGGAGGTAGTAATTGGTCAGTGATCGGTCAGTAATTGGGTGTTTGGGTATGGAAGGGAGACTGTCCAACACTCAGGGAGACTGTCCAACACTCACCTGCTCCGTCTCGAGATTGAATAGCTCGCGTCGCCGCCGAACATCCGCTTGTTATCCTCCGGGACGTCGGACTTCGGATCCACGCACTTCGCCTCGTTCTCGTCGATCGCCAGCGTGGTCACAGTGCCGCCCAACAGCGCCATGTAGTACGGCTCGTCGCACAGCAAGTCGATATCAAGCCCAGGGGTCAGCGCCTGGAAAAACTTACACCCCGCGTGGATCAGATACCGCGGCGGGACATCCTGGAAAGGTTTACTAAACTCGCCACCGGTCTGGACGTCGCTCGTACGCGTCCGTTCCTTAAATCTGCCCTGGACCAACACCTGGAACGTGCACCGCTTCTGCGTCTTGAAGAAGTCGTCCTTGGTTTTCACCGCCGCCGGGTTCCCGGGGCAACCGATACCCTTGAACCGAATCAAAACCGTACCGACGAAGAGCTCGGATTCGAAATCCATGCACGTCTCCGTGTTCACCGGGCAGTTCATGTCCACCGGCGACGGCACCCTGGCGTCCTTCTTAACGTTATTAATGCCAGCGTTGCTTTCTTTGTTGCCAGCTGTGTCAGTTTCTGAAAAAATCGCCGGTTCGAACACGGTGGCGGCGCCGTTGGACGCGGACGCCAACTCCTGTAAACAAAACGCGACGTCAGTCGAATTGCCCATGTGGAAATAAAAATAAACTCACCTCCCGCACCCTCTCGTCCTCCTCCAACTCCCGCAACGTCTTGACCGAGTTCGTGGTATCCGGTCCCCATCGCGTCGCCCACCCGCGCAGCGCCCGTTGCTTATCCCCGCGTGGGTTGAACCGCACGAACACCGGGCGGTGGGGCCACGTGGACGGGTGCGGCAACACCCTGCGCTTTTGGGTGGAACTTTTGGAAGTACTCTCGTCTTTGCCCGCGGCTCGCGCCTCTCGTCGCAGTCGCTCGAGCTCCGCGCGTTCCTCTTCCTCCCGTGCGATGAGCCCTTGCCAGCGAAGCACGAGGCGCATCGCCATGCGCAGGGGCACCATGACGTGCCTGTTGACCTGTCTGTAGAGCACCGCTCGCTTCCGCTCGTCGGCGCGAAGTTTTTTGTCACGCAATCGCTCTGCCTCCCTCCACTTGCTCGGCGAGTCCGGGTCCCCTTGCGTCCCGTCGAGTACTACGGAGCCCTTACGCGAGTGGCCTCTGCGCGGGGCACCGGCGGCGGCGGCTTTCGTGGGGCTCGAACCCGGGACGTGCGGGTTCCCTTCGTCGTCGCTTAGCCCCTCGTCCTCCGAGTCCGACTCGTCGACGTAGTACTTCTCGACGTCCCTTGCTCCGAGTAGATCGGCGATGAAGAGCAGCGCTACGCGAACGTACGCGGGTGAGACGTACCCTTTGCGGTGCATCGCGACGAGGTCGTCCGTGGGCAGTACTAGGCTCCAACCGAAGGTCACGACGACGAGCAGCGTGATCCACGCGGGCAACGAACACGCCGACGCGAGGGCGACGGAGCCGAGGAGGGCGATGAGGGCGCCCACCACGAAGTGCGCCCAGCGGTAGACGACCTTCGCGCGACGCCCGCACGCGTCGACGAGCGGCGAGAGGACGCCGAGGACGATGCTGATCACCAGCTCCAGCGCGCTGAACGCGCCGCGCACCGCGGCGACCACCGGGTCTCCCATGGCGCGCCCACACGAATGCTCTCACAGATTCAACACCGATCCCGCCAAAACTTCTCGTCATTCACAGTGGGAGGCACGCTAGCTAGATAGTGCGTCAGCGGCATGGAGGAGTTGCTCGAGGGCATCGGCCTGGAGAGGTACGTCCCCCGGTTCGCCGAGAACGACGTGCACGCGATCGATGACCTACCGTCCAAGCCCTCGAAGCTGGAGAACCTCCTGGACATCACGGGGATCACCGGCAACCCCGGCCACGTGAAGAAGTTCAAGGCTGCGCTGAAGGATGCACAGCGCTCGGGTGGCGGCGCGTCGACGCACACCAAGCGACAACGAGACGAAGATGACGACGCCGGCGTGCAACCCGGGGGCGCGCACGATCCCGCGGCCGCCATCCGCGCGGCGATGGCCGAGGCCAAGGCGAGAGGCGGCGGCATCTTAGGAGGCAGCGCGAAGACCCAACAGGGGGCCATCACAGCCACCGGGATGCACGCGCTTCCCGTCGGCGACACCCCATCCTCCGTCCGCACCGTGGAGGATTCCCTAGCCGCGGCGACGAACGACATCGAGGCGGCGTCCGACGACGACGTCCTCACCGCACTCACGGACTACAAATCACAAAACTACCTCAAACTCCTCGGGCTCCCGGGCGTACAAGCCGATCAGTTCGGCGCGGTGACGTGGGAAAAGCATCCGGTGATGTCGTCCGGGACCGTCTCCCTCAAGGCCAAAGTCCTGTCGCTCCGGCTGGAACCCTCGCGGTGCAAACACCCGCTGGCGGCGGAGGCGTACGAGTGCGTCCTCGAAGCGGCGAGGACGTTACTGAACAAGGAACAGCGGAAACGAATCCTAACGTTGGCGGTGCAACGCCGCATCGAGGACATGCGGCGTAAAGGCGAGGGTGACGTGGAGGGCGGGTACGTGTCCATGACTGGCGTGCACTATGCCGCGGGTGCGGCGGCGTCCGCGGTGGCCAACTACAAGGGTGAGGATGAGGATGCGCACGGTCCCGCGATGAACCCGGCAGCGGCTGGCAGCGGATTGGGATTGAAACCTTCGACCGCGGCGATGGCTGCGGGCGGCGCCTCCGTCGACGGGACGCACGGCATTAAAGATCTAGGCCCCGCGCCGGCGCCGAGTGAGATTGTCAAGGGGGAGAAGCCGGTCAAGGTGGACTTGGGCGGGATTCGGGACAGGCTGAAGGCTTCGAAGAAGCGCCCGAAGTTCATGTAAGAGTCTTAGTCGTTGTTAAAAGTAGATGCCTCACTGGCCGGCTTGGAGTTTCTCGAGTATCGCGTCCATGCGGTGCTTCATCACGGGCTGTCCCTTTCGTGTCTTCTTCCGGAACTTATCCCGGCCTTCGTTTCGCTTCTCGAAGAACTTCTTACGCCCCGCGTCCTCCTCCGCCCACTTCACCTTGAGCACTTTGAGCTCGGCTCTGTTTTCTTCGCGTTCTTTATCCGCCTTGATCTTCGCGGCGACTGTCTTGTTCCATCCTTTGCCGCCCTTCAGACCCTTCATGCCCTCGCCGAGCTTACCGCTCCTGCGTTCGCCGTCCACGATGTTACCTGTATCGTCTGCATCGTCTGAATCGTCGTCGTTAGCCTCCATGCGCCGAAGCGTTCGTTTCATGTCCTCGTCCATCGGCTCATCTTCTTCGGCACCCGCATCGTCCGCATCCGGGGTTGGCTCGCGCCTCGACTCGGGTAAAACGAGCCCGCCCTTCCCTTTGCGCCGCTTGGCCATCGCGAGGATGTCCGCGTTCGTCTCCGCCGGCAGCGTCGCGCGCTGCGCCTCGAGGCGTCGCGCGTACTCGTCCGGGTCGAAGCCGTCGGGCCGCTCGATGGTATCCCCGAGTCGCTCGCGCACCTTTCGGTATTTGTTCACCTTGCCCGCCTCGAGGTTCCGTCGCTTCTCGAGGACGGCGCGCTTGTCGTACGTGCTCGTCTTGGCGCGCGCGAACTTGTCGAGGGAGATGGCGGTCATCGGGCGCGCGCGTCTGGCGCCCCCTGAGCCGTCACCCCGCCCCCGCCCGCGCCCGCCGCCGCCTCCCTTCCATCGCCCGCCCCCACCATCATTTGCGCCACCGCCGCCGTCGACGCCCATGGCTCTGGCGAGCGATGGGTCCTCCTTCATGAAGCCCTTGGCGCGACCCTTCGCACCCATGACGCGTGAGTTTGTGATGCCACGGCGCTCTTCTCCGACGCGCGTTTATTCGAGTTCGACGGCGCCACCCGCAATGGCTGGCACCGCCGCCTCCATCCCAAATTCACTCACGAGCCCGTCCGAGAAAACATCAGTCTCATCGCCAGCCTGGCTCGACCCCGTCGATCACTTCCAGCCGCGCCCGGGTAGTACCACCCATGGAGCTCCCGGAGAGTCTCAAAGCGGCGCTCGGCACCGCCGGCGGCGGCGCCGACGCCGCCATATCCGCGGTCGACACAGCTGTATCCTCCGCCGTCGCCTCAGCGTCCAAGCTCACCGCCGTGGCCATGGAGAGCCTGAACCATCGGTATGAGATCGGCGTTGCGCACGCCACCGCCGCTTGGTGGGAAGTTCAGGCGCTGGAGGACAAGGTCTTCGAGGCGCCGACGACCGCGCTCGCGTCCGCGATCAAGGACGCGCCTTACGCCACCGCGGTCGCGGGAACGACGTGCGCGCTCCTCGCCGTGCCGGGCACCAGGCGCATCCTGTGGCATATGTCCTTCGGGCGGATGCAAAGCGAAGAGGCGCTCGTGCGAGCGGCGACACGGTCGGCGGAGACGCTGAAGACGGCGTCGGAAGGGAGCGCGGTGGAGCTCGTGCGGCTGCGAGAAGCCGCGGTCGCCGCGGAGGAGGAGATGTCGCGCGGGAGGAGTAAGCTGCGACAGGCGGCGGCGGACCTCAAGCGGCTGGTGCGTGATCAACCCCAAATCTTTTCAAATCTTCTTCCCATCAAACCTTCCCGCAAACAACGTCTAACCTCGCAAGCATCTAACCGCCCCAATCTCGTCACCACCACCCACACACAGGCGAGCACGGCGTCGAAGGATGAACGCGCGGTGTCCTCCACGCTCACTGAACTCCGGTCGTTACCGAGCAAACGCGCGCTGGAACTTCGAACGGAGATTGCCAAAACCAAAACTGAAATGTCGCGAACGTCGTCGGGCATCGATGCGGCGCTCCGAAGGGTGTTCAAGGCTGGCGTGGACATCTGATTCCTTCCTCTAGCCCGCGCGTCCTGACTGTGTGCTCGATGTAACTACGTACTAATTGATTAATTCAAACCGTTCTATGTCCCCGTCGCGCCTGTTTACTCGTAGAAGACGCGAACCACGCTTTCGTGAACGACGACGTCGCCGTCGGTGAACTTTGTGCGCACCGTCAACTTCCCGGAGACCTCCGACGGTTTGAGCATGCGTTCGCCGCCCGCGGCCTCTACGGTGGTCTGCCACGTGTTCCGGCTGCCCGGCATGACGAACCCAAAGCTAAAATCCCAAACCTCGATCGGTGTGTCCACCCCGTCGAGGTACATCCCGTGCGTGCATCTCAGGTTGGCGACTTTCTCCTTGGACGAGAACGTGAGCTCGCGGCTGACCGCGGGGCAAGCGAGGATCCTGGCGGGCACGCGGGCTTCGACTTCGGCGACGTGCCAGTCGACGGGCCAGGAGTTGATTTCCCAGAGGACCTCCCCGGTGCTCGCGTCTTTCATGTTCATGCCGTCGCTGTGATGAGGACGCGGGTCGTTGGGGGACGTGAGTGAGTTTTTTGAAGCGAAGCGTGGAATGGGGAACGGAGGCGACGCGATGGGTGGGTGATGGGCGGTGGTTGGGGAGCGGGTGGTGGCGTACATGGTGAATCCGGCGGCGATCTTGGCGCGCCGTTCCTCGTCGACGCATCGCTTCAGGTAGGCGGCGTTCATCGCAGCCGCCCCTCGGCGCCCCGCGGCTGGCAATGATTCGAAATCTTACATTTTGGAGCCGGGTGCCGACCTTCTTCGCAGCTTCGTCCACGTCGCGCCTCATTCCTGTTCCGCGCGACTTATCGACAGCATGCCGGTCCCGTCGACGCCGGATCTCCGGGGCAAGGTGGCCATCGTCACCGGTGGCTCGCGCGGCGTCGGTCGCGAGACCTGCCTCGCGCTGGCTCGGTGCGGATGCGCCGTCGTGGTCGCCGCCAAGTCCGCCACACCCCAGCCCACCCTTCCGGGCACGATCCACACCGTCGCCGCCGAGGTCGAGGCACTCGGCGCGAACGCCCTGGCGTTCCAGCTGGATCTGCGCGACGAAAACAACTGTGTCGCGTGCGTCAAAGCCGTCGTCGCCAAGTTCGGCCGGGTCGACATCCTGGTCAACAACGCGAGCGCGCTCTGGTGGCACACCATCGCGGAGACACCCACGAAGAAATTCGACCTCATCCAATCCATCAACGCGCGAGGCGCGTTCATCATGACCAGAGAGTGCCTTCCGCACATGTCCAAAGGCCGATACGGCCGCGTGATATGCATGGGCCCGCCGTTACCCAAAACGTACAAATCGTACGCCGGTAAGACGGCGTATTACATGTCCAAGTGCGGCATGACGATGGTGGCGCTGGGAGCCGCCGCGGAGGGTGAGAAGATGGGCGCCGGGACGAACGTAACCGGTAACTCGCTGTGGCCGGCGACGATCGTGGAGTCCCTCGCGTCGGAAAACTTCCAGCTCGGGGACCGGAAGTACTGGAGGAAGGCGAGCATTTTAGCGGATTGCGTGACACAGCTGTGCGCGCCGGGATGCGCGGTGACTGGTCGGGCGCTCATCGACGATGAATTTCTTCGAAGCGTCGGCGCCGTCGACGCCGACCTCGTCAAGTACAGGTGCGACCCGGGCTTCGAGCCGCCGAGGCTACTGGCGGACGATGGCGAGGGTGGAGGTGCGGGGGGTGAAGGGGACTGGGACGTGCGACGGGGCGACGTCAAGACGCTGAACAAGGACAAGGCTAGGAGCAAACTGTAACGCTAAGTTAGACGAGTATTACACTTAGACGCTGAAACTACTTCTCAACGCCCGCTTCCCTCGGCAGCAGGGATGACTCATCGGCTTCCATCGTTTCCACCGGCGGCGCGGTCGCCCGGTCGTCGTCGTTCACTTCCGGCTCCGTGTCGACGACCACCGCCGCCAACGGGATCCCCCCTTCGCCATCCCCTCCCGACTCATCGATCCGTTGTTGACTAATAACATGCCCGAACGGCGCCTGGGGGTAATGCGCGCTCGCCGGCGGCATTCCCCCCGGCCCCAACCCCCCGGGGACCACCGGCGCCATCGGCATGTTGTAGTACACCCGTCTGAAGCTGTGCGTGAACCCCCACCAGTACGTCACCGGCTCCGCGAGCCCCAGCGACCGCCGTTGTGCCTCGTGCCTTTTCCTCGTCGCCCTCGCGTAGCATGCGCAAAGGGTGAACGGGAACCCGATTCCCATGAACACCGCGCCGAAGAACCCGTGGTTGCTGTACGAGTTATTCCCACCCGCGCCGAAGCAAGGCCCGCCCTCGTAGTGGCTCGGGAGCGGGGACCATCCTTTGTCGTCCAGCTGTGCGCACTTGACCGTCATGACGATGTGCAAGATGAAGCCGAGCAGGAGGGACGCCACGCTGAACGCCAAGGTGGAATCGCGCTCGAGCCACGCGAGGCCGCCGTAGTCGCAGCACGTGGCGCACGGAAGTGAGCACGCGGTGCCGCACGCGGTGCACACCGGACAGCAGATGCAGCTGCAACACGCGCCCATGGTGCCTCGCGCTGTGGGGCCTTCGAGGAGGTCGCTCGTCAACAACTGAACGCCAGCTCGGCGACATACTTGTATCTTCTCACTCCACGCAGCGCGCCTGTAGTCGCGTCGAGCACATGCACGCCGTCGCATCCGCCCCCGTGCGCTTCGCGCCCATCGCGCGAGCCGTCCCCGCCCATCGCCGTCGAACGTCCACGGCTGTCAAACCCGGTGTGCCTCGACGTCGCGCCTCGTCGATCGCCGCCCGGGCGTCCTCCCCCAAGAACGCGTCGCAGGTGATCAATGCCGCCAAGCTCTCCGTCTTGGTCGACGATCTACGTGCGGCGTCGGGCGACGCCAACGGCACGGACCTCACGGAAGAGGACAGGAGCGAGGTCGAATCCATCCTATCCGTCATCGAGTCCCTCTGCCCGACCGACAATCGCGCGGAGGTGCACGTCGACGGCACGTTAGCGGGCACGGATTGGGAACTCATCTACACAGACTCGGCGGGCAACTCGAGCGGTAAGATCGGTCCTTTCGTGGGCAAAGTAAAACAGGTGTTCAAGCCCGCGGACGCGGATGGAGGAGGCCCGGGGACGTACACCAACGTCGTGGAGCTCTTCGGCGGCGTCTTCACCGTCAAACTCGACGCCGTCGCCGAAGTCGTCGGTAAAGACGAAGCCGGAGATAAGTTGAAGGTTACGTTTGTGGACACGTCGGTGTGGGTGCTGGGCAATGAGCTGTTTCGTAAGCCGTTCCCGGAGGGCAGGAGCGGGACGTGGGTGATGAAGCACGTGAGTGAGACGCTGAGGGTGCTGAGGACGAACCAAGGGAACGTGTTCGCGTTGGGGCGGGTCGAGTAGGGAAGAGCGTTTGATGTATTACTTTAGCGACACTCCTTGCATCGAAGGCGCAGACGACCGTGCTCACACATTGATGCCCCACCGCACTCCTT
>Ga0302116_1001350_pt1 | contig 14789 bp, 19 predicted proteins | sample AG5_SCM_MG_FD_203124 | JGI IMG/M metagenome (GOLD analysis project Ga0302116, IMG submission 203124) | Marine microbial communities from Western Arctic Ocean, Canada - AG5_SCM | ecosystem: Environmental > Aquatic > Marine > Oceanic | place: Canada: Western Arctic Ocean | collected 2017-10-01 | reverse complement strand
TCGCCGCTCACAAGCCGCGAATTACGCCCAGCTGCGCAAAGTGCTTTGCATGGATGCCCGCAGCATGGAAGACGCCTCAGCCTCTGGGCTCAAAGCAACGGAGCTCGACCAAGCTGCATAGGGAAGGAATGGCAGTTCGTGATGGCGTGAATAAGGTTTCGTCAGAAGCATCACGATCATGTCCAACGCAGCTGCTCTGTACGCACGCATTGAGAATGATCGAGACCTCAGCAAGGGTCTATTCAGGCAGGCACTTCAAAATCCTTCAGGAGCCCTCGATTCCATCTGTGAAATCGGCAATCAACTCAACTTGCCTGTCACGCTCCAAGAGGTGAAGGACCACCTCAATAGCCTCGACGACGAGATCACCAAGCAATGGCTGATCAAGGCGAGGGGAGGGCTTTGATCTCAGCTGCTTCCATCAAGCCTTTGGACTCCCTGGATTGATCAGAAATGGATTGATCAGAGGGCGCTAAGAGTGGCTTGGGTACCGAACGTTCACGTACACCTCCACCTCCCGCCCAACTGAAAAACAACCAATAACTAATCACGGCAAGACCGGCTGCCACCACAAGGGCCGTGACCTGCTCCAGTCTTCGCATTGAGCCTGCTCCCAGCTCCAGCAGTCTGCATGGAAACCCCGACACGGGATGATGGGTTTTCCATGCCTCCACTCCGTGCTGCGACTTGAGCGAGTCGGCAAGATTTATCCCACCGGAGAAGTTCTGCGGGATGTGACCTGGGAGGTCAAACCCGGAGACCGGATCGGCCTCGTTGGCGTGAATGGGGCCGGGAAGTCAACTCAGCTACGGCTGATTGCTGGCATGGAAGAAGCCAGCAGTGGGCAAGTCGTCAAACAAGGTGAGCCAAGAATCGCTTACCTGCAACAAGAATTCGATGTCGACCCCAGCCGCACGGTCCGCGAAGAGCTGTTTCAAGCCTTTGGGGAAGCAGCCATTGTGCTGGACAAACAAAAAAAAGTCGAACTGGATATGGGATCAGACCGCGCAGCGGCAGACCCCGATCATCTCGATGTGCTCATTCACGAACTAGGGCGACTGCAGACGCGATTTGAAGGACTGCATGGCTACGAGCTCGATGCACGCATCGATAAATTGCTCCCAACCATCGGGTTCAAACTCGATGAAGCAGACCGCCTGGTTTCGGACTACTCCGGTGGATGGCAAATGCGCCTAGCACTGGGAAAAATCCTCTTACAAGACCCTGATCTTCTTCTGTTAGACGAGCCAACCAACCATCTCGATGTCGAAACGATTCAGTGGCTCGAGGGGTATCTCATCAAACAAAAAGCTGCACTGGTCGTAATCAGTCATGACCGCACGTTTCTAGATCGTGTCTGCAATCAAATTGTGAGCACAGAGCGAGGCGTATCAAGGGCGTACTTGGGCAATTACACCTCGCACCTCGAGCAAAAAGCACTCGAGAAAGAAGCCTCACAATCAGCTTTTGAACGGCAGCAGAAAGAGATCGCAACTCAACAGGCCTACATCGATCGATTCCGTGCCAGTGCAACGCGCAGCACCCAAGCAAAAAGCCGAGAAAAGCAGCTGGACAAGGTGGAGCGGGTTGATGCCCCGGTTGAGTCAGTGAGTGGACCCAGTTTCCGCTTCCCCCCGGCACCACGATCTGGCGCTCAGGTGGCTGTGATCGAAAACATGACCCATTGCTACGGGGAAAACATCCTTTTCATGGAAGCTGATCTCGAAATCGATAGAGGTGATCGGATCGCCTTTGTCGGTCCCAACGGAGCCGGAAAGTCCACCCTGCTCCGATTGATCATGGGGGTCGAAACTCCCGAGGAGGGTTCAGCAAGGCTCGGGGAACACAACGTCATTGCCAGCTATTTCGAACAAAACCAGGCGGAAGCCCTCGATCTCAACAAGACGGTGATCGAAACTATGTTCGAAGCCGTTCCTGATTGGACGCAAACTCAAGTGCGCTCATTACTGGGAAGTTTCTGTTTCAGCAACGACAGTGTTTTCAAAGACGTTGGCAAACTTAGTGGCGGAGAGAAAGCACGCCTTGCTCTTGCTCTGATGTTACTCAGTCCCTGCAATTTGCTGGTTCTCGATGAACCCACAAACCATCTCGACATCCCTGCCAAACAGATGCTTGAAGATGCGTTATGCGCCTACGAGGGAGCAGCTTTATTGGTATCGCATGACCGTTATTTCATCTCACGTGTAGCGAACCGGATCGTGGAAATTCGCGATGGCGAACTCGTGATCTATCGCGGAGATTACGCTTATTACCAAGAAAAAAAGATTGAGGAACAGGCCGAAGCGGAGACAAGCCGGCTGATTGCCGAGAAAGAAGCCAAACGCACAGCGAACAACGCAAAGCAAAAACAGCGAGCCTCTCGCAAAAAGAACGCTGCGTAGCAAAGCATCTCGGCGATCGCAAGACGAAACTTCACACTTGGTTAGGCAGGAATACTCGTTTCCCTTTACCAGTTCAGATGGTGTGGATAGGCTGACATCATTGATCCCCGGTCGGCCATGAACAATACGCAATCACGTCATGTCACTCCCGCTGGACCCCCCGCGTCCATGACCGAAAGAGCTGAGCATGCACAAACCTGGGACGCGGTTGAGACCTATTTCGAATGCATCACAACATGCTCCCTCGATGATGGGGAATGCATCACACAGTGCGTAGAACAGCTCAAAGACACCGATAGCTAACCAACAACTATGAGATAACTATCGACGCAAAGATGTCATCTCAACAGGTGTAATTGAAAGAGTAATACGTTGCCCAGATCGCATCACATCAAGACTTAAAGGGCGATCTACTCCATGTCGATCAATCGCCGAAACAACCTCAGAGGGATTGCCAATGGATTTTCCAGCGATCGACACGATCACATCGTCGACTCGCAAGTTTCCACGATCTGCAGGTCCACCCGGCACGACTGATCGAATCACAGCTCCAGGAGGAGCACTCGATCCTGGTGTGGGCGCAGGAACCGTTGAAAGGCCTACACCCACCATGGGATGACTCGCCCTTCCTTGTTTGACGAGCTGACTGGCGATCGACCGTGCCCTGTTGATGGGAATTGCGAAACCGAGGCCAGCCCCTGGTCCTGAGCGCACGAGGGTATTGATACCAATGACATCACCACGGGCGTTCAACAGCGGTCCACCCGAATTACCAGGATTAATCGCAGCGTCTGTCTGAATGAGATCCAGACGTTTTCCTGAAATGCCCAGTTGGGACATATTGCGATTGAGGTTGCTGATAATCCCCATCGTCACTGTGTTTTCTAGGCCAAAGGGATTTCCTACAGCGATAGCCCAATCCCCCACCTGAAGACGATCTGAGTTGCCCAAGGGAGCCGTAGGCCAGGGCCCCCTGGTCTCCAACTGCACCACTGCCAAGTCGGTCAGCGAGTCTTGTCCTATCACCCGACCCGCAACTCGTCTGCCATCAGGCAGTCCCACCATCACGCGATCCGCATTCTCCACAACATGAGCGTTGGTCAGGACCAACCCCTTTTCATCAAAAATCACGCCGCTGCCCTGCCCGCGCTCTACCCGTGAACGCGGGGCCGTTTGAGCTTGCATCCCAAAAAAACGACGCAGGAATGGATCCGCCATCAAGCTCCGAGGAAGCCCACTTCCACCAGCCGTCCGGACAGTTCGCTGCGTTTCAAGCGTGACAACAGCCGGTCCACTGCGTGCAACTGCTTGCGCAACGAACGATGTTGGGGCGACAACCTGTGAGGCAGCCGATGCGAAGGCTCGCGGCGGTTGCATCAGCATCCCTGGAAACGTCAACGCACTAGCGCAGACCAATGGGAGCAAAGGATTAAACACCGCCATGGTCGCGATTTCATCATTGATCTGAGTCAACGTGACCGTAGGCAGTGAATCCCTACAAGGAAAGACCCATTTCCAGCGATTTCATGACTGGATGCAACCAGGGTCCCCAAAACCAGCGTCCCTTTGTCCAAAAAGAGCGATGATGGGTGTGATGGTTCGGCCCATCTCCGAGTTCAGCGGTGATTGCCATGCTCAGCAGCCTGTTTCCTCTCTTCTATGGTCTGATCTTCATCGTCCTGTTGTGGCAAGCCTTTCGCGTGATGGGACGCGGGTTCAACGCTGCAGGCCAACCGCTTGTGAAGGAAAAAGTCGACAGGACAGGTCGCCTTACGATTCATCCAGAGCTCCTTGATCGAGAAGGACGTCTTACCGAAGAGGATCTTTTGACTGTGCGATTTGGCAGCGATGGTGAGCCTCCAAATCCAACTGCGAAGCCCGGTGAATAGGTTGGGTAAATGGCAACTGCTTAAGTTGCTCGATTGACTCGTAGAGAGGACTCCTAGGTGGACCAACGAACACGGATTGTGGCGGCGGTAATTAAATCCGTGAAACTGCCGCCCCGCTTCCGCTTAAGGCTGATGAAAGAAGATCCTGTTCGGCTTGAGCTCAGCCTGACTCCTGCCTACGGGAAAGATCCCATACAGGTGGGGCTGGTGGAATCGTTGGATTTAGTGGCGCGCCGAGATCGTGAAGGCCGCATTCCACGAGACCTACAAGGCACCTGGGACTGGACCGTGCGTCATGGCGATGTCAGCACCGGCGGCTGGAACCCCTATCTCAAGGAAGCGCTGCAAACAATGTTCGAAACAGGACTCCCCGCAATCGTTTATGAGGAGCTCACGGGAGAGGAATACCACCCGGTTGACGGCGCACGGCACATTCGCTGACGCCTGATTTGCAGAAGTTGTGAAGCACTGCAAACAGGGAGTGAAAATCCTCCCTGCGCTCAGCTAAAAATGAATTCAATCCGGCCTTAAGGATTTCTTCATGCCCTCCATTCCTGTTCGCGTTGGTCCACTGGTGCGCCTCTTGACAGCCTTCGGAGCCCTCAGCAGCATTTTGCTCGTTGGGATGATCAACTTTTTCAGCTAAGGGCGAGAGGCGTTGGGCGAGTACCCGATTGATCCCTTACTGCCAAGGCTGCGAGCCAGTCTTATTCCAGGTGCCACGGTCTTACTGCAGTCGCCGCCGGGTGCGGGTAAAACCACCCGAGTGCCCTTGGCGCTTCTTGGAGAAATTGCAGGGACGGAGCCACTTCCGGGTCGCTCCCTGATGCTTGAGCCGAGGCGACTTGCGGCAAGGGCTGCCGCAACCAGGCTCGCGGTCAGCCTGAACGAACCGCTTGGTGAGCGCGTTGGCTATTCCGTTAGGCATGAGCAAAAGCGCTCCTCTCGCACGCGCATTGAAGCGATGACGGATGGTCTCTTCCTCCGTCGACTCCAAAACGATCCCGAGCTCACAGGGATTAACTGCGTGATCTTTGATGAATTCCATGAGCGCAGTCGAAACAGTGAATTAGCGCTTGCGTTGGTTCGGGAAGTGCAGGAACTACTCAGGCCAGATCTTTGCCTGCTGCTGATGTCGGCAACGCTTGATCTCACTAACTTGCGCGCCCAATTGCCTCATGCGCAGGTCCTCACGAGCGAAGGAAAGGCTTTCCCTGTTGAGACGCAACACCTCTCTCCCCGACCGCATGAACCTCTCGAGGCGCGCGTTTTGCGAGCGATTGAGCAGGAGATGGCCCACCTGTTGAACAATGAAGAAAGTCGCGATCATCCGCCCACCGTCTTGGTTTTTTTACCTGGATTAAGGGAGATCGAACGTTGCCGGCAACGTTTGATCAAGTCAGGCCTGCTGAGCCAATGGGAGGTCACCGCTCTGCATGGCAGGCAATCCCTCGCTGAGCAGGGGAGAGCCCTGAGACCTTGCCACCACAATCAAGACGGACGCGTGATTTTGGCAACGTCCATCGCTGAAAGTTCTCTCACCCTGGATGGTGTTCGCCTTGTGATCGATTGCGGACTCACTCGGCATACCCAATTTGATCCTGGAACCGGAATGGAAGGACTGATCACCGTGCCGGCAAGCCAGGCCAGTGCTGATCAGCGGCGAGGCCGTGCTGGACGCCAAAACGCCGGTCGTTGCATCAGGCTTTGGTCTCCTGCCGAACAGCAACGAAGGCCAGCCCACGACATACCTGAGTTGCAGCGAGCTGACCCTCAACCCACCGTTCTTGATCTCGCACTCTGGGGTGCTGGTTTAGGCGAATCCTTGCCTTGGCTCGAGCCCCCTCCGAGGGCCGCACTTCAGGAAGGCCGCCGGCAATTGCTTGAGCTAGGAGCACTAACTCCAGAGGGACGTCCCACGGACACCGGGCAGAAATTGGCTCGGTTTGGTGCCCATCCGCGCCTGGGAATGCTCCTTCTGCAATCTCGTGCCGTGGGGCGACCGCAACTAGGAGCAGATCTCGCCTCCATCCTCAATGAGCGCGATCTTTTAAGCCACAACAACCACGGCAGCGACCTCTGGGCTCGAATGCTCTTGCTCCGCGACCACCGGAGCTCAGCGCGATTGCCAGCGGATCGGTCAGCAGCCGATCGCCTCAAGACAGTCCTCGATCAGAGCCGTCGATGGCTTCAACAACTTGATCAATTCGAACAGGCGCAAGAGCCCCAAGCCATTGAGGCCTCAGACGAGCAACTCGCAGCGCAGCTGATTGCAACAGTTTTTCCAGAATGGATTGCAGTGGCCCGTCCAGGACAACGCGGACAATTTTTGCTGCGCCAAGGCCGCGGTGCGGCTCTGCAGGTCAGCGATCCACTCGATGGAGCTGAGGCACTGGCGATTGCACAGCTTGACCTCGGTGAGACGAGGGCCAAGATCCGACTGGCGCTACCCCTGACACACCAATGGGTTAGGAACCTTGCAGATCAGAACGGTCACTGGCAAGAGCGTGTGCTGTGGGACGAGCCAACCCAACGAGTCAGAGCTGAACAGGTCTTGCAGCTTGGTGCGCTGGAACTCGAGCGACAGCCCCAAGAACAGGCGTCTTGTGAACAAAGCAGGGACGTCTTGGTCAAGCAACTGTGCAAGGACGGGCTTTCGGCACTGCCCTGGAGCCAGCGCACGGAGCAACTTCGCAGTCGTCTCGATTTAGCCCACCAACGGTTAGGAAAGCCGTGGCCGCTACGCACTCTTCAACATCTGGGAAAGCATCCAAACAACTGGATTGGGGACACTTTGATGGGTTGCAGAGGCTGGGTCGACGTCAAAGAAGAGCAACTGATGGAAGCTCTTTGGGGTGATCTCGCCTGGTCGAACCGGCAGCAACTCGATGAGCTCTTGCCAACGCAAATCAAAATCCCCTCAGGGCGCAATGCAGCGCTGGATTATCAAAATGAAGACGTTGTGCTGTCGGTCAAGCTGCAAGAAATGTTTGGCTGCCTCGAGGGACCTGCTGTTTTAAATGGCCAACTCCCCGTGACCATTGAATTGTTATCGCCCGCAGGACGCCCTCTTCAACGCACCCGCGACCTCGCTGGGTTTTGGCAGGGGAGCTACCAACAGGTGCGAAAGGAGATGCGCGGTCGCTACCCAAAGCATCCATGGCCAGACGATCCAGCCAATGCCGAACCCACAGCGAAACGGAAGGCCCGCTCTTGATTCGCTTGTCGCATCGCCGTAAATGTATCCAAAGGAACAGTCAAGAGATCGCTACGGTTTGTTACGATGTTGGGGTAACGGAGTTTCACATGTCTGACAACGCAGCCCGCTTTGGATTCGTAAATTTTGCAGAAACTTGGAATGGCCGTCTCGCCATGCTCGGTTTCGTTATCGGCCTTGGCACAGAGCTTCTCACAGGTCAGGGCATCCTGACCCAGGTTGGCCTCGGTTGATTCGTTCACTGCTGGGGCTGAGTCCCAGCTTTAGATCCCACCATTTATTTGGTGGGATTTTTTTATGGGAGCCGCCCGCTAGTCCAAACTGGAAAGATTAGCGTCGTTAGCAATGCTTCCCTTCTTTGCTAGCAGCCGCCGTGAGGGAGCCAGGCTACTGAGCTTCATGCTGGTGCTCCTGGCCATCGGATTGACACAGGTTCACCAGATGTGGGGAATCATCCTGAGCATCGTCACTGGGATCGTCTGCATTTATTGGGGATTGGCATACCAACGTCTTGAGCGCTGAATCACTTCCCACCTACTCAGTCCGCGAACTCAACAACGCGATCGGAGTTTTATTGGAGCGGGGGTTTGCACCTCGGTTTGTGATCCAAGCAACAGCATCTAGGCCTCAAGTCAAAAAGGGGCATCTCTGGCTCACCTTGAGCGACGGAGAGGCGAGCATCACTGCTGTGGCCTGGGCCTCAAAATTAAAACAATTGGACTTCGTCCCTGCCGACGGCGACGGAGTCACCGTTATTGGCAAACTGAATTTCTGGTCAGCACGAGCAAGCCTTGCTGTGCAGGTTCTCGATATCAGGCCCAGCCTGAGCACGGTGTTGAGAAGGTTTGAAACAGTAAAAGCAAAATTGCTTGAAGAAGGACTTATCGACCCAAGCCGGCAACGAAAGTTGCCTGACTACCCCAAACGGTTGGCCGTCCTCACAAGCGTTCCTAGCTCAGCACTGGCAGACATGCTGCGCACAGCACAAGAGCGCTGGCCTTTAAGCGATCTTCTTGTGGTGCCGATCCCCGTGCAAGGGGAGGTAGCGTCGATAATTTGCAGAGTTCTTAGTCGCCTTGCAGAACTACATGATCAGCTCGGATTGGACGCCATCGTGATCGCCCGAGGGGGCGGAAGCCGAGAAGATCTGATCGTCTTTGATGATGTAGATGTTTGCCGAACGTTGGCCAACTTCCCACTACCAGTCGTAACTGGGATAGGCCATGACGATGATCTCACCGTTGCTGATCTCGTAGCGGACCATCGCGCTGCAACACCGACAGCAGCCATGGTCACACTGATGCCGAGCAAGGAGTCCGCACAACAAACCATCATTCAAAGGCGCAAACGCCTTGGCGAATACAAACGTTGGCGACTAGAGCAAGCCAACTCAAGGCTGAAAGAACGACAAGTCCAACTCCATGCACTTCGGCCTGCTGTGGCCCTAGACCGTCGACGCAATCAATGGACACAGCGACAGCAATTGTTGCGCGCTCTTTCACCGCAACGATGGCTCAATCGGGGCTTTGCGATGCTCCACACAACAAACGGCCAACCCGTTCAAAGCATTGATGACATCCGCCTCAATGAACAGGTACAGATTCGCCTCAAGGATGGTGTGGTACAGGCCATTACCGAAACCATTCAAGCGAATGAAATAACTGACTCACAAGCGTCTCTCTAACAAACATGCCACGCAAAAAGCCCGAACCATCAAAGACATCTGAACAGGACAATTGGAGAGAAGATGCATCCCAGCTCAGCTATGAAGAGGCCTTACAGGCTCTCGATGTACTGCTAAGTCAATTACAAGACGATTCCATTCCCCTAGCGGATCTACAGAAAAATCATGCGCGTGCGTCGATCTACCTCGATCGCTGTGACTTACTCCTCAGCCAGGTGGAGCAATCGGTACGGCAGCTCGATCCGAATACCATGGAAGAACGCACTCTCGACACAAGCAACAATGAATAAATCTCTCCCATGGATTTACCTATTGCTTGCCATCCTTGGAGCCATCCTCCCTTGGCAAGCCAATCTCGAATTCATGCGAATGAATCCTGGTGGTGGATTTGACCTCCAAACGTTTATCCAAGATGCCAATATCAATGCAGCCTCCCGCTCTTTAAACAGAGATCTCTTGATTGCTGCATCAGCCTTCAGTATTTGGATCGTTACCGAAGGAAGAAAACTACAGGTCAAGGGTTGGTGGATCGCTTTAATCATGAGCTTCAGCATTTCATTCGCATGCGGAGGACCACTCTTTCTATATTTACGAGAACGCAAATTAATGGCAATCAATTCAGAAAAATAAATAAATTGAGAGGCTAAGGATCTACATCCTCAGCTTTGATATCGATAGTGACATCACTCGCTGGCAGAGAATCTTCAACTCCTGTCGCTGTTGAAGTACCAGAATTTTTTGCCGGCAGAGGAGATCCGCAGGCAGGACATTGAGCGTCTGTTGTCATGGTGCTTAAGCCACAAGCCTCACACGTTCTTACCCGGCTCTGTAACACCTTCCAACCAATCCACCCCAAACCGCCGAGGACAACGGGTAAGGCAAACAGTGTTATGAGAAGGCCTCCAGCCAAATCAAGCAGAATACGGCCTGCTGCCGTAGGTAGCAACAACAGCGCTAACAGAAGCAACCAAAGGAGTGGAGGGAAACGTCCCATCAATCAACACTCCAGACGAACAGTGCTCTCATAATCGCTGCTTTTTTGCATTCAGGCACGGACGGATTTATTCGAATGCCTGGCATGTGTGGCAGAGGCCTTCGCAAGCTCAACACTCCAACATTGGCCAAAATAAATCACAACACCCACCATCCAAACCCACAAGGTGAGAACCAGAACACTGCCAATCACTCCATAGGCCTGAAATCGAGACCCCAGAGAGAGGATGCTTCGACTAACCGCAAGATTAAGAACAGTAAGAGCAAAGCCAATCAATAAAGAACCTGGTATCAGCGGCCTGAACGGGACTCGGCTACTTGGAAGCAAGAATTGAAGCGATAGTGCGGAAACTGAAAAGCCAAAGAATGGAACCATCAACCGACCAAATTGCAAGACTGGGACATGAGAAAGGACGTTGCCAAGCCAAGGAATAGCTAAAGACAACTCTGATAAAGCAGCAGTAGGAATCATGCGCACATTGGCACTGAGCTGATCAAGAACAACCAAGAGTCCTATCAAGATCACAACAAAAAAAGCTTCAAGCCTAATCCGAATAAACTGAACAGCTTGAAGCTTGAATGGTCGATTATGTTGTTGGGGTGCAATCACACCGTTCCAAAGCCGTTCCGATCCACGTTGCAATGTTAGATATACATTGCCCGCAGTAAGTAACAACACACCCGCACCTAACAAACCAGCACCAAAACCCTGACGGACTAATTGCATCAGCGTATTTTGTACTATCAAAACCGCTGATGGCGGCAAGACACCACTTGCATAGGCAATAATCTGACTTTCTAATGCCTCTTGCCGTCCAAGAAACCACGAGGCAATTGATAACGAAATCAGCAGAATAGGGAAGATTGACTGCAGCGTGTAGTACGCAAATGCAGCACTCAGATCCACGCAATCGCACTTCGCCCAACGCAAACAGGCGCACCAAAGGCTACGAACCAACCTTCTCAGCGGTTTATATGTAGCCATAGCAGGTACTGGGACCAATCAGTTCCAAACTAACAAGAAAATGAACACAAAAAAAGCCACCCCTGCAAGGGATGGCTTTCTTCGTATGGAATGTTTTTACCTGGCATCGAGCTATTTTCTCAGGGGGCTACCCCCCAAATATCGTCGCCGCTGCTGCGTTTCACAACCGAGTTCGAGATGGATCGGAGTGGGTCCACAGCGCTATGGACACCAGGATAGAAAATTCCCAAGGTTTGACCCCTGAGAACTGCATAGCAGCATCACCTTAACTTTCGTCTTGATGATGCAATCTGGATTGAATAAAGTCTTTTCAAGGCAAGAACCAAGTGTTGGTCAAGCCCTCGGTCTATTAGTACTCCTCCGCTGCATCCATTACTGGACTTCGACGTAGAGCCTATCAACGGGTGTTCTTCCCGTGACCTTACTGGGTTACCCCATGGGAATACTCATCTTGAGGTGGGCTTCCCACTTAGATGCTTTCAGCGGTTATCCACTCCGCACATGGCTACCCAGCGTTTACCGTTGGCACGATAACTGGTACACCAGAGGTGCGTTCCTCCCGGTCCTCTCGTACTAGGGAGAAATCCTCTCAATATTCCTACGCATACACCGGATATGGACCGAACTGTCTCACGACGTTCTGAACCCAGCTCGCGTACCGCTTTAATGGGCGAACAGCCCAACCCTTGGGACCGACTTCAGCCCCAGGTTGCGATGAGCCGACATCGAGGTGCCAAACCTCCCCGTCGATGTGAACTCTTGGGGGAGATCAGCCTGTTATCCCTAGAGTAACTTTTATCCGTTGAGCGACGGCCCTTCCACTCAGAACCGTCGGATCACTAAAGCCGACTTTCGTCCCTGTTCGACTTGTAGGTCTCACAGTCAAGCTTCCTTCTGCTTTTGCACTCGTCGGCTGATTTCCAACCAGCCTGAGGAAACCTTTGCGCGCCTCCGTTACCTTTTAGGAGGCGACCGCCCCAGTCAAACTGCCCACCTGATACTGTCCGCTCCCCGGATATACGGGTGAACGTTAGAACCCTAGCTCTGAAAGAGTGGTATCTCACCATTGACTCCCTAGTACCCACGAGCACTAGATCAACATCTCCCACCTATCCTGCGCATTCAGAGCCCGGGCACAATACCAAGCTACAGTAAAGCTTCATAGGGTCTTTCTGTCCGGGTGTATGTAGTCCGCATCTTCACAGACAATTCTATTTCGCCGAGCCTCTCTCCGAGACAGCGCCCTGATCGTTACGCCTTTCGTGCGGGTCGGAACTTACCCGACAAGGAATTTCGCTACCTTAGGACCGTTATAGTTACGGCCGCCGTTCACCGGGGCTTCAGTCGCCAGCTTCGCTTTCGCTGACCGGCTTCCTTAACCTTCCGGCACTGGGCAGGCGTCAGCCCCCATACATCGTCTTGCGACTTAGCGGAGACCTGTGTTTTTGGTAAACAGTCGCCAGGGCCTCTTCACTGCGGCCACATTGCTGTGGCACCCCTTCTCCCGAAGTTACGGGGCCATTTTGCCGAGTTCCTTAGAGAGAGTTACCTCGCGCACCTCGGTATTCTCTACCACCCCACCTGTGTCGGTTTCGGGTACTGGCAGCTATGCCTTAACGGGTATAGAGCTTTTCTTGGAAGCATGACATCACCAACTTCGCTGCCGTAGCAGCTCGTACTCACGCCTCAGCTCGGATCGTTTTCGCCGATCCTCAACGCCTCGAACGCTTGAACCAGTAACCAACATCTGGCTTGGCTAGCCTTCTCCGTCCCTCTTCCCAAAACATAACCGGTACAGGAATGTTGACCTGTTATCCATCGACTACGCCTTTCGGCCTCGCCTTAGGTCCAGACTAACCCTCCGCGGACGAGCCTGCCGGAGGAACCCTTAGGGTTTCGGTGCATGGGATTCTCACCCATGTTTTCGCTACTCAAGCCGACATTCTCACTTCTATGCAGTCCACGCCCGCTCACGCTAACGCTTCGCCCCACATAGAACGCTCCCCTACCATAAATCCGCAGCTTCGGTACAACACTTAGCCCCATTCATTTTCGGCGCAGGATCGCTCGACCAGTGAGCTATTACGCACTCCTTTGAGGATGGCTGCTTCTAGGCAAACCTCCTGGTTGTCTGGGCAATCCCACCTCCTTTATCACTTAGTGTTGATTTGGGGACCTTAGCTGGCGGTCTGGGCTGTTTCCCTCTCGACCATGGAGCTTATCCCCCACAGTCTGACTGCCTCGCTACACACAGGGTATTCAGAGTTCATCTCGATTTGGTACCGCTCTCGCAGCCCGCACCGAAATGGTGGCTTTACCCCCCTGCTGGAGCACGAGACGCTACGCCTCAACGTATTTCGGGGAGAACCAGCTAGCTCCGGGTTCGATTGGCATTTCACCCCTAACCACAGCTCATCGGCTGATTTTTCAACATCAGTCCGTTCGGACCTCCACTTGGTATCACCCAAGCTTCATCCTGGCCATGGTTAGATCACCCGGGTTCGGGTCTATAAATACTGACAAGCGCCCTATTCAGACTCGCTTTCGCTATGGCTCCACCATTTCCGGTTTAACCCGCCAGTACCTATAAGTCGCCGGCTCATTCTTCAACAGGCACACGGTCACCCTATTAGTAGGGCTCCCATTGCTTGTAGGCTCACGGTTTCATGTTCTATTTCACTCCCCTCCCGGGGTTCTTTTCACCTTTCCCTCGCGGTACTGTTTCGCTATCGGTCACACAGGAGTACTTAGCCTTACGAGGTGGTCCTCGCTGATTCACACGGAATTCCACGTGCTCCGTGCTACTCGGGATACAGCTAGGTCAGTTCAGTTTTCGTGTACGGGGCTTTCACCCTCTGTGGCATGCCTTTCAAACACTTCCACTAACATTCCTGATCCACGTTGCTGTCCCACAACCCCAATGATCGAAATCATTGGTTTAGGCTCTTCCCCGTTCGCTCGCCGCTACTTAGGGAGTCGTTTTTACTTTCCTTTCCTCCAGCTACTAAGATGTTTCAGTTCGCTGGGTTGGCTCGCGCCAGCCTATATATTCAGCTGGCCGTTCAAAGGGTTGCCCCATTCGGAAATTCCCGGATCAAAGCGTGTTTCCAGCTCCCCGAGACTTATCGCAGGTAACCACGTCCTTCATCGCCTCTGTGTGCCAAGGTATCCGCCGTGAGCCCTTTGTAGCTTGACCAATGTATCTCCAACACGCTTGCTGTCGTTGAAACAGATTCTTCTAACTTCTACGAATAGAAATTAAAATCAAACTCTCAAATGCTCGACACATTTGAAAGAACATGCTGGAGTCTCGGCTCTTGCTCTTAGAATTAACACCATTCCAGCGTGAATTAACACTCAAGAATGATGCATCTATGAGATGCTTTATTCTTTCCAGACTTACTATGCAGTTGTCAAGGTTCGACCAGACATCAAAACAATGTACTGATCTCTCAATACATTGCATCGAGCCCAGCATCCTATCAATCAAACCATGGAACTATTTCCATGCCTTAAAACGACAAGAAGCTAGGGTCATCTAGCGGACACATCTAAATCACAATCCATACGAGTTCATACTCCAGGTTTTGGAGATGGGGATTTTGGTAGTCAGTGGAGG
>Ga0302116_1001349_pt1 | contig 14792 bp, 20 predicted proteins | sample AG5_SCM_MG_FD_203124 | JGI IMG/M metagenome (GOLD analysis project Ga0302116, IMG submission 203124) | Marine microbial communities from Western Arctic Ocean, Canada - AG5_SCM | ecosystem: Environmental > Aquatic > Marine > Oceanic | place: Canada: Western Arctic Ocean | collected 2017-10-01 | reverse complement strand
ACCCCACCCTCCTCCGACAACACCTCCCCAGACAGTTTGTCGACTCGTCAATCTTCGGCACCTACAACACCGCTTGCACATTCATCAAGCACATGAAGTACGACAAGGCTGAGCTGGTCGAAATTGAGGCCGTCCTCAAGCCGGCTCGCAAATGCGATGTCTGCAGCTCCCTCCCCGCCAAACCGTGTACACGGTGCAAGCGCTCGTTCTACTGCTCCCCCTCTTGCCAAAAATCAGCTTGGAAGAAGCACAAGAAGACGTGCAAGGCGCCGTCCACCCCGCCAGCGAGTGAGGCCGAGCTCCGAAAATTGCACAAGGGCATTGCCCTCCTGAACATGTGCATACAGAGGCCTGGGGCTGGAGATGGACCAACGAGCGTGGTATTAGATTTTTTAAAGATTTTAAGGGGTTGAAAAATATATATACAGGTTGATTGACAGAATTTTTCCTAAAGTTGTTTATACCCTTCCCTTTTCTCAACATCTTTTTCTCACTCACTTACTATACACAACTCAACTCATTAACACCTCACCTCACACCTCACACCTCAAACCTCAAACCTCACACCTCAATCCAGAGAGTGATGACGCGCCCCGTGCAGGCTGAACCAAGACACACGCTTTGAATCCATCTCACGGTGTCCCATTCTCTCCTTAATAGAGAGCTGATGTTCGAGGTGTACCGACTGCCTCTTGACCTTCGCCGCCTTCTTCGTTTGCGATTTCGTACTCGCCTCAACGTCCACATCCTGGACGGAGCTCAAGTCGTCGTCCGCGTCGAGGAATTGCTGGAACGTGATGGTGCTGCCGGTCTCTTCTCCAAGGATGTAGCAGAAAAACACCACCTTGCAAATGTCGACGACGAAGAAGCTCGCAATTGCGAACGCCCACGTGATCAGAATGTCGCGCAGCGTCACCCCTTTCCACGCACCCGCAAGAACGCTCGCGAGAAGATCCGTCAAGAACACCGAAATGACGAGGGAAATCGCAGGATGATGGGCCTGCCAGAAAAATCCGGTGGGAACTCTAACGGTGAAGATGAGGGATTCAGAGAGTATGGTTAGGAAGAGCCAAATAACAGCGGAAGTTTCGGTGGAGCAGAAGAACTCAACGTTTACATTTGTGAACAAGTCGGGGTTCGTATCAGCCATCGGATTGATCGTATAAAAGAAAAGCATCCCCAGCAAGGTTGAAAGGATACCGTAGAACGTTGCTCGGATGATAATCTGGTAAACTCGAGGGAGCTCAGGGAGGCGGGAAGCGGACACGTGGTCATGAGCAATCGGGAGCATCGAAATATCGTTAAGGAGAGCAAGCAAAATGATCAACACGCTGTCCACGCTGCAGGCAGAAATAAAGACCATGACGGTCAGCGTGAGTACCATAAAGATGCTGCTGGCGATCCTGTACACCACGTACGACTTGACCTTGCGGAAGATCTCTCTGGTGGAGTGGGTTGGTTAGTTGGGTAGAGGTTCGTTATTGTTATTCTCGTCTTCATAAAAGGCTCGCTCAAAACGACTCACCTCGACATCACCACGGCTCCGTAGATCGGCGAGAGGCCTGGGTCGGTTAGGATGATCGCGGCAGCGTTCTTCGCAGCATCGGTCGCTCCCTCAACGGCGACGCCGACTTGGGCGGCAGAAAGTGCCGGGGCATCGTTGACGCCATCTCCGGTCATTCCCACGACGGCCCCGAATTCATGGCGGAGAACCTTGACGACTTTGCGCTTGTCGCTTGGGAGGACCTGCGCGAAGCCATCACTGTCCCAGATGAGTTTGTTCGTAGCCTCGTCTTCCCCACGCACTTCCTCTCCCGCGTGGATCTCCGTCCCCAAATCAATTAACTTGCTCGTCTCGATTGCAATGTTCTGGTGGTCGCCTGTGATCATTTTGACGCTGCGCCGAGCAAAATGAAGCGAGATTGTGCGCATTTTTAATGGAGCAATTGGAGAGGTTGCGAGCCACACGATTTGGACGGGTTAGCTTAGTAGTGAATGCGGGTGGGCTAATTCAAGGGGGTTGTTCAGGGACGGTCCGAACACGCCAAGTGCACGCCAATGTGAAAAGTTAAAAAAAAAAAACGCAAAAAAATCAAACCAATAACGTAACATAACACCATAGCATTTTCACACTCGCTCACCTGATGTTCGCGTGGTGCAGAAACGCAATGGTCTTCTTGGTGTCTTCTCGAGGAGGGTCAATCATCGGCAGAACACCAACAAAGCTGAAGGTTTTGCCCTGGTTTTTCGAGATGGCAATCGCAATCGTCTTGTATCCCTGTTTAGACAACTTAACGTCTTCTGAAATCATTTTCTCGCAAACGGCGGAGCTGTCAGTGACCTTCCACTGTAGCTCAGCATCGTCCGTCCCCCCCGCTGACGTGTCGAGAATCTTGGAAAGAATACCCTTCGCGATGACCAACTTCTCGCCTTCTGGCGTGGTCACGAAGGCGAGAGTTCTCTGCACCGAGCGAGAAAATTAAATTAGTCGATTGGGTTACCATGATTCTCACTCCATGAGGCTCGCTCCATAGGGCTCACCTTTGTGACTGGAGAAAAACCCACACACCTGTCTTGAGTCCAGCCAAGATTTTTGTGCGGTGCCGGGTGGGCACGGAGGATCGCCGAGTCGATCGGATCTCCGAGCTTGTCGACGTTCGCCGAAGCTGCAGCATACAACAATACCGATTCGTCCTCGAAATCCGGGGCGGACACCACTAGTTCGCTGCTGATGGTGATGAGGGCGGTGGTGAGGGTGCCGGTCTTGTCGGAACAGAGGATGGACATGGAAGCAACGTCCTGCAGTGCAGGCACAGACGTGACCACTGCATGGTGGACCGAGCCGAGCTCCTTCATGCCAATGGCCATCGTAACCTGCATCACAATTGGCAGAGCGATGGGGATCGACGCAACGATAATTGCCAGAGAGTTGACAATGAGCGCCGAGAAAAGGTCTCGGTTTTCAAACTGGTCCCTGAGGGTGCCCTGAATGCAAAACTCCACGAGCACAATAGCGCAAGCCGCGGCGATGACGCTGTAGACGACGATCATGATCTTCTCTTCAAATAGGGAAATGACCTTCGTCGACTTGTCCTCGAACACGTTCTTGGACGCCGCACCCATCTCCGTGTTTTCGCCTATCTTCAGCACCTGACAGTACGCCTCGCCCTCGCACACGGTGGTGCCCGCAAGAACGTCGGTTCCGTGCGCGCCGGGGTACTTCCTGTTATTGCGGGAATAATATGATGTTTGTGACTGGCTCGTATACATTTCTCGTCTTCATCAAGGCTCGCTCGCTTCGCTCACTCACCTGGGGAGAGGCTCGCCAGTCAGAGCGGCCGTATCGATCGACAACTTGTCCCCCTTCACCCAGCGGACGTCGGCTGGTACCTTCACTCCCCCGACCAAGAGGATGATGTCTCCGGGCACAAGGTCAACGACGTTGATACTTGTCGACTCGCTCTGACGTACGACCGTGATCGAGCTATACACACTAGCAGTTAATGCTGAAAGCGCCTTCATCGATTTCCTCTCCTCAGAGAATGCCAACAGCCCATTGATTGTAACAAGGGCGAGAATTATCCCAAAGTCGGTATAATCTTCAAAGGACGCGGATAGAATCGCACAGATGAGTAGAATCAACTGCATCACACCAATGAATTGGGAGATGAAGAGCTTCCACATTGGAATTGGTGTCACAACGACCTCGTTCTTGCCATGCAACTTGAGGGACTTCTCATATTCGGCCGTATTTAATCCAGTGGTAATGTTTGTGGGTGGATACACCGCGGTGGTGGTCTCCTGTGAGACTTCAGACATAATGTGGCCAAAACAAAGTTTTGGGGATGATATACAATGTGATCCGCAACTCGTTATTGTAACATCGCTTGAAGATTTATACATCCCACCACCCTTTTAGATTCCCACTATTAAAGGTTAAGAGCCCAGCTCCCTTCGACGAAGCATGGATCACTGGTTGCCAAAAATGCAGCAGCTCCTCCACATCCCTATATCGTTACAATATGATCACGCATCCCCTTGTACTTCCAAAGAAATCACAATCTACATTAATACCGTGAAATACGCCCGGTTTGTTGAGTTTCTCGAGGATCGACACATTAGGGCGATCCCCATAGAGCAGAGAGAAACCCTCCGACTTCCCAAAGATGCATCCAACACCACACCAAGCTGGAAAGCAGCCTACTCCAACTACCTAACCTCTGTACTCCACCACCATAAACCCTCAATTGCGAACGACCCACTCCAATCCGTTACAGTTGAATCATGCTGGTGGATTTGCCAGAAGGCGATAGCAGAGCTCTACTTTGACGATGTTGTTGAATCTCCGACAATTCAAGGCGTAGACCTGCAGCACTATGACAAGGAGACGAGTTGCTACACAAGTAGATTTCCCCTCGGTTTTTCCACTGGTTCCGAGAATGTTGACCAGTATGCCACACACCTTAAAATGGTGTACATTCAAGATATGCGGCACCTCCAGGATGACATCAACGCAATTGTTGACAGGTGCCAAGATTTCACGGCAGAGGCGAAAACAGACCAAAAGCTGGGAAAGGTTGGTCGGTGAGGTGTCGGAATTAAAATATCTAAAATCTCCTCCTTCTTATCTAGGTAGCAACAAACACCCCGGACAGTTATGCAACGTTTCGTGCAGAAACATGTCGCAGCTGAAGCAGAAAACCTCCCGGCACTTGGTGCACTTGAATTTCATCGTCTTGACAACTTCGCTCGCCGTGGCAGCCCTCGAGCTCTTGTCCCCCATCTCCTCGATGCTCGTGGCCTTCATCATTATTCGCTTCTTTTTCTTTTTCTTTTGGTCTAGTCCGAGTTCCGCGTTCGTGATGAATACCCGGGAGCAGGCGAAGCACTTCGTAGCGGTATCCTCATTCTCGTCCTCCTCATCCTCGTCCAACTCGTCGAACCCCGGAACGGGGAACAAATGGTGAAAGCTCCTACTCAACATTGGCGCAATTATCAATTTCAGTCCGCACGTTGTGCAGTCGCAAGGAACGTCCTTCACCCTCGCTTTGCACCGAGGGCACTCGTAGCTCGTTGTCGAGAAGCCGACCGTGGGGGCTCCGGATTTTGAAAGCGCGTAGGAGGTCATGGTTGGGATTGAGGAGTTGAGCAACAATGGAAACCCATATTGCACGAAGGAGCAGGTTTTGGGGTTAGGGTTAGGGTTAGGGTCACCCTCTCCCCAACCCTCACCATCCATTCGAAGGGATTTTTTCTTCACCGGCGGTTTCGCCTTCTTAACCAAAAGATCGGTAAGATGGTTACGATCCATCGCGCACTCCAGTCGAGAATCTCCCCCCCCGCCACCGCAGAGTTCCACTAGCCGACGGAGCAGGAACACCTCAGCGCCGGCGACAGAAATGCACGAAACCCGTATCCTGGCGGCCTGCAGAACGGGTATAAGCTCGCGAAATATATCCCTCTTGTCAGTGCTCCGCAAGGACCCGGTCAGCAGCAAAACTTCCTACAATGTGAGCACAAATATTATTACTGTTAGTTTGGTGTATGGCGAGCCAAACGAATTCGAATTGACCGCTCGCTCACCTTGCTCCCATGAATAGGCGTTTGCTCCAACGACCGGCCGGCAACTTCCAAGCCCTTCCAAACGCTCATTTCCCCCACGCAACTTTCACCCCCCAAATCCAGACACTTGTTCAGCCGATTTAACAAGGCGGCTTGTGCACCTCCAGCCACCAACCCCTTCGATAGCAGCTCAGCTCCCCCTGATCTCATAACTATTACTCCCAGATAAGAAACGGGATTCTGGTCAAAGTAGGTTGGAATGAACTCGTTCAGGGAGGACTGAAGAGAGGCAATTCGAGAGGGTCGGAAGTACGGGTCCGATGATCCTGGTTCGGTGGGAGGGGACATACCATCCACAGAGAGATCTATCACGAGGTACAAGTACCGGATTAGGTCCCGTGTTGTTCGTGTGGAGGTGGGGGGTGGGTTTTCACAGGTGGGGTCATTAGGGGGGTGTTGAGGGTTGTAGCTTTTGCGGTGGGCACGCGCAATGTCCTTCTGGGCCTTGGCATAGGAAACAAAGTTGGAGAAAACTTTTGATGATTTCGATGTCGATGATGACGTTATTGCCCAACTCGCAGAGTTAGCATGCAGCCATGTGTTTTGCTTCTTGCTTGACGAACTCTGACTCATCCTAGTTTAATGTGGCTCTGTGAAATTTCCCTCAGCGTGCTCCCACAGCACGTGCACCCTCAATAGGTGAAATAGGGGGAACACAAAATTAGATCGAAAAACCCCACAACGATTTGTCATGTCAGGTATCACCGAAGTCGAACAACTGAAACAACAGCTAGAGAACGCCCGCCTGGCTGAAGAGAAGCTCAAGGAAGAGCTCAATCAGACCAAGTCGAATGTAGAAAATCTGCAAAAGAAATTGGGGGCTACGGCTGTCAAGGTTGAAGAGGAGAGAGCGGCTGCGTACGTTGGTGTAATCGCCGGTGCAGATGCAATTGCAGATGCAAATGCAGATGCAAATGCAGATGCAAATGCAAATGCAGACGCCGACGATGACCACGAGGGCGATGTGAAGGGCAAGGTGGAGGGCTGGAAGGCGTCCGGAAATACCGCATTCTCAGCTGCTAACTATGACGATGCAATTGTCCACTACACTCGGTGTATCAAGGCTCTTGCCAAGGCCAACCTCCCTCCAGTAGCCACGATTCTAGGCAACCGGTGAGCGAGCGAAGCGAGCGAGCTTTGAGGAAGACTTGCATGCTCCTGATGAACAACTAACCCAATCAATTCGTTCGGTCGCTTTTTCGGCTCGTTTTGATCTTGCTTCATTACAAATGCAGAGCCGCGAGCTACCTAGCCCTCAGAAGGTTCGTGCCAGCAAGCTGGGATGCACAATGCGCCTGTCGTGCGGACCCAGAGTGGTGGAAGGGGTACTGGCGCCATGGCGTCGCGTTGATGGGTATGAGCCCCAAGAACGAGCGCTCGGAGCAGGCTGTAAAGGCGTTTGAAGCTTGTAGGGCGTGTAAAGGCCTGCCGGAGAATAAAATTGCTGAAGTTGACGAGGCAGTGAGGTGAGACTGACTTAGTACTTCGCGATGAAGTGGCGAAATGGCTACAGACATAATGGCTACATACACTACAAAATTAACCCGCCCAATTATTTTCGCTCACTTCGCTCGTTTCGCTTGCCATTCATTAAAAATGGGCATCGCTTCGCTCGGCGCAGCAAGGCTAAAATTCGATTGCAAGAGGGAAGGGACAGGACACCCATGCCACAACAATGCCAACAGCAGTAAATCACGTAATGTTAATAGAAGGTTTATATAGACAAACCAATCATCAAACTTTCCCATTCACAAACTGCGCCAAGCAAAACGAGCGAATCAAAAGAATAAGTGTTGTTAGTTCTGTCGCACGGAGTTTCGCACTTTTCTGTAACAAAAGCTCGCTCGCTTCGCTCGCTCACCTCGACAAAACTGATGCTTGTTCTCCTCTTCTTGCTTTTCCTGCTCCTCCCATCCTTCCCACCCCCCATGCCCCCCACTCCCCACTCCTCCATTCCATCCGTGAAATCCTCCGGAATCATTTCCTCCTTGAACCACGCGGGTTGTACCGCCAGCCACAATTTAAAATTCTCCCTCACCCAAAGCTTCACTTCCGCCTCGCAGCCTCTAATGTAGCTCCTTCTGTTTTTGAAGGCCGCCCTGAATTTCGCGCTATCCTCTCTGCTATTCAAGAACAAATCACAGTTGAACGCCGTCGCAGTCACAGTCGCAAAGAACGTGTGCACATATTTCGCGTTAATCGAGTAAAAGAACGCCACGTTCAGCATTCCCCACCCCCCCACCCCTGCCCCCAGCAGCAGCCTCAGCTCCTCCTTATTCTCTCCCTCGTACAACTCCAGCGCTACGAAGGGCATCAATTGGGCCCAGACCATGCTCAAACTCCATGCGAACCCGCCCATTTCAAAAGGGTGGCGGAAATGCACGCAACCGGAGAAATCCACGACCACCTTGACGATCACTCGCTCAACGAAACTCACCACAGCTGCTAAAACTCCCGCGAACCGGAGGCTGTATAAAAAGTCGTTCCTCGCAATCTTGTACGCCAGGTATACCCCAATCTCCCCCCCCACAAACAGAAGCACGAGCCTCGAGTCCGTTGCGGCCAAGATTGCGTAACCCAGACTGCGCCGAGCGAAGCGAGATTGTGCGCATTTTTAACGAAGCACGAAAGCAAGAGTGGATTAGTCGCTCGCACTCTTCTGTCACAAGGCTCGCTCGCTTCGCTCGCTCACTCACCTCCTAACCAAGTTGTGAATCGTGCTGATCATCGTCATGAGAAAGAAAGTTCTCGCCCCCGCTTCTTCCTTCCTGACGAATCCATAGAAACCTGGTGAATTTTTCCGGTGGGGTGGGTCGGTATCCATGTCGTAGGCTATCATCGCACTCGTCAGCCCGGTCGACAAGGCGCTGACCAGTATACTCGCAACAGCTCCACTGTCGTTGGCCAAGCTCGGGACCAATAAAATCCCGTAAATCTGCAAAACCGCCCCGGGAATCGCCTCCGTCGCCATTTCAATGGCCTTGTTGTGAAACATTGCGACGAGCGGGTCGATCCTGCGCCGAGCGTTGGATTAGTTTGCTGGTAATTCATTTCCGCTCGTTCGTTCGCTCGTTCGCGAGCGCAAAACCTGCCTAAAAGATGTGTGCTGCCTTTGCGCTCCGCTTCGCACAACGCCGCTGCCAAGAAGAAGTGCTGCGTTGTGGCTCGCTTCGCTCACGGTTGTGGCTCGTCGCTCACCTTTGCCCCCCCTCACTCTCCCCCCCCTCCCTGCTTGTCTCCCTGTTGTTCACTCTGTGCGCGTCCACAAACGGCCGCAGGTAGCACACGGTCAGCAAAATTTCTCGCAGCAACCTTCTCCAGCCCTTTTTCTTGTACACAACAATCACCGCAAATAGCTGAATCGTCATATTCACAGAAAGCATAGCTACCATAATATTTCCCTGGATGTCCAACCCCCTTGAATAATAGAGGACCACCATGTACGCGTCGGTAACAATGTCAACCGTAGACAGAGTGATAACGACCTCCTTCATGGAGGAAAGAGTGTAAATTTTTCGCCTATCTCTGCCCTTCTTTCCGATCAAAGCAGCCTCGTCGTCAAGAACGTCAAGGTTGGCACCAGGGATGAATTCATCTCCGACCGTTGCGATGAATCTTTCGGTGAACCACTGTAGGTAAGTAAGTGAGGTGGGGTTAAAACGATAACAATTGAGATTTTGGAGGTGTGGAAATTGGCTACTTGGTTCATAGCGCACTCAGCCCAAAGTCGACAACCACTCAGGGTGTTTTTCGCTCCGTCCAAATGTTGCCAAATCACTGTCCAAGAAGTCGAACTGCTTCTGTATCTCTCATTTCGCTGCGGAGACGAACAGAATGTCCGTACTTATTATCGACACGAAGTGCACGTTCCCGTAGTCGTGCGAGAAAAACCAGTTGTTGGGCGCCACGTCTGTTCCCACCGTGGCGTTCGCTCGCATTCGACTCTCTCTCTCTCTCTCTCTCTCTCTCTCTCTCTCTCTCTCTCTCTCTCACCTCGGGTTGCTCACGCTCCCACTCCCCCCAGTGTCCTGCCATGTACGCAATCACTTCCTCCTTAATACAATCAGTGTAGGTGTGATGATTCTCAAATACTGCATTCATTTTTACCATAGCATCGTCACTTTCCTGGTATTGTTCAATTGTGAATTGTCTCGCTGTAACTTTTGCCACGAATGTCCACCAATACTTCTTCTTGATGATTGTGAAGAATAGGACCACTGCGCCGAGCGAACAAGATTAGTTGAGTAGGTTAATTCAGTAGTGGAGCGGCGAGCGAAGCGAGCTAGTCACAACTAGTGCATAGTGTTGCTGTCGAGCTAGTCACAACTTGTGGATAGTGTTGCCGGCGCGCTTCGCTCGCTCGCTCGCTCGCTCGTCGCTTCGTTCGCTCACCTCCGACACTCCAACAGACCACCAGTCCCAGGAACAAACCCTTCACCTCCTCGATGTCTGAATCCAAACTCTTCAACTTAGTAACCCTCTCGTACAAATTCAGCGCCAAGAATGGGTAGCACTGAGCAGAAACAGTTATGAAGGCAAACATTGCCCCCCCCATGAGTTTGGGGCCGCGGAAGTGGATCGTCCCGCAGAAGGCCACGACAATCGCAACAATTGAATGAGTGGTGAAAGAAGCGGAATGCTTCATAAAGCCTTCCGTTCCCGCGAGCCAACAGGTATAATCTTTCCTAATAAGCTTGTAAAGGTGCAGCAAAACAAACTGCCCAAAAAACACGACGAAGGCTAACCTTTTGCTCGTAATGAGCATGAGCGTTACTCCAAACGAGAAACTCAGGTTGTGTATTGAGGACATCATAATCATTAACATAAAAGTCAACGCCCTCTTCCTCCCACTGTCGGGAATGAAACCGTAGTACATCGTTTGCTGCTTGCGATTGTCAACGTTCGTGTCCATGTCGAAGCTGCGCCGAGCGGAATGGGTTAGGTTGGACTTAATATACTTTTAGCTACTCGCGCGCTCACTCACCTTATTAGGGCGGACGAGAAACCCGTGGTGAGGGTGGACAGTAGGATGGAGATCAGGTACAAGTGGGAAGAGGATTTGGGAGTGGGGGTTGTGAGGTAGGCGAAGATCTGGATCAAAGAACCAGGGATGGACTCGCAGGCCAATTCAATGCTGTGCCGAGCGAAGCGAGGCGAAATTCAACGAAACACGAGTGCAGCGAAGCGAGAAAAAATAGTTGAGTAGGTTAGTTCAGCAGTGGATGTAGCCGTCTGCAGCCATTTCGCGGGATTCATCGCGAGTATGCTCGTCTTCCCTCAAGGCGTCTTCATCAAGGCTAGCTCGCTTCCCTCGCTCACCTCTTCCCCACTGTCATCTCCATCAACGGGGACAAGAGACATTGTTTTTGGTCCTTCCCTCTAGTCACCCGGAAGGCGTCTGCGGCCGGCTTGACAAACAGAAAAACCCAAATCGCCTCCCGTAGGACGAACCTCTTCCCCTTTTTCCTGTTGTTGACATAGACCAACATTAAATTCATAAAACTTCCCAAACCCAAACATAACCCAAGCAAATTGGCTTGCACCAACCTCCCATCCATCCTGTAGGTGTATATCATTACTAGGTCCGAGATGGAGTCGCCAATCGACAAGAACGCGCTCACTCCAACCCTCATCATGAGCCCGAGGCTACTTTTGGAGAGTATTTTTGCTGCAATGGTTTCCATCATTGGCTTGAAGAAGCGCCCGTGCTGCGCCGAGGAGTGGGTATGGATTAGTGTGTTATTATGTGGCTAGCTCACCTCAACTCACGACTCGACTCACCTTGTCGAACAAATCTTGTAATGTATTGTTGTCCAAGCGCCAGGAGTCGACGGCAACGCCCGGCTCGGTGCAGGTTAACAAAAACGAAAGGAAGGAGGATCCTATCCGGATGGCCTCTTTGGTTGGGAAATCAGAAACAGAACCACCTTGGATACTCGATTTGCCCACGAGCCGGTGTTCAATCACCACGCACAAGAGAGTGTCAAGCTGCGCCGAGCGAAAAGCGAGGTGCATTTTTAGTGAAGCAGGGGGGAGGCGAGCGAGCCAAAAAAATGAGAATCATGGTTTTTAGTAGTGGCTCGGTAACTCGCCTTCATCAAGGCTCGCTCGCTCACCTGCGGGAAATCCGTTTTCATGAGTTCTGTTAACGCCCTGTTATTCCTGAAAATCTCCTTCACTCTTTCCTCAACTTTCACCCCCTTCAACTCCTTCATCATCATCTTCCCTAGCACAACGCCATCCTTCTCGTCCAAATCCTTCAAGCTGCGCCGAGCGAAGCGAGATAGTGCGCATTTTTAATGGAGCAAAGGGGATGTGAGCGAGCCAAAAAATTGAGAATAATGTTAGTTTAGTAGTGGCTCATATTCTCGTCTTCCTCGAGGCTCGCTCGCTCACCTTCTCAAATTCTGATACGTCCTCTGAATCGCCTCTATCGTGCGCCATTCTTGCACCCTCGAGCAATTATTCTGTGCCGAGCGAAGTTAGTTCAGTAGTGGATGTAGCCATTATGTCTGTAGCCATTTCGCGGGATTCATCGCGAGTATGCTCGTCTTCCTTAAAGCTCGCTCGCTTCGCTCGCTCACCTTCAAAATTCTTTCCAGCAGCCTAAACATTTTCCGATTCACCACCTCACCCGATTTGTTATCTGCGGCAATGGGCTCAAACAGAATATCCACCGCGCATTCGCTCGAGCTCAATTGTGTAATTTTCACGGCGCTGCAGCCCTTATCAACAACTCTCGGCACTTCCTTCCTAGTTGCAAAAAAAAGTCTCCCGCGCGTTGAGCGGTTCCTCGATCTGCGTCTCTTCTTCGCTGGAATTCGAGCCTGAGTCGGTGAATTATAGACAATTGCGCTGAATTTCTGGAAAGGATTCTGCTTGGCATCCTCATCCCCAGCCTCATCCTTAGCCTCGGCCTCATCTTTTGCTGACCAAACCATTCTCCGAACAATTTCGTTTTCCACCTTCTCCCCGCCCTCCAGAATTTTGTCCTCAAGCATGGAGACAATTTGGGTGTTTTCACTATTTTCCTCAAAACCCTTTACTGTCCCGCCCAAATCGAGCTCAGCATCAGCCTTCGCGATTTCTCTCGCGGCAAGATCGTAGATGGACAACAGTGCCCGACTGTCCACATTCAGAATAAACGCCAACGCGTCTTTTCCACTAGTTCTGACCGTGGTTGAAAGCTTGATGATTGTTTTGTTGTCAAAAGCACAAACCATGCCGTTGACGAATTCGGAGCCAGTTTTCACCACGTTCTTCTTTTGGTCATCAAAAGCTTTGAAAAGGGCTCTTGCGCGCTCAATGTCCGCATTTTCAGTTCTGTTGAGGGTCTTGTTTTGTTTGTTTTTAATTTTTTCTACAATCAATTTTCTCCGCTCCTCGTCAATCTCGTAGTCCTTCGAAAAGGTCTTGCGCATTTCGACGAAATCGGTCAAAGCAGACACTGCTGCACGGGTGACCACAGACGTGGGGATTATTCCGCCCAATTCCACCCTTTGCAAATAGCAAACTTTTGTTGAACGGAATTTGCTGCGCGCCGAGCGAAGCGAGGCGCATGATACTGTTAGTTGGAGGGGGGTGGGAGAGTTCTTCTAGACAGCGGCTTTGCGCTCCGTTTGTGTGCAACTTACCTATCGTTGACCACCGGGCTGAACGTGTAAAACCCCGAGCCTTTTGCCGCCACCAAGTTGCTGAAAAGCATAGCGTGCCTGAGTTTTGCTAATTCTGTGTCAAAAACTTTGGATTCTTGGGCAATGTCAAAGGTGGCCATTACAATCGTGTCGCCTTTTCTTTTCCAAATGGACCGCGAAAAGAACTGACGAGGACGTGTGCCGAATCCAAGATCTCGAATCAATATGTTGTCAACAGAATGATTGCTGTTTAGCTTGGAATCGCGAAAGAGTATTGCCACTTTGTCGTTGAGGTGCATCCTGCGCCGTCATATAATGTTAGTATCGTCTTCCACACAAGGTGAGCGGCTCGCTCTTCATTTTTCGCTTGCTCACCTCCTCCTGCTCCAAGAAATAAAGTTGTAAGCTGCAACTTCTTCGGGACTGGCGTCTATTATTACTTCACACTTGACCGTGGTGGGAAACGAGGTGTCGCTTCCCGCGATCTCCGCTCCTGCAATATGTGACATCTCCGTTCGGAAGTCTGGAGATGGCAGGAGGAGAAATTCGGAGCCTGCGCCGAGCGAATGAAGCCGAGTGGGTTAGTTTTTTGTTAGGAGTGGCTCGTATCTCGTCTTCGTGAAATCCCACCTTTTGCATTTTTATTCATCTTCTTGGACACTTCATTCACCATGGCGCTTTCCTTGTCTGTGTAGACCTCTGCGCTGTTCTGTTCGTCGCTCGCCATTATAGCACTGAGTTTCAATCGCTCTATTTTGTCAATTTCTTCGTCACGGTTGAAGTGGTGTCGTATTCGGGTGATGAGATGCAGCTGTTTCGCTGTGACTGAGACCATTGCCTTTTGAAAAAATTGTGAATTACTAAGGGTTCCAGCAGGGTCAAACTGCTGAACGAACGTGCATTGGCATTGCGTTGTTGGGTTGATCTTGTGCGGGGTGAACAGATATATACCAAAGGAACGTCCTCGCACGAGCTTTCTGCGCCGCCAAACGTTAGTGAGTGTGGATGTGGGTGCCATTAGCCATTTCCCTTTCTCACTCACCTACTGGTCTTCAGTCCGCCGTATTCAACTATCGCACTTGAAGGTTCGAACGCGTGAACGTAAGAGCCGTCAGGCAGTTTGTCCCAGTAAACTTCGTTTACGAATTCTCGAGGTTGGAACACTGAGAAAAGCTTTGCAACAGTATAGAGCTGGTGCTTGGGGTCGTACTCCTGGACAACCATTCGGGCCAGATCATTTGCCTGGAGCGAAGCTGCCATTCGATCGTTGCTGCGAGCCGAGCAAGCGAGAGCGAGGCGAAAGCGAGTTAGAGATTGGGTCCTCAAACATCAGAGCAGAGAAGGCGAATCCACAAATTCGGCTGTAACTCCAACGTATGGAGTTTTTAGACGCCCAAAATTGGACACGGTGGCGGGTTCGGCCAGGCGCATCTTTTTGTGCGAGGGGGGGGGGGGGGGTTGCCCAGGGCCGGTACAAAAAACGCGAGTGCACGGCAAAAAAAAAGTTAACTGCTCGCTTATCTCAGCAACACAACT
>Ga0302116_1001343_pt1 | contig 14831 bp, 14 predicted proteins | sample AG5_SCM_MG_FD_203124 | JGI IMG/M metagenome (GOLD analysis project Ga0302116, IMG submission 203124) | Marine microbial communities from Western Arctic Ocean, Canada - AG5_SCM | ecosystem: Environmental > Aquatic > Marine > Oceanic | place: Canada: Western Arctic Ocean | collected 2017-10-01 | reverse complement strand
ACTCATCGTCAATAAGTAGCGGTTCTTCCCTCCCCGCCCCCTCCCTCGTCTTGTAAAATTCGTGAACCCACGAGCTCCCATCATCAACCCCCCAAAACCACACACCAGTAAAGTTCTCCTTGCTCCAGCACTCCTTCAAGATAAATTTGTATATCTGCCTCTGAATCTTCTTCTCCAAGCCCTTGAGCTCCGGTTTCAGGTTCCTCACCCTCACGTCCATCTCCGACAGATTGACGCTCAGTCCGAGTTTGGCAAACCTGTCGATCTGCCTCCCCACCGCTTTTGGGCTTGGAACCTTTCTCATTCCGACCCCCCCCGCGTCGAAATGTGCCTGCATGCCAACCCCATCCACCGGCACCCCCCTCTCGACCATACCCTTGACCAGCTCGTAGAACCTGTCCCCCTTTCGACTATGATCGGTCGTTTCCATCCCGCTCCCTTCGACCTTATTGTCATTGTACAGTAGCTGCAAGTCTTCATCTCCCGCCTCCTTCGCCCAGCGAAAGCACCAGTCAATGTACCTAGCTCCGAACCGCCTGAAGAACAAGTTATCCGCGAATCCCCCCTCGGGGCTAAGCGCCTCGTTTACAACGTCCCAGACTTTTACCCGCCCCCTGAAGTGCCCAACGGTCGTGTGAACGTGCCTGCACATGCCGAGCGAAATATGCGAGATTGGAAGCATTTTTAATGGAGCAGGGGGGAGGCGAGCGAAGCGAGCCAAACGAATTGATATAATGTAGTAGTAGTTAGTGTAGTTGTGTTGGTTCGTTATATATTTTTGGTTTTCATCGTCTGCTCGCTCTCCAGCCTCTTCTCTTCTCTTCTCTTCGCTCGGCTCACCTCCTCATCGCCTCCTTCAAATCATCATCGTTCATCCGTCCAAGGATATCCGTGGGGCTCGTAACGTGCCACAACAACACGTGGCCCTTAACATGCGCAATCCCCTCTTCCAGCGCCCAATCAACGAGCTCATCGCAGTGGTGAAAATCGTACCGCCCAAGGCGGGCCGATGGGACGCCTTTTGCGATCGGACCGGGGAGGTCAATGCACAAAGGGGACCACTGCTTCGAGCGAACCGAGATTGTGCGCATTTTCAAAGAAGAATGACAGCAGCGAGCGAGCAAATAAATGTCAGTTCAGTAGTGGAAATGTGGAAAAATGAGTAGCCGTAGCCGTAGCCGTAGACGAAAACGAAACAGTAATTTCGCACGGCACGGAACTTTCTTACAAAGTTTTTCGCTCGCTCGCTCACCTTCATGTGGTGCTCGATTACAACGGAGGTGAAGTGCTTTTTTATGCAGAGGGCGTAGGACGGCTTGGAGAAATGCTTGGGGTGGATTGCGCAGCCTACGTGCTTTTTACAGCTTTTTGGCGGTGGAGGTGATTGGCCAAGGTGAGAAATGTCCGTGGGCGAGAACAAACTCCCGTCCCCATCGTGGTACAGGAACCCGCCCGCCTTGAGCACAGTTCCTCCAAAATCTACGTCAACGCCCGTTTCGCCGTACGCTTCACCTTTAGCACCTTGAGCACCTTGAGATTTACTTGGCCTGTTTGACCTCACAGGACACACCCCCCTCGCCAACACGGGCAGCTCCGCTGCATTAATTTCGCCAACGTCGCGGACGCACCCGTTAACGACTACAGCCTTCCAACCGTTTACGAGGGCCAATGACGCGAGGTTCCCCCCGAGCATCGAGCAGGAGAAGGGGGAGAGGGAGTGGTCGATCACGAGGATTTTGTTTGGGGAGGGTGGGGGCGCCGAAAGCGTCAGCTTTACGAGGTGGTTGCAGTTTACGACGGGGCGGATCGTGTGGAGCTGGCCGGAGAAGCCAAGAGACTGGGAGGGAAGGCCGAGGGAAATTGGGAGGAAGTTGGGGGGGATGATTGAGGGGGAAGTCGGGGAGAGATTCAGGATGTCACACAGGTCGCAGACAGAGAAACTCATGCCAGAAGAGTGCCTCTAACCCTTTTTGCGTTTATGTGTTTGTGTTTATGCGTTTTTCAAGTTTATCACTTTATCTCGGTGGCAACTTTCACACTTTATTCCTTTTCCCTTTGAGCACGAAAACTCTACCACCAAACTCATTTATCACCCACAAATATGTCTGCACGTGCTCGATCCCAGGCCCAAGGCCAAGACCTCCAAGCCCAGTTTAAAAGGTCTGCAATTCCCCCTTGATCAAAACTTCCTTGGTTTGGTCTGCTTTACACTCACCCCCCCCACCCCCACCCCCACCCCCACCCCCACCCCCACCCCCACCCCCACCCCCACCCCCACCCCCACCCCCACCCCCAACCCTCCCCTCGCAGCACGCTGGACACCCACGAAAAGCTGAAGAAGAAGCTGACCGCAATAAATTCCGAAACCTCCCGAGCGGAATCAGAGATCCGCGCGATTGAGAAGTCCCTCACCTCTACCCGCCTCCAGATCGAAGAGACCACCCAGAACATCCTCGTGTTCGAGGGCGAGAACGAGGCGTCCCAGGCCAAGGTCGAGAACCTCAACTCGCTCATCACGCGAGTTGCGGCAGAGATCAGCGCGTCTTCCGACGAAATTGAGACTCTCTCGTCGCAGTCCCTCTCCCTCATTGAGTCTTCAACGACCACTCTTCGCGACCAGATTGACACTGCCGTTGACACTGCCGTTGACACTGCCGTTGACACTGCCGTTGACACTGCCGTTGACATTGCCGTTGACACTGCCGCCTCTCCCACCCCCCCCCTCCTAACGACGCTTTCCCTCAAGAGAAAGCGAGTCAATTCCTCCAAGCATTCCCCCGCGAACTCCAACCTCCTCCTCTCCCACCTTTCCTCCTCTCCCCTGATCAACCACATCGATCCAGCCCTCATTTCGACCCTCGCCTCCCTCTCCGCTTTGCTAAGCGCAAAGCAAAGCTCAAATTCAAGCCCAGAGGAAGACGAAGACGAAGACGAAGACGAAGGAAGCGACCCTCTCACCGCGCTCGAAGCAAGCTCCACGTCGCTCAAGGTCGAGCTAGCCGAGCTGCGCCTCAAGCTCGACGCTAGAAACAGGAACCGCAGCGTCGACGTCATCAACGGGGACGCGACTCCCGCCTCGCAGACGGCCGTTCTCGAGCTGCTCGAAGCGTCCAGGGCTATTCTGAGCGCGATTTAGAATGTGGAGCAAAGTCGGAAACAATCAATTCTTTACATTTTTTTTATACTTTCATTTCAATTTCAATTTCAATTCAATTCAATTCTTATGCCGGCTCAACGCCTCCTCCATTCGTTTGTCGAACGAGCTCAGCCAAGCGTTGTTAGTGTTATTATTATTATTGCTGTTGTTATTGTTGTTATTATCCCCCTCTCTCCCCTCCTCGCTCATTATTCGTTGAATCTGGTAGTTTTCATCCCCGCCTCCAATCGTTGGCGGCGCAATCCCGCGCACGGGGGAGTTTTCGTCGAACGAGAACTTGTAGCCTCCGTACGCCTCTGCAGCCTTGGCCTTGGTTTTGATCAGCATCTTCTTGTCGAACTTCTCGTCCCCTCTTATGATGTTTGCGACGGCCTCACCATTAGTGTCGATGCTGCGAAGCACATTCGCTCGCACACTCTTGCTTTTAATTTTACTCGACCTCACGGAACTCGTGTGAGCATCCCTCATCTCGTCCATAATCTTTTTAAAGTTCACCAGCCCCCCCCCAGCCCCATTCTCCTCGCACTTGAACTCCGCCCCAGCCAAGTGCTTCAGCAGCACGTCGATCTCACGCTCGCTCACAATGCCATTGAAGCCGACCAAATCCTTCTGTAGCCCTGCCAGCGTAATGTTCCCGCCCGGTTTCGTGCTGCTGCACATGTCGCTGAGCCTCACCCTCTTCCGCCGCGCGAATACTTCCAGCTTTGAGAGCGCCGCTTTGATTGAGCTTGTCTCCTCTTCCGTTGGCGTGAACGATGGCATGGGCATTTCCTCTTCCATCGTTTGATTCGTCTTCATCAATTTCTTCTTTCCCTGCATCAGCTGCATCGACGAGTTGAGTGGGTTAGTTTAGTGAAGCGAGCAAGCAACACCATACACTAGCTGTGACTAACTCGCTCCGCTCGCGGCTTCTCACCTTCGGCTGCTGCTTCTGCTGCTGCGGGCTTAACCTCCCTCTGTGTTTCAGTTTCAATTTCAGTTTCATTGGGGTGAGCGTTTTCTTAGGTCTTACCCCCTCCTGCGCCTGCAAAATCATGCTGCTGCTGTCCTCCGCGCTCTTGCTTTCCCTGCTGCTGCCTGCTGTGCTGTATCGAGGGCTCACCCCCCCCCCCGTGGCGGAGTTTCTCCTCTTTTTCACCCCCCCTCTCTTAGCAACGCCCGCACCATACACACCGCTGCTCTGCTTCATCGCAGCAGCGTACGAGCTCCCCTAGGAATTGAGTGGGTGAGTTTAAGTTTAGTACTCTTCCATTTCCGCTCGTTCGCTCGCTCACCTTGGGAATTAGTCCATTCAGCTGCGTTAAATTCTTGGTGTAGCTCATCTCCATGTTCTTCTCGTAGCTGCTCAGCCACTGTTGGTACTGAGGCTCGGCCTGAACTTTAGCCTTGGCCATTCCGAAGGCGGACCTGTTGTTATCGGGGAGGATGTCGAGCGGGGATGGCATGTTCGTGTTTTTGGTGGTGGGAATTTTTCTTCCGTAGGAGGAGGTGAATTTCTGTTTCATTTTCACTTTCCGACGCCTAGTCTTGTGTTGCTTTTGTTGTTGTTGTTGTTGTTGTTGTTGTTGTTGTTGTTGTTGTTGTTGTTGTTGTTGTTGTTGTTGTTGTTGTTGTTGTTGTTGTTGTTGTTGTTGTTGTTGTTGGGGGGAGTTATTTAGGTCCTTGAAATACTGCTCGTATTGCTTCATTTCGTCGGCACTGTTGGACAACAGAGAATCGTTTTGGGTGATTTGACTCTGAATCTCCTGTTGCAACAGACTATTGCCGCTATTCAATAAGTCAATTGGACTCGGCACGCTATCCCCCAAAATGTCCATACTGTGCGTATTGAAGTCCGCTTCCCTCAACACTTTCCCCTCTTCTTTTTTGAGCTTCAATTTGAGAATTCTCTGCTCTTCGAGTAATGTTGCCTGTCGCTCTTCCGTTAGTTTTCGCTGCTTGAAATTCTCAATTCGTTCCCCGCTGATTCTGTATTGGTTGCGGTAGATTTTCTTTTTGACAATCGACGTCGATGGGGAAATGTAGTTGTTTTTCGGGTGGGAGACAAATCTTTTTACTTGCTGTGGCCCATTCCCATTCCCATTCCCATTCCCATTCCCCTTCTCAGGCGACAGCTTGACTAGCAGCGACTCAACTTGCCGTTTCATGGCATCAACTTCAGTCCTCGACTTGCTCACTTCTTGCTTCTTCAGTTGATTTCTCTGCCTCCTTAGATTCTCCGCCAGCCTCTGAACCCGCTCCTCCTTCTTCTTCAGCGTCGCCTCCTTCTCGTCGAGGGAAGTCTCCTTGGCCTTCATCTTCTTCAACGAGCTGGCATACTTGTTCTTCATTTGGAGGACGTTTTGCTTCGCCCGCTTTAGCTCGGCGTCGTCATGGACTACTGATCGGGAGGGAGATTGAATGGTTGTGGTGGTGGTGGGTGGTGGGAGGGAGGCGAGGTATTTTGCCGTTTCTTGTTGTTGTATGATCGGGTCGATTTGTATCGGAGTTGGAATTGGAGTTGGGATTTTTACTGTGATTGGAGTAAGAAGGGCAGGAGCTGGCTGATGCTGAGGCTGAATTATTTCTATCTTCTCCGGAACAACGAGTGGTTTTGGGGTTGGGGGTGGCTGTTCGATTTGTTCCGGGACAAACGCATCTTCCTCTTCTTCTTCCTCCTCCTCCTCCTCGTCCTCATCCTTTTCGTCCACATCCTTTTCCTCCTCCTCCTCCTCCTCCTCCTCCTCCTCCTCCTCCTCCTCCTCAACCTTTGGCTGCGGCGTGGACGGCGTCCCAGGTTTTTTGGCCGCCTTGCTATCAATCCTCTCCTGGAGCTTTTCCCGCTGCCTCGCTTTCTCCTTGCCCATTGCAATTTTCAACCTACTCAGTTCCTCTTGCAGCACTTTGTGGGCCTGCTGAAGCTCCTTGTCCATTTCTTCCTGCAAATTTGATTCGGACTCGATCGGTGTAAGGGGGGAGATTGGGACGATAGGTTCGGGGTGGTGTTGCTGTAGCTGTAGCTCTTGCTCCAACTTCTCCTTCAAGGAGCTTGGGCTCGTTACTATTGTTAGAACGGGCTTGAACGCCGTGACTCTCTTGTTGAACGGTGTGATTCTCGTTGGTCTTTTTGTGCTTTTCTCATCCTCCTCTTTCTTCTCTTCCTCCTCCTCCTCTTCCTCTCCTCCACTTGTCTCGCTGTCCACACTGCTATTGCTGTTGTTGCCGCTGCTGCTGCTGCTGCTGCTGCTGCTGCTGCTGCTGGTGACAAGCTTTGGCTCATCAGGCAAAGCTGGACTGTCGTCGGCAAAAAACAAGCTCACCACGGACTGCTTCTTCGGGGAAGATTGCGCCTCTAGCGTTGACACTATTTCTTCGGGCTGTGAGTCAGAGGAAGCGTTCTGTAATTTTTTGGTTGTCACTGTAAAATTTCGCTTTTTCGTTTTGGTTGGCGATTTTGGTGGGGTTTCCGTTGCCTCTTCCTCTTCCTCAGTTGCTTTAACCAACAGAGCTTCTGTCACAGCCGCTACAACCTCCGGTGGTGTGGCCTTCGGTGGCGCCACTATTACACCCATGTCAACAATCGAATCCTCGTCGACGCTCTCCTCCATCATCATCGCAAGCCTACTACCCCCCCCCCCCTCCCCACCTTCGTCAACTAGCGTGCTGAGCGGGCTCCCTCGCGGCCCGTTCATGGTCTCCATGATGTTAAAATTGTCATCGTCAACGGAAAGATCGTCACTATCGCTGCCTCGGCTACTGGCTCTTGAGAAGTCCACTGGCGGCAAGCCATCAACGGTCGATACAATTTTCGCATTAGAGATTTTCACGGCTCCTCCTTTCCCTTCTTCTGCTTCTTTGATATGGTTAATTTGGTCACCGCTCCCCCCCCCTTCCCCTTCCCCTTCCCCTTCTCCTTCCCCTTCTCCTTCCCCTTCCCCTTCCCCTTCCTTCCTCCTCTGCAACTTCCCCCTGAACTTTGCTTGTATCCTTGTAATCGTATTCCTCAATCGGACAGAATTCTGATACAGCACAACTTCGTCCACTTGATTGACTTCGCTAACAGCGTCAGCAACCTTCATCGGCGGATAACAGGTCGCCTTCGCGAGCTCCCTAAGTAAGAAGTGGGTTGCCATAACGTCCTTCCCGCTGATTACTTTAGCGGGCGAGACGAAAATGTCAACTCGTTCGCCCGTTATGTGCTGGACGGTGTGGAGGATGCGCACGAGGAATTTGATTTTTGAGGACTTGGTGAAGGTTGGGTTCTCGGAAACTTCCTCGGCCAGGAGTAGACCATCCATGGAATCTCCAGCACTCAGGACCATCGACTTTATCAATGTGTAGAGAAACATGAAGGGAGGTCGACTGAGCATTTTGTCCGTGAGGGCAGGAATGGGAAATTCATCTGCAGTGTTTCTGATACTTCTTTCAATCGCCGTGCGAGTCGCAGAAAGTGACTCTTCTAGCGAATCGAAGTCCATGAAAAATTATAGGAGGTGACAGGTGCTTAGAACTAAGTTTTTTAGAGTGGGAAATTCATTGTCAAAGGGACGGAATTTAGTTTATAAAATTTTTTAAATAAAATCAACTGTAAAAATTGACTTAACCTATAACATCTTGAATTCAGTTTTTACCATGTCGCTGGCTGAAGCAGTGACAGCTTTGAGGCTCTTAAAGAAAGATCTGGATAAAACTCGCCTCGAGAAGGAAGATCTTCGACAGCAACTCATCCAGTCCCAGACTGAGCTTGCCAGTCATGGGATGGAGATGGAGCCGGAACCAAGCTCCCACCCGCAGGCAGGACCATCGCAGGAAGAGTATGATGCAGTGCTGGCGGCGAACTTGACCTTGACGTCAAAATTGGAGTCTGGATCTGGAGCAGAGGCCGTGGCCGAGAATAGTGCAATGCAGAGCCAAATCGAGGTTCTAAATAGGAGCCTGAGCGACTTTACTGCGAGTGCGGAGCAGGACGCGATTATGCACGCCCAGCAGATCCGGATGTTGGAGGAGGAGCTGAAGACAAGCAATAGTAATAGCAATAGCAATAGCAATAGTAATAGTAATGTTTCTGGGGTGACGAGGGACCAAGCTGTCAAGGCTGAGAGGGAGAGGAATGTTCGGGATTGGGGCGCGAGGCTGAAGAAAAGCAAGGAAACGAACGAGGTGTTGCAGATGGAGGTCCAGGAGTTGAAAAAGAATGGACAAGGTGGCGGAGGAGCAGAAGAAGAAATTCAAAGCTTAAAACAAGCCAATGCCAAGGGAAGCGAGGTTGTCAAGCAACTGAGGGCCAAAATTGTAGAGCTGACAGCGAGTGGGGAGAGCCAGGGGACGGAGAACGGTAACTTGCTGGACGAGCTGAGCGTGTTGCAGAGCGAGTGTGAAAGTTTAAAGGGGGAGAAGGTGCAGGTCGAGATTAGATTGGGAGAAAAAATGGCCAACGACCAAGCCAACAAAACCTTGCAGCAGGAGGAGAACGGAAAACTGAATGATGAGCTGGTTAGAATGCGGGAGGCTGCCCAAGACAGTTCAACCAACAACGATCAAGCCAACAAAACCTTGCAGGAAGAGAACGGGAAACTCAAGGACGAGCTGGTAACAATAAGACAGACAGTCCAAAGTAATTCAGAAGCCAATGACCAAGCCAACAACGAATTACAGCAACAAAATATTGACTCTCTCTCAACAGCCGAACAGTCCCTTGCCACAGCTCAATCAACCATCACCTCGCTCAACAACCAGCTCTCGACCCTCCAATCCACCAGCGAATCTCTTCAAACTGACATTACACAACTGAACTCTACCATCTCTTCCAACAAGCTCTCAATGGACGAAACGAAAAGGGCCGCGTTGCAGGACTGCGCCATGGCCTCCGACTCCTGCGCGGCGGCGCAAGAAGAGGTAAGTATCACTCAGTCTCCGCTTGCCAACAAAACTAAACTCACATTATTCCATGGCTCGCTCGCGCAGTGCAAAAACTTGAAAACCCAACTCGCTCTCGTCATGAAGGAGAGGGAGCAGCTGGCATCCTTGCTCTCCTCATCGACGACAAAATCAGCCCAGCAGCACGCCCAGCAGCTCGAAGAGGCCCGCAGAATGGTTACCATCCTCACCGAGAAGGCGAGCTCTGCAGAGGGCACGAACGACGCACTACGGGCTCAGCTAGATGCAGCAACGAAGCAGAACGCGGCGTTGACGAAGCGCAGTGAGCGGGCCCGGGTTGACAGCGCCATGAAGGAGGTCAGGAGGGATACGGGGGATGCTGTTACCATGCAGCAGCAGCAGCAGGACAAGCAGGATGTGTTGTTGGATTTGAACTTCAAGCTGGAGGTGAGTGCCATATAGGAGCTGTGAGCGAGTTCCACCCTAACTAAACTCTTTCGCAGAAGGAAAACTTGAAAGATCTAGTCAAAGAAATCAACCAGGGATTGGAAGGTGGGCTGGTCAACGTGCAGGGAGTGAGCGAAAAGTTGGCAGGCATTAATTCTGCAAATGTGGCCAACGCGGCGGACTTGGGAAGCTTACAGGCTAACGTTAACGAAAGATTCGTTAATGCCGCCAGCTCCGCCGCCAACACCGCCGCAGAACAAAAGGCCGCCATACAAGGTTTGAGCAGTACTTTTGCCGACAAAATTGAAAATCAAAACACCAAAATCGAAAGTATCATGAAGGTGAGCGAGCGAAGCGAGCGAGCCTTTGGGAAGACTCAAGCGATGAAGTGCTCGAAATTGCTACAGTCGGCTACATCCACTACTAGTTAACCCACCTAAACCGTTTGGCTCGCTCGTTTTGCTCTTGCTTCATTAAAAATGCGCACAATCTCGCTTCGCTCGGCGCAGAAACTAAGCGAATTGGAGGCCGCGCCAGTGGCCACCAATTCGCCCACCCCGCCATTGCCACCCGCAAACACAGAGGACAGCAGCAGTAACAGTAACGACGAAGAAATTGAACGGCTTACCACCACCCTTGCCTCGGTACAAAAGCGCCTATCCTCCAGCAAGGATGAGCTCAACACCATGTCTGAGCAGTACAATAAGATCAGAGAGTCAAAAAGTGATTTGGTGAGATCTTTGGAGGAGGCCAAGGCGGAGCTTGCCAGGACGGAGAGCGAAAAAAAGGCGATCAAGGCGGAGCTTGCCAGGACGGAGAGCGAAAAGAAGGCGCTGAAACACGCGGCAAAGGCGCTTAAGACAGTGTGTGAAAAATTGGAAGGGAAGAACAAAATTTTGCAGGAAGAGAAGCAAGCGGCTGTGGTGGAGGAAGCGGCGGCGGCGGCGGCGGCGGCGGCGGCGGCGGTGGAGGTGGAGGAAGAGGAGGACACAAAACTCCCGGCTCCAGCACAAGCACCAGCACCAGCCCAACAACTTACCACCCCAGAGAGAAAGCAACTCGCCCGCAAAAAGTTTGCCGACGAGCGCAAACAAATGCTTGAGAGGGCACAGCAACGCCAGCAGCAGCGGGACAATCCACCGGAAGAGCAGCAGCAACAACAACAACAACAACCATCAACAGCAGCAGCAGCAGCAGCAGCAGCAGCAGCAGTAGAACCTGAAGAAGACTCAGACTCACTTAACATATCGAGAGCCAGCTCAGTCAGCTCCTCAATGAGCAACCTAGCCGAGTGGGAGGAACTCTTCGAGGACCACCCGCTACCGCCGTTCGAACTGGACAGTCCTGTAATTTCCCACTTACTCACTAACTGGACAACAGACAAGCAAAAACTCCAGTACTTGAAACTCTGGCTTCAGTGTCTTGCAGATGACACGAAAGGAATCCCAGAGACATTCCCTAGCGGACTAACGCTGCTGGCGCTAGCGCCCGAGATTAAGGATGGATTTTTGACCTTGGTTGTACCGATCCTGAGGAAGAGGAAGAGCGAAATTGCAGTCAAAGTATTTGCGAGAATGAGCGAACAGCAGGCGCAGGGGAGCGAAAACGATATCATTTGGGATCTGAAGCTAAAGATAATTTTCAAGAGAAAGGAGGCGGTGTTGGAAAGTTTGAACAGTAATAGCAATAACAATGGTAATAAAAGCACAGTGGAGAACGATGGTAATCGTGGGATCGAATTGAAAAATAGAATCCAAGCTCGACTTGACGCGATGAAGAAGAGCTAATTTTTCAAAATTAAATATAAAGAGTTGTTTGCTAGCTATGGTGATGGTGCGCTCAGATCTAAGTGAAGCACGAAGTGATTTTCTTCTGGTCCTTGGAGAAGCTTGTTAGGCGAACCCAGTGCTTCTATTATTTTCTGTTCGGCAACCTCCACAGCTGTAGCGCCCCTGTGCATTGTGAAGGGACCGATATTTGGGAGGTTGGATAGGAAGATTGTGAGCTGGTGGGTGTTTGTTGTGTGCTTCAGCGTAGTATCCCGGAGAAATGTTGAGCCGACAATTGAGACCAAAAAGTCGGACGGAGGCAGAAGGGGCACGCCAGCCAGACCCATATGATCACTGACCCCTCCATCAATTAGCAAGTTCATCTGCTCGTTGTTGTTGTTGCTGTTGTTGGTTTGGTGGAGGGGGGGTTCGGATGGAATTTGCTTCTCATATTGCTGCTCGGGACTTGCACCTTGCAAGATTCGTTTCAGCTGGTGGAGTGTGTTCCCGAGCCCTGCTTTTCGCGCCGTCGCAACGAGAACGGACGGAGGGGGGGATTTGTTGGTGACCCAAAGTTGCGGGCTGAACAGGAAAGGAAATGTGGCAGAGGCGAGCGTTGCGAGCGCTGCATCGCCAGACGTTAGGACGACTCCGCGCATGCGGACCAAATCGAACGCGGTTGGGAGATACGGAACATGGCAGTCCTCGAGGTCCATGGAACCGCCATTCAAATCCTCCAACACAACTGCTGCTTTGCTGCCGTGGAAGAGAGCAAGATAGCCAGGAAAATCGTTGATCTCGGAGAATTGGATTTTTCCAACCGAAGATTTTATGCGGTCGAAATCCAGAGGGGGGGGAGAGCAGAACATTGCCGCAGCGATTGCTCCAGCTGAAGATCCGGTCGCTCCGGTTACCTTGAGGAAGTTGTGAATGTTCAAACCTGACAGAATTCCAAAATAAGAATAAAATCCGAAGAAGACGGGTCCGAGTGCTAGATTGTAACCTTTGTTGTTGTGGGTAGCAAGGAAAAAAAAATTATGTAGGGTGATATTCGATGGTTTTAAGTTGTGAAGGTCGTAGTCGAAGGAGGGGGAAACGAAGGAATTGTAAAGGAGGTAGAGAGCCAGAATGAGGGAGAACTGTACAGCTTTTCTCTTGAAGAAGTTGTGGGTTCGTTGGACTTTCTTTTGCTTCTCTAGGTTCGTTGGAACATAGGTACGGCCCTGTCGTTTGGAAGAATTCTTTGTTTTTGTAATTGGGGTTCGAGATCGTGATGATGGTTTTGGCGTATTTGGGGTTCGAGATCGTCCTCGCGATCGAGTCCGTCCTCGTGACAATGAGGGTTCACTGGGAGAAGCTCGGCTTCTGGTCGATACGCCCATGTTAAATTGTATTTTTTTTTTAAAAAGTTCGGATGTCGAAGGGAATCCATCATGTCTGCACAACCTCTCATGCCTTCTCCCCAACCTCCAATGACTTTCTATGACAGGATCTCGTCGAACAACAATGCACGACAAGAATTTGGCTCCTCCACCGCGCCTGATGTTCAAACTCTCATAGACATCAAGTATGTGACCCACACTGAACAATACTTAGTTCCACTCGCGCTCAATCCTCAATCTAAAATCCCTCTCTTGGTTTTCAACGAAGCCGACTCTCCAATAAAATCCCTTCATGAATCGGCTGTGATCTTACAGTTTCTTGATTCCAAGTATCGTCCTCGAACGGCCTCTCCTTCTCCCCAGACACCCCCCTACTGAAAGCTCAAAGCAGCAGCTAATTATCCAAACACACAACATTGGCGATGGGAGCACAAAGTTTCCTTAGCCGATTTCACCCTCTTGCCCACTTTAGTATTTTGCAAGCACTTTCTTCCCCTCACGAAAAGAATGGAAGGAAATTCGATTGGGGAAGTCGAGAGTGAGTGAGTGACTAATTGATAGTGGAAGTAGGAAGAAGAATGAACATATGAAAAATCCCTCAATTCAATATAGAGCCTTCATTTTACCAGTTGTTGCTCTAACTTAGAGTTTGCTGTCCCCTCTCGGGCGGCGCCATCTTGATAAGCTTCAACCTTCTGTGAGGGGTCAAGCTGCTCAAATCTTGGGGTGTGATGTAGATGAACTGCCTGTGCTCGAGCTGAAGACTGGTGTCCACCAGCGTATCCAACGCAATCTTTCGCGCCACCGAGTCAAGGAAAACGTCGAACTCGTCGAAGACCCTGAACGGCGTCTGCGCGAGCGAAGCATAGATGAAGCGAGCGAGCAAGAATAGTTGAGTTGGTTAGTGTAGTCAAGAGTGGAGTGTAGCCAGTCACAAGGCTCGCTCGCTCACCTCCAAGTTCTCCCCCAATGCCAACAGCAACGCGATGGTCGTGTAGCTTCTCTCCCCCCCGCTTAACGCCTTGATGTCGCTGGTCTGACTCATTTCGTCGTTGTTATCCTTCTGCACGGTTAGCCCCAACGTTCCGGGCACATTCCTGGTTTTCCCCTCATTGTCCATCACCTTTTTGGGCTTGGAGAAGATGATTTCTCCCGAGCTTCCCTTCTTGTTGAGCATCTCGTCGAAAGTGCTGTTTGTGAGCTGCATGATGTGCTTCTGGAAGGTTTTGAAGCGTTTTCTTCTCTTCTTCACGTCAACCTTGAGCTTCTCCTTGTTCTTCATAAGTTCGTTCAGACTCGCAGTCTTCTTGCCCAGCTTCCTTTTCTCCTCGTTCAAATTTTGTCTGATTTCGATCGCGTCCTCTTCGCTGATTTGGCGCTTTTGGCGCTGCGCCGCGAATTAGTATAATGTAATGTTTGTAATGCAACCTCAAAACACAACAACGCTCACCTCTTTCTCCAAGCTCGTCTGAGCAAGCTTGATCTTCGCCTCGTAGGCCTTCCTGCTGTCCTTGGTTCGCTCGGGCTTGATGTGGGACAAATCGATTTCGTCGAAATTGATTTCCTGATCGTCTTCATCGTCATTCATTTTATCATCGTCATTGTCATTGTCACTGTCATTGTCATCACCATTTTTATTGTCTTTTTTTTTCTTCTTCTTCTCACCCTCGCTATCCTTGTACACCATAATTCTCGCACTGCGATCTGCCTTGTCAAACTTCTCCTTCAGCTCCTCAGCATTCAAGCTAGCAACAACCTGTTCCTCCTCAGCCACTTTGAGTTTGTTGGCGAGCTTGTCCTCCGAGGCCTCGGCGAGGCGTACCTGAAAGTATTGAATTGAATTTTGTGGAATAAATGTTAGTTCTGTTGAGAGTAGTAGTGAAAAGCGAGCTGCGAGCGAAGCGAGCCAGCAACACCAAACACCATACACTAGTTGTAACTAGCTCGCTTCGCTTGCCGCTCGCATCCTTCCTTCCTTCCTTCCTTCCTTCCTTCCTTCCTTCCTTCCTTCCTTCCTTCCTTCCTTCCTTCCTTCCTTCCTTCCTTCCTTCCTTCCTTCCTTCCGTCCTTCCTTCCTTCCTTCCTTCCTTCCTTCCTTCCTTCCTTCCTTCCTTCCTTCCTTCCTTCCTTCCTTCCTTCCTTCCTTCCTTCCGTCCTTCCTTCCTTCCTTCCTTCCTTCCTTCCTTCCTTCCTTCCTTCCTTCCTTCCTTCCTTCCGTCC
>Ga0302116_1001342_pt1 | contig 14833 bp, 20 predicted proteins | sample AG5_SCM_MG_FD_203124 | JGI IMG/M metagenome (GOLD analysis project Ga0302116, IMG submission 203124) | Marine microbial communities from Western Arctic Ocean, Canada - AG5_SCM | ecosystem: Environmental > Aquatic > Marine > Oceanic | place: Canada: Western Arctic Ocean | collected 2017-10-01 | reverse complement strand
TCTTCTTGTACAGATACATCATGAAAATGTCAGTAACAGTGTCGACGGTCGTGAGCGTGATGACGACCTCCTTCATGGATGATATTGTTGTTGGTTGTAGCCTCTCCCGTGCCCCTCCTGCTGCTGCCTCGTTCAGCAGCTGAAGGGCGCGTCCTGGTATGAATTCATCTGGAACTTGAGCAATGAATCCTGTGGTGAACCACTCCATGCCCACAAATTCGTGCCAGTGCTCGAACGTGTAATGTTTGACCTCCCTTTTGATCGGTTGGATAAAACTGTGGGTGTGGGGTGGGTTTGGGGTGGGTGTAGAGGGGGGTGGGGGGGTTAGTGGTAGCTCGTTTCGGTCGCTCCGCTACTCGGCTTCGCTCTCTTTTACTCACCTGATGTGGTTGTCGAAGGCGGTGAGCATCTTCGTCTGGGGGTCGTCGGAAGCCCGGAAAGAATTGATTGTAAACTGCCAGCCCGTTACTGTGCTCGTGAAGGTGTGCCAGAAATCGCTGTTGATGACTCTCAGAAAGGCAAGCACGCACAAGAACCACGAACTTGCCAAGATGACGAACACCGTGTTCAGCATGTCCAAGTGTGTTTTGTCCTCAATATCGCTCTTTCTGTAGAAGTGCAGCGCGACGAAGGGGTAGCACTGACTCACAATCGTCTGGAAAGTGAACAGAGCTCCTCCGGCGAGCTTCGGTCCTCGAGCGTGAATCATGCCTGTGTAGTCCACTATAATCTTCACCACACAGTGGGCGAACAAGGCGCTCAAATACTTGAGAGTGCCTTCAAGCCCAGCGACCCAAAGGACGTAGTCCCTCCTCCCGACCTTGTAAAGATGGTAAAGCGCTAGCTCAATGAAGATTACACCGAAAGTTAACCTCTTGCTCACTGAGAACAGCAGTGCGGTACCGATTGTGCGGCTGAGGTTGTGGAAACTGGCGAGCAAAATCTGCGCCGAGCGAAAATGTTATTTTTTGGGCTCGCGATAAAATATGCTTCTCATCACTCGCTCACTCACCTGCAGTATGAACGTAACCATTCTTTCCGTGTTGCTGTCCTTGATGTAGCCGTAGAACAGTGGCACTTCTTTCCTGTTTGCTACAGACACGTCCATGTCGTACGAGATCATGGCGCTCGAAAAGCCGGTCGTCAGGGCGCTAATCAAGATCGAAATGACGAGAAATGATGTCGTCTTCGGGGAGTTGATGAACACGTAGGCCTGTAGAAGACCTCCGGGTATGCTCTCTAGCCCGAGCTCAACCCCTTTCCCCATTGCCATCTCCACCAAAGGACTCATAACTGCATCTTCATCTTCCTTGCCATTCGCAATTCGGTACGCGTCAACTGCCGGTTTCAAAAATGTGACAACGAACGCCAGCTCTCGCAGGATCACCCACTTGCTCTTCTTCCTGTTCTGCGTGTAAGTGGTCAGCAGTTGTACTGCAATGGACGAGCCAATCATGGCCATGAGAGAGTTTGCCCCAGCTGAGTTTCCTATCCTGTGGTAAGAAATTATAACTCCCGCGTCGGTGATCAGGTCCATAATTGAAAGGCCCGCCCCTATCCCGACTCGCCACTTCAGTCCTAGGCTACTACTCTTCAGTAGCTCCTTTGCGATTGTGTTCATCATGGGCTCGAACCAGATGTTCTCGGTGACGAATTCTTCCAGCTCTTTGCTGTCCTTCAGCCACGAGTCGACCGCGGCGGATGGCTCCGTCGTCGTGAGGAGGAAAATGGCGAACTTTTTGCCAATCCTGGTTGCGTCGGAAGCACTGATTTCATCATCATTCTGAGTATCTTGTAATTGAGGCTCGACATCGACCTTAATGTTGTCGATGATGCCAAGGATTTGAAATTTTAATTTGCTGATGGTTTTTCTCACTTTCTCTGTGCTCTCGCCCACGTCGAAGATCTTGTTCTTCAGCACGTGCAGCATCATTGTTGAAAATTGGGGGAAGGTTGTTGTGAGAAGATATTCAAACCCATTGATTTCGCCCAAAGCATTGTGGATCCTCTGGTCAATGGATTCGTCGGCATGTTCAGTTGTCAGTGCTATTCCAAGCTGCTTCCCGGTTCCGGGTGTCAAAGGGGAAAGGGGTGGGTTGGGGGAGGAGAGGTCGAACATCGATGAATCGATGAAAGTTAAGGGCTGGGGGAAATTCAGTTTTAGATGTACTGTTCAGGAGGTTTATATGAATAGTAGGAGTGCCGAGAAGAGTGTAGTCTTGAAGGAAGGTAAAAATGAAAGATGCGAAAAAAGAGACGCACCACGAACTGAGCTCCTGCTTCAAATGGAATCTATGAAGGCCCAGGAAGAGAATAAAATTCTAAGAGCCGAAATAGATGAGCTGAAAGACCTCGCACAAATGGAATCCAAGAAAGCCCAGGAAGAGAAGGAGTTTCTAAGAGCCGAAGTGGATGAGCTGAAAGACCTCCTCGCAGAAATGGAATCCAAGAAAGCCAAGAAAGAGAGAGAAGAACTAAGAGCCGAAGAGAAAAACCTCCTCAGGCAAACTACTCATGAAAATGAAAGACTCAAAGTCAACAATGCGCAGCTGGTCATTGAAAACGACATTGAAAGAGGAAGCGATTCACCAATTCCAACCTCCATGTCAATCTCACAGCTGCAGCTAAATCCCATCGTCGAAACCCTCCTCGAGCTCCGCTCCAACAACCAGCCGAGCAACTTGATCCACCTCGAGCGCGTGTTCACCGAACACACAACCCTCCTTGCTCCTCTCAAATCGGTCTGTCCAAAAATAAAAATCCTCCTTTCCCACCTCCTGACCAACACAACCACCGTGAAGCAGAAAAAAGCTAGAGTCTCCGCCGGCAGCGAAGCGACTCGACTTCATGATTTAACAGACGCCGAGGCTGAAGTGCTGGGGAAGTCGTTCAAGAAGTTTCTGATCGGAAACAAAGAGGTGGAAACCGCGGTGAACGCGTGGAAGCTCGACAACCCCATCCTCGAGCCCTTGTTTGCGGAGCTCATCTTTGAACCAATAATAATAGCAATTGCAAAAGAATTAATGGTTGCCTCGACGCTCGGACTGGTAAAAAGAGTGATAATTGGGGCGGGGCTCTCAATCGGAGACATGATCACGGACGTTTCTGTCATCATTTCATACCTGAACAGCGGGAAAACAAAACAAGCGTACTCTCTCATGGGCATGATGGGCGCCTCAATTGTTATTCAATTGATCCTAGCATACATTCAAAACAGGAAGAAGAGCAAATGGGCGCTGATTCGGGAATTGTTGATAGTATTGTCGGGGCTCAAACCGGCAGTGGACGCCTACAGAGTCGCAACGGGATATGAAGATGAACTCAACACGTTTGACCCCCTCACGGACATGGTCCTGGGGAAAGGCACGGAGTTGGCGTGTGAGAGCATTCCAGGTGAGAGAGTTAAAAATTTGTATTAAAATAATGATTGAATTCTCACAAAACAAAATCGGGTATATAAGCTCACTTCTACAGGTCTACGTGTACATAACTAGCCCAAAGAAGACCGCCTTCCATTTGGTGTCAATCCTGATCTCCACGATGACAACAGCATTCGGCAGCGCCATGGTCAGCTACGACCTGGATGTGAGCGTGTCGAACAGGAAGAAAAATCCCGAATTCTACGGGTACGTCAAGGACACGAACTTGGAGCGTAGCAGTACCTTTTTGGTATTGATGCTGCTCGCTGCATTCCAAAACTTGAGCAGAACAATCGGCATGGCCTTATTGCTCGCCGTGAGTGGATCAACAACTTTTGTTATTATGGGGGCGGAAATGGCTCTTTACATTGTATTTAAGGTGCTGAGGAATGACTTTGTGCTGTGGATACCGGGCCTCGAGGGCGCTCTCAAGTACATAGTTGCTCTCATCGTCCACGTGGTTGTGAAGGTGCTGGTGGATTTTACAGGATTGATTCACTGTCGAACACCTAAGCTCATGGGCGGCTCTCTCTTCACATTCTCGACAGTTCTGGGCCAGATTCTGCCCTTCGTCGCGCTGTCACTTTACTCCACGAGCACCACAGTAGAGAACAAGACAAATCCCCACGGGATAAACACAGTGTTGATAGTACAGGATTGCTGTTGGGGCTTGAGTGTGATAGCGTTCTTTGGCCTGATTGATCGCGAAAAGTGGAGCACCTTCTACGGGATGATAACAGGGGCGAAAGACGCAATTAGGATATTTCGGTCGACCGACGACCCGGCCATAAAGACAGATGCGATTTTTGGTTTTTTTGGGTATTACAGCAGCTTTCTCGATAGCTTCAAGAATGAGGTGATCGCCTACATGCACGAAAACTGGGCGGAGTGGGAGCGAACACAACCGGAGTGGTTCACTCCAAAGTTCATTTCCTCAGTCGGCGACGAATTCATTCCAGGACGCGCCCTCCAACAGCTGAACGACACCTCCGTCGCGGAGGGCGGGGCAGGAAGGAACAGGAGGAACAGCGTCAGTGTCAAAGAGATACTTGGTATAAAGGAGTAAGGGAGTTAAGGGAGTAAGGGAAATTGTCTAATTGAAGCCGTGTTTAATTCAAACAACATTATCAATTAAGTTAATTTTATCACCTTCCTCCCCCACGCCCCCACCCCCACCCACCCCGACAGATCGTCTATCAGAATAATTACCCTCGAGCGTGTACGTTGCCTCCCCCGGGTTGACAATCCTCACGTAAAAATTATGCATCAGCCCCCCGTCAAACGGGTTGAAGTACCTCCCCTCTTCGCTCTGTAAATACTTGTACCGCCAGAGATTGCTCTGCTCGTTGGTGGTCAAATTCTTCGCAATGAGCTGCGTGTGGTAGGCGAACATGCCAGCTCCGGGTATGATGAACAAGCCGACCCACACCATGTCGAGCGTCGTGAGCCAGTCGAAGCCGAATCGCGAGAGGTGTTTCGCGCAGCTGATGATGAACCCGGTAATCGAGAGGCAGTGGAAGAACAGGTACATGTAGAAGAATCGGTAGTTGTACAGGCCCACTGCATTCCCAACGAACGGGCAGTAGTGATCGAACATCAGAATGCACCTTCTAGTGACCCTGTCGTGCTTGGACCTGAGAGGCTTCTCCAAGTGGCAGGAGTGGCAAAGGGGGGTTTTCCTCTCCCCTGTTAAGCTACCATTAACTCCGAGGTTGTTCGTTTCTTCGCCGAGGGACTCTAGGGCCTCGTCGTACGTTTGTCCTAAAACGCCCGCGACCTTGGCCAGCGTTGGGTCGGATGATTCAGTTGAGAGGGAGCCCGGATCGGTCTTGTAGGTGAGGAGGAAGTTCGTCCACATAAGCGCCATGCAGAAAATGGTGAAGAGGTGGAGCGTTGTGATTGTGGTCGTGTTGGCGAAGATCCGGAGGGGGAAGATCAGCCCCCCCAGCGCCATGTTGACCACAACGAACAGAAAGGGCCAGCGCTGGTGCTCGACGCTCTTCGCCCCCCCCCCCATCAGCCAGCTCTTCCACACCCTTGGCGTGAAAAAGTCCCTGCACGAAATGTTCCCATCGCAGCCAATGTAGCTGAGCAAGCCGTAGCTATTGTTGGCAGCCTGGAATGGAATAGTGATAGATTGAGTAGTCGAAATAGAAAGAGAAATAAAAATAGATGTTGGTTTTCTCGTCCCAAAAGGCCACTCACCTGCAGCTTCGCCCTCAGCACGAACTCCACCTCCGGTTTCTTCTTCTTGACCGCCAGGTCAAGCGGGGTCTTCCCCTCCTTGTCCTTGAGCGACAAGCTCTGCGACTTGGCGTCCTCGAGGAGGTAGTTGACCACGTCCACGTTGCCCCGGAGGGAGGCGAGGTGGAGCGGCGTTTGGCCGTAGGCGTCGACCGCGTCCACGGGGAGCCGGAGGTGGTGCAGGAGGCCCACGATGTGCACGTCGCCCTTGTATGATCCCCAGTGGAGGGAGGAGTCGTTGTTCGAGTCGAGGATCTAAATTTTGGGAAATTTTGAACATTTTGTGATGAGTTTTAAAAAATGGGAAACACACCCGCGCACACACACACGCACACACACACGCACACACACACGCACACACACACGCACACACACACGCACACACACACGCACACACACATTCACACACAACCTACTCACCTCCACGTTCGCACCCCTCTTGATGAGAAACGCCACGAGATCAGCATGGCCATACTGGCTCGCAATGAGCACTGGAGTGCACCCGCTCAAATCCCTCGCGTCAAGATCAACCCCGTGCCTGATAAGAAAGTTAACGATGGGGATAGACCCCTCCGTCGCAGCCCAGTGAATGGGCTGCATGCCGACCTTGTCGGGGGGGGAGGAGGGGGTGCTCAGGGAGCACTTGAGGTCGGCCAGGAGCTCAACGAAGCGGGTGTCGCGTCGCTTTGAAGCCCAGTGGACGAGGGTGTGGCCGTCGGCGGCGCACTCGCCGAGGGAGGAGGGGGGGGCGGAGGACGCGAAGGACTCGAACTGCGAGAAGTCGCCCATTTTTACGGCTTGGAAGATGTCCAAGGGGACCGGTTTGGGTTGGGGGGGAGGGATGTGCACCTGACAACAACCCCCGCCCGCCGAGTGGACGTGGCCGTGGTCATGGCCGTGGTCGTGGTTATGGTTGTGGTTGTGGGTTTGGTTGTGGTCGTGGTTTTGGCTGGATGGGGAGGGGTTGGGCATCATCTCAAGGCCAAGGCCAAGGCCAAGGCCAAGGCCAAGGCCAGGTTCGGTGAAATCCTCACCCGGGGGGGTTGAGAGCGAGCTGTCGGATACAGCGTCCATTGCGGTGGGCCCGGTGAGGTTCCAGGACATCGTAAATCACTATCGTAAGTCTATGCAAGTGATTAAGAGAACTCCAAAAGATAAAACCATTTTAAAAATCTCTTTTCGTTGCACACAACACCAAAATATCAAAATGCCCTTCGCCCGACTGCTGAAGCAATCTCTTCAGTCCAGCAAAACAATAATCACCATGTTCTCATCCTCGTCCTCGACTTTGACAACGACAACAAACACAATGAACAACTTCTTCCCTAAACACCACCGATTCTCCTACTCCACAGTTCCAGAAAAGCAACAATCTAATTCAAATTCAAATTCAGATACAGAATCATCGGAGCCGGTCGGCACCGAGCTCCCGCTCGCGTTCATGAAGGACCAGCCAAACCCTGTCACCCTTCCCCGGGCTGATTACCCGGCCTACGTTTTCGACTACAAGGTCGGGTTGCCAACGCTGGGAATGCTGGAGGCCAAGGAGTACGCCGGGGGTGAGGAGCTCGATGGGGGAGGGGTTGGGTGGGACACCATGTCCATGGAGGAGAAGGATCGGTATATTAAACTTTTGAATAGGCGGATGATCAAGGAGCAGAACATGGAGAGGACAACATGACAACAGTTATTAGTTTGCCATTGTCATTGTCGATGAACATTGCCAATAGAACTATATAAAAAACCTTTTTTTCCTATTTATATGCTTAAGCTAAACAATAAGTTCACCAACTTTGATTAATTCCCAAGTTTGTTACATTGTCTTTTGTTCTCTTTTGTCTTTTGTTGGTTGTTTATCTAAATCTCTAAATCTAAGATTTCGTTTGCCTGGGCTATGGAGACGCGCCAACTGAACGAACTAGCAGAGACTCGATTTCAGAGGCCTTACCTGCAAGCAGCGACTTTTTTTCTTTGCACAAATCGAGCAGAGCTCTATTCTCAATCACGTTCTTGAGCGCCGACTTTTGCCGCTTTTGCGTTGCCGCTCTCTTGAGAAGGAACTGTCTCGCCTCGTCTTCGTTGCCGCCGGTTAGGAGCTTTTCAGCCTTTGTGAAGAACGACTCCGACTCCGCTTCGAGGAGCCGAGCAAGGTCAAGAGACGAAGCGGTTGCGGTCTCAATGGCCGAAACAGCCTGCTCAGCCTCGAAGAGCTGGGCGCCGATTAGCTCAGCTTGGGCGAGAATTGTTGGGGACAAGCCCAAGCGCTCGAGCTGCTGCTTTTTCTCCTCCTTTACGTTTTGCTGAGAGGCCAAGTTCGAGCCAATGTTCGCGCCGAAGAAAGCTCCAAAGGGTCCACCCAACAAACCGCCCATTACTGCACCGGTGACGGTTGATATCATTGGGTCTTTCTTTGCCTTCAAAACAAGTAGTGATCCTTTTGATGAGGGCCACGTTGAAACATAACATGAAGGTCGCCTTCCAGTTATTCGATGTGATGATATGGAGAATGAAAATGCCGTGCAGCAGCAGAACGCAAGCAACGCAAACCAAACAGACATCATAATGATGAAGGTGAGTGCAGCGTCTTATTGAGATTGCAAATTTTAAAGTCGTCGAGGGCTGAGGGGTGGATTTTCTGGGCTAGAGGGAGAAAATAGGGTCGAAGAGAGTGCAAATTGGAGCAAATAAACAACATTGGAAAATTAATTCTTGTCATATTTTCAAAGGTAATTCTCGCCAAACGCCAATTTAGCACATTATACTAACCCAATTCTCCTACCTTGCCCCAGCAATTCAACTCTCCCCACTTTGTTTAAGATCTTTTCACGAGCATATCCTGCATTTCCTTATGCCTTCCAATGAACACCACAAGTGGCTCAAGAAGCGTGATTGGCCCGCGGTACGAGGAGCCATGCTTGACCCAGATCGGGACGAAGATTTGCTCTTGAGAAAGTACAAGGAGAGAGATGAGCATGGACGACTGCCACATCATTGGCTCGCAGCGAAAGCTCAGACACACACACATGCTCTTGCCTTTGTGGGCGTGGAGTCGATTTGCATCAATCCAGAGGCCCTCACCACACGAGACAATATAGGCGAAACTCCCCTCGACATTGCCAGTAGGAGTGGAGCCTGTGCTGAGATCATCGGCTTGCTCTCCATCACTCCCGAGGAAGTTCGTTCGTTGGGTGGGAAGGGGATGGCCCGCTTGTACGCACCAGTGTTTTATTGGAGGAGTGAGATGGCTTTGTGGATCCAATCACGATCGTATGCAGACTGTCACAAGTGGATCAATGAGCACGATGCCGAGTTGGTGCGTGAAGTGCTCAAATACAACAATTCTCAACTTCTTCGAACAATTGCTTGCAATAGCCAGGTATACAGCGACTCCCTCGTGTTTCTTGCTCTCCGAATGATCCATCGGAACCCACTTTCCCTCACCACTAAAAACGACCAAGGCAACACAATGCTCGAGTTTGCCGAGTCTACCCAATTCAATGCGTGCAGAGAGATCATTAACGTCCTCCGACTCACCCCCAAGTACATCTCCCGCACCTCCTTCCCCGTCCTCCTCCTCAACCTCCTTCCCTCCAAACACCATGAGATCTACGGCCCCTACAACACCGTCTGCACCTTCATAAAACACATGAAGTACGACAAGGCTGAGCTGGTCGAAATTGATTCCGTCCTCAAGCCGACCCGCAAGTGCGACGTCTGCAGCTCCCTCCCCACCAAACCGTGCTCCCGGTGCAAACACGCCTTCTACTGCTCCCCCTCTTGCCAAAAAGCAGCGTGGAAGAAGCACAAGAAGAGGTGCAAGGCGCCAACCACCCCTTCCGGGAGTGAGGCAGAATTGAGGGTTTTGCACAAGGGCATACATTTCCTCAACCGATGCATACAGGAGAACGGTGCTGGCGACGGGCCAACCAGCGTTGTGCTGGATTTCCTCGTCCCAATTAACCCAGCGTAAAGAGAAAATTAAAAATTCAACTTGGATTCGCTTTCTTTATTCATTTACTAGCATTCTTCAACGCAGCCACAGCCGCATTCATCAGCCTTCTTAATGCTGTCAAGTCCTTGCTCAAGCTGATTCCCTCCGCACTTTCCGCTAGTCCCGCGTCGCGGTCCAGAACTCCGCTAGCGCTCGAATTCACCGAGTTGACGAGGATTTTAATTTTGTTTTCCATGATTGTGTGGATAGCCTTCCTCTCCTTTTTGAGCGTTTCGTTCTGCTTGGTCATGTCATCTAGCGCGTTAATGACCATGTCGTCGTGGCTTTGATTCGTACTCTTTTCGTTGGCTATTGAAATCTTCGCCACCGCGAGCTCCTCACTCAGCATCTTGACCTTCATTTCCAACTCTTGTTTCTCCTCTACTCTCAGGTTCTGCACATTCACCAGCTCTCCCCTAGTGAGCTCCAATGAATGCTCAATTTTCGAGTATTGCGTGGTACTCTGGCTATTGTCATGCTGCACCGAATCCAGCTGCGACAGTGTTTTGTTGTTCTCGCTCAACGCGGAGTTGAGGAGATTGGTGAGTTCCGCAATCTTTGCCGCCTGTTCTAGTTCGTTGTTGTTGTTGTTGTTGTTGTTGTTGCCACTCCCACTCCCACTCCCACTCCCACTCCCACTCCCGATACTATTTATATTATTGTTTTTATTATTATTATTATTGGTTTGGTGCTGAACAACCACATCTTCCACATTAATACCGTCAACTTCCTTGTCCAAGTCCAGACCAATATTGCTACCCCCAATAGCCCCCCCAATCCCAATCCCAATCCCAATCCCACCATTCCACCCCTCGCCCAGCGCATCAGAGAGCTTCCGCCGCTCTTCAGCGGGCGAAGTGATTGTGTTCTCTATTGTGACGCGCTGAAGGTGGATGAGCTGGGCAGTTTTTTCGTCGAGCTTTTCCTCGAGCTCCTTCTGGTGCCTGTCGTAGGCGTCAAGCTCGTCCTGCAGCGCCATGATTTGTTCGTCGCGCTCGTTCAAGCGCTGAGTCAGAGCGATCATGATGTCGCGCTGTTTCAACAGCAGCTGCTTGTAGCGGTCCACCTGGGCCTTTTCCTCCTCGATGGTTTCGCGTTCGCGCTCAATTTCAGCAAGCCTCCCCTCGTACTCCTTCTTCAAATGCTGGTTGTTCGGGTTATGGTTAGCATTACCAGCCCCACCTTCCTCCTCGCCTTGTCCGTTATTCCCCCCACCCCCCACTGGATTATCCCCCTTGACCATGATCTGGTTCGTTAGCATGGCAATCCGTTCCTCCAGCTTCCTCTTCTCCTCCTTCTCCCTCATGAACTCCAACGACCTTGCCTCCAAAGCCCTGATCGCCGCCATTTTGTCTGCCTCCGCCCGCTTCCGCTGCTCGTCAATCTCAAGCAGCCTCCTCTTGTCCACGACATTCTTGCTCTTCTCCTCCAGCTCCGCCCTGAGCCTCTTGAGCTCCCGCTCGTACTTCCTCAGCAGCGACTTCTGATCCAAGTCCTCGTTGACCTTCGGTTCGTTCTTGATGTTCTTGGCCCGGTTTGCGAATTTGAGAGTGCTCAAGCTCTCCACCATGGCCTCGAGCGCCGGGGAGATCATAGCCTGAAATGAGTGGAGTGGAATAATATAATGTAAGTTTGGCTAAAAGTGTCCTTCCACAAAGCATGACTCGCTCACCATCATCGTCGTCTTGCAGTTCCCTCCCAGGCTGTCTTCCAATATTCGGGTCAGCTTGCTGTCTCGGTAGGGGATGTGGGACCGGCCCTTGATGTCGATGAGGGCCGAGATGACGTTGCCCAGCGCGGCTAGCGACTGGTTGATCTTCTTGGACTCCTCGAGGCGTTGGCCCGTAGCCCCGGAAAGTCGAACTCGCTCCGACCCGGCCAAGTCGACGAGGTTGAGCTTGCCGACCTGCATTTTAATATGATAATGTTAGTTGAGTTTTAGTAGCGTATTCTGCTTCCGCTCCGCTCGCTTTACCTTGAAAGATTGCTTGATTCGTTTTCCCTGCTGCTGTTGCATCTGCATCTGCATCTGCATTTGCATCTGCTTCTGTTGCATCCTTCCACTCCCACTCCCTCCCCCTCCTTCCCCTCCCCCCTCATCCTCGCTCACGATCGTTTGGCTCTGCTCGACGATAATGATGAATACCGCGTGGCTCCTGGAGCTAAGCTCGTTCATCTTGGTGCTGCCGGTGGCTCGCACGCTCCCTCCTCGCTCCATGAGGCCGTATATCTCGGCGGGCGACCGAACTACCCACTCGCTCAACCCCTCGACGAAGACGCCCTTTTTCTTGTCCTCGCGGATTGCGAGGTTGTTTCGTTCAGGTTTGAGCAGGTCGGAGATCTGAAAATGATAACGGGTCAGTAATGTTGTGTGTGTTGCTGACTCGCTTCGCTTCGCTCCCCACACTCACTCACCTGCTCATTGTAAATCTGCAAGTAGCTCGCCCTAACCAGGAACCTCATCGTTGGACTAGCGTAGCTCTGAATGTGTCCAAAAATCTGTTCAATCGCCCTGGGAATGATTCCCCGCTCCTCCACGTCGTTGCTTAAATCATTCCCCCCCGCGCCCACGCTAAACCCCTCCATCGTGTACGTCTTCCCGGTGCCCGTCTGCCCGTACGCGAAGCTGCACCGAGCGAGCAAAACGAATCGAGTGGAATAAAGTAAGTTTAGTAGTTGGGGGGGGGCTCGTATTCTCGTCTTCCTCATAGCTCGCTCGCTTCGCTTCGCTTCGCTCGCTCACATTGTCGCGTTGTAGCCGCACAACGACGAGTCGACAATCCCCCTGGCGGTCGTCTCGTAGACGAGCTGCTGCGTTGCCGTCTGGTCGTAAACGTAGTCGAACGTGAACCTGCGCCGAAATTAGGAGTGAATTAAGTGTGGGTTTAGTCGCTTCACCCTCGTTCTGTCACAAGGCTCGCTCGCTTGATTCGCTCGCTCACCGGTGAGCGTTGGTTGCCGAGTACTTGGACTTGGAGCGAGAACCGCCCCCCCCCCCCTTCTCCGAAACCTCGCCGTTGCTGTTCAGCTGGGTCAGGTCCTCGCAGATTATAATCGCCCTTCCGTTGTCGTCGACCTTGACAATGTTGCTGAACGGCCGGTCGTTGTGCAGCTCGCGGGGAAGGGGGGGGCGGGTTCGGATCACCACCTTGAAGTTTGAGTTGCGTTCCTGTTTGGTATGGTGTTGTGGTTAGTATTAATGAGATGAGATGAGATGAGATGAGATGAGATGAGAGATGCGCTCAAAAAGTTCACCTTCGGGGTGGCCATGGATGTCGTTTCTGCAGTTGTTGTTTTGTAGGCAGCATATGAAGTGTCTATTTGTGATGGCGGCGGCGGCGGTGGTGGTGGTGGTGGTTGTTGTTGCTGCTGCTGCTGCTGCTGCTGCTGTTGTTGCTGCTGCTGTTGTTGCTGCTGGTATTGCTGTTGCTGCATCATCAACTGTTGCTGCTGCATCAGCAAATGCTGCCGTTGCTGGTCGTGCTGCGCTTGCAGGTGCTGCATCTGACTGTTAACTAGAGCTTGCTCAACCGCGGCGTCAGAGCTGCTGCTGTGGGATCCACTGTGAGGTTGTTGTTGTTGTTGTTGTTGTTGTTGTTGTTGCTGCTGCTGTTGCTGTTGTTGTTGTTGCTGTGAATTAATTTGCGAGAGGCCATTTTGCGACGCTCTGCGTTGAAAAAGTTTGATATGAGGTTGGGCCATTCTTATGGTTTCAGAAGCAATAGACCTCTGCTATGCGTCACGTTGGTTGCTTGCAGGATCAAAAAAAAAAATTGCAAACAATTTTTTGAAATTTTAAATTTAAGATAAAAAAACGCTACCCGCCCTCATGCAAGCCCCAAATACGGAAACATGCGTATGTGTGTGTCTCGGCAACGATATGACTTGCACTGAGACAACGCGAGAAGCAAACCACAAAGCTCTTTATGGTGTGAACGGTCTCAACATTCTCTTCTCTATAATATGGCTCGCAATTTCTGCCGGGGTGATTAGCGAGACATTTTACATGCTGCTCTTCCCAAAGATTAAAATGTGCGGCATAATAAATATAGTCCTTTCGGTCCTGCTGTTCCTGCTGTCAATCCTGGGCATTGCCGGGACTCATGCTCGAAACAAGGTGGCAATAATGTGGTGGCTGCTGCTAATGGCCGGGCTGTTGGCGACTGAGCTTATATTTTCAATCAATTCAATGGGCTACTTCACCCCTGAGGAGTACGCGATCAATGTCGATTCGGAGTACTTGCTTAACTGGGAGCTGCTTGTAGAAACTGCAAAGTCGGAAGTGGCAGATGAGTTGGCGGAAAAACCAACTCTGGACTGGTTGCAGGCCACCCAGGTGGCCGGGGCGTGCTGCGGGTGGTTGGACGCGGAGAGCGAGAGCGAGAATCCGGACCTGTTGGACTGCAACGTTGACAAATATGATTTGACTTGTGGCGAGTATTTCGAGCTTAACTTGGATATGGCCACTGGGGGGTTTGAGTCGATTGCACTAACGTTTGCAATCTTGAGTTCGCTCATGGGAGTGGCGAGCTTCGCTTTGGTGTGTCGGCTCAAGGAGTTCTACCAGAGCGAGCAAATTGATTATGGTGACTTCATTAAGGTCCCTTTCAATCAGGTTAAGAATGTCGACGATTTGATAAAATAGAATTTAAAATGGAAGGAATGTGTTTGGGTTTTGTTTGATGCTAGCCAGCTTTAGAAGACAAATTTAATTGATTGAATGTATCATTTGGACACAAATGTTTTTATCACCTGGACACAAACGCATACACAAGGTATACCAAATATTATAGAAACTAAACCAAAAAGCAAAAAATTCAGGCTGAAGGGAGTGAGGGAGAGCAAGTCGATGATCTCAGCACAGGCTCCACTCCTACGGGCAATGTCGAGGGGAGTTTCGCCTTTATTGTCTCGTGTGGTGAGGGCCTGTGGATTCAACCAAATCGAATACACGCCCACATCGGCAAGAGCATGTGTGTGTGTCTGAGCTTTCGCTGCGAGCCAATGATGTGGCAGTCGTCCATGCTTATCTCTCTCCTTGTACTTTCTCCTGAGCAAATCTTTGTCCCAATGGGCCATGTCTCCATACACAATGGGCCAATCACGCGTCTTGAACCAAGCATGGTGCTCATTTACAGGCATACAGGATCAGCCTTGAAAAAATCCAAGAACGGGAGAG
>Ga0302116_1001340_pt1 | contig 14838 bp, 10 predicted proteins | sample AG5_SCM_MG_FD_203124 | JGI IMG/M metagenome (GOLD analysis project Ga0302116, IMG submission 203124) | Marine microbial communities from Western Arctic Ocean, Canada - AG5_SCM | ecosystem: Environmental > Aquatic > Marine > Oceanic | place: Canada: Western Arctic Ocean | collected 2017-10-01 | reverse complement strand
TGTCCAGCAGGATCGTGTCCGTGTCGCCGAGGATGCCCGGCACGTACAGCGAGCTGGTCAAGGGCACGAGCATCTCCTTGCCCCCGGTCTCATCCTTGAGAGCCTCGATGGCGCGCCCGCTGGTGTGGTACCTCTTCACCCCGTTCTGAAGCTGCGCCATGTTCTGCTTCAGCTGCTCGATCTCGCCCTCGATCTGCTCGCCCATTTGCTGCGAAGATGGGGGAAACGACGGGGTTGGGACGGACGGTCAGGTCGGAGGCGGTGGGCGGTGGGCGATCGGGGACGACGATCCGTCACCGACGCCCCGTTTGAACTTTACTTTCCCCATCGGTGGGGTTGACGGAGGGTCAGGACGCGGGGCGGGGACGGGGCGGGGTATCGACGCGCACCTGCAGCTGCTGCGGGGAGAGCTGCGAGAGGTCAACGCGTTGTTGCTTCGACATGATACCCGGTGTCGACCTGACCCGTGCGGGATCTAGTGGCTGACTGATCTGTCTGGGAACGCGAGTCGAGAGCCAAGCTGGTTCTCATCAGGCCAAAAAACATGTCACATTTTTTCAAGTGAGCACCTGGGATGACTACGACGACGCCTACGGGCTAGCTCCTATTACACGCGCGTGTCTATCGTTCACTCACTTATTACCGTCCTCCCTCTCCGCCGCCGCCAGCTTCTCGATCTCCTCCGGCGAGAGACCCTCGAACGGGTCGTGAGCTTGGTCGGCGCCGGCGAAGTTTCGTGCGTCGTCCCGCAGCGCCCCGGACTGCACCGCCACCCTCGCCCTCGTCTCTCGTTCGTTCCTCTCCAACTCGATCCGCGCCCGCCGATCGGTCTCGTTCCTGTACGCGAACTGCGCGAAGTACCCGAACACCCCGACGACGGCGGCGACGAAGAGGACGTTCGCCCACCGCGGCACCGTTCTCTCGAGGTCATCCTTCTCGAGCTCCACGTGCGAGAAGAGCGGGCTGCTGAACCTGTTGACGTTCGTCGCCGCGACCGCCTCCGCGCGTTTCCGTCGGCCCGCCGCGCCGTCTTCGTCGTCCTTCCCGCCGTCTTTCTCTTTCCACGCGGGCGTGTTCGCCGTGAACCCGCGCGCGTGTAACGAGCGGAGGATGCCTATGGGCGTTTGGCTATGCGGGCCCGACGTCGATGGGGGCGCCCCGTGTTCACACGCGAGTCGCAGCCGTGGGGCGAGCGTGGATGCCGCGCGACGAAGCATCTCGCTCGCGTCTCGAAGTCACCGGCGAATCCGCGCGAGGGTCGAAACCCGGTCGGGCCGTAACTATAATGGCGGTCGCGGTTGTTATTTGTGAGGTTTCCGTTCGAACAAATCTGAGGTTGACGTGGACGAAACCTCTCTTTGGATCTGGGAGCTCCGGCGCCTCGTGCCCGCGCCTCACAACGAGGAACGCCGGCGACGCGAAAACATCGTCGTTTAAGGTACACCACGAAGGACGGCGGCTTCCTTTCGTCGTTCTCGAGGGACAGGGCGAGTGCGGGCGAGGTGGTGACAACGCAGTGGGCACCGAAATAACACTCATCAGCATGCGGGTCCGGATCCGCGCTCCCTCGGGCCAGCACACCGTCGAGCTGGACGCGGAGGCCACCGTCGGCGATCTCAAGGCGCTCATCGCGGAGCAGGCGGGCGTCGCGGTCGCCGCGCAGGAGCTGCTCGCGGGCTTCCCGCCCAAGAAGGTCACCGCGGGCGACGGCGACACGTGCGCCTCATCCGGCATCGCGCAAGGCGAGATCATCACGGTCAACGAGCTGGAGCTCGCCGCGCCCGAACCAGCGCCCACGCCCCCGAACCCGGACCAGATCGTCATCCCCGACGACGACGATATCGTCGCGTCCACCCCGCCCGAGGCGGCGGGGCCGAGGGGCGGCGCGACCGCGGACATACCCCTGGAGGGCGACGAGGACCACGCGCTCATGATGGCCATCGCGGCGTCGATGGAGGAAGCCAACGCGCGAACGACCAAGGTGCCGAGGATCGACGGCGACTGGACCGACATGGCCACCGACGGCGACGACGCGGTCATGCACAGCCCGCAAGGTCCCGGGAATGCTGCGCGCACGTACGAGGACGACGGGACGGTCGCGGTCAGGCGCGTCATCGACAGCGACAACTCGTGCCTCTTCAACGCCGTCGGCTACGTCACGTCGCGGTCGTTGCGGGAGGCGCCGCGGCTCCGGCGGGTCATCGCCGACGCCGTCGCCGGGGATACGTTCACGTACACCGAGGGGTTCCTAGGTAAGCCCAACGCGGAGTACTGTACGTGGATCATGGACTCGCAGCACTGGGGCGGAGCGGTTGAGCTGAGTATCTTGGCGTCATATCACAAGAAGGAGATCGCGGCGTACGATATTCAGACGCAGAGGTGCGACGTGTACGGCACAGGCGAGGGATACTCCGAGCGGGTCATGCTCCTGTACGACGGCTTGCACTACGACGCCATGGCGCTGACGTACGAGGGGGCACCGCCGGACATGGACATCACCATCGTCCCCAGCGCCGGGCCCGAGGCGGACGCCGCGGATGCAAAGGCGCGGAAAGTCGTCGCCGAGGCGCACCAGGCGAGGCAGTTTACCGATACCGCGAACTTTTCCCTGCGATGCCTGGTGTGCCAGCAGGGTTTGGTGGGTGAGAAGGAGGCGTTGGAGCACGCCAAGTCGACGGGACACCAAAACTTTGGGGAGTATTGAGCGCGTCGGTTTCAATTTTAGGTCCGCGGTTTCACTGTCCGGGTGTGTAACTGTTTCAACCCTAGTTTCAACACTACGCAACACACAATTCATTGGCTATAACGATTCTTCCTGCGCTCCAACTCCCGCGCCGTCGGCGAGCTCGGGTTGCTGCTCCCGCTGAACAGCGAGAACCCGCCGTCGGACCCGACGCTGACTCCGCTCGGCGACCACATGGAATTTCCACCAAACGTTCCTCCCGTCCCAGTCGGCGTGGTCGCCGCCGAGCCGGCCCCGCCAAAGCCCGGCGGCGGTTCAACCGAGGTTAACGACTCCAGCATGCTGTTCACCAGCTCGTCCTGCAGTCGCGTCTCCTGTTCGTCGTCGTGTAGGACGTCCATGTGGTCGGTTAACGAGGAGCTGGCTCGGCCGTTTGAATGACCCGTCGTAGGCGAGGGAACGGGGGGCAGGCCCGAGGGTAGCGGCGGTCGCGTCCCGGGCGTCCTGGTCCATTTCTTGGGCTGGTTCGCCGGTGGCGGTCCCCTCGGCAACGGCGGCGGTGGCTTCGTCGGGGACTTTAACACCGACGGGAGCTTCACGCCGTTGGATGGATTGGGGGGCACGATGACCGGCGCGGGTCTCGGCTTCTTACCTTTTTTGGGCAGAGCCGCCGCCTTCGTCGCCTCCCTATCCTTCTCCTTCTCCAGGCTGCTCTCGCGCTCGATCTTTCCGACAAACTCGGACTCGCGACGCTCGCGCATGCGAACGGCGGCGTGCATCCTCGCCGCCTCGGCCTCTTCTTCCTCCTGCAACTTCCGGAGCAGGTACTCGTCCTCGCTCATTGTCGCCGTGCTTGCCCGCGGGTCCATGTCCCGCACCTCCGCGGTCTCTACACTCATCGTCCCGGCGCCCACCGGGTTCTTCTCCACCGACCGTCGCTTCGTGGTCTGCTTCTGCTTCTTCTTCGCCTTCTTCTTATTCGCCATCGGGGGTTCGTCTGATGACGATGCGGCTTTATTGACGCTCACCCAATCCTCGTCGGATCCTCCGATAAATCCCATGACGCCGACCAACCCCAAGAACTGGACCATCGCCCATATCGTTCCGACTATCGTGCGTAGGACCCACATCATCGCGTGTATTGGCATGCCCGCGAGGAGCCACGCCGCCTGAACCGGGGCCAGCGCGGCGGCGACTAACGGGTCGTGTGACCCCTCCCATTCGGTGAGCTTCCCAATCAAACCTTTTCGGCCGTGCGCGTGCTTCACCCGCCGAGCCGCTCCGCCGGCGCAGCACCAGACCGTCAGCGCGACCCACACTATGATCAGAATCTCCAGAAAGGACTCCGCGATCCCGGGCAGGAGGTTGAACGCCCTCAGATCCTGCCACGTGAGGAAGTCCTGGCCCGGGCCCTTGACCCCGCCGAACAGGCTTCCGCCCCAATCTTGGATGAGTTCGTTGAGAACATCCTCCGGGACATCGTCCGCGGCGGCGTACTCCGGGCCGGATTGGCCCCCGCGGAAGAACTTCGCCTGATCCATCGGTCCTTCCCACCTCACCGCGAGCGCGAACCCGAGTCGAGTGACCGGGCTCGGCGCGCTGGGCGGTATGAAGCTTAACGAATGCGACCCGAAGATTATCAAAAGCCCGCCAATTTTTGTGGGATTCGTCTCTGGCTCGCGATTCTGATTCATCATTGACGTGGCCACTCATGAGCAAGCTGCTCGTTCACCGTGTTGCGAGCACCCTCATCGCCGCGAGTACCCGTCGTCACGCTCGCCGCAGACCCAGGCTCACGCCGCCCAAACCCAAACTCACCGTATCGGCGGCGATGGACAGGAACCCCGAGACCAACAAGTACGTGGGCTATCACCGCGATGAGGTTGGAAGCGAGAGCCTCGTCGGGACGGTGAAGCACTTCGACTGCCACGCGTTCCTCGTGCACGGCGATGCGGACGCGTGGCCCAGCGAGGAGTTCGACGCCGAGGGCGACGCGGCGAAGACCGTCCACGAAGCCATCAAGGCTGCCGCCGGCGAGCACAAGAAGGGCGTGCACCAGTTCAAGCCCGGAACATCGGCGGTGGGGAAGGTCAAGCTCAACCTCTCCGAGACGGGCGCGAGGGGCGCCGCGGGGGACGAGGCCGGCGACGTCATCATGTTCCCGCAGATGCGCAGACACAGGCTCGGCGCCGACGCCGCCAACGATCCGACCGAGGTGGCCGATTTCGTGAGGCGCGCCATCGTGCAGGGCGACGCGTCGGGGGGCGAAACTCTCTCGCACAGAGCTCACCTATTCGTGTGCACGCACATGAAGCGCGACGCACGGTGCGGCGTGTGCGGCCCAGCGCTCATAGACACCATACGCGACAAGGTCAAGGCCATGGACATGGACGATACCGTCGCGGTGCGCGGATGCAGCCACACCGGCGGGCACAAGTACGCCGGAAACGTCCTCATCTTCGTCCCGGAAAAAGGGCTCCTCTCGAAACCCGACGACGCGGGCCCGACCAAAGGGGTCTGGTACGGGTACGTCACCGCCGCTGAAGTACCGGCGGTGTTGGAGCGCACGGTGATGCGCGGCGAGGTCATACCGCGGCTGTGGCGCGGGTCCATGGGGCTGGAACCGAATGAACACGAAGCCGCGGCTAAAGAGGCGGCGGAGGCGCTCGGGGAGAAATGGCCACCGGCGAAGACGCCGTGCGACGCGTGTGCGGATGGAAACAACGGGGGAACGATCTTAACGGACATCGAGGACGTGGCGGGCGGGAGTGTCATGAAAGCGATACAGAAGGCTGATGTCGAGAAGGATGTGTCGAAGTGCGACGTCCGCGTGACGCCCGGCGGCGCCGCCGTCGTCGTCGCGGACGCGCCTTGGCCGCCGCTCTGGTTGGATCAACTCGCCATCGGCGGCATGATCGCCGGGCTCGCCGGTTTGCTCGCGTCTACCGTGTTCAATAACTAACTTAGTCTTCTCGATTAAACCGTAGTCTCCGTGTTCATCATCTACATCTACGCGTCGTCGCCCGCGTCGGAGAATGTCCCGGCGTCGGACACGTTGTCCGGGGGGTAGTAGAACGGCTTCTGGTGCGAAAAGAGCGGCGGCTCGGATTGGTAAGGCCCGAACTTGACCCGAGGTTCCCGACCCGGCTGAACCGGTACCTCCCCGCCCCGCACGTTCGGCGCGTTCCACTCCACGCGCCCCGCCGCGGGCCCGCCGCCGATCGCGGTCGCCTGCCCCTCCTTCCCGAGCTTCCGAAGTTCCGTCTCGAGCCTCCGTCGGCGCTCGGCGACCTCCTCGCGCGTCGCCCACATCTTCGAAGTCGCCGGCTCGCGTTTGACAAACTCCGCCGCGTACTTCGCAACGTTCGCGTCGGACTTGAGCTTACACACCGGGACCACGGCGTCGGCGTCGGCTAACAGGTCGAGCGGTTCGTCCATCTCGACGATGTCGTCCTCGCGCTTGGCGTTCCAAATCCCGTCGTCGCCGTCGTCCTCGGATGATTCCTTCGATGAAACCTTCTTCACCTTGGCTTTACTCTTCTTGGCTTTACCCCGGACGACTCGCGCGGTGGGCCGGTCCACGACGCGCAGGTTAACCACCCCGGCGTCGATGTCCGTGAGGTCGAACCCAGTGATCCCGGTGCCCACGCCGCCCACCAGCCCTGCATGCCTGGGCGTCTCGAAGTACCCCTCCATCGCATCCGTCGGTGTCGGCGCCGGGACCACTCGCCACTGCATGACGCAGCAGTCGCGACCGCCGGCGCTCGCGACCCACGCGTCGCACCACGACCCGCGCGCGGCGGTGACGTGCGATGAGTGCGCGCGGTGGACGTGCGACGGCGCCTTCGCGAGCACGCACGGGTAGTTGACCACGCGAACCGCGCCGGAGTCGTCCGCGGAGAAGAGCCGCTTGCCGTCGACGGATCGCCAAACCTCGTTGATGTCGGTGCCGTCCTGACCCTCACGCCACACGCCCATGACCTCGAACCCGAGGGGCGACGTCCACGTGTGCCACCCACCCCGCCCGTCGTCGTCGCTCTCGTATCCGTCCAGCAGCGCGTGCGCATCGTGCGTGGGGTCGACCAACTCACCCTCAGATTCCGAGTCGTCGTCGTCCTTTTTTCGCCTCTCCTTTTCCTTCACCCGAATCGGCTCCCTCGAGTCAACGCCGTACCTCGGAGCCCTGGGCAACAGCTGGCCACTAGGCACCAAGTGATGCAACAGCTCGTAAGACGTGCTGCCGCTGCGCACGCACCGGCTGCACTCGGTCCAGTCCACGTGGCACACCGCGGAGGAGTGACCCGAGCACTTGGACCTGCGAGAATACGCCGGCCGAAGCTCCTCGTCCCCAATCTTAGCCTTGGTCCTGTACAGCTCCAGGCCGCCGAGCTGATCGCCCGCGGCGAGCCACCGTCCGTCGGGTGAGTACCCCAGCGCGCCGACGCTCGCCTTGAGGCTGCCCACGCACGCGTAAAGGAACCGAACCTCGACGTTGAACCAGGCGTCACCCGTGGAGATATAATCGGGATCTGGCTGTTTCCAAGCCAGTACCCCAAACACGTTCACCGTGCCTTTGTCAAGCCCGACCGCGAGGTGGTGGCCGTCCGGTGAGAACGCCAACGATCGTACCGGACCCCCCGCGTCGAACGCCGCCTGCTCCGTCCTGGTCCACGCGTTCCAGATCACCGTCCGGCCGCTCCCGGCGCCCGTGGCAAACATCGCCTGCGTCCCCGAGCTCGCGAATTTCCCACCTTGCCACCACGCCGCCGCGTTGAGGCTCGAGTCGTGACCCCGGATTAACACCGACACGACGGGCTGCTTCGCGTTCTCCTTGACCGCGGCGGCGTATTCGAGCCGAGCCAGCGCGAGCTCGGTCAGCTTGGCGTGGGGCGATCCATCCTCGTCCTCGGTCTCGTCGGTGTCGGTCTCCTCGCCCTCCGTCAACTTCGGGTCGATGAGGATGCGCCACACGCTCCCTTGCGCCGTGGTGATCAGCGCGTATTGTCCACTCGGGGACCAAGACGCGCCGCGGATGTCGGGGTAACTCTCGAGCCAACGCAGGGGCTCACCCTCGTACTCCCACCCAGGGCCCGGGTACTCGTCGTCGCCTTCGAGCCACACCTCCGACGCGGACACGGACGGCGGGGGCGTCGGTGGCAAGGGCTTCGGCGGGTTCTCCACCAGGAACACCCCCCCGAGCGGTGCGACGATCGTGCCGTAGCTGGTGTTCATCGCCCAGCACATCACGCCGCCAGCCTTGTCGCCGGAGAGTAAAAGTCGTTTATCGAACGACAACGCCAACGCCGAGACGCCGGCTTTGTGCCAGTTGCTACCCGGGACGATCTTCACCGGAACGGCGCCGTCGCCCTTCTCCCAGAACATGATACGCCCCTTCGGTGATCCGGTCACCAGGTTGACGCCTCGTGCGAGGTTGTCTTCGCCCGGGGGACCGGACACGACGCTCGCGGCGTCGTCATCATCCGCGTCTGCGTCCGACACTTCCTCGGCTCTGACCCACGGCAGGAACGCGGCGCAGAGGACGTCCTCGACCGTGGCGTTCGGGACCCACTGCCCGCTCCTCGCGCGCCACGGCAGTTTCTGAAAGGCGCGCTCCGCGTCCGCGTCGCCCACGCCGCCCGGCGGCCTGGGTTCGCGCGCCGGCGGGGTCCAAAATTTGATGTGCTTCGACCCGAAAGTCAGCAGGACGTCTTTGCGTTCGAGATCCGGCGTGAACATCGCGCCGCGCACCGCCGGCGGCGTGTTCTGGTACCCGCGCGATTGCCACAGCCGCAGGCCCGCGCGCGTCCCGCCGGGAAGCGACGCGTTCACGAGGGGTCCCGCGTTCCAGTCCCACAGCGACACGGTGTGCCCGTCGTCGCCGCACACGGTGACGAGCCTGGTACAGTCGGCGTTGAAACCGACGCAAATCACCGCGCGCGTACCCTTTCCGTGCTTCAATATCGCGAGCGGCGCCTCGGCGACGTCCGCGTCCACGCGCCAGACGATAGCCCTGGGCTCCGCGCCCATCTCGCCGCTCGCGCACCGCCTACTGCCCTCGTGTATCGTCAAACATCGAACGTCGTCGACGTGACCGCGGAAATGCCGCTGGCACCTCGCGTGCTCCCAACTCTTCAGCGGCACCGGGTCGAGCTCTACGCCGGCCATGTACTGCATCTTACGCCGCGCCGCGAGCGCATCCCTCGCCGCGTTCTCCGCCGCGCGCTCCGCGAGGACCGCGCGGGGATCGCGCAGCGTACGCGCCACGCACACGCCCGCGGCGTAATACACGCACTCCTCGTTCTCCTTGTTCACCTTCCCGGTCTTGGGATCCGCGCGTGGTGGGATACAGAAGATGGGAACCGGCGCGGTCTGGTCTACGAGTCCGGGCCCGCAGCCGTGCACGTGGTCCAGCTCGAGCGTCGCGTCCGGGAGTACGCCGCCGCGGGCGAGATGCGTTTGGTCGAATCCATCCGGAGGGAACACCGGCGTTCGGCAGTGCGGGTAGACGAAGGCGTCGCCCTCGCGTATGGGTGGGTCGTGTTCGGTGAGCGGGCCTCTGCGCGTGCGGAACCGCTCGGATGGTGCGACGGGCTTGACGTACCCGCTGGGACGCCGGGGCGGCGGCGCGGGTGTTCGGGTACTGTTGGTTTGCGTTTTCGAGCGATTCTCCGGTCGATTTGGCCTGGACGTCGCCGGTGAGGTTCGGCCCGACGTGGAGACGCGCGGCGCGGTGGGAACTGGCTCGCGGGGTCGTGATGCCGTTCGCGGGGGACCCTCGAGGACGTCGTCGATCCACGGCGCGTACAGCAGCAGCACCGCGTCGGCGTCGTCATCTTTCCCTGCTCCTCCCGCTTCGGTGCCCTCTTCTTCGTTTGTGGCGCCATCTGCCCCCGCACCGGCGCCCGCGTTCTCCTTGTCCCTGTCGCTCTCCATCACGAACTCGCTCGGCGCGGTGATGAACACCGCGAGTGCATCCGCGATGGGAACCGTCAGGCCTAGACGCTCGCAGCCCGCGACGAACTCCGCGGGGCTCAGCCTTCCATCCTCCGAGAATCTGGCGAACGCCTTGATGACCACGTCCTTGGGCTTCTCATGCCTCTGCCGCCTGCCCCGCGCCGCCGCTCTGAGAGCACCCGAGACCTGCTGAGCTACGTACTCGGGCGATCCCTCGTTCCTCGGCCGCAGTGGTGGCCGCCGAGGCGGCGGGGGATCCGGTGGAGGCGGGCCGAGCGTCATGCCCGCGCGTCGCCTTCTGTACTTGTAAAATAACGGCTCGTTTTTTCCAAGCAAAAAGTTCCTCGGACTTCCTCGGACCAGATCTTGTGGGCTCGACAGTACAACCTGCGCAGGGCATTGTCCGCGGGGAGTATCGAACGCGATATACGCATGCGAAGGAACGTCCATTCACTCAAACTCGCCCTCGTGCTGCTCATCGCGCTCGCCGTGCCCCGAGCGTCTCACGCCGAGGTGGACGAAGCGACCCCCAGGGCTGCGATGTCAACCCGGGAAACGACGGAGTTGACGAGATGGCTGGAAGCTAACGAGCTCAACGAGTTCGGTGACCCAAAGGACACGATGTACACGGGCGGCACCCCACTGTTCGACGAGTCCACGGGGGAGAGTCGGGACAGGTACGCGTACATCGCGGCGCGCCATCCCGATGCGCCGTGGAAGAAGGACTCACAGCCGAAGATGGTCGACGTCGACGAAAAGATCGAGGCCTCGAGGTTCCCCGAGAGATGGGGACCCGAGCCGGTGATGCAGACGAGGGATTACAGGGAACTGCCGGGAGGGTACGGGTTCGGGAGCGGAACCCTGGCCAAGTGGATAGAGGCGAACATGGCCAAAGACGCCGAGGCGGGCGTCGAGGTGGAGGACCTCGACGAAACAGGGGAGACGCTCGGCGCCGCGCCAGGACCGGCGCCAAATTTGTCCTTGTCACCCGAGGACGACCTGTGAAGACCGAACGACACTTTGCGCGCACGTTTCATACGAACACGAATGTTTCTACGTCTAGTTCCAGTGGCTAGCGCCGCCCGGGCGGTGGCCCGGGCGGGGGTCTCGGGGGAGGAGGCCTCCCGGGTGGCGGCCTGGGCGGAGGCGGCCGCGGCGGCGGAGGTCTCCCCGCGGGCGGCCTCGGCGGGGGCGGCGGGTTCCAAGCGCCTCGCGCCGCGCCCCCGCCCTGCTCGGTCTGTCTGGCCCGTCTCGCGCGTGTGATCTCCGCGCCGAACCTCTGCACGGGCTCCTCGTCCGCGGCGGCGCCGACCTCCTCGACCGGGTCTATCCCCCGGCTTTTCACCTTCCCTCGCCGCGGTTTCTCCTCTTCAACCTCTTCCTCCTCCTCCTCCTCCTCCTCCTCTTCCTCCTCGTCGTCAAAATCATCGCCGTCCTTCTCCACGGCGACCGTCACCACCTGCTCGCCACGTAGAAACACCTGGTTCATGTGCCTGCTCCGCTGCTCGAGCGCGTACTTCACGCGGGTCCGTCCCGGCCGCTTTGGATCCTCCACGGTGTGTCTCAGCCGCACCGAATACGTCTCTTGCACGTCCTGAAGCACCATGTTCATGTACACGTCGAATGCTTTGACGTACGCGGTGGCCACGCCGCGGATCCCCGTGCGGTGACGCGTCGCCACGCGGACCCGCCGGCCCTCGTCGAACGCCTTGACCAGCACCGACAGAGGCCCGCCCCGACCTCGCGACTCCGCGGCTAACACGTCGATGACTTTCTCTCGCGTGGCGAATTCCGCCGCCTTGGCCCTGAAGCGCATCGCGCGCTCCTTCGCGGCAGCCTGCGCCGCGATGGACTCCGCGCTGCGTCCCTTGCGCGGGGCGGTGTAGTCCACGAAGTGAGGGTCACGTTTGGGAAGGAAGCCGCGGAACTTGCCGACGTAGTCCAGCGGGCGGACGTCTCTCGGCGGCTTGAACGCGCCCTTCACCCCTTCGCGCAACGCGAACAGCGGGTCGAAGTGAGGTGAGGAAAAGTCCAGCTTGGCGGCGATGGGAACCTCCTCGACATCCATCGGCGTCGGCTGCGAGGGCTCGAAGTCGACCTCGTCGTCGTCGGCGTTCGGAGGTTCGGCCGCATCCGCTTCGACGTCGAGGTTGTTTTCCTCGTCTTCCTCGCCCGGCACCAAAGGCACCTCCGTGGGTACCTCGTCGATACCTTCGAAGTCCCCGTCCTCCATCCGTTCGAGCTCCCGCATCAACGCCGCCTCTTCCTCGTCGGGCTCGTACGTCCAGTCTTTACAGTCGGCGCGCGCCCACGCCAGCACGTCGGCGTCGGATCCCCCGTCCCGCAGTGAGACCGGCACCATCACGCCGTACAGCCTCCTGAAGTTTGGGTCGTGCACGCGCTTGGGCGGCGCAGTTGGAGCCGGTTCGGGTGCATCGGGGACCGGCACGTCGGAGCCGTGGGCCGGCGTTGGGTCCGTTTCCGTTTCGGCGTACCCGCCTCCCTCGTACCAGTCCCCTCCGTGCTCATCCCCCTCGGCGTGTCCATCCACGAGCACGTCCCACGCATCCCGCTCGGCCTCGTCCAGGTCGCCGCCAAAGTCGAAGTCCACTTCCTCCTCGACCGGCTCCCCCTCGGTCGCCTGAGCGGGCGATGGATCCGCTGGATCGCGCCGCCCGCCCCCCTTGGCCAACGCGACGCGGATACCCCCGCCCCGCGGCGGGTCCGCCCCCTCCATGGTGCGAATCGAAATAATCTATCATCAGATTTCGCCGAGGGTTTTGGCGAAGGCGACGACACAAGCGAGCGCGCGGCGGACCAGGGGTGCCGTGCGACGATCAGGGCGTATCGGATCAGCGGCTCTATCTAACGCGATGGCGGCACTCGCGAGATGCGTGCGGGTGCTCGGGAGGCTGTCGACGCGCGGCTCTCCCGCGGCGGGCGGGGGCACGATCGCCGCCCTGGGGGGTTGCCGGGCGACGTCGATGATGGCCATCGAGCGCGACGCGGGTTTCGCGACGATCGCGGGCGCGCGAGAGATGACGCGCGCGTGGAGCGCGCTCGCATCGACGGCGGCGACGACGACGAGGGGGTTCGCGCGGGGCAGCGACGCGCTCATGCGCGCGGCGGGCGACGACGGGAGGAAGGGTTCGGAGGAGGATGGGGAAGATCACGCGGGCGACGCCGAGACCACCGCGGTCGCCGCCTCGGAGCCCGACGTCGCGCAGCCGTCCCCGCTGATGCGCGCACCCGCGCCGCGCAGCGTCACGCGCGCGGACTTCGCATCCGGCCTCACCGACGCCAACGACACGCGCACGCGCGCCGTGCTCCGCCAGGTGAAAGGATCGCCGAAGAAGTTCAACGACGTCCTGAGGGTGATCCGCGGTTGCTCCGTCTCGGACGCGCTGGTGCAGTGCGCGCTGTCGCCCAAGAAGTACGCCGACGTCGTGCGCAAGGTGATCCTCAGCGCCGCCGCGAACGCCACGAACAACCACGACCTCGATCGCGATAAGCTCTACGTCGCCGAGGCCATCGTGGGCAAAGGGACGTTTCTGCCGAGGGTGAGCATCCACGGCCGCGGTCGCTCGGGGAAGATGCACAGGCCCCGGTCGCACGTCACCATCATCGTGGAGGAGAGAGAAGCGCCGCCGAAGAAATCGAGGTCGGTGAACATACGCGACACGGAGGCGCCGTGGAAGAGGCACAGGAGGAAGGCCATGCACAGGTACCAGATCGCAGCTCAGGCTGGCTTAGCGTGATGTGATTGACTACTACTTGTAATATTGATGACAGTGCTACATTGGAAACTCAAAACTCGGCGTTTGCAAAGGCTCTCGCCTCGCCGACCGCCGCCCCCGACACCAGCCTCCTGAGAAGCCGCTCCGCCCGTCTCTCCGCCACGTACAGCACGAACTCGTGCTCCATCATGTCGAGGTTCTCCTTCACCGCCGCAAACGCCTTCTCCGTGTTCATGCCCATCGCCATCTGCTGCTGCATGGCCTGCGTGTCGTCCAGCGTGTTCTCGCCCAGGCACAGGTTGAACACCCCGCGGAGCCCGAAGAAGTTCAGAAAGTACCACGACAAGGACGAGACGTATGTGACGTCGAGGGACTGGAGCTCGATGCCGCGCTGGAGCATCCCTCGGAAGCGCTGCGTCAGCGGAAACGGAACCTTGCCGACGACAAAGCCGGTGAAGAAGAAGTTGACCCAGCCCGCGGTGAGCATGTTTGGGACGATGAAGTTGAGGTTCTTCGTCAGCATGCTGGTCATCATGGTGGGGTCGGACAGCATCTGCGCCTGGGGGTTCGCCTTCTTCGCCGTCTGGTTGAACACGCCGGTCTCCTGCGATTGACGACGGATCGGGTGGGAGGTTGCGATCGTCAGATTTTAGGTTTACGTCTGGCGGGCTCGCGAGGACATGGCGCGAGGGTGGGTGCTGACGGGGCGGCTGGTCAACTTCGATGAGCGCTCGGGGCGTCGATCGATCACTCACCGGCGCGCAGAAGAAGTGTTTCCTCATGCGGAATCCCGGGGACTGCAGGTATCCGGAGTTGTTCCTGAGCCGCTCCGCGCGGATCACAGCCTGGGCCTCCCTGAGCGCCTTGAGATCCACCTTGCGGTCGCGGTGCATCAGCTTCCCGATGTTGTGCCGCACGATGCCCACGAAGAACATCGCGACGGTGATCGGGATGAGCACCCAGTTGCGGATGTCCGAGTCGAGGCGGAGCGTGCTCATATTGGCGAGCTGCTGCGCGGTGACACTCGGTGTGCTCGTTTGAGTTTGAAGGGTCGCCAGAGAACAAAGCGCCCGCGAGAAAGGATCCGAAATGTTACGCGTCGAGCTCACTTCGAGGGGCGCGGAAGGGATGACGACGGTTTGGAGGCCGAGAGTCAGGATAGACGTTCCGAATGTCGGCGATGCAGAGAACACGGATACATCGAGAGAGGAGTCGACCAAGAAGGGCACGAAGCGGAAGAGAGGCCCTTACACAAAGGTGCCATGTCCGCACGGGGTGAAGTACCGCTCTCAGTGCAAGGTGTGCGGTGCTTGTCCGCACGGCCGTCATCGGCGCTCTCAATGCAAGGAGTGCGGTGGGTCATCAATCTGCGAGCACGGTCGTCGGCGTTCTAGGTGCAAGGAGTGCGGTGGGGGATCACTCTGCGAGCACGGTCGTCGGCGCCATCAGTGCAAGGAGTGCGGT
>Ga0302116_1001339_pt1 | contig 14844 bp, 14 predicted proteins | sample AG5_SCM_MG_FD_203124 | JGI IMG/M metagenome (GOLD analysis project Ga0302116, IMG submission 203124) | Marine microbial communities from Western Arctic Ocean, Canada - AG5_SCM | ecosystem: Environmental > Aquatic > Marine > Oceanic | place: Canada: Western Arctic Ocean | collected 2017-10-01 | reverse complement strand
CCTGCCCTAGAGGCGAGGGCGTGACAGCAAAAGTTTTCAATTTCTTCTGCTGCTGATGTTGATTTTTGCTCAAACTGGTTTTTTCGTTCTTTCTCGCCGTGTAGCTTTTCCAAGGAGCAGACTTGCTAATGGCAATGCAATTGGTATTCTTTTCTATTTCCTTTTCCTTTTCATTTCTCCTCACGGCCATCAGCTCGTCCTTCAGTTGTGCAATCTGCATGTCCTTCTCCACCAACAATCTCCCCCCTTCCTCCCCCCTCTCCTCGACCTCCCCCACCCTGCCCTTCAGACCACTGATGCCGACTAATTTCTTTCGCATGAATTCACCAGAATTTGTTTGCTCTTGCTTGTTTTTTTCGATAGTATTTTTTTCAACCAACTTGTGCAAAACTGCGATTCGGTCAGCCGCAATTTCTCCCTTTTCCTTCTCCTGCCTATGCAGTTCATTATTTTGTTCCAGCTTGCTCGTCAGCACGCGTTCTCGTCTCAAGTTCTTGACTTCCTGGCTTTCCTCCTCTTCTTCCTCCTCTTCCTCCCCCATGCCCCCACCATTCTCCCCCTTCATCACTTCGTACATCAATTTGATCGAATTTTGCAGCTCCTCCCCCTCACGTTTCAGCACTTCCAAAACTTTCTTTGCTTTCATTCTCTTTAATTTCAGTTCCCGCCCGCTCCGCTCGAGCTCTCTGACCCGCTGTGCATCGATCAATTCAAATTTATCGATGTCTCTTTTCACTTTCGTCAGCACCCCTCCCTTTTCTCCCAATTCCCCCTTCAACCCCGCGAACAAGACCTGGGTCTCCTCCAGCTCCACTTCCACCCCCTCCTTCTTGAAATCGTACTCGACCTCCTGGTCCCCCAGAGCCTTGACGCGCGCGTCTAAAACCCCACAATTCTCAATCAACTCGTCATTTTCTGTTTCGACGCAGGCCAGTACCTCCGTTTCGAACTCGAGCTTCTTCTTCACGCTATTGGTATTCAATTTCACCAGCGCGTTGTTTCCGCGCTTCGTTCGCATGAACAAAATCCGCCAGGCGCTCAATTTTCTCCTCGCTACCCTCGACTCCACCCTTTTCCTCACAACAGCGTAGTTCCTGGTGCACCTCCTCCTCCTCCTCGATACATTTACCCACACGCAAAAAACCTCAAACAGCACTGCCACACCCCGCTCGACAGTTATGTTCTCAACGATGTTCTGCAGTTTTTGGTTGTGCTTCGTCAAGCTGACAACTTTTCTCCACGTTCTCACCACCCCCCTAGCCAATTCTTTTCTCTTGTGCAACAAGAATTTTTGCAGCCGAAGCTGCGCCGAGCGAGCCAAACGAATTGAGTGGGTTAGTTTTAACAGTAGATGTAGCCGTCTGTAGCCATTTCGCAGAATTCATCGCGAGTTGCTCGTCCTCATCAAGGCTCGCTCGCTTCGCTCGCTCACTCACCTCCTTGTAGTTCAACCTGCCAAAGGCGACCCTAGCAAGCTTCCTGAAGTAGTGGTTGACCGCTACAAGGAGGAAAATTCGCTCTGATTTGCTTTCGTTGCTGGATTCCAGCCAGAAAGAGAAAAGCTTGCAGAGCCGAAACCTCACTGCAACCTTTAGTTTCCTGTTTGCTAAGACGAATTTCTTGAATTTTAAAATTCCCCATTTCAATCTGCGGACGTGATTGTGGTTGTCGGCAGTGTATTGACAATCGAATTTCCCCCTCCCCTCCCCGACCAGCAAAACCCACTTGTCAAAAACATTTCTACTCAGCCTTTGCCTTGCGATTCGCTCCATGACGGTGTGCCTCTGCATACTAACGAATCTGTGCCTAATTTGTTAGTATTGCCAATTCAAGCCCACGCTCACGCTCACGCTCACGCTCAAGCTCAACTCACCTCGCCTTCAAAATTCTCATTCGGCTTCTCGAACACAGCTGCCTGAATTTGTCGCTGTTCCAGTTGTTCGCGAGGCGCACCCCCAGCACGACGCGGCTCCACCGTCGAAACAAAAACTTCCGAAACAGCTTGTCAGCAAAGGCCGAATAAGCAACGTAATCGGACTCCGGTAAGATGCAGTTCTTGTGGTGTTTTTTCATCGCACTGAAGGTTTTTCTCAGGAGTAGCTTGTTCGCGGTGGCTCGAAGGTAAAGGTTGTGGTGCTTTTTCTCCAAAAAAGAGGTGATGCACAATTTCCATCGTTTCACCAGTCTCCGCAAAAGATGTTTGTTGAATCTTCCTTTGATTGTGACGGAAAATGCCGTGTAAGATTTCCAAGACCTAAAAACATTACCCAGCTTCTTTTTGTGCCGAATGGGAATCTGCTGAGGGTGAAATCGGTTCCGCTTATGGTAAAGTTTCCACGTCGAGAGGGTTACTCGCACCCACTTTTGAGAGGTGAAGCTGTGGAATCGGTGGGTGACCTTGGCAAGCTTGGCAGACCTGAAGACGGCAAGCCGCAGGAGAGCAAAGGCGCGAATCAGGCCCCGGGACGACTTTATCCAGATGCCAAATACTTGCTCCTCCACCCTGCCCAAATTTACGCTCCGCTCGATCACGCGCTTCCGCTCTGTCAACGTCATTCCCACCTCGTTGACTTTTTCCACTTCCTGCATGACTCCTGCCTTCTCTCTGGCAATCTCCTGCATTTCCTCCTCTAACTTGCTTTGCAAAGTTTTGGCCAGGTGTAACGCGCTGGTTGTCTTGTACAGTGTGGCCTCTAGCTCCGGTCCAACCTCCTTCTTCAAGGTTGCGGCATTTTTGAGCGTCTTAAATGACTCGTGGCGCTTTTTGTTCAAGCTGTCAACCTTAAGGGTCTCATTCAAAGTGTTTATTGTGTTCAGCGAGACGAGGTGATTTTCCTCAATGTTCGATTTATACTTCTCAATTCGTTCCCAGAGAAGTAGATTCTGCTTGAAGAGGGTTTGCTGGTCTTTGTTGCGGGAAATGGTGTCATCCTCGAGCGAAAGAAGCTGTTTGCGAAGGTTCCGCATGTCGTACGCCTTGGGGGGGCGGCGCGGCGGGTTCGGAGGTTGGAGAGGTTTGAATTCAACATCGTCGTTGTCGGTGATTGGTTTCATGGCAATTGGATCGAAGAATTTGTTTGTGGGGTTTGACGGGGGGAGGGGAAGTGTGCAGGCTTGTGACTCGGAGAGTGGTGCCACCACTCTTAGTTTTGGCTTTGGCTTTGGTCTCGGTTTCGGCTTGAGCCTGGGCTTCTTTGGCAGAGGTTTGGGCTCGGCTGCCGGTTCTTGCTGTGAAGGTGGCTGCTTTTGCTTAGGCTTTTTTGGTGGTGGACGGCTCCGTTTTCGAAGTTGTAGTTTTTGTTGTTGCTGTTGTTGTGGCTGCTGGGTTGTTGATTTGTGAATGTTGCCATAACCTCTAGACTGTGGAGTTGTGTCCTCCGCAAAGGATACCAGAGCTGGTTTCGGATAATTATCGCCCGTAACCCCTTCCCCTGGGTCCGCGGCGGGAATGAGGTAGGCCAGAATTTGCTTCTCATCACATGAATTTTCAAAGTTTGGTTTGAACTTCACTTCGGATTCGTACATGTTTGGCAATTGTTAAAGTTTAACACCTTCACGTTGCGGTGTTGTCTACGTTAACTAGCACACTGCAACTGCTTACAACAGAGGCGCAACCTTCAAAGCCGAACAAATGTTTTTTGGGTAAAAATTTAATTTTTTTTTATTCATGTGATGTGAGATTGGTGATGATGTGATGTGGATGACGAAGATTTTGACATATCCCACTAATTGATCTTGAGTTTGATGAGGAAATTGAGGAATTAATGGAGGATCGCAGGTACAGGATGAAGAGGATTGCCAAGATACTAGTGAAAATAGTTAAGAGAAGTAGAACGCGTGCAAAGGAGAAGAATCCTGGTTGGCGGCAAAAGGTTTGAGATGTACGATCCTGAGACGAAGGAGGTGTTCGAAAGCTTTTTGAGCATCAAGAAAACCAGCGAAGGAGAACTGCCCGGAAATTTTGTCAACCAAGAGGAATCGCAAGCCCAATGTTAACAAACCCTACATAATAATGAACAGAAATAATGCAGTCCCAGCCCCAGCAGTTGGTGCATCTCTTGCCAGCAGGAGTTGGCACGAGCAAAGCACCCAGAGTTTCGGGGCGGCGGGCGGAGGGTACATTCACATTCAGGAAGAGGGAGTTTGGAGCCAACAGATGGGAGGCATGGGGGGGATGATGGGAGGGCAAAATTTTCCTGCTACAATGCATCGCCGGCGCAACCTCCCTATCAAACGGTAGTCCAGTTGAGTCCGACACGAAGCCAGTGACTGACGCGAAGGACATTTTAAGAATGATGATCGCGGCAAATAGTGCGGCTTTAGATGAACAACTCTTTAAATGATTTTACAACTCAAACACAGACATTGTCCTGCATGCAAATCGCATCTACAATCTCTTCAAAATCGACGAACTCGTCTAGCGTGTCGAAATCCTCTCCAGACGCTGCATCGGAAGCAACTTGGTTGACGTCGAAGTTCTCACCCAGAATCATTGAATTCTTCATTTCCTCAAAATTTTTGGCCAAAGAGACATACTCGTCAAAGGCAAATGACAGTTTTGTAACAAGACAATGAGCTCTCGCCGAGAGCAGACTCTTACTAATTTCTTCCGTGCTTGCTGAGAAAATCAGCAAGGTTCGAAAGGTGCTTACAGGGTTAGAGTTATTGTCTTTTATGCTCACCAACACATCATCAATCTGCACCTCAGTCGGGATGTTGTAATTGGCCTTTTGTACTTGCTGCTCTTGAGTTCTGTTCAGGCTGACCAAATTGTTTGGATCGTTGGAAATTCCCACAAAGCAAGAAACCAAATTCACTAAGATTTGAACTTTCATGTCGCGAATGTTTGTGCCAATTGAGGAGGTTTCAGATTCGCTTTCGCTTTCGCTTTCGAGAAGAAAGTTCGAGTCAAAAAAGTTATTAACCAAAATTGCGCCATGCAATGTGCACACCACTATGCGGACCTGAACAATCATCCAGGCATCGGAAATTGGGTCACAATATGTAAATTTTAACAATTTTTTTTAAAAGTGACAGTTTATGTTATAAAAACGCACTTGGCTAAAACCTTCCGCGAAGAGTCACCATCAAAGCTTTTCTTGCTTCTTCTTCTTCTTGTTCTTAGTAGTGTTCGCAATAAAAACCATAAATGTCAACCAAGACCGCAGAAATAAGTGCCCTGGTGCAAAAGCTCAAAAATGGTGAAATCACCAAGGCCGAACTGTTCTCTCAACTCAACCAGATAAAACAGAAAGATAATGATGTTGCCCCAGTAGTTTCAAGTGCGACTGACGAGTCGCAGAAGTGGTGTGCTTCTTCTACTTCCCCTCCTGTCCCACAGACAATACCAAGCTCACCGAACCCCTTTGATGCTTTCCCACCTGCCCCACCCGCGCAAGAGCAGCCCCTTGTTCCCGTGAACGATCCGTTTGCTGATGTCCAGCAGCAGCAGCAGCAGCAGCAGCAACAGCAGCAGCAGCTACTACAAGAACAGCAAGAACAGCAGCAACAACAACAACAGCAGCAGCAGCAACAACAACAACAACAACAGCAGCAAGCTCAAGAAAAAAAAGAACTTTTGAAGCGGTTAATCGAGGAGAAGAGGAAAGAAAACGCAATGAAACATCAACAACAGCAACAAGAGGAGGAATACCACCGACAGCAGCAACAATTAATACAGCAACAACAACAGCAGCAACAAATTCAGATCCAGCAACAACAACAAATGCTCCAGCAGCAGCAGCGCGAAGAGCAGCATCGTCTAGAAAACAATCGATCAACAAAAACAGCTCGGCCACAATCCGCCAAGAAACCAATATCGTATAGCAACAATAATTCCACATCAAGAATCCAAACACCAAGCAACCAGCGCCAAAACTTCTCACACACTCCTGGACGAAATACCTCCACTCCCCAACGCACCACGACCACCACCACCACCACCACCACCAACAACAACAACAACAACAACAATTCCGTTTTCACCCACTCTTCTACAACGAGACACATGAATAGTTCTACCCCGGGACTGGTAAGACCAAACCCAAGCCAAAACAACGGAACGGCAGAACTGACATTTCAACCCAAGGTTCGGGGCCTTCCTCCTGGGATATACGGCACGTCACGGACCGAAGGCGGCACACCGGGACGCGGTGGTGGAGCTGGCGAGGAGTCGTTTGACGAACGCTCGTCCAGAACAATAATGGAGAGAGAGCAAAAGCTGAGCCAGAAGCGCCAGTTTGCCGCCGAGAGGGAAATGGACGGTGAGCATGTTTGCTCAAAGTTGCTATGTTACTCGTCATCTCTCTCTCAAAATATATACTAATACCAATACCCCCCCCCCCCCCCCCCCCCCACCCCCCACCACCCACAACAAAAAAAACCCCCCCCCACAAAAAAAAAAAAACACCTCCCCACAACCAGGATGCACATTTAACCCCGCCATCAACAAAAATTCCCAGAGAGCGGCACAAATGGCAAAGAAAGACAACAGAACCGTTCAGGAGCGACTATACGACGAGCGTGTGCTGATCGCAAACAAGGCAAAGCAGAGACAGGCGGAGAAGATGATCGAGGACGACACTAATTTCAAGGAGGACTACACCTTTGGCCCCGAGATGGAGACTAAAAATACCGTGATCAGGGCCAAAAAGTCGGCCACTCCCGTCGTGTCGAGGTACAGGTCGGTTGGAGCATCACCCTGTCAACGGACACAGAGGTCCACAGACAATTCATGCACGTTCACCCCCAAGGTCAAGGGCGTTCGTTCCGACATGGGCAGCGCCAAGCTATATTTGAAGAGCAACGTCTTCTCGCGGCTGCAGACGCCCTCATCGGCCAAGGGCAACGAGGAAAATAGGGAGCCGGGGCTAGAGGAGGGTAAGGGGGTGGGGGTGGGGGAGCGAAGTGTCATGGACATGGACACTTTCATGAGTAACGTTCAAGGGGGCGCGGGTAACGCGGTCTCTGCAACGAAGCGACGCCCGTTGAGCGCGGGCCGAACGCGACCACAGAGCAGCAGCGGGGGCGGCGGCAAGGTTGCTCGACCGAGCAGCGCGGGACGGAGCAGGCCGTCATTGACCGACGATCAGAACCAAAAGCAATTCCACGCCTTTTTGGCGAGGCAAAATCACACTGAAATGAAGAAGCAAAAGAAAATGGCCCAGCTGAAGAGGGAGCAGGAAAACAAGCACACTCCTGAGCTCTGTGACACAACAAAGGCCATGACGGAGGGCAGGCAAACGGTGGACTTCTTGAAACGAATGAAGCAGTACCAAGTCAGGGAAGAACACCATAAGATCAGGCTGAAGGCGCAGTACGAGGTAGACCCTGAATGCAGCTTCAAACCAACTTTAACAAATAAGTCGCACGAGCTTGCAGAGGGGGGAAGGAGCGTGGTGGAGCTCAGCAGGGGCGACCACTTGAGGAAGGAAACAACCCAGAAGCTGCTGAGACTGCGGAAGGAGCAGGAGGAGCTTGCAACACTGACGTTCGCCCCGGTGGTGAAACACACGACGGCCTTGGCCAGAAACGCAGACAGCAGGATCAAGATCAACTCAGAACCGGAGACGTATTTGGAGCGACTGCAAAAAGACATGAAGAAAAAGAAATCGAAAATAAAAACAAGGCAGCAGCAGATCGAGGCGAAGGAGCTGGAAGAGTGCACCTTCATTCCGCAAACAAGCGACTGTCCCGGATACATTAAAAGGATAGCTAGAAGTATGGCATTGACAAAGCAGGCGCCAACTGTGAATGCGAATGATCAGCCGGACTGGCGATGAAATGGTGGAAATGTGACACCTCGTGCTTGAATGTATTTAAAAAAATTCTTAATACCCGCTCGGCACCCCATTCTTACGAACATCGCTCATTGCTTCTATCAGACCATTTTCTTCATCGATTGTGATGGCTTGAACTGTTCCCATGTATCCGGCCTTTATGAGCTCATGTCCCCTGTTCAACAGAGCAGCCACTTCTCTTTCGTTATTTAATATTTTCAGCTCGCCCTCACCACCAACACCAGGCTGCAGCAGCCGCTCATCACCGATGACGCACTTTTTCTCCCCGTGATACAACAATTGGTCATGAATCCGAGGGGAACTTACACTGTCGAATAAATCCAGTCCCAGGTTGAGTTTGTTGATGATTGTTTGGATGACAGCCGTGATTATTTTGGGACCACCGCTGGCTCCGAGCACCATCCTCAATTGCCCGTTTCGGAATACAAAGGTGGGGCTCATGCTGGAGAGGGGGCGCTTGTGGGGTCGGATGTAGTTGCTTTCTGAGGGAGCGAGTCCGAAAAAATTGGGCACACCCGGAGAGGAGAAATCGTCCATTTGGTTGTTCATTAGAATGCCCGTTGAAGGGCTCAGGAACTTGCTGCCGAATTCAGTGTTGACCGTGCTCGTCAATGCGACGGCGTTGCCATCCGCGTCCACAATCGATAAGTGCGTCGTTCCGCGGTCTTCCAAATAGCCAAACCTCCTCAGCTCTCGTTCTTTTATTTTTCGTCTATTATTCCCCCCCTCGGTCAGCTGGGACCATTTTCCTCCGTAACTTCCAATATCAGCCTGCACTGACGCGTCGCTCGTCTTGTCCACCCGGAGGCTCTCCATGAAGCCCCCCGCCACGAAATCGGCACTGACAGCCGCCGTCTCGGTACTGAAAGCAGGATCAGCGAGATTCATGCGCATAGCAAAAACGTGCTTCATCGCCTCGCTCAAGCGGTGCGTCGACAAGCCTCCTTTCAAGGATGCGAAGCTTTCCTTGTAACCGGTCAAGAAACGCAATGCTCCGATAATAGCTCCCCCCCCGCTGCTCGGTGGCGGAGCGCCAACGATCTTGTAGCCACCAACATCCTCTGCGACCAACGGCACCCGCTCCACCACATCGTAGCTAGAGAGATCATCAACGGTGAGGATTCCACCGCCTGACAAGATTTCTGCCGAGATTGCCTCCGCCCTGGTTCCGGAGTAAATCGCCGAGGAACCATTCTCTTGAATGTCTTTGAGAGTCTCCGCCAGCTTGGTTTGGATTAAAATGTCGCCTTGAGCTAGAAACTCGCCGCTGTTGTTGGTCAGAAGCTGAAATAAGGCTGGATTTTGGGATATTACGTTCCTATTTGATTTAATTTCCTTGGCGAGCTGGGGGCTGACCTCGAACCCGTTGGCAGCGAGTGCTCTCGCCGGCTCAACGAGCTTATTCCACTCCAGTCGTCCAAACTGCTCGTGAGCCCGTTCCAACCCCTTGAGCTCGCCTGGGATGGCAATAGCGAGAGCGCCATTTGTAGAGCTACGTGATGAAGCTTCGCTGTACATTTCTTCGGTAGCAGCTGACGGAGCCTCCTCACGAGCATCAATGAACGTGGAAGCGTCAGCATATTTATCATAAATCAGTATAAACGCTCCACCGCCGATCCCGGAGCTGGCCATGTTCATCACCCCAAGGCAAAGGGCAGCGGCCACCGCAGCATCCACGGCGTTGCCATTTTCGTGCTCGCAGATGTTTCGGGCGACGAGGGAGCATGTTTCTTGATCGGTGGCGACCGACATATGGGATGATGTGATATGCGAGTACTCGCGATAGGCGTCTAGATCATTCACACATTTTGATGAGGGATTGGTTTTCGCGGAGGGACTGACGCAAGTTTTTGGAGGAGAGGAAAGGAACAAATCGTAACCGCCCTTGAGGGCAAGAGACACAAATAGGGAGACGAGTGAGAAGCGACAGAGCCAATAATAGGAGGAAGAGGAGGAGGAAGAGGAAGAAGAAGAGGAGGGGAAAAGACCTCCGGTGATCGAATTGTACCGAGATTCAGATTTCTCAACCATCGCATCAAACTTGTCCATTATTTCATCGTCATCGTCATCCACGTATAAGTTGTTGTTGTTACTTTTGTTTGGGCTAGAGTCGTGGTCGTCGTTGCCGTCCTCTTCATTTGGGTCAAAGCTGTCGATGTCAAAGGAAGCATCAGCACATCTGCTCGGAGGCCCAAGATCTTCATCAACAACAATCGAACCCATCCCCATCTCGGCCATGCCTTCACGAACGTGATGCTCATCCATCTTGTCGTCAATTTCCTGCATTGACATCTTCTTGAGATTGAGGCCTTCATCGTACTGTGATTCCATTTCTATATTGCTGAAGTCCACAACATTCTCAACCGTTGATGCAACCCCATCATCCAGGTTTGAGTAAGACATAGCTTTTCGAAAGGCGACTAAAATTCTTTTTTGACTGCAGTACTCCAGGTGGTGGCCTTCAGCGTACCGAAAGTTGTCAAGTCACTGTAGCTATCAGTGAATACTATTGGATGCGTCCTGAAGTAATTTCAATGAAAAATCGGTAAAGACTGTTGCGCTAGGGTATTTTTAATTTCCGCTGCGAAGAAGCCTTTTTTGGGCATCATGGATAGAAAATATATCTGGACGTAAAGTGATAGAGCAGACATTCACCATTAGTCACATCATCAAAAAGCTAGACAACAACCCTTCCTCAGCAATCAAATATGCTTCTCTGTCGTCGATTGTTTTCTGAAATGGGAACTCGACATCTTTCTCTCAGCTTCCCTCTGTACGAGCAGCAACTTGAGCAAACAGTAGCTAATAAAAGCAGTTTTAATTCCCATTCGAAATCCAGCGGTGGCAACAGTTTCCACAGTTTGCTGCTTCACCATATCTTGAAGGCGAAAAGGCGGGTCCTCATTTCCACCCTTTATTTGGGCCTAACCGATGTTGAATCTGAAAACTCTGACACAATTGTCAAAAATAGACTAACGAATGAGTTTATGGACGCCATTGTTGATTTTGCGGATCGAACGAAGGTCAACAACAACAACAACAACAACAACAACAACAACAACAACAACAACAACAACACACCCTCATTGAAGATTTTGATGGATTCATCAAGGGGAATGAGGGCAGCATCCGGAGATACCACCACCGGTTCGGCTGAGCTGATCCACAATAGAATTTCAGGCTCACAAGCAACCTCGCATTCTTGTGTATTTCTCTCGTCTCCACACCTCCACCATCGGCCGAAGCGAAAATCGTCAGCGATAACTGAATCTTTTCATGGTACTCATCATGGACCGAAGTTTATCGTGATTGACGACACGCTCATCCTCACAGGGGCTAATTTGAGCGAGGAGTATTTCCGGGAAGGTGGTCGCGAAGATCGAGTGTTCTGCGTGAACGCAATTCCCAACAGTCCGGCGAATTGTTGCATTGTAAATTTCTACGCTCAGCTCATTGAGCGCGTTTTTACGGCGCCCCACCACGCCCAAATGTTTCGTGACGACAACAACGACAATAACGACAACAACCCCCCCCCCCGCTTCCTGGCCAACGACCTCGATTCGTTCATGGACGAGTACGAGTCGCAGCAGGCACAACCTCCAAAACCACCTTTTTTACAATCCCAGCTCGTTGGACATTTTTTGCCATCGTTTAGTTTCCCAAAGGGAGATTGTCGCACCGCCGAAAAGCACTCCGATTTCAAATGGAGCGACAAAAATATTTTAACCAAGCTTGTTGCCGATGCATCCTTCATTAACCTCGCTAGTGGCTATTTGAACCCCCCCAGCTGGATGCTCACACTATTCAAATCAGCCGCAACCAAGGAAAATATCAAGTTTCTGACCGGCAGCGAGTACACCCACTCCATGTCAACGAAGAAAATGAACTCTGAGGGCGGTGGCGGTGGTGGTGGCGGTGGCGGTGGCGGTGGCGGTGGCGGTGGCGGTGGCGGCGGCAATAGAAGAAAAAACTTCATCGACAATCTAAGAGACCAAATTACCCCGATGTACATGTTCATAGCTTCGGAGCTCATCAAACACGGTGTTGTCATGAGACGAACGACCGAGACGAGAGACGCAACAACCACGTTTCACTCGAAGGGAATTTGGCTGGGAAATTACGAGAATGATTTCAACGAGTGTGAAAACGAGAAAGTGAATTCAGAAAACCGAAATCTAATCGCAACGTCGATTGGCTCGTCTAACTTCAACGAGCGAGGGTTCGGAGTTGACAGGGAGGGCGGCGGCTACTTAGTGTTCAGCAACTCGGAGGCAGGAAAACGTGCTAAACAGCGATATCTGGAAGAATTTGACGAAATGGCAAACAAATCACGGATCTTGGAATCCCAGGGTGGAGGAGGCGGCGGTGTGATCAAAATGTTGATTTTTAAAGTTTTGGGGGGTAAATATTATTTGTAGAGAATAGATTGGTTTAAAGAAATGATGGAAACTACTCAACAGCAGAACCCACAAAGGCCAGATTCTTTTCACGACATTTCTGTTTCAAGATTTTCGCAATGGCCCCCGCTCCACAGAAGAAAACACACGTTCGCTCATCATTGACACCATCAATTGTTCTCAATAAGTTTATTCGGCTGCACGTAATCATACCATCGTCTGCCGTGCTGTCTAACTCAACGTCGTCTTGCCTCGTGAGAGCGACAGTTAAAAACAAATTTTTTATTGGCTGAGCAGTGATCGTGTTTGTCACATATTGGAGGAGTGGCAAAGACCACGTGGAAAAGATAATATCAACATGGTGCTGGAGGTTCACATTATTTCCTTTCAAGAAGCTAAACGCGTCTAGTGCCAGCCCCGCTCCAGCGCCTGTACAGGCAATGATGATAGGTGGGGCGCGTTCTCCTTGCTCGAGACAATTTTGAAGGCGCGAGTATTCGCCCATGTAAGGTCCTTGGACTGACAATTGAAGAGAAAAAACCGGAAAGTTTCCTGGTTCTCCTTTTCCTTCCCCTTCTTTTTCTTGCTCTGCTGCAGCCCACAGTGATGTTTCTGGCGTGTGACTAGAGCACCCAGTCCCCTTTTTACCTATTCTCACTGCGCCGAGCGAAGCGAGGCGCATTTTTAACGAAGCACCAGAGCAAGAGTGAATTAGGAGAGGGTAGTCGCTTCCACACTTCTGTCACAAGGCTCGCTCGCTTCGCTCGCTCACCAATTGCTATTTGGTCGAATTCAATACCGTCATCCTTGTGTGAGCTGCTGATGTCCTGGCGAATCTTCGTATATCGCTCAGTCTTCTGCCGAGTTAGAATGTTTTTGTGCGTGGACATTTCAATCTCGACATCTTCCGGACTCGTGGTCGTATCAACGCCGTACCCCCAACCCTCTTCCACACTCGTTTGGGCAAAAGGCGCTTCAACGTGGATGCTGTTGCTGGAACAGGAACGTGAACTGCCGCCAAACACTTGCGTCGTATTCTGTTTCCAACTGTTCATGTCTCTTCTGGTAGGTGAAGTGACGGAGGAATGAGTGTCGAAAGTTTTGGATATCGTAACGTGATCGGATCCCATGTTCCAATTTAAAATTTAAAATTTATGTCCCTCCCATGTGGGGTCGTGAACCCCATATGGGCGTTCCAACGCACCCGCTCTATTCGAAGCCACCGTGAAGGGATGAGAAAACTCAAAACGCCGCTTGTTTGATCTCAGTTTGTATATATCGCAAACTTGCCTCGCGGGAAGCATTTCGGGTCTCAATTTCCACATCAGCAGCTGATAATTTTCGTCCAACTTTATTAGGAAAACCTCCTGTTCAGAGTGTCTGTAGAAGGTCATCGCCGCGATTCGATCGCAGAGGTACCACAAGAAAAACGGCGTGTTGAATAGCCAGACGTGGGGATGCGATCTGCGCCGCCAGCTGTCGAAAAAGTATCCGAAGCCCAGCCCAATGTGCAACCACATAGCTAACGTGTAGTTTCTCTGAAGAACTTTATAGGCTCGTGACAACGGAAAGAGACAAAGAAACATCAAGCTCATCCAAAACAGCCTCCAAATGTCATCCACCCCCCAGTTCACTGTCATATTTGATGTAACAATGGATTGCGTTCCGAGCGAAATCTGTGCCGGCCAAGAGAATGAGTTTAACGTCACTAGGGTATTCTTGTAGCCGTCAAAAATTGCGGGGAGGAGCAAGCTCCACACGTGGATAACAGTGCACACACCGATGACGCGTCCTCCAACTTTATGGAGCCAGAGGTTGTCACGCTTCACATTCCATAGAAACTTTCGGCAAGGCTTCTTTGAAGCAAGGTGGTTCCAGGAGCAATGGGATATAGTGAGAAAGATGAGGGTTGTAGTTGTGATGATCACACGACCAGAGGTTCGTGAGAGGATATCAAATATTTTGACCGACAGTGGGCCCTCTTTCAGGCACCAATTGTCGCCTACGGCTTTGACAAGCTGACCGTGGTGGGCTGCAACATCACTCTCCGAACCGCAGAAGTAGTCGCCCCCGCATGCCGACGAAATTACCTCCAAACCCGAATTCAATAGTTTGGTCTTTTGGCAAATCCCCCAGTCATGAGTTATAGCAAACGACTGCCTTGGACTGTGGTTTGTTGTGAAACGGTCTATTACGGCAAGAAAAGAAACGAGAACGTACAACACCACCATAAAAGTCCTGTAAGCGTAGTGGGAAAGGATAAACTTCAGTGTTTCTTTCTTAGAAATTGTGTGCTCAGCAAAGACTAGTCGCCGGTTGGATAAAGGTTTTGCGACATTTTCGCCACCGAGAGTTACTGTATTATCTGATATGTTTGCGAGCATGACTTGTGGTAATTTTTTGCAGAGACTGTTCCTTCGAAGTTGCCGAAAATAATTTTTAAAAAACTTTAAACTTTTTAAAACTTTTTTATTCGTCGTAATCATTGACGAAATACAGAGCTTAATGAAATACAGTGCCCCCCTCAAGCGCTTTGGCCGCACATATTTTATTGCTATCCCACTTGTAGGTTACGTACGGCTTTTTGAAGTGCTTGTGACAATTATTTTAATTTCCATTCTTCCTTTAGTCACATTAAAGCTGCTGAT
>Ga0302116_1001338_pt1 | contig 14845 bp, 12 predicted proteins | sample AG5_SCM_MG_FD_203124 | JGI IMG/M metagenome (GOLD analysis project Ga0302116, IMG submission 203124) | Marine microbial communities from Western Arctic Ocean, Canada - AG5_SCM | ecosystem: Environmental > Aquatic > Marine > Oceanic | place: Canada: Western Arctic Ocean | collected 2017-10-01 | reverse complement strand
GACTCACACCCAACGCAGGCAACCCAAAGAATTGCCCTAATATAAATCTAGTCCCTGAAAGCGCCTCCTTAAACAACGTCCATCCCGGAAACCACACCAAACTTTCCCAAACCCCAATTTTTCCAACTACTTCAAGCCACAAACTTAAAAGGGTCTACCCCTACAATGAACCCCTCCATGGACTTCGTGGAGAGCCAGAAGGCCGCCACGGACCTATCCCACGAGCTGAACTACGGCAAGATAATAAAGATCTTCACCCACCCGGACACCTGCAACCTGCACTCTCGGCAGGTCGCCCAGCTCAGGCGGGTGTCGCGGCACAACCCCTCCGGGTACATGCTGTCCTTCCTCCCTCAGATAACCCAGCTGATCCTCCTCGCGCTGGAGAAGCTCGTGGAGGGCGGTGGTGACCAAGCAAAAGTTGGTGGCGGAGTTGGTGGCGGTGGTGCAACATCGGCAAGCTCGTCGGTGAGCTCTGCCTTCCTCCCCCCGTTGCTCAGCCTAATATCTTTGGCTTCACTTCCCGCCCGCCGCGCACGGAGCAACGAGGAGCTACTCCCCGCTGGGCTCCTGGCCGTGGACGGGCTGTACTCCGCCCTTGGCGTCGCACTTCGGAGCGGGGTGGGGGCCGTTCAGGTCCAGGCGGCCAACGCACTCTGCGAGATCGCAAAAGGGAGGAGGGGAACCGAGCAGAAGCTCACCAAGGGGACGCTGCCGGCGGAGATGAAGGTGTTGGGCGTTGCGGGGGTTGTGAAGAACGATCAGAGGCCCAAGACTAAGGACTTGAATCAGGGGATGCTCAACAAGAGCGGCGTGGTTAAGGGCTGCTTGAGGGAGCTGGAGAAGGTTAATCGAATTATGGTCGCCAAGTTGGATAGCGACGCGGATCAGGGTTCTGTGGGATACGAGAGCGAGGGCAATAGCAGTGATGAGGAGGAGGCGGGTGGGAATGCGAGTGTGAGTGGGAGTGCAGGTGCGGAGGGGGATGCTCAAGCTGGGTTGGGGGAGAGTTCCCCAACGACTGAGGAGGTGGGCTTTGAACAGAATAAAAATGGAAATGGAAATGGAAATGGAAATAGCGATGAAGAGCAGCAGCAGCAGCAGCATCAGGAGCAGCAGCAGACCGCAGCGAACTCGCCCAGAAGGCTGTTGATGGCGCTGTTGAAACTGCTCACGGAGCTGAGCGAGTCGCCGGCTAACTCGGCTTTGACAATAGCGGAAGGAGGTGAGATGTGTTACGAAAATATATGTTGACTCCCTAAACCCTCAACTTTTCTTTCTTCAATTTCCATAATCCAACCCAACATACCTTCACACAAACACAACCAACCCACAGGAGAACAAGTAATCATAACAACAATGTCCCGCCTGAACGACGAGCGCGACGAGACCCTGAACATGTGCGTTGAGATCCTCTGGAACTGCCTCGAGCACTCTTCGTTGTCCCTCGAGCTCGGCTCCCCCTCCTCCTCCCGAACCGCCCTGGTCGCCCGCCGGCGCGCCACCAATGCAATGTACCGCCTGTCCACCTTCCCGTGCGTCGCAACCCTCAGCGACACCTTCAAGTCACTCCTCGTCAGAGGCTTCAGGAACAAGGACAAGGAGCTCAGGAACGAAGTTCTTATCCTGAGCTCGCTGGTGGCGAGGAACAAGCGCTCACACAAGTTCTTCAACGAGACGGGATTCGCGGCGACCATGTGCGTTTACGCGACCGTGGCTGAGGTGGGGGCTGACCCCACGGACAACACAAATGGAAATGGAAATTTTGATTTGGGCTACGACGTGGACCCTCACAATTTCGCGACCGTTAGCCCCGCGGACATCGAACTGAAGCGGATCTTGTGGAACTTGCTCAGCGACCTAGCTAGAAGCGACGAGGAGATACTGGACATTGTAGTTGAGAGCCCGCTCATTGAGACGCTGCTCATGTACATGGACACGGATTTGGATGGGGATGGGATTGATGATGACAACGTTTACGTGGATGAGGGTGAGGGTGAGGGTGAGTGTGAGGATGAGGATGTGGATGAGGATGAGAATGCAAATGAGGAGACCCCCGAGGGGAGGGGGGGACTAGACCTGGATCTAGACTTGAACATGGACATGGACATGGACATGGACATGGACATGGAAATGGACAACAATGTCAATGTCAATGCCAATTCTACCAATAAAAAAAGGCCGCTTGCTGACAACAGCTCGAACATAATCTCCCGAATCCCCCGCACCCAGCTCCGCGTCCTCCAACAGCAGGCCATCACCGTGCTGCTGAACCTGGCCCCCCGAGCGCCCGAGAAGTTCAGGAGCTTGGGGGGGCACGTCATCACGCTCAAATTCTTGGACTGGTGCGGGCAGAGCGAGGCGAATAGGGATTTGGTCCAAGGGGCGCTCATGCTGCTGATTAGCGTGGTTGGCTTGCCGGGGTTGCAGGAGGAGGTGAGCTAAATGAGATGGATGAGAGGAAAGAGCACCAGCACCAGCACAACTAACCCAAACACAACGCAACACAACATATTTCACAACACAATACAGCTCGGTCAGCTCGACGCCATCAGAATAATGCTCGGTCGGTTCAACGACGTTGACGCTCCTGAGAGCTTGCGGGCCGACGCCGTTCGGATCATCAGCCGGCTTTGCGCCGGGAACGTCGAGAACCAGGAGCTGTTCAGGAAGCACGTTGGGATCGTGAGCCTGGTGAAGGAGCTTGAGGAGTACTGCAAGCACCGGAGGGTCATCTGCGGGAAGGCGGTCGTTAAGAAGGAAGGGGGGGAGGATGCCTCGGATAGTAAGTCCCAGGAGGATAAGGAGGACGAGGGAAGCTTGATGGGCGGAAGCGCCAAGGAGAAGGTTTCGAGCTTAATCATTGGCGTGGTGGATTGCATCTGGAACGCGGTCATTGGCAACAAGAGCAGCGAGGCGCGCTTCCTCCACGTGAGCGGTAGCGACGGCCTATTGGACCTGCTCGAGATTTGCCCGGCCCTCCAGCGAAGTCAGATCTGCGGCGTTCTGGCGGACCTGGTGCGGAACCCGAGGTCCCTGCCCTACCTCACCGCGTGGAGGTCGGACCGGTCGATGATGAGCGCCGTTCAGCTGCTGATGCTGTTGTGGGAGGAGGAGGAGGCCAAGCTCAAGGTGGGCAGGAACAACGGCGTCATTGTCGATTTGTGGAAGCCGCTCGGGCGGCACACTGGCCTTGCGGACCCTCCGGACAGGCCGACAGACTTCTTTAACATGGCAGGGAACGATCCCGTTAGCGAGCTGATGAGCAGCGAGGTGCTGGCCATGGAAGCGGCCAAGACCGAGCAGAACTCAACCACAATGGCGGCGTTCAAGAAGCTGGAGAAGGCGCTGGCGGCGGGGCAGAAGAGGGGGGAGGGAACTTGGAGAGGGTGCTGAAGAAGAGCATGGCCAAAGAGGACATCAGGGGGAAGATTGCGGCCTGCGTTGGCTTCATTGGCTTCGACGAGGCCAAGGTTGGACTGTCGGCGCACGAGAAGATGACGCTCGTCATGTGCAAGAACTGGCTGTTCTTCATCGAGAGCGAGGGGTGGATGGGCGTTAGGGACGGGAGCGTGGCGGACAATGTCAAGCCAATCTTGGCGGACAGTTTGCTGGTCGGTAAGCATCTGGAGGAGGCGTACGACAACGGGGAGGGGGTGCGAGTCGAGCAGCTGGTGCTGTTCGACGAGAAGGTGCGGGTCGCAAAGGAGGCGGAGGAGAACTTTTTCAACGGCATCTTCAAGCAGAGGGACCAGGAGATCAACCAGCACATGATCAAGAAGAAGGCGCTGATGCCCAAAAGCTTGAGCAAGAGGAAGGCGGAGAAGGAAGCCAAGGCGGCAATGTTGGCAAAGAGCATGGTGAAAAACGGCAATGTCGGCAATGATAGTGCCTTGCCGGTCAAGGTGGAGGTGATGGACGGGCCGGGAAATGAGGGGGGGGAGAGCGTGGAGAGTGTAGAGGTGGTGGAGGGGAGCTTGGAGGACAAGAACTTGGAGCTGGGAGAGGGAAGTTTGGAGACTTTCGGGAGTGGAGGAAGTGGAGGTGGGGAGGAGAAGAAGGAGTTTGAGCAATAAATGAGAGGTTAGGAGTTGTGACCAGAAATTATTGATGTAATAATAAAAACCAAAATCTGTATGTTTTAACGCTACTCAATGTTACACATCAGGTATTACCTCGCACTTTGCATCTGGGCCGAAAGTATGGAAATTGTCCACGTAGTTTCGGAAAATGTTGTGCATTGCTGATCCTGTAGATGAATTTATAAGCGCTTGGGGGAGCCAGCCACCCAGCTTCGTTAAGGAACTCATAGTGAATCTAACTGCGCCGAGCGAAGCGAGGCGCATTTTTAATGAAGGACAAGCCAAACGAATTGGGTGGGTTTGCTTAGTAGGGGATGTAGCCGTCTGTAGCCATTTCGCGCACTTCATCGCGAGTATGCTCGAGCCTTCCAAAAAGCTCGGTCGCTTCGCTCGCTCACCTGTTATTTGCGCTCCGGAGGTAATGTCTGAGCGTCCCTCAAGAACGTCGCACCTCATACCCCCCCCAATTAAATTTGTTGCGAGTGTACATTTTTTTTCTTTCGGGGTAAATTCTATGGGTGAGGAATGGGAACCTTCGCTGACGTCCCCACTTCCCTCGTGTGGCGAAGGGGGGATGAGGTTGTTCTGGGCGGGGGGGAGGGCGTGAGAGCTGCCCAACACCATGTGATTTTCAGAATCGTAGCCGTAAAACATTCGAATGTCTGTGAAAACCCGAGGTGAGATGAGGCCGCCTGCAACCTCTTTAGTCATGTAGCGGCAGATATCAACTTGTGTGTCGGTGACGTTTTCTTCTTTGATAAACCGCCTAATAATTCTGGGTTTGTTCAGCACGTCATCCCATTTTAAACGCAGATGATACCAACAAATCTGCTTGAATGCTTCTTTCAGAGAAATTCCAGTCATGATAAGCACCATCGAGACACGGAAGTGCTTCGCCTTCGTCAGTTTTGAAGAAGAGCTCCAGACTCGAATGGAGTTGAATGTCTTTTCTAACACCCATGATTCACCCTCCCAATTGTTTGAGAGTTTTATATCGGTGTTGGTCATGATGTGTTTCTTAACTTCAGGAATGTTGGCCTCGATAAGAATTGTTTCGGGGCACTTCGTGAACCTTTTCGGGGGCTGGTCAGTCAAGGCTGACATTGCGATGGGGATGTTGGGGAGTTAGGGAGATTTGGTAAATCCTGTTGGGATGCAAATTAATATAAAAGGAAAAGGTGATTACGTGACTGCAAAAAGATGTGCACCGTGAAACAACGGATTTTGGAAAATTTACTACTTACACACTACTTACACAGGGTGACAGGGGATTTGGAACCAACGTATTGTACAATTGGGATGAACGAGGAAACTTCCGGAGTGGAGGAGGAAACATTAGTCGAGGAACCATTCAGTTCCCAAGAGAATGATGCTTTCAAACAGCTCCATAAAATTGCCACCTCTATTGATGCAAATAACAACAACAAAAAGATGACAACTGCTTCCCCCCCTTGCTCAGGGTAAGAAGCACCTTGCCGAGGACCAGCACACGACCACTGGTTACTATACCACAAGAGTCCCGTGCGGTCTGCAGGAGCTCCACGCTTACATTGAAGCCGAAGACGTAAGCTCCGAATACGTTGAGAAGATCGAGGAGGCTTACAACGACCACCACTCAATCAACTACTACGCAAAGTCACTCCCCAAGCCAGCGAGTGACCGGGAATTTCACCAGTCCGTCATCACTAAGGTTGAAGCCGAAAAGATCATTTTTGTCAGCGTTCCCTGCTTCATCGAAGAGAAAGTCTTAGAGAGGCCACTCCGCCCCGACCGAGTTCGTGCTGCGATTCGAAATATGTACCTCCTGACAAAGGTTAGTAATAGCGAGACACGAGTCGACTATTACGCCGAGATTGAGCTCGGAGGCTATCTCGATGGATGGATCGTCAACCACGAACTCCACAACTTCATGAGCACGCCCACGAAGTGGCAAGAGCATTTTCAGCACCTTCGGGCTTTGCGAGAGTTAACCCCCGAGGACGGCGTAGCGATGGGAACGATGCTCACCACTCTTGTGGAGAACATAACGGGAAACAACAGGAACGTAGGAAACAAGTTGACGACGTTCATTGAAAAGAACGTTGCGCTGAAGGAATTGAAGGAGACTTTTCCGCACGTCAGGACAATGATGTTGGGCGTTCTCAGAAACCAAATCATGCACGTGACAAAGAGGAAACGAGCGGCGGCAAAAGTGGGGATTGATTTGGGCCCCGGACAAGCATCGACAGTAAGTCAAACAGTCACAGTCACTGCTGGCTCCACCTTGAGAACACTCAGCGAGAAGGACGCGGCGAAATTCGGCAACTCGTTCGCCATGTTTTTACTAACGTCGACAGAGCCAAATCTTGCGGTGAATGCTTGGCGGCTAGAAAACTCTGCTTTGCAGCCGCTCTTCGACGATCACCAATTCTTCGAACCGATGATGCAAACGATCGCAAAGAGGCTGCTTGCGAGCGGCAACCTTGGATTAAAGTTGCGGGTGTTTTTGGGGGCGTTTTTGTCAGTTGGCGATTTGGTGAGCGATACGACTGTCATCTTCTCGTACTTTGAGGAGGGCAGGACAGGTCAGGCGTATGGACTCATCTCCATGGTCGTGATGAGCCTGTTCTGTCAAGTCATTATTGTGCTCGCACAAAACATAAAAAAGAGCCGCTCGGAAATCCTTCGAGAACTTTTCTTCGTCGTAACGTTTTTAAAACCGGCCGTTGATGCCTATCGCGTTGCCACCGGCCACGAAGACGATCAACTGAACTTTTCACCGCTTCAAGAGATGGTAACCTCGAAGGGATGCGAACTAGCATGTGAAAGTATTCCAGGCAATGTCCTCCAAATCTACGTCTTCATCACAAACCCTGCGAAATCCACCCTACACTTGGTGTCGATAATCATCTCGACCATGACCACAGCGTTTGCCAGTGCGGTAATGTCCTTCGACATGGACGCCAGCCCAGACCAGCGGAAGAAAATCCCCGACTTCTACGGCTTCATGGGCGACACAAATTTCGAGCGGACCGCAACATTTCTAGTAATGTTTCTGCTCGCCGGGCTGCACAATTTGAGCAAGAGCATTGGTGTGGCGCTATTGCTTGTAGTGAGTGGCCAAACGACAATGATCGTATTGGGGGGAGAAATGATGGCTTACCTCTTGGCGAGGCTGCTGCGCCGGGATTACACGATGTTTGCACCAGGTGTGGAAGGCGGATTTAAAATCTTTATGGCGTTAGTATTTCACGTGGTAACGAAGACCGTTGTAGACTTTACGGGGTTAATCCACTTCCGAGGGCCAAAGATTGTGGGCGGCGCAATGTTCCTCGCCCTCACTATTGAGGCGCAGGTGCTGCCGTTCGTGGCTTTCGAAATTTACAAGATGAGCGACGATGTGGAGAATAAGCTCGACCTAGAAGAGTTGGAAACGGCATTGAGGGCATTGCTAGGGGCGTGGGCTATCAATGTGTTGCTATTCTTCCTGCTTATCAAGCGGAAATATCGCAAAACATTTTGGGATCCGCAAACTGGCTGGCAGTGTGTTATCGCGACGTTCGAGAGCTCAGACGACCCGTTCCAAAAGATGAACGCGATCTTCACCAACCACATTAGCATGAGCCAGCGGATCAAAACTGACGTTATAGAATACATGGCGGAGAACTGGGCCGAGTGGGAGCGGACGAAGCCATCGTGGTTTACGCCTGGCTTCATCAGCAAGATACCCGACGAGTTTATCCCGCAGCAGAACTTGGAGGAACTTGGAGGTGCAAGACGGCGAAGGTCGTCAGTCAACAGCGTGAGAGAGCTGCTGAACCTTGCTGATGATTGAGAGAGAGGTTGAAAAGAATATTTGAAATTAATTCTCAACCTGCTTCCTACAGTCCAATTTTTTTTTCTAAATCAATATCCCCATCCTCGTAGCAAAATAGCCCCACATGCGGAATCACCACGTCGGGCAATTCCTCCGCCCCCTCCCTCTCCATCTTCGCCAGCTCCTCCCCGGTCGTGCATCCGCTCAAAACCACCGCCGTCTTGAATCCGCAATTCTTCCCGAACCTGATGTCCGTGTCAATCCTGTCCCCCACCATGAGAACATTTTCCGGCTGAAGATTAAGATTAAGCTTAAGATTGCCGTTCGCGTTCGCATTCGCGTTCTCGCCCTCCAACTCCTTCCTGACAACATCCCAGAGGAACTCGCTCGGTTTCCCGACAGTGACGCTCTCCCGTCCCACGGCGAACTCGACCGCTTTCACCATGCAGCCCGCAGCAGGCTGCCTTCGAGACTTGGGCCCGATGACGTCGAACGGGTCCAGATTCGTGGAGACGAACTGAATGTTTTTACTGTTCATCTCGTTCGAGGTTAAGTACGTCGTCGCTAGCGTGAGCATTCTGTAGTTGAAGTCCTTTGCCATTCCAATGACAACCGCGCCGACGTCCTTGTCGAACTCGAGCTCCTCGAGCTGCTTCTCGTCCACGCTGAAGTCGTAGCCACTGCCATTCGCATTCGCATTCGCATTCGCGCCATGGCAATTAGCAGGACCCCCCAAACACTCAATCCCAACATTCTCGAGCTCTTCCACCAGCCCCTCCCCGCCAATAACGAACGCCTTCTTAACCGTCGGGTGAACTTCCTTCAGGTACCTTGCCGCAGCGTACCCGGCCGGAAAAAACGCCTCCAGCCTGAAAGTGTCGTCCAGGCCGGTCACTTGGACCATCTTCTCCATGCAGGCGAGGCGGGACTTTCCGCTGGAGTTCGTTACGAAGCCGATGGAGATGGACAGGGACTTCTCTAGTTTTCGAAGGGTGGGTATTAGGGTGGGGGAGGTTGGGGTTGACGACCTGTAGATTACTCCATCGCAGTCGAAGAGGACGTGAGATATTTTGTTGTCTTTAATGTACTTTGCGATGGTTGAGGGGGAATTGAGGAGAAGGAGAGTTGATGGGGATGAGGAGAGGGAAGAAAGGTACTGTTCTAAATTCGAGTTGGTTAGGTTGAGTACATCTGTTGGTGAAGCCATAAAGTTGTTTCGATCACTCAATATTTGATAGAACAGCTACGGAACGGACAGAACGCTTTTATAATCCTCGTGGACCTATTTTGGTTGGTGCAAACAAAAAGATATAAAACATCTGAGGTGCTAAGTCCCTTTACTCTTCTCACTTCTACGCTGGAGGGGTCACAATTGAAAAAAAATAAAAGTATCCAGCCACTAAGGGCAGTGTTGGTCTTCTTCCAGCTCCTGCCAAGCTCGCCATAAGAATGAATCTAATTGGAATCCTCTCGAACCTTTTGTTGTTCATGCTAATCTTCGGTATGACTGCAGGTTCATCCCCAGAAAGCCTGAAGTACCACGTGCAATCAAAAACAGGTATTTTCATAGGGATGGGGTTTCAGTTTGTTGTCTTGCCTTTCCTGGCATTTATATCAGTTAAGTTGTTTTCTTTGGACCGCGTAATTGGAACGGTCCTGATAATTATCTGCAGCAGCCCCGGGGGGAGCTATTCTAACTGGTGGTGCTCCCTTATTAACGCAGACCTTTCTCTCTCGGTCGCGATGACAGGCGCCAGCACCATCTTCTCCGTGGTGTTTCTCCCACTGAATGTGGCGGTTTACTCCTTCTTGGCGTTCTCCTCCGACGACTCCAGTTTAGATTGGGCGTCAATAATAGTCAGCCTTGGTGTTGTCTTGGCGGGCATTGGAATTGGCGTCTTGTTTGCTTTCAACTTCTCTGAGCAACAGGTCTTCGACGAAGAAAACAGCGAGCACAACGCACGCGAAGGGGTCGTCTCTGCACAGCACAAAAAAAATATAATACTTCGGGCTTGTACTCTGATCGGAAATTTGAGCGGGTTAGCGCTCATTTCAATGAGTTTTTTCCTCTCTTCCTCCAATACAAAGAGTCCAATCTGGAACCGAAGCGCATCATTTTATGCCGGCGTATCATTTCCTGGTCTTGTTGCGCTAATTTTTAGTTTTGTGACAACTGCGTGTGCCAAAAACCTGGGCAAACCTGAACGAGTTGCCATCTCAATAGAAGTATGTTATCAGAACATCGGCATTGCAACCTCAGTATGTCTTAGTATTTATACTGGCGATGACCAGGCCGCGGCGCTGGGCGTGCCGCTGTATTATGGTTTCGCAAGCATGGTCTTGCTCGCCGTGTTTTGTTTCACTGCGTTTCACAAGAATTGGACATACGCACCAGCAAACACACCTCTCCTCAAGGCCCTCTCCACGAGTTTCCAAATGGTCCTTACGAAGCAACAAAACAAGGAGCTAACGGAGCTTAAGGCTTAGCTAAAAATGTTAGATTAGAGTTACGAAAACGATTCAGTTTAGGCTTTACTTTATTGTCGCAGCAGGCTTGAGGACAGCAGAAGGCTTCATCGCCAATTTCTTCTTTTTCTCGGTGGATTTTTCCTCTCCCTGTGCTTGTGTTTTCTTCTCCTCTCTTGGCACGATTGTGCTTGTCACGGACATTTGTTGTAGCCTCAATTTCTGCTTTTGCAATTCTATCTGGTTTTCCTGCTTCTCCTTCTCTGCACTAGCCGACGTATCGTCCCCAGCATTGGTGTAGCTGAAGTTAAACCCTCCGCCTCCGCCTCCGCCTCCATCGGTAGCACCATCCCCGCCGCTATCCTCCCCGCCGCCCATCATAAGCGCCATCAAGGCATCTGCCGCCGTCGGCTTGGCTGGAGGCGCCGGTGGGGGCTTGTCTGCACTCCCACTCCCACTCCCACTCCCACTCCCACTCCCACCCAAGCCCAACATGCCCTTCAAAACGTCCGATTCCTTGTTATTGACCTTCGCGACGCCGACGCCGATGTTGGCATTCTCCACCTTGGCTGGATCCTCCTTCTCGATTGTATTCGTATTTCCTATCCTCTTGGCAGTCGTGCTGGTCTGCTTCTTCTTGTTCGTGGAGCCGCTTCTATCCTCCAAAATTCCGCTCGCGATGAGGCCGCTGCTGAAGCCCCTTCCAGCTCCTTTATTGAAGCCGATGCCCCTGGCGACTCCGTTCTCCATCGGCGGCCCAGTAGCCTCCTTGTACGCTCCCCCGGTCATGCGCTTCGAGTAGCCCGGCGATTTTCCCGCGCTTGAGTCTCTTCCATTCCCGTTTGTCTTTCCAACACTTTTCGCTCTCTTCTCCCTCTGCTCTCGCTCCCTCTTCTCCTCGACCTCCTTCTTATTGATGAGGTCCTCAATCGCGACCTTTCCCAGCCCTCCCGGCACCAGCTGCTCGACCGTCTTTCCGTCGGTCTTGCTGCTCAGCTTGAGAAGGTGGTTCCAGTAGCAAAGCTTGCCCCGAAAGTTGCTGCACGTTCCTTGCAGCGAGCTGCCTCCCATGAACTCCTCGTCCATAACGACGTCCACGCAGGCGTTCTTGTTGTGGATGGCAATGACGGTCCCTCTCGCTCCGAAGGGAACGCCCCCAGCGCTCAAGTTCGCAATGCGGTCGCCGAGCTCCGGAGCCCCCTCAACGACGCTCAAAACGTCGGTGACCGTTGTGCTCCCGGCCTTCTTGATGGCGTCGACTGGGATCCTAAGCTGAACGATTTTCTTCGCGCCCTTAGCCTTGACCGAGTTGTTGCGGACCTCGGCAGCACGCTCGATGGCGAGGACGGCGTTCTTGCCGATTGCGTCGGTTGTGATGGGGACCCGCGGCATCTTGGCCGTTTCGCATTTTCCGAGCCAGTCCATGACCTCCCTTAGCTGCGCCGAGCAAAGAAGGATCGAAGCGAATTGAGTGGAATAATATTCTGTTAGTTTAGTAGTGTCTCGTATTCTCGTCTTCCTCAAGGCTAGCTCGCTTAGCTTAGCTCACTCACCTTCTCCTCGCCGGTGCCAGCACCACTCCCAAAAATGTTCTTGGCGTCGTAGAACCTCTCGTTGGGATTCTTCTTGAGGTGGTTGACAACCTGCGGGAAATTCGTCTGGTACAATGCCACGAGCTTGAGGGCGGACGTCGTGTACTCCCAGGTCACCTTGTCGTCGTTGTTGCCGGCAAAGCCGTTTCCAGCACTGCCACTACTGGCAGCAGTGGTCGCGCCACCGCTGCCAATTACCAGCAAGCTGTCCTTGACCTCCCAGGCGTCCTTGGCCTTCTTGCCGTTTTCCTTTCTCTTCCTGGTGTAGCCAACAACGCAGTGGCTTCCTTGGTGCTTCAAGTTCAAGCCCAAATCGTACCTCCCCGGGTCGACGGAGAAGGAGCCCGTGAGCTTTCCGAAAACGCTTACGGGCATTTTCAAAATTTTGGCCGCCTCCATGCTGCTCATGTAGCCCTCGTTGACGCTGCGTCGAGCGAAGCGAGATTGTGCGCATTTTTAATGGAGCAGGGGGGGGGGCGAGTGAGCAAAACGAATGTAATGTAATTGATTGATATAATTGTTAGTTGGTGGTTCGTATGTATTTCTCGTCTTCATCAAGGCTCGCTCGCAGTATTTCGCTCGCTCACCTCCTCACAATTGCGAGGCCGAAGGGTGGTTCGGCGGGAACGACCTCGACCTTGGTGTTGATGAGGTACTTGTCCTTGGGAGGTGAATTGGCGGTTGGGTCCTCGGGCACCTCGTAGACGCCGCTCACAACTCCCTTGCAGCCCTTGTACTTGCCAAGGGTGAGAATGACGTCGGTGTTTGGGGCGTAAAGGTCGGCGACGGACATTGGCCCGTTCTCCTTGAAGCGAGGGTCGGGAGCGGGGTCCTTCCACAGGCACATGTGGAGCGGGACCTCGGCCTCTGTGTTTCCGAAGACCTTTCGCCTGGAGCCGTCGCCCTTCTTCTTCATGCCCTGGAGAACCACGACCTTCAACCTGATTTGGATGTCGCCAATGTCCACACCGCCGGAGCCGACGAGGCCGGTGCCGGAAAGGTACTGGAGCTTCATGGCTTCAGATTCCTCGTGCCACCGGTTCTGCTTCTCGGGGGACCAATTGGTGACAAAAGTGCCATCCTTGCCCTGTGCCCTGACCTCGCAGTTGGAGTCGGAGACGGCAACAATCTTTGCCTCGTGCATCATTGGCCAGTTCACAAACACGTGCGCGCCCAAAACCTTCTTGGAAAGTATTTCTGCCGAGGGGAGTTGGGGGAGCTTCTGCAGAGTCAACACTGTGGCTTGATACTTGCTAATCGTGCCAAAGCAGTTCAAATCCACGCCCTTGAGCTCGACGTTGGCAAAGGGGAGGACGTTCATCGACGGGAAGCCTGGGAAAGGGATGCGAGTTCCGGGGACGACCTCCGGTTTGAAAGACACGCCAACGCGGTTCGGCTCTTGGAAGATCTGAACCTTGGACTTGCAAACGGTGATGTCCTTCAAGCCTATGTTCTTGTCGCAGGAGGCGACAGTGTCGTTGTTGATTGGGTCGTGCGTGAAGAGCAACACATTCCCGAAGCTGTTCCGGTCCCTCTCTGCCTGGGTCAACGACTTGGGAGGGCAAAACTTCGCCGAGCGAGTTTTTTTGGGTTTTTTTTGTTAGTGTTTGTGTTACTAAAATCATAAGGACTGAGTAAGACTCACCTCCGCAATCGCTGCCCTTAGCCTAGAGGCGTCAATGAAGGGTAGGAGATTTACGCCTTCCCATGGATTCCTCTTTCCGTTCATGTCGATCTTGAAGTCTGCGCCGAGCAAAGTGGAATAGTGTTTGTTTTTAGTGTTTTTTTTTGTTTTCGCGTATTCTATTCGCACGCTCGCTCACCTTGAGGGTAGAAGTCGTGGATCTGAGAGGCTGAAGATTCCATGAGGTGCCTGTACGGGCGCGGGACGAGTTCAGCCGAGAGGGGAGGGAGGCAGCCCATCAGCTGCTCAAACGGTAGGAAGGGCCTTCCAGGCTCGAACTTCATGTCGCTGAACACCTCAGTCAAATTCTTCAAATCGCTGATCATCGGACCGTAGTGGTAGGGGTAGAACCATCCCCACGAGATGCACCCCCTGTAGTAGTAGGCCAAGCACCAGACCAAGCCTTCCATGTATACCTTCTCCAGGTGTGCGTGTTTCTTGCTGTCGTTCGGGAGTATATTGAGCTTTTCGTAGTAGTACCGTCCTTGGTAATCCTGCGCCGTACAGTGTAAGTTGTTAAGAAGTGTGGGGTGTAGTGGGGGGCGAGGGGGAGGACTGAAGGTGAATGAAACTCACCTTCGAGCTCAGTTCGAAATCACCACCGCCGCTTGTATTGGATTTGGAATTGGAATTGGAATTGGATTGGCCGTTTTCGGCCATGACCTCCTGAAACTTGGCCTGCTTGTCAGCCTCGATAACTTTGAGCTCCTCCTCGCTCGGCGTGCCCTTCACCCCGTCACGCTTGTGCCACCTGCGCTTCTTCTTCTGAAAGGCCTCCTCGTTCACCTCCTTGTTGGCGAAAATCTCGTTCTCGGCAGCACCAATGACCTTCAAGAACTTCTCCAAACGGTCGGGCGACACGATGTTGCCAGCATACTGCAGGTACTCGTTCTTGCCCCAACCGACTCGTTGCTCCTTGTACGTCTTGAACAATAGGTCAAAGGCGCCATCTCCAATGTCGAGCGAGGGCATGTGGGGGAGGAAATCATTGCCGACCAGGAATGTCATGAACACAAAGTCATCGATGATTGCCTCGAGATTGTAACTCTCCTTGGGCAGTTTGTAGCAGAACTCCACCTGCAAGTACTCGCGGAGGACGGACAAGTGAAGGAGCTGGAACTGGGATTCCTTCACATTTTTCATGACAGCCTTTTGGGCGTTTGGGTTGCTGGGAATAGGGAAAGGAAAGGGAATTGGAATTGGAATTGGTTTGGGGGGGGAGTGT
>Ga0302116_1001333_pt1 | contig 14870 bp, 13 predicted proteins | sample AG5_SCM_MG_FD_203124 | JGI IMG/M metagenome (GOLD analysis project Ga0302116, IMG submission 203124) | Marine microbial communities from Western Arctic Ocean, Canada - AG5_SCM | ecosystem: Environmental > Aquatic > Marine > Oceanic | place: Canada: Western Arctic Ocean | collected 2017-10-01 | reverse complement strand
CACCACAAACCTGCCGTACAAATGTTATCGCAACAGCTATTGGGCGAAAACAAGACAAGAATTTACCTTCACTAACACAACCATCCCCCTCCCACCCCAGAATAGAAAAGAAATAGCATGGGTAAATTGACAACCGGTCAGAGGAAGGGAAAAGGTTCGGTGTACCGTTCCCACACCCGAACAAGAAAGGGAGCTGTCAAGCTTCGTGTGTTGGATCATGCTGAGAAGCACGGCTACACCAAGGGAGTGATCAAGGATATCATCCACGACCCCGGAAGAGGTGCCCCCATTGCCAAGGTTCAGTTCTCCAATGCCTACAAGTTTGGCAAGGACAACGAGCTCATTTGTGCCGTTGAGGGCATGTACACTGGACAGTTCATTTACTGTGGAAAGAAGGCTGCCTTGAATATTGGAAACATCCTTCCCCTCACTTCGGTGCCTGAGGGAACTATTGTTTGCAACATCGAGTGCAGGGCCGGGGACCGTGGCAAGTTCGCCAGGTGCTCTGGAGACTACGCTGTCGTTGTCTCCCATGATGAGGAGAAGGGAACCACCCGTATTCGCCTCCCTTCTGGAGGAAAGAAGACCGTCCCTTCCCTCGCCCGTTGCCAGATTGGCATCGTCGCCGGAGGAGGAAGGACAGACAAGCCCCTTTTGAAGGCCGGAGCTGCCTTCCACAAGTACAAGGTGAAGCGTAACGAGTGGCCCAGGGTCAGAGGTGTGGCAAAGAATCCTGCTGAGCATCCTTTCGGAGGAGGTAACCACCAGCACATCGGTAAGCCTTCGACTGTCAGTCAGGCTGCTCCTGCTGGACGAAAGGTTGGTTTGATCGGTGCCCGGCGTACGGGAAGACTTAGGGGAGTGAAGAAAGTGGCTCAGGATAAAGACTAAGCACAAGATTCAAGCTAAAAAAACAAATATAATATCAATTAATATGTGTGCTTGTGATGAAACTAACTAATGTCGATTTTATTGTTGTCTACTTTTTGGGTGCTTTTCCCAGATTTTGCAGATCTGTGCTTGGATATAGCATATGTGCCCATGTTTAAACTTTTTTAACCTAAATAAACAAGCAATGGTCGACAATAACGATGAATGAAGACTTGCAAAAGCTAATTCAACTAGCTTATTCCTCGGAGGAAGGTGATAGCTATGATGCCGACTTTGACGAACATGACTGTGAAAATGATTTTGATGGCAATGACAAGTACGAAAATGACTTCGATTTTCCATCTCCCCAGAAGTCTGACATGCTGGACAGTTCACAAACATTTGATCTCGACAAGATTGATTCGTGGGTGGAAACAAAGAAGCGTTCGTTATCGGTTGATGCACAGAACAATGTTGCTTTGAATCAAATCAAAAGGGAATCTTTTACTCTTAAACGAACAAGCACTGAAGAGTTGTTGGCTGGAATGGATGAGCACTTGACGAATGCAGGTGTAGCGCCATTACAATTGCCTCATTCTCCACAAGCGAAAACAAAATCACCCTTGGACAAGCCCGTTTCTGCAAGTATGCGACTTGACACAGTGGCGATTTTTCACCAAGCGAGAGATGAGAATAAGGTCGCGTTAGAAACCCCCAAACAAGTGGTCGAGGTCGAAGCTGCTGCTGCTGAGGCTTGTGAGGAGGCGTGGGGTGAGAAGAAGATCGTGTTGGAAACCCCCCTGCTTGTGGTCGAAGTCGAAGCTGCTGCTGCTGCTGAGGCTTGTGAGGAGGCGTGGGATGAGAAGAAGGTCGCGTTGGAAAGCCCCCTGCTTGTGGTCGAATTCGAAGCTGCTGCTGCTGCTGCTGCTGCTGTGGCTTGTTGTGAGCAGGTCGTTACCATGGAAGCCAGCCCTGCCAAACAGCTATCCTCCACTGGCGCAGTCTCTTGCAGAAACATGCGGCACGACACTGTGGGGCAGGTTATGATGCTCAAGAAAAACCTTCTTTTGCTTCAACAAAACCAAACAGCTGAGCCTGCAGCCCTTCGAGAAATAACAACACGGCGAAATCTTCGAATTTTGCAAAACAAGAATGCCATTTGCAAGAAGCTCGTTGATAATTCGGACAGGGCCGTCAGCCGAATTTCAAGTCTCCTGCTTAAATTGCGAAACGCTCTGGAAATTGACGAACTAAACCTCAACCACCCCAACGAGTATTCTTACGGAAAACTAGACGCGCACGGCAAGTTGATGAAACCACCCCTCACCTTTGCTACGAACAAGAAATTACATTATTTCAACCCCAACAGCAATACAAAAGTTTCGACAAGGCAGCAACGAAAAAAAGACAAACTCCGCTCAACCAGCAGAGGAATTAGACAAACAAGACGAGGAGTTGATACCCACGAGAATACCGACGACGCTGGAAGCATTTTGCTTCAATCTCAATACAACAATTCTCTTCGGCTCAATTGTGATATCCGTGGAATAGTCAAAGAGCTCCGACCGAGATCAGCTCCACCAAAACGGCGAGAAGTAACAATAGCAGGGAGACTTCGCCCACAGTCGGCCTCAGTCCTCCGGACCAAGCAGGAAATAAAAAAGAAGCAAAGGCCAAAATCTGCCGTGCCTCGTGGTGTTTTTTAACCCCCACTTAATTTATTGCTTTTATCGTCTCCTTCGTGATCGTCCTCGATCTCGTTCTTCCTCCTCACTCTACTCGCCGCAACGCTTCTTGACGTGACCTTAATGTGTTCAGCGGCTCTCTGCTTCTGCGCATTTAAAATGTTGACCTCTTCAGTAGTCTGAACGAGCCTTTCATCGAGTAAGTTCTCGTCCTCGTCCTCGTCAAGGTCCTCGTCCTCGTGAGCAATGCTGCTGATGTTCACGCTCACGCTCCCATTGCTGCTCTTTTGGCTGTTATTGCTACATGCACTGCTGGTCCTCGCCCGAACGCTGCCAACTCCGGACCCCCCAAACAAAAAGTTCCTCAACACCTTCCGTTTTCTTTCCTTGTTCTCGCCTCCGGAAAATGTCACTCCGCTAGCAACACTACTGTCGTTCTCTCTAATTCCCCCTCCCCTAGTAGTACTGTCCCTTGTTGTAAAGCTCAATTCATCCCTCGACGCATTTGACGACCTGCTTTTAATATTTTTGCTGGAACCGCCGTGCTTCGCAATGACCTTAATTCGCGATTCAATCTCACCCCGCTCCACCTTTAATTTTTTTATATAATCGATCAAATCCATTTTCTTGTTCGTCAGCATCGTAGCCTGCTGCATTAACTCCTCGAGTTCTTTCCCCCCCCCGCTGTTAACCAGCGCCGTCGCCTTAATTACTTCTTTTTTGTGGGGAGACTTGACAAGAAAATCGAAAAATTTGTGGTCACTGCTGTCTTTACTTTTGAAGGTAATCGTGTTTTCGTTGCTGTTGGATGTCCCGTCGCCCCCCATTGCTGAGTACTCCGTCCATCGATTCAACCCGGCCTTTGTCGGCGAGTTGCTGCATATTTTGTTTTTGTTGTTGCTGTTGCTGTGGCTTTTGCTGTTCGAGGTGTGATCTTGGCTCAAGCTTATTAGCTTCTCCAAGCTGGCTAGGTGGTTGTCAGTATCTGTGTTGATGGTCACTGTGGACTGTGCATTATCGATTCGCAAGCCGCCAATCGTTGACGCGATCATTTTTTGTCGTTGCTGCTCGAGCTGAATATTGCGCTGAGCTGTAACCAAGACCGGCTTCGGCTTACTCTCCTTCCTTGCCTTCAGCTTCGTTTTTGAATTGGAATTGGCCGTTTTAGTTGCCTTCAGGAGGCTCAATTCAAAAGGGGAAAGAGTCGAGTTTTTGTCTACGGGCTTCTTTGCGCGAACGCGAAAAGGAGGTCGGAATTTGTTGTCGATCACATTGGACTTTCGCATCATTTTGTTTTTATTGGCCTGCGTGAGGAACACCACCGCGGGGGAAGGAGCTTGAGTTCGTAGGGTTTCGATGGGGGTGGGAGGGGGTGGGAGAAGGTCGTTGTGGTTGTGGTCTTGGTTGTTGGGTGAAATGGAAAGTTTGGATTTGATATTGGAATCGATATTGGAATTGGAGTTGGAGTTGGACGAATTGGGGGTGGAGTTCAGCAAGTTCTCAAAAAAACTTGTTACGTATTGTTGTTGTGTTTCGTGAGGGTTTTGGTGGTGTGGGCTTGAATCATTTGACCCCTGCTTCTGGTGTAAATGTTGTCTAGGTGTAAATCGTTGTGGTGAGGATGAGGAGTCACACGAAGAAGAGGACGATGTGTCCATTTCGGCTGAGCGGTGTATTGATGGACAAATGCTCGTATGGGAATATGTGCTGTTTTTGACCTCAGGCTCTGGGTGCACCCCGAAATATATTATCTTTATTTTTTTTTAAGGACAGTTCATTTAAACCACACCACCACCACCAATGAAGCGTTCATTGGGAAATCCAGACTCGCAAGAGGATATAGGGCTCACATTAAAAGATTCAACCTCACTTCTTGGCTCCTCAACTCCAACCAACCCAAAGAACCCAAATTCTAAGACTGAACACGAATATTTTGATGGAGACAACAAATACTCGCGTCAGGAGCTCTACCCAACAGTTTTTGAAGAGATTGTTGCAATTATCCAACTACATGGCTATTACTTACTCGTAGCTGGGATTGTTGCAGGTGTCTCAATTGTCTTTGCGATAGCCCATCATACTCATGTTGATATAAGCGAACACCACAATCCCACCACAATTCAGCATCACGCCGATCAAATCTCTAGCCGGTGGATTCCAACGATTCCTGAACAAAAAGAAATCAAGCAGCTCCTTCTACGATCGGTGAGCACAATAAAATTGTCAGGGGTCGTGAAATCCGAAATTTTCGGTAACACAATGCAGGACTCCGAGTTTGTGTCAATTCAGGCGTTCTACTTGGGCAATGAACAAGGACATGAACATCTCCCGCGTAGTTTTTACGAGGGAGTACACCTGGGTGTGAGCGCAACAGATTTCAAGCAGCTGTATGACAAGTACGAAAAAAATCCAAATGATGTTGAGGAAGGGAAATCAATTTTTGATGAGGTAGAACAAAAGGCGTTGCTGAAGCAGTATTTACTCAACAAGATGGCAGTAAAACCGGCTGCAATATACGACTGGCAATTGAACCTTAACGGAACACACTACACTGAGCATGGGTGAGTTATAAGTTTATGAGGGTGAGGCTGTAAGGCTGTCAGAATTCGAGGACTAACTTTACTTTAACACAACCTCCCCGCACTTAGACTCGTTTGCTCGTTTCCGTTCGACGACTTGAAGGAGCAAAACGCTTTCAATGAGCTCACGGGGGGGCGACCCGACTTCTCCAAGGCAACCAACGAAGTTGCCAAGGCAGCGAGAAAATTCAACCAACTCGCAATTTATCAGTGGCATCCCATAACCTTTGGCGCTGGGGTCGAGGAGGACGATTTACTACACAAGAATATCATTCAGGACGTATACCCAGTGCGGAGTGGCTTGCAAGAGGTGGGTTCAAGCTCAGTTGTTTGGAAGAGGGGGAACGACGGTTTGGTCGCTTGAGAATAGAAAAAAGAAAGAAAAAGAAGCAAAATATTTTATTTTAAAGTGTTGAGTTTTACATTCAGTCCTGGGTTTTCCTCTGCTTTACAAATCTCCCTTCTCTATCACACTTTCAAAATCTTCATTTCCATTCCAGTAATCTATCCAACTTAAAACTTGTCACACGTATTCCACACAACCAAATCTTGGATCATGTTTGTGATTCCTCTGAAGGCCCCAACAGCCGGTGACATTAAGACAGCACTAACAGAATGGTTGGCATCCGATAATGGCCCCTCTGATTATTCTCGAGACTTCCAAACCCTCCAAAATCTCCGCAATTCTGCAACCTCTGTCACAACCCATGGTTGCGATAATGCTGAGCGATCCCTTCATCAGTACTTTAAGGCTCTGTGTAATTGCGAAGATGCTGGCTTTCCAATCAAGGATGGCGAGTCGTACGGTCTCGTTTCGAAATGGAAGTGCGCCTTTGAGCCAAATAAAGAATTGACCAGGAACAATATTCGGTTTGAGAGAGTTTCGATTTTGTTCAACATCGCGGCGCTCGAGTCTCACGTTGCAGCGATGGCAGACCGCAAAACTGAGAATGGTCTTAAGATCGCGTGCAACAAGTTCCAGCAAGCTGCTGGAATATTCGAAAATTTAAAGTCAATAGAAATTGCTGACAATCCGACTGCCGATCTGTCTGCTGCAGGGCTTCAAATGGCAACACAGTTAATGCTTGCTCAGGCCCAGTCTTGCGTTTATGAGAAGGCAGTCGGTAAGAAGGGTAGCGACAAAACGAAACCTTCGATCCTTGCCAAGATTTCCCAAGCGACGTCCGAGTTCTACTCCGACGCTCTCGTGGCTGCTCAAGACAAAGCCATGAATGGGAAGCTTGACGACACGTGGGAAATTAATTTGAAATCGCAGAAGCTCTGCTTCGCGGCTGCGGCCAACTACTGGGAGGCAATTAACCTGGGAGAAGTTGCCAAGGCGACCGGCTCCGGCTATGGTGTGGAAATTGCTCGCTTATCGGAGGCGGAGAATTTTGCGGAACAGGCCATCGTCTATGGCAAGAAGAACAGCTTAAACGTTGATTCTCCCGATTCCCTCAAGCGCCTAATTCTGCAGCGAAGGACGGAGGCCATCAAGGACAACGAAGAAATTTATATGGAGCCCGTTCCGGCCCCCCAAAAACTTGCCGCGATAAGACCTGTCAAGGTCGTCAAGGCGCTTCCTCTCCCTCCGACGCTGGTTGCCGAGCCGAACCTGTTCAAGGGCATATTGCCGAAACAGGGCAAGAGCGCTCTGGATCAGTACAACACGGCAGTCCAAGAGTCGGTCAACCTAACCGGCGATCTCGTCGTCTCCGCCAACGATTACTCGCGGAATAAGTTGCAGGCGCTAAAACTGCCGCAGAGCTTGGAGGAGCACCTGGCGGGAGATGCGTTGCCCAACGAGAGCTGGGCCAAGATTGAGAGTATCCAGCAGACTCAGTTGCAGGCGCGACAACCTAGTTTGCGGGATTTGTTGAAGAGCAAGAAGAACGAAGTGGAGGTGGCGTCACAGCGCTGCAACGGCCTAATCGAAGCCACCGGAGAAATGCTCGTGGAGCACCAGAGGCTAGATAACGAATTTCGCGCGGAGAACCCAAAATTTGTTGGCTCCGAGCAACAGAATCTGGGTCAGCTCCAGAGCGACGTTAGGAGGGACATGGCCCACTACACGCACCTTTTGGAAAACGCTTCCAAATCTGACGTTATTTTGGCCAATCTTTTGGTTTTGCCAGAAACGGTCGAATCACTGGAAACGTTGCAGAAGGACAGGTTCACGTTAGATTCGGAAATGCCGAAGCGTGACAATTCCGACACGGCACCCGTAATCGACACAACGGCACTCTCGACGAACTTGATGGAGCTCACTAAGCTCGTCAAGGACAGGGACAGCGCGTTCGAAAATTTCAAGCAACAGGTTTCAGCGTTCGACATCGAGGGGAAACTTGCTGGCATCGACAACACAAAACTCCAACAAACGACCGATTACGAGCTCATTGTGAATCAGAGCTTGCAAAACTTTGACAAAGTGCGAATAGAAATTAGGACCAATGTGGACCAACAACCTGTTATCCTGGATGGCATACTGATGGCGAACGACCGCTTCCAGAGTGCAAAGGCGCAAGACGCCGTCACGATTGAGAGGCAGAAGTACCTGGAGAAGATCGACAACGACATTAGGCAAATCACTGGATTGTTCTCTCAGTTAGGGGAGGGGGGCAATTTTTATGCATCAATTGAGAATCGTTTGTTGCAGCAGAAACAGCAGACTGAGAGCCAAGGAATCATGATGCAGACAATCCAGTGTGACTTCTTGGACAAGATAAAGAACGAAGGGACCAGGCTCGAGATGGAACGGCAGGACGCCGAGTACGCGCAAAGGATTGCCAAGGAGAACGAAGTAAACACCTTTGCTGGGTTGGAGGTTCGTGAGCGGCAATTGAGCGAAGATGCCATGTTCGCGCAGCGGTTGGCCCAGGAATTGAATGTCGAGGAGGGGGGGGGGAGGGGGGAGGGGGGAGGGGGGGAAGAGGGGGAGGGGGAGACGGAGAGAGAGACAAGTCCCCCTGTTGCGAGTAGCGGATTCGCAGGATTGTCGCTTGCCTCGTTAAATCCGTTCGGTAGAGCGGCGCAACCAGCACCACCAATTTCACCCACACAGACTCTCAATCTGCCTCTCACAAATAGCAACACCAATAACAATAATAATAATAATAATAGCAACAACACTAATAACAACAGCAGCAACAACAGCAACAACTCCGAAAGGCCACCTATTCCCACCAAAATTCGATCGGCAAGCACCGAAGAGGGAACCTACGCACCACCCTCATTCGAACAAGTAACAACGCAGTCGAGATCATCCTTCCCTGATGCACCACCACCACCACCCTTTCCCGGGGGTGGAGGAGATGGGAGGGTCGACGATGCAAAAGTCGCAGCGTTGACAGACATGGGTTTCGAGTCTGATAAAGTTAGATTAGCTCTGAAGGCGAATGACAACAGCCAAGAGGCAGCATTGAATAGCCTGCTTTCTGGTTAGCAAACCAAAAAAAACCGAATTTTATATTTGCACTTTTCCCCTTTTGTAACGCCAATTTTAAGAACTTCTTATTTTTTTCCCTTCTATTCCCCAAAATCAACAGTGTCCCAACTTTCTCCACTCTTATAGAACCCAATTTTTCTTTATATCCGATTAAGATTTAGTTTTCGGATTACAGCTCGAACAAAACAAAAACAACTATGAAGGAATACATTGATCTCAAGCTGATACTTCTACCAGACAGTAACTTTGTTCAATACAAAGAAGTCTTCCTCAAAAATTTCAGCCATAACTCCTCTGTTTCAAAACTATCAACAAAACGATTAAAAACACTACGGCTGATGGACTTCCCCACGATGGGCATTACAGATTTTGGTCTACAGAAGGGAATATTTAAGAATGTGGTTGCTGTCCTCAAATCTCTTGATGCTGAAAGAACCCCTGAACCGCCCTCACGTATGGTTGTTTCGAATGATCCGAATGGTAAGCAAGTAAGGTCGCCAAAACTCGATACTACACTACAAAAGCAGAACACAAACAACACACAACACCACAACATCACAACACCACAATCACCACACATCACAACACCACACCACACCACACCACACCACACTAACCCATTATGCTCGCCGCTTTCGCTCGCCGCCAAGATGGTCCCGAAAGTCATGGCAACCTCGACAGCAAAATTGAGAAGAGTAAAAAAACTCGCAAATCATTTGAAGACAAGAAAAAGCTCGTGAGACGGCCTTCGTTAGATATGTACGTGGAAATGCTGTGCAGCCCGTTACTCACGATGAATAAACTAACACCAACTCTAACACTCACGCGAGCAGGAAGTCTCAGCTTGCCAAGATTGACGCGATGCAAGGGCAGCTGAACAAAGACACAACCACCAACAAGGTTGATAAAATTCGTCGAAGATCATTCGATCCGGATAGTCAGAACAAGGAGAAGAGCAAGCTCCTACTCGAGGTAGAAGAGAACGTCGCGAAGCTGCACGTTGACGATGGGGCAGAGTCGTTGACAAAAGCAAAAAATCAGAAGAGGAGAAAATCTCTCTCCAAGGCGAACGACGGTGGAATGAAGTTCTACGACCAAGAGGACCGAGACCAGAAGGCTGAGATGCAAGAGCGCGCCAAGCAGTATGGTAACGTTGCCCAAACTATCAGCAAGGCTGACGATGGTTTGGCGAAGATTGGCAAAAAAGTTATGAAGAGCTTCAAGGAGGCTCTACAGGCAGAGCGATCCAGTTTGATTTTCATCGATCGAAATAGAAATGAGATGGTGAGTTATTAGTTGTGCTCTTATTCTGCTGTCTTTCTGTTTTCTTTTGTTTTGCAAAATTCTAACCCTCCCCAAAACCTTCAGTTTTTCTACGAGGAGTCTGTGTGCATACGGTTCCCCGTTGGCACTGGACTAGCAGGTCACACAGAAAAAACAGGGAATATCCTCAACATATCCGATGTCTATGCCGACAAGCGCTTCAACAAAAGCATTGACAAGCAGACAGGTTTTGTGACGAAGCACATGCTGAGTGCGCCAATTAAGTCTCGGTCAGGAAACGAGACGCTGGCCGTAATTCAAATGCTCAACAAGAAAGGAGAGGAAGGAGGCTTCACGGCCAAGGATGAAGATATTATCCAGAGCTGTTCATCGGCGTGCGCGGAAGCGCTCGATCTTCAGTTCCAGACACTTCAGACTGCCAAGTTGAACTTGGAGTCTGTTCAGTAAGGGAATGTTTATATGAATAATAAAGATAAAAGAATTTTGTTTGTTGTTAAAAAAACGCCTTGATTTGTTATTCTATACGTGGTGTTCCCTTATTTATTTAGCCTGCCTTGTGGATCATGATTGCCTTTTCGGCGTAGTAAAAATATCTGAGCGACAAAATCTTGTTAGTGAAAGATAGAAAATGGTTGTGTGTTGCGCGGTTGACCTACAAGAAGCAACGTGTCTCGTGTGTAACGAAGGACCCAAAATTTCGACCTATCACTACGTGCCAGTTTGGAAGCCATCGTTTATCCAATTGTTTTTTCAAGTCAGCCACCACATCGTGTCCATCCTTCTCAAAGTTTTCGCACTCAGAAAGCGCCGTTGTTACGCTCTGAATGCAGTCTTTGAGCATGTCATCGGGCATATCCACTGGTGTCTTCACCTTAGCACCCCACATCATTTGCCATTCTGGTACCTGAAGGCCAGAGTGAGACATTTATGTCGTGTTAGAATTGCTAGTTAAAGAACATAAATTTGTTTAACCGCAAGGTATTTAAAGACCAATAGAGCGCCCAGCCGTCGCCCACCTACCTCTTCACCCATGATTTGCGAAATGCTGTTAGCCCTGGAAAAAAAAAAACAGATTTTGTCTTTCAGAATATTGGCCTATTCGCCCACTCTGCTATAAAATCCACCAACACATCATAAACATGAACGTCGACTTCAGATCTGCGTCGGCCACGGCCGTTTTACCCCCCATATCTCTTCCAGCATCGTCTCAAATATCCTCTGACACTTTGAAATCTTCTTTACAAAGAAGCATCACTCCCACCCCGATAGAATTTGAAAACCCGACGGATAACTACTCGACTCATTTTGAAGCCGAGGTTGTGGACTACACAATGCCAAGTTTCAAGCCTTTTGTTGACTTTAACCTCGACCCTTTGAAACTGAGGTCGAAAAAGAACATCTTGGCAGAAAAGTTTGCTGAGGGGGGTGGAGGGGGAAAGACGCTCTTATCGTTGGGTAAGGGCCACAAGTCACGGTTTGGCGGGAAAAGTTTTCCTGCTTTGCTGTGCGGCGACTACAAGGATCTCCCTGACATGTCGCCATCGCAGTCAAATGACAAGAATGTTTACAAAGGTTTGCGGGATTACAACAATCAGGAATTTGATGTTGCAATTGCAAGGCTTTTGCGGGCTGTGTCGGGTCAACCGAACAACGCACTGAATCACTACTTGCTCGGTCTGTGTTACGCCAAGACTCGAAAGTTCAAGAGGGCAACAATGGAGTTTGGCAAGAGCGCCAAGCTGGACAAAACAAATGCGTTGGCGTTTTACAACAAGGGCTTGTCCTACGCCAACCGTGCTGACAACGACAACGCTCTTAAGGAGCTGGGCAAGGCGATCAAAATTGAGAAGAACATTGATTTTTACAAGACACGTGCTCTCGTTCACAGGCACTGCGGAAATTACAAAAAGGCGCAAAAAGATTATTTGGCGTGTAAACTTTTGGAAATGCAGGCTGGGCACAAGAACTTGCTAACTTCAATCGACGTGACCAAAAAAATTGACAGCAATCCAGACGTCTCGGAGAGTCACACGAGGACGATCCAGAATAATTTAATGTCTACAAGCAAACGGCGGCGGGAAAAACAGCAAAGTGATTTAAAAGCTAAAATTTACGGATTGACGCATCTTGCGCTCGTTTGTCCGGCACACGAGCGCACTCCCGTTCAGTTGGATATTCTGGTGAAAGAATCAAGAATGATGCGGGCATTTCAGCACCTCGACGAGAATCAGCTGCGATCATTGTGGCAGCACCTCCACTACAAGAAATACACGAGTAATGTGAGAATCTTCGAGGAGGGTGACGACGCCGATCATTTTTATGTGATCTATTCGGGAAGCGTCAGCGCCCGGGCCAAAAGGGTAAAACCGCAGTTGCAGTTGGAGTCGCAGGAGACACAATCACCATCACAATCGAAAAGAAAGTCGGCGCTTCAAGACGGCATCACGGAGACTACTATAGGCGTCATGCACATTGGAGAAACTTGCGGAGAAGCGGTTGGAGGCGGAACTCGAAAAGCGGCGTGTGTGACGGAGCAACCCACGGAGCTCTTAGTTTTGGACAAAAAAGGGTTTGAAAAAACATTCAAAATATTCATATCCAAACGAAAGGAAGAAAAGGTAAAAAGTCTGACCAAGAACTTCAAATGTTTCCACAACTGGTCGCATGAAGATGTTCATAAGATCTCAGACTTTTGCCGAGAGGCAACCTTCGATGCAGGGTCCACCATCGTTAAGCAGGGCGAGCCGGCAAACGCAATGTATTTCTTGGAGAGCGGCTTGTGCAACGTCTTCCGCTCAATTTCTATGTACAGCGACGACGGCAAAAAAGTGGAAATCTGCGACGTGCTTGTAACTCGTCTGGCGAGCTCTGAGCTGTTCGGAGAAGCTGCGCTCCTTGAATGTTCCGACGCCACAGGCATTGCGAACGGAGGTGTTTTTTGTAGTTCAATTAAAGCCGACACGAGAGTGAAGTGTTTAACGTTGACCAAGCTCGACTACCCTCTTTGGGTGAAATACAACTCTCACAATACTTTGAAGGAGATAGCAATTGTGTACCCCGCAGATGAGCGACTGCTCCAGTTTCATCTAGACAAATTGAGAAAGCAGAAAGAAGACCAGAGAAAGGGTTTTGGGAACCAACTTAAATTATAATTTAAGATCTAAGAAGAGAACATTTTTTAATGTTGTTTATCCTAACTCCTCGCCAATTGACGTTTCTGTGTCTGCCGTCGTCTCTGGTTTCAAAAGTGGGAAGGCTATGACGTCTTTGATTGTTTTGGAATCGGTGAGCATCATTACCAAACGGTCAATGCCAATCCCCAACCCTCCAGTGGGCGGCATGCCCGTCTCCAGAGACATTAAAAATTCCTCGTCTACGCCGCAAGCCTCGTCATCCCCGGCGGCCTTCTTTGCCGCCTGCGCCTCGAACCTCTCCCTCTGGTCGATCGGATCCGTAAGCTCCGAAAAACTGTTTGCGAGCTCCCTGCCGCAAGCGAAGAGCTCGAACCTCTCCACGAGGTTAACCTTGGACCTGTGCGGCTTCGCCAGGGGGCTGACTTCCACTGGGTAGTCTGTGACGAATGTTGGCTGGATTAATTTTGGCTCGCAAAGCTCTTCGAAGCAAGCGTTCAGAACGTAGCCAATTGAGGTGAGCTTGTCGACGTCTGGAACATTTGCCTCCCTCGCCGCTCGTTTTGCCAAGTTTAGTGATTCAGGGTCGCTCGTGTCGAGAATGCTGAAGTCAAAGTTCATGTGCTCCTTGACGATGTCATGCATTGTCACTCGTCTCCAAGGTTTCTCGAGCGAGATGGTGTCGCCCTGATACTGAACGACCCTAGACCCCTTGACCGTGTCAGCAATGTTGACGACGAGATCTTCCGTGAGCGCCATCATGTCGTTGTAGTCGGCGTAAGCCTGGTACAGCTCGATGCTGGTGAACTCCGGGTTGTGCCTCGTGCTTATTCCCTCGTTCCTGAAAATTCTTCCAATCTCAAACACCTTCGAGAACCCTGCGCCGGCGCCGAGCGAAGCGAGGCGAGGCGCATTGAGTGGGTTAGTTTAGTAGTGGATGTGGGTGGGTGTAGGTAGCCATTTCCGCTCGTTCGCTCGCTCGCTCGCTCACCTCCAACAATAAGCCGCTTCAGGTGAAGCTCTGTCGCTATACGAAGAGTTAAATCGAGAGACAGGGAGTTGTGGTAAGTTTCGAATGGCTTGGCCTCCGCGCCTCCTGGTGTGGAATGGAGGACGGGCGTTTCGATTTCTAGGAAGCCTAAATCCTCGAGCTGCCGACGCAGCGACGAAGTTATTTTCGCCCTCTGTACGAAGGTTTTCTTCACTTCCGGGTTGACAATCATGTCGAGGTGGCGCTGACGGTAGCGCTTGTTAACGTCGGTGAAACCTCGGAACTTGTCCGGCAGGGGAAGCAACGCCTTGGTGAGCATTTCCCAGTTGCCAACTCGGAGAGTGAGCTCGTTCTGCGCCGAGCGAAGAAGGCGCCAAACGAATTGAGTGGAATCATGTTAGTTTAGTAGTGGATGTAGCCATTATGTCTGTGGCCATTTCGCGCACTTCATCGCGAGTATGCTCGTCTTCCTCAAAGCTCGCTCGCTTCGCTCACTCACCTTATCCGTTCGTCGCATCGTCCCGTGAACGCCAATTATATCCCCCGAGTCCGTCCAGGACTTGAGCTGCTCGAAGGACTCTTGGGAGAGAGTTTTCTTGTCGAACTGGAGCTGCACTGTACTCGTGTCGTCCTGCAGCGTGAAGAACGCCAGCTTCCCAAAGAAGCGCCGAACCATGATGCGGCCAGCCAGGCTGAACGAAATGGACGCCGGGTCGTTCTCCCCAGGAGAAAGGGAGTCGGAAAATTGAGAATGGAGGGACTCGGCTGTAGTTGTGGGAGTGAAAGAGTATGCAAACGGGTTTACATTGTTTAAACGCATTTCGGATACTTTTTCGAGTCGAGCCGATCGGAGGTCGAGCCGATCGGAGGTTGAAGGAGGGGGGG
>Ga0302116_1001331_pt1 | contig 14897 bp, 17 predicted proteins | sample AG5_SCM_MG_FD_203124 | JGI IMG/M metagenome (GOLD analysis project Ga0302116, IMG submission 203124) | Marine microbial communities from Western Arctic Ocean, Canada - AG5_SCM | ecosystem: Environmental > Aquatic > Marine > Oceanic | place: Canada: Western Arctic Ocean | collected 2017-10-01 | reverse complement strand
CCTCTCCGGCGTCCAAACCCTCCTAACTTTCTTCGACGAATTCGAGCGTCTCGTCATCGAGGTCACAACTGGGAGCAACCACTCCCACCCCTTGATGAGCACCAACACCGCCAACAACAATCACATAGCCAGCCAGCAGGGGGTGCAGCCCGTAGTGGCCTTCTTCAGGACCAATTTCAAGGCCACGGAAACTTGGCTCAATGAGCGGAGGAAGGAGCTGTTTGTTACGAGTGTGCCCACGAACGTGTTCAGGGACACTGTCATGAGGGGGTACCAGTGCCTAGCACTGAACACAGATTTCGACTTCTATGCAGGGTTCTCCCCCGAGGAACTCAATCCGAACCCAAATAGAAAGAACTCAAATTTCGTCTCCGTCTCCCCCTCAATGTCCAACAAGAACATTTCCCACCTCGAGCACACAATCTCCCAGACACTCTCTGGGTTGATCTCCACCCGCTCCCCGGATGCAATCGTCGGAATCAAGGAGGTGAGCGAGCGAGCGTTTTTGCCTTTTTTTAGTTTTCACATGGCGTGCACATGCCCCTGATCTGCTGATCTGGACCGTTCCAGAACACTCGCTTCGCTCGCTCATCAAAATTATGTCTCACACTAATATTACGCTCGACACCATAGTGGTTCGTCGTCGAAGTGGCCCTCTCGTCGGCCAACAACAAGTTCCTCAACCTTTCCTCGGCCCTCGACCCCACGCACGCGATCCGGAAGAGGCTCTTCTGGATCGACGCGAAGCTCGCGAGGTGCGAGGGTAGGCTTGAGCACGCTGCGAGGCTCTGTATCACCGCGTTGCATCTGCACGAGTTTGTGTATTTTGACGAGGTGGACCATGCTTTCGACAGGCCGCTTAGGGGCGATGTAGATGCCACAGAAACAAATGAAGAGGAACCCCCCACCCCCCAACCCAGCCCAACCACGAAGAACAAGTTCGGCGTGTCGCCCTGCAAACACATCTTCCAAAACCTTTACCAATACAAGTTCGATGTCGACGCCTTGGCGAAAGAACACACCAAGGAGGTCAAGGTGCCGTCGAAGGCAGCTCCAAAGAAAAAGACGAAGGACAAGGACAAGTCAAAGGACAAGGACAAGGACAAGGACAAGGACAAGTCAAAGGACAAGGACAAGGTCGGGCAACCCCCCCCTCCTCCCCCCCCTTCTCCTCCTCCGGTCGAAGAGGACCAAGTTTACCCTATTTCGGCCGAGGCTGTTGTTAGCGATGTCATTGCTGGAGTAATTGGCAGTGTGTTGGACGATAATGTTGAAACTTTTGAGGTGGAATCCGAGCTAGAGCCACAGCCAGGGCCTTCGAACCCCCCTACCCCCCCCTCGACCTTCCTGGAAGGTCCAGCATTGGCCCAGTTCGTTGTCTCCAAGCTCGCCCTGACATTCTTGTCCATGTCGGGCGTGAACGCCGCGGTCCAAACCGCGTTTGACTGTCTTTCTGACCTCGGGGACTACGAGCGTTTGGACCGGTTCCTAGCCGCCCTCACCCACATACGCGACCACATTGCGGAGAAGGGGAAGGGTCAGGCTCAGACCGACAACACCACGCTGAAGAGGCAACATAACAACCCACAAAACCCCAAACAGAACGCCAAGACGAAGAAGAACTACCTTCAGGTGAGCCTTGATAATGTCGAGAATAAGAGCAGAGCCACTAATAAACTAATATTTATCTTCAATTTACTTCGCACCTTCTTCGTTAGACGCAGATCATCGCCACTGAGGAGTACATTGTTGGAAGCAATGTTGAGGGTGCGGGAGGCGACGCCAAAAACAGCATTTCAACCGTTGATTATGAGGAAAATGTTCTGAAGGTGAGCGGAGCGAAGCATCCCCCGAAATAACTGCAGACGGCCACTTTCACTACTAAACTAACCCACTCAATTCACTTCGGACCTTCTTCGCTCGGCGCAGAACAAATTTGCCGACTACATTGGGAACGCGCTGTTTCGAGATCACGCTGCGAGCGTCGACGCGTTCCGACCTCAGTTCGACGAGCAGCTGTTGAGCTCGTGGAGGACAATGGACGAAATGATTTCTGACGGATTTTCCACTGGTAATGAAGGCAGTGAGGCTGTCCTCAACACTGACAAGTTGAAGAAGTCGACGGATTCGTTTGTCGAATTTCCCTTCGCGCTTGCGATGAAGGTCGATGTCAACGGGAGGGTCGAGGCAGTCGAGCGCGCTCTGCTGCACTCGATTGCGAATGTAAAGGAAATTTCCAAGAATCAGGCCGTGCAGCTGCTGGTGGCGAGGAATATTGCCAAAGGTGGGTCTAGAGCTAGTGAGGCAGAGAAAATCATCCACTAACACATCATGTCAGCCTCCACCTGCCTATCATCACCGATAGAGCTTGGATCCGAAGGCATGGCGCACGCCAACGGCAACTTATCAAATCTCGTCGAGTCCCTTGATCTCGTGAACCAGGCCCACTATGCCGCTCGAAAGTATAAAAAGCCCACGGCGGAGCAACTCCGCCAAACTTTTGATCAATTCAACTGTTCGTTCTCCTCCCTAAAAAAGCTCGAGCTCATCAGATCGGCGATGGACGCCAACCTCGGAATTGAGAAAGAGGGCAACGCCAACTTCCTCTCCTTGTGCAAGCTTGCGCGGAAGCACCAGAACTTAGACTCGGCGGCCCGGCTCCTGTCCCAGTGCGAGACTTGCGCCCCCCTCTCCGCCTCGTCGTTCTTCGACTACGAGTCCGCCAATCTCTTTTATTCTTCCAACGTCGATCACCGATCGACCACCAAGCAGCAGCCGACGGGTTACCAGCATGATGCTCTCATCATGCTCCTCAAGTCCGTTTCTTCCCGCCCCGACGATGATCGTTACAGGTTGCGATCCTATCTTCGAGCTGCGCAGGTGATCGAGCGAAGCGAGCGAGCCTTATAAGACAAAACAAGACAAAACAAGACAAAACAAAAACAAAAACAAACAACACTAACAATTCGCAATTATTTTCCCATGCGCACAGTGGCTTACCCCGCTGGCCCATACCACCACCGCCCCTCCGTCAACCTTCATCCAAGCGATGAACTCCTCCATCCCTCCACCCTCCTCCAACAACCAGTTCACTTCAAAGCACGGCTGGAAGGACGATTCCTACGGCTCCATGATTGGCAACTGTTTGCTCACTGCAACCACGATCCAGCCCAAGGAGTACAAGCCGTTTTTGCGCCTGGCCGACTGGGCGTTCTCGTGCTGGGTGCGGCACAAGAAAGATGATGGAACCTCCTCATCCTCGTCCGAAGAAACCACTCTCAACCTCCACGAGCTGGCCTTCACCAACTACTGCAAGATGCTCACCATTTCATCGATGGCTGAAATGCACTTCACGAGCGTAACGCTCCGTCTGATGAAGCTCATCGTGTACAGGGACCCCAAGTCGGACTCGGACAAGCTGGAAAATCACCTGAAGGACACGCCGGCATCCTGCTGGACTGTCATTATTCCACAGCTCTTCTCCCTCACCGGCCACAAGGACGAGTTCGCCCGTCGCACGGCCACCGAGCTGTTGACTCGAATGTCTCAGCTGGAGAAGAATTCAACCGCCAAAATTGCCTTCGACGTGGCTCGCGGCTTTTCCTCCCTCCCCTCCGAAACTTCCGAAACGGCGCAAAAGAAACAAACCTCCCTCCTGACCATCCAAAAGGGTCTGGTCAAGACTGGACGGCTCTACGACGACGTTGTCAAGTTCCAGCATCTGATGGACAAACTGAGTGCGTTGTGGGGCGACCAGTGGTTCTTTTTGGTCGACAGGGTGAACAGCAAGAAGGCGAGTGAGCAGCGAGCGAAGCGAGCCAGGTGACAGAACGACTAACTAACTCACTCAACTCTTTTTTCGCGCAGAACGAAATTTTAAAAAAGCCACTCGAGGATATTAACGAAGACGTGGGCTTTGACGTCTTGAAGAATCGCACCGCGTTCATGTCACTCTCCAAGAAGAAGCGGCAAACCGCGTGTGAATTGTTCCGGGACGAGCTGAGGCTCAGCGCGAAAAAGTACGTCAAGGAGCTGATCGACTTGGCAAACAAGACGCTGAGTGCCGAAGCAATGGACGAAATTTTCCGCCTTGTTGCCCACGACAAGGAGATCATGGACCAATTTGGCGTTGGGCTAGGGGCGAGCTTAGGCCTGGGCGGTGGAAAGCTCAAGGTCAATGGTAGGGTTGCCGAAACCCCGTACGAGGTTGATTTCCAGAAGGACGAAACTGCCTTGATACTCTCCCTCATCTCCTTGTTGGCGTGCAGCAAGGCGGTTGGCGTTGGTGCGGACGCCGACGAGCTTTACAACCCCCACAACCTGCAGAAAACTCTTTCCGGAACGAGCGTCAAAATCTTCGACAGTTTGTCCAAGCGAAAGCAGAGGAAGGAGGAGCGCACAATCAAGTACCTTTGTCCCCAGCTCAACGATGTGCTTAAATCCGCCTCCAACGTCTTCACGCTTCCTTTGACAACCAATTCTTCCACCAACGTGAACATCATTGGAATGGTCGATGACGTTCAGCTCATCCCCACGAAGCAGCAGCCCAAAAAGCTCACCTTCTTGGGAGACGACCGCGCCAGGTGAGTTTTGAGTTTGCCTTGAGCGAGCAGCAAGCGATGTGAGCTAGTCAAAAGTAACCCTAACCCTTACCCTTCTTCTTCGCTCGGCACCACAGGTACAGCTACCTCCTCAAGGGGGGCGAAGATCTCCGAGTGGATGAGAGAATGATGCAAATGCTCGAAGTGACCAACAATTTGCTAAAGGCGAATTGCGACAAGGAAACTAGGATGAGGAAATTGTGTGTTAGGACGTACGCGGTGCTTCCCGTTAGCGAGAAGAGCGGTCTGTTGAAGTGGGTGGAGGGTCCCGTCCCGCTGCACCACTTGCTCAAGAACTATCTGAAAAGGGACAAGGAAAGGACGGCAATTGCAAGGGCGATCATGGCTGATAAGGGGGGGGGAGGGGCAGGAGGGAAGGAGCCACAAAATGTGTCGAACTTCGTTGCGGATGTGAAGCAACTGCTGGGGGCGCACAATTTGGACGTGAACATGAGTAGGGAGGAGTGGCCAGCTAAAATTTTAATTGCGGCGTTTCAAAAATCAAAGGTGAGCGGCGAGCCGAAGCGAGCCACAACAACTTCTAGGCAGCAAAAAAAAATTAACCCATTCAATGCGCCTCGCTTCGCTTGGCGCCGGCGCAGGATCGCGCCCCAAAGAATTTGCTTGAGAGGGAGATCTTTGCCTCAAGCCTGACCACCTCACAGTGGTTCGAGAAGAAACACCGGTTCACGAAATCTCTTGCGGCGAGCTCCGCCACCGGATATGTTATGGGCCTCGGCGACCGCCACCCAAACAACCTCATGATCGACCTCAAGTCTGGCGAGATTGTTCACATTGACTACGGCGTGATCTTCGATAACGGAAAGAATTTGACGGTTCCCGAGGTTGTTCCGTTTCGGCTTACGCAGAGCTTGATCACCGCCATGGGCGTTTGGGGAATTTGGGGTGACTTCCACAAGTGCATGGCGAGCACCTTGAAGACTATGAAGGACAATAGAGCGGTGATTTTGACGTTGTTCGAGGCGTTTGTTCACGATCCTGTTGTGGGCAAGAGCGTTGTGCTGGGGGACAATGACAAGAACAAGGAAAAGGACAAGGACAAGGACAAGGACAAGGAACTCTCATCTTCTGAGACTGACAAAACCATGCAGGAGGCATTTCAAAAACTCAAGCTACACGCCACAGACGAAACTGCCTCAAGTTCCCATTACGATGACGAATCGTCGTACAACGACTCTGCATCGGAAACCTCCTCCACCCCAAGGTCGCGGTCCAACAGCACCACCAACCCACCAAACAACAAGAGCAAGCTCAAGACACCAAAAGAAATCTCCAAACACGCAAAAAGCGTTGCGAACGCAAAGAAGGAAAAGGATTTGGCAGCCGTCAAGAAGATTTCTTCAAAGCTCGGCGTCTTCATACAATCCTTGGAATTGAAGACGGCTCTGTGCGAGGACAAGCGGGTGAGTGAGTGAGTGAGTGAGAGAGTGTGAGCGAGCGAACTTTTCGAATCAATGTCGTTTTTTCTCGCCATCCTTCATTCAACTCTAAACTAACCATGACATGACATGACACAGGACCACTGGCTGGCATTCGAGGAAATGATCGACAAGATGCTCATCCTCCCGGCTCTCAACTGCAGCTCCAACTCCGCCGCGATCGACCGCATCGCGAAGTTGTGCGAAAACAATTTCATGACTGCCAAGTTGGAAGCTTTCCAGAACGAGCAAGTGAGGGACAACAAGGCCAAGTGGGAGGTTGGCCTGGAGAGGTGCAGCAACGTTTGGAATAACTTCATTCCCACCGATCTGGAAATTTTGTCGAGCAAGGTGAGCGAGCGAAGCGAGCGAGCCTTTTGGAAGACGAGCATACGAGCCACAACTAAACTAAAACTAAAATAAATAAAACCAAACTAATCTAAACCAACCCACTCAATTTACATCGCATCTTCTTCGCTCGGCGCAGTGGTGCGCAATTAGCAGCAACCAAGAACTCGCCGGGATCGGAATTTTCAACGACGTGAGCCAGCTATTCCAGGAAATTGCCAACTGTCTTCTGATCACCAACAAGCTGATCGAAATGGCCAAGACGGAAAGGAAGGATTTTGTCTACGGGAGCAAGTACGCGGCCTGGCTCAGGAGGATAGAGTACGTGTTCCACCAGGGTAAAATGAACGACGTGGAGGACTCCGGGGGCGGCGGAAATGAAAAGCTATCCGTCGTGAACGAGACGCCCGAGCATTTGAGGAATCTGCCAGCCGATTCACCTCTTCTATTCCCCGTGAGGTTGAATTCTGACCTGTTCACGAACATCGTGAGGTGAGTCTCGCTCAGTCTTCGCTTGCCTTGATGAAGACGAGAGTACGAGCCACTAAATAACATTAATCCACCCTATTTTGTGTTCACACCTTCTTCGCTCGGCGCAGGTTCCAGGACGATATTGCCGGCCTGAATAGAAGGAGGGAGAACATGAGCCGCCACCTGCCCATGCTGGCCAACCGCATCAAGACGGGCGGAAAGCAAATCATCGAACTGTTCGATAGCTTGAAGCTGAACTTGCAGGAAGCACAGGGAATAGTGGCGTGCATTGTTGATATGGAATACTTACCCAAGGGGGGGGTGGACGGGGACGAAGAAAATGATAGCGATGACACCGATGATGATGACGATGACGAGGAAGAAAACACAAACCCGTCGGTTCAGTACTTGGAGGACTTCTTCAATAGCTACAAGGCCTACACCAAGGGCAGGAAGCGCGAGCACGGGATGAAGAAACTCGTCAAGCGTGTGCGAGCGCGCAACGCGCTGAAGGAGAAGGTGAGCGAGCAAAGCAAAGCGAAGCGGAGCGGAGCGAAGCGAAGCGAAGCGAAGCAAAGCGAAGCGAAGCGATCGAGCCTTGACGAAGACTAAAAATACTCGCGATGAATCCCGCGAAATGGCTACAGACATACCAATGGGCTTCGTTTACTACTAAACTAACACACTCAATTATTTTGAATCGCTTGTTTTTGCTCTTGCTTATTCAAAATCGCTCGGCGCTCGGCGCAGAGCAAGCCGGCCATGTCGTGGGGGGCGATTGTCAAGGGAAAGGACGAGGAGGAAGAAGAAGTTGGGGAATGGAACATTGCGTGTGTGGAGAGCGCCTTCGAGGAGAAGGAGTGGAAGAAGCTAAATTTGATGGTCAATAAAATGCAGAAGGGTTTTGAGGAGTTGTGGGAGCGGAGGAGTAAGCACCACAACAACAACGGTGGCAGCCACACAGGCAGCAGCAGGAGCAGGAGCAACAGTAGCGGAGGGGACAACAACAACAACCCCAACCGGATTGTGAACCAGGTCAAGGCGCTGAACGAAGGATTTGATAGGATGGACGCCGCGCAAAGCGTGCAGAACGCCTTCAATGAACTTTTAGCCTACATGACCAAGCCCGCGCACATCTCTCGAACCTTTGAAGTCAAGATGGAGCGAAACTTGCACCACAGCTTCCAGGCTATGACCAACGAGGGTAGCGACATTCAGTCCATTCTAAGACACTTCGAGAACCTGAATGAGGACAACGACGTATCGTCCAGGTTCTTCGTACTTGAGCAGCTGAGGCAGGACATCGAGCTGCACAAGGTGAAGCTCGGCGGCGTGCTGTCGAACGCGAAGCGTGTGCTGGGATGCGCTAGGTGCGTTTTTGGAGCTGCGGAGACCGTTGGGGGTGAATTGCAGAGGGAGATTGATTTGTATAGCGCGAGTAACAGCAACAACAACAGTAGCAACAAGGGGAAGAGGAAGGGAAGTGGGGCGGATAAGGGGGATGCGGTGACGGCGAATGAAAGTGGAGGCGGCGGGGGAGGAAAGAAGGTGGAGGATGGGGAGGGAGGAGGAAAGAAAGTTGAGGATGAGCTGGGACAGCAACAAAATGTCGTCCAGAAATACGTCAAAGGGGCAGACGTCCTAAAAATGATCAAGCGGAAATTCGAAATTAAGAATTGCGACGAGTTCTCAAGAGGTTTGATCAACACGGCCAGTGCGGATGAAAATTTGATGAAAATGTACGAGGGGTGGTCAGCCTGGTATTGAGGGGAGGGGGGGGGAGGGAGCAAATTACAAAAAATAGCAAGTTGGAAAATTTGGAACAAATATTCACTTTGTTGTTGCATGCTCATTTCATAGGCCTTCGAATGTCAGCCTCATTCGTTGTTCGTCCTCAACGAGATGCGAGCCCAGTTTATTCCCTTCTGTTATGCAATTTTGCAAAGTAAATCGAACCGGCCCAATTTTCTTATCCTCTTGCAGTTTCAATATTTTGTTTTTCTTCAGCTGTTTAGAGGCCGCACTGGGCCCAGCCGGAACCACCGGAACCACAACTGTCTCATCATCTGCCTCTTGCATTTGCATATCCGTTTGCTGTTGCTGCTTCTCATTTTGTTCGAGGTTTTTCGCATTGTTTTTGTTTTTCGACCAAGCCCCGCGTGTACTTAGTTTTTTTACTGGACTAGCATTTTGTTTGGCCACCACCACCTCCACCTCCACCTCCACCTCCTCTTCAATTTCCATGGCCGTTTCTTCCTCTTTCTCTTCCACTTCCACTTGCTTCGGGTACTCGATTCCCTTGTCCTCCAATTTCATCTTACTTTTGTCCAACCAAATCCCACACCCATTTTCGCTGCCCTTCACCACGCACTGCTCAAACTCAATCGTGTTGCAGTCGCTCTCTACAATTTTCACGACGCAATTGCTGTTGTCCAAGTTCGCGGCATCGAAGACGCACTTGTCGAACGCGAGCTTGGTGTTCCCCTCAATTGTCATGAGCGAAATTCCCGTGCTGTCGGGCTTAGGCCTTCGAATGCTCACGCCAGTTATGCCTCCACCGTTGTACCGCCCGTGCACTCCTAAACTGTTGTTCCACGTTATTCCCCCGCTACCCACCTCCAACACCACGCTCGAGCAGTTTCTCTCGTCGCCCTCAATGTAGACTGGGTGTTTTAACGTCAGCTGTTTGGTGATCCAGTGATGGCCCGGAAGGAGCTCAATGATGTCCCCGGGCAAACTGGCCTCCACCGCATCTCCAAGTTCAGTAAAGATCCTTGCCCCCTCCCCTCCGCTACTATTGCTCCTGCTCCCACCTCCCGCGGCCACAACCCTTAGCATGAACTCCTCTCTGATGCTAACAATGTGGAAAATCTTGCAAACCGAAGCTGCAACCATCCTTTCCACTGGAGTCAAAAATTGCAGTGTCGCCACGAGCAGCTTCACGCTCAAGCCCGCCCAGCCGGCCTGGTAGGCCCAAGCCAGGTCGTCCTTCTCCTGCAGAATCTTGGGCTTGTCCCAACGAGATTCGCCAGTGTCGCTGTTGTGGAAGAAGGGTAATTGGCTAACCCCGTCGGTTTTAACCGACCAATCGGCACCTGTCAATCTGCTGTAGAGCTTGTCCCTCAGTAGGCGAGAGCGCTCCCTGTTGTACAGGTTGACGTGCTTCAGCAAGTCTTGGGTCCTGATCTTGGAAGAAAGGAGCTCGTACGTTCCCTTACTGTCCCCCGAAAGGGCAAGCTTCTCCTCGGCAGCCTTTTCCTTCTCAATCGCCTCGACGTCCCACTCCTCGTCCAGCGTACTCCGCTCAACCTCACGCTGGAAATCAGACACGAAAAATTGCGAAAAGTACGGGTCGATGTACCTCTTGAAATTCAAAGCGTATCGTTCCAATGGCGAAAGCGCTTTTTGGATGGCGGACTCGATGGAGGCGGAGCTCGTCTCGTTCTGCCAGCTGGAGAATTCGGCTTCCATCTGTTGCTCTGCGTTTGGCGTGGCCTGCACCGAGCGAAGAAGGTGCGAAGTGAATAGAGTGGAATAACGTTAGTTAGCAGTGGCTCGTATTCTCGTCTTCCCCAAGGCTCGCTAGCTTCGCTCGCTCACCTCCTTCTCCTTCTTCTTTTCCTTCTCCGCATTCGCTTTCTCCACCGTTTTTTCCTCTCCTTCTCCACCCTCCTCGCCATCTCCCTCTCCCTCTCCCTCTTCACCCCTTCCGTCCCCGTTGACCTTGGCGCTCTCGTCAAAATCGTCGAGGTCTGCCTTGGCCTCCTCGGTGGCAGCCTTCATGGCGACAACATCGTCGTTGTCTTCCAAGTTATTCATCGCCGCCTCTACCTCCTTCGCGGTCATCTCGCCTCCTTCCTCCTCCTCGTCCTCCTCGTCCTCCTCCTCGTCATCCTCCTCGTACAAATCCTTCGTCTTCTCCTTATCGCTCACAAGCAAGTCTTTCAAGCTGTTCTTGGAAAAGGCCGCCTCGTTATTTTCGCTCGTGAACTTTCCCTCGTCCATAACCAAATAGTCGAGGTGGCGCTTTTGCCGTGCCTTGATCAGTATGTTCTCTTCGATTGTGTGCTCCGTGACCATTCTGTAAATGTGCACGTCCCTGGTCTGCCCAATTCTGTGTGCACGGTCCTGAGCCTGCGCGTCCATCGCTGGGTTCCAGTCACTATCGTAGAAGATCACAGTGTCCGCTCCGGTCAAATTAATTCCTAAGCCTCCCGACCGAGTGGACAGGATGAACACGAAGAGCTTCTCGTCCCCGTTGAACCTGTCCATCAGACGCTGGCGTTTCTCCACGCCGGTGGACCCGTCCAACCTCAAGTACGTGTGCCCGTTCAGATTCAAGAACGCCTCCAAGACGTCTAGCATCTTACTCATCTGAGTGAAAATCAAGCATCTGTGCTTCCCAACCTTGAGCGTGCGAAGAAGCTCCGCAAGCTTTTGAAGCTTTCCAGCGTCGAACTGGATCAATTTCTTGTCGGGGAAGAAGCTCGTCAACCGCGCCTCGGGCCGCCAGAACGAGGTCAAGTAGTTGGCAAGAGGCTTCTTGAACAGTCTCGTCGATTTTTCCTCAAACAAGTGTTCCTGCACGTTGGCTGAGCTGGTGGCAATTTTGATTTTTTTAGCCCCAGCCTTGGGCACGGCGAACACGAAGTTCACGAAGATTGCGTCCATCTGCGCCGAGCGAAGCGAGATTGTGCGCATTTTCGATGAAACAAGAGCAAAACGAGTGAAGCGAGTCAAAAGAATTGAGGGGGTTAGTTTAGTATTGGAGTGCAGCCATATTGTCTGTAGTCGTTCGCGGGATTCATCGCGAGTATGCTCGTCTTCATCAAGGCTCGCTCGCTTCGCTCGCTCACCTCGTAAGCCCGCTGTTTGCTCGATTGGATCATTTGGATCAGACCCTGCGGCGTCGCGTCCATAAATCCGATCAAGCTCTTCTGTCTTGGGGTGGAGGTGGTTGATGAGCGCGGATCGCATTTTATTGTGCCGTCCTGTGCGCCTTTTTGGGCGCATACCTGCGCCATTTCGCAAGGAAACAGCGCCATAGTGCACGCCCGCAAGGTCCTCCAGTTGTATGGGCAAAGAACCAAATTCTTTGCCGAATGAGTGGGTTAGACGACAGTTCGCTCGCTCCCAGTAATTTCGCTCGCTCACCTTCGTTTTGCGCTCGTTCGTGTAGGACTTCATTTTTTGGTTGGAGGCCTGGGTGGCAAGGGCGGCATCGTACTGGCTCTGTAGCAGAGCCTTCATGTGGTTTAAAAGGGATTTTTGGGGGTGGGGCTGTTGGATTAATTTGGGTTGGGGTTGTTCGATGATGTGGGACGGGGTTCGTATTGAATTGAGGGAGTCGATCGAGGGTTGGTCGAGATCGACGTTCTTGTGGAAGATGTTGGAGATGAGGCCGGAGGAAACGGTGTTTAGCATAACGGAAGTTGTGGTCAGTGCATTAAGCACCAGGTGAGAGGTGGAGAAAACGAGGGGAGTGGAAACGAACGGCGTGATGATTGCTCGGGGTTCGAAGAGGTCGGGGTGGTTGCACACCTGCGAAATTGGTTGGGTTTGGAGCGAATTAATAAGAGATTTAAATAAATACACACACACACTTATACACACACACACAAACACACACAACGCACCTTACGAAGCTGCATCAACACGTTCATCATGCCGAGGAAGTTGCCCTTCTTGCTCATACTGTTGCGCGTTGCTGAGCGGGCCATGAATTCTTCGTATAAAAACATTTGGCGCCGCGACAGCTGGCACTTCACAACATGCTCGTACTTGTCGGGCATCTGCTTCTCGACGTCCTTCTTCAGCCGGCGCAAAACGAACGGCCTGATGATCCCGTGCAGCCGCCTGATTAGGTCCTCGTTCCTCTTGCTGTTGCCCTCGACAATGTTGTTCATCGGGTTGCTGAACCAATAGGAGAACTCCTTCCGGGAACGGAACACGTGCGGCATCAAGAAATGCAGCAACGACCACAACTCCATAAGATTATTCTGGAGCGGCGTGCCGGTGAGCAGCAGGCGGCGCTGAGAGTGAAAATTCACCAGCGTCTGCCACCTCTGCGACTGGAAATTCTTGATGTTCTGTGCCTCGTCCAGGATCAGGTAGTACCACTTCTTCCGCCTTTGGAATGAGTAATGTTAGTTTGGCAAAAAAAAGTGAATCACTGAATCGACCACAACTCCAACGCACAACGCCTTTAAGACGCTCAAAATTGGACACGTGGCGCAATCTTTTGTGCGAGGGGGGAGGGGGGTTGCTCAGGGACGGTCCAAAACACACCATGTGCACGTCAACGCTTCGCTCGCAAGACTACTAAACGCTCGCTCACCTGAACGCGAAGGAATCCTGGACAGCGAGCTGGTAGCTCGTCACGCAAATGTGGAACATGTTGGGCTTCGTCCACCCTGTGCGTAACTCCTTGCGCTGCTTCGAACTCCCGTAGTACGTCAAAACTTTGAACGCCGGGCAAAACTTCTTGCACTCCATCTCCCAGTTGACAAGGCAACTCGTCGGCACGACGATGAGGTGAGGCCCCCAGATGCCCTTATACGCAGCCAGGTAGGCCAGCGCGCTGATCGTCTGGACCGTTTTCCCCAGCCCCATCTCGTCGGCTAGGATCCCGTTGAGGCGCCTGTTTTGGATCGAAACGAGCCACTGGAGGCCCTGGTGCTGGTAGTTCCTGAGCGCGAGCTTGTGGGACAGGAAGAACGGTCTGCGCCGAGCGAAGCGAAGCGAAGCGAAGCGAGGCGCATTTTTAATGATGGACGAGCGAAACGAGTGAAGTGAGCCAAACGAATTGGGTGGGTTAGCTTTGGCTTAGTAGTGGCTACAGACTGAGCCATCAAGTATTTGGCCAATACAACACTTAAATGGATTCTGCAGCTTCGCTCGTTCACCTGGTGACCTGGTTGGACCTGGCGACGTTGTCCGCTGCGGCTAGGTCCGCGAGGGACTGCTCTTGATGCGGGGCCCGCTTCTCGAAATTCTCAAAGTCCTCAACGTCGTCCGAATCGTCGGTTTTCTCGGCAGCAGGAGCAGCAGCCGCGTCAGACTCGGACTCGCACTCACTGGCAATCTCCTCCATCTTAGCGTACATGGCTCGTAGTTGATCGATGGAAATTTCCGCGTCCTTCTTCAAAGTGGATTCCTCCTCCTCCACGGTGACTTCTCTGCCGAGGGCCTCTTCTGCGAGCATTGTTGTTTCGTCGTCGGCCTCGTCCAGGCCGACGTATTCGTCGTCGTCATTGTCGTTACCATTGTCGTTAACATTTTCGTTACCATTGCCATTGCCATTGTCATCGCCATTATCATCGCCATTGTCATCGCCATTGTCATCGCCATTGTCATCGCCATTGTCATTGCCATTGTCATCGCCATTGTCATTGCCATTGTCACTGTCACTCTCACTATCAGCCTCATCATCATCCTCCATCCTAGCATACATAGCTCTCAGATCATCAATGGACATTTCCGCATCCTTCTTCAGCGCAGACTCCTCCTCCTCAACAGTAACCTCCCTCCCAAGAGCCTCCTCCGCGAGCATCGTCGTCTCATCGTCAGCCTCCTCCAGACCAACATACTCGTCGTCTGAGTTAACATTGTTACTGGTGGTGACACTGTCACTGTCACTGTCACTGTCACTGTCAGCCTCCTCCTCCTCCATCTTAGCGTACATCGCTCGGAGGTCATCAATGGACATTTCCGCGTCCTTTTTAAGGGCTGATTCCTCCTCCTCTACGGTGACTTCTCGGCCGAGAGCCTCCTCATCGAGCATCGTCGTTTCGTCGTCGACCTCGTCCAGACCGACGTATTCGTCGTCTGAATTAATGTCATTGTCGTTGCCATTGTCGATGTCCTCCTCGTCGATGTCCTCCTCGTCATCCCCGTCATTATCATTACCACTCCCAACATGATCATCATTTATATCCCCAACTTCATTCCCGCTCGCCCCCCCCACCCCCTCCTCATACCTCCTAATAACCTCCCCAATCTCCATCCCCCCCTCCTCCTCCAAAAGCCTCACCTCCTC
>Ga0302116_1001330_pt1 | contig 14900 bp, 18 predicted proteins | sample AG5_SCM_MG_FD_203124 | JGI IMG/M metagenome (GOLD analysis project Ga0302116, IMG submission 203124) | Marine microbial communities from Western Arctic Ocean, Canada - AG5_SCM | ecosystem: Environmental > Aquatic > Marine > Oceanic | place: Canada: Western Arctic Ocean | collected 2017-10-01 | reverse complement strand
AAATCGATCCAAACCTGCTGAGAAGATTGGCTTTAATAGAAAAGAATTTGCGCAACGATAGCATCAGCGGCAACAGCAGCAACAGCAGCAGCAACAAAACCAAAAGCATCCCGCCCAAGGAGGTCATGGTAGTCAGCGTCGAGTGGATCAGGAGGGTGTGGGCCCGAAACCACACCAAACAGGAGAAGCAACCGGTCATTAAACAGGAGAAGCAACCGGTTAATAAGCAGGAGCAGCACCAACAGCAGCAGAAGCAAAAGATAGAGGCAGGAGGAATGATGATGGCGAAAGTTATCCTAATGGTCGGCTACCCGGGCTGCGGCAAAACTACTTTCGCCGAGAGGCTGACAAAGTACACAAACGCGGTGAAATTAAAAAATAAATTCATTCACCTCTCTCAGGACGTTCTGGGATCTCGGAAGAAAGTTGAGGCGGGGGTTCGGAACGCGCTTCGAGCTGGGATTAGCGTTGTTGTGGACAGGTGCAACAGCACCCGCCTGCAACGATCGTGGTTCATCGACGTTGCGAAGGAGTTTGAGAACTGTGAAGGGATTTATTGTGTTTACTTAAATACGCAGATTGAAGTAGCGTGCAAGAGGTGTGACGACAGGCTGAATGAGGGGACGCACCCGACATTGCCAACGAAGGGGGAGGGGAGGAGAGTTATTACTCAGATGAAGAGAGATTGGCAGAATCCAGTGGGGGGTGGGGGGGAGAAGGGCGAGGGACTGAGCAAGGTATTTGAGATAGTTGATAACAACGAGAGTCAGGTTGTGGCGACCGTTGAGGAGTTGGTGAAGTTTATTTTGTAGATAATATATTTCTTTAAATCACAAAACACAACTCTCTATCTTCAAAGCCCATCTCATCCTTGTGCTCGACCCAGCACCTGGCCACTTCCTTGTAGAAGAGTTCGTGGATTTGATTAATTCTCTCCTCTGTAATATTTTCTTTCATCCCTTCCTCGCCCACGCCCAACTCCTTCCGCAGCCTTATTCTCTTCCCCATGATTACCCTCAAGGGTTTCCGGTTCGACATTGGCAGGTAAAATCTGTTCGTGTAGTAGGGAACGCCCAATGGCACCTTGGTCAACTTGTAGCAAAACTCCTGTAAATCTTTCAATGGGTTGTTGTAATAATCGTTTTCGTGGAGCATCAGCACGGGGCAGATGTCGTAGTTCTTCTGCAGCGCCACCCGAATGAATCCCTGCGCCGAGCGAAGCGAAGCGAAGCGAAGCGAAGCGAAGCGAAGCGCATTGAGTGGGTTAGTTTATAGCCCAGCGGCTTCGCTAGAAGAACATTTACTCACCTTGTGTTTTATGCTAATATTGATGTCTTTCGCAAACGGCTGGCACCTCATCATTTCGTGAACCCCGCCGGGAACGAGGGCGACGTTTTGTTGCTTGTCCATGACTCTAAACAAATTCTTCTTTTCAATTGGCATGCAGCCACCCCTGACGCCGCAGAAGAATCTGCGCCGAGCGAAGCGAGATTGTGCGCGTTTTTAACGAAGCACGAGAGCAAGAGGAATAAGGAGTGAGTTAGTCGCCTCGCAGTCTTCTGCACAAGGCTCGCTCGCTTCGCTCGTTCACCTGTAAAACGGAACGACTGCAACCTGGCTTCCGAAGAACAGGCAGCAGTCCTCGAAAACATTTCGAAACTGGTAAAAAACCGCCCAAGCGGACACCGGAAGTGTGCCGTGGGGAGTCATTGCGAACCTGAACACAAGTTAGGGTTATGGTTAGGGTTAGGGTTAGGGTTTGGGTTTGGGTAGGGAAGCTGCACCAAACACAAACTCACATGCAACTCTCCTCGTTGTAAACCCCCTCCTCTTCGCTGTAAATGATCTTCGAATCGTGAAACAAGCCAAAATCGCCAACGAGACAATACTCCATCGCCCTCAACACCGGCACCATCAACCCGCTCGGATTCTTCCAGGTGAATTTTTTCCTCTTCCGACTGTACGGGAATATCAGAGCGGGAATGCAGAACACTGCCACCACTTTCACAAAGTTTAAGAACGCGACGTTTGCGTTTGGGGTGTTCAAGGGAGCTGAGAACAGAACGAAAATGCACATCCAGTGGACATTGGTCATGAACAGGTCCTGGGCGAACGAGGCGATGTAGCCGATCGGCGTGCGGCGGGACGAAGCCGACGACGACGACGACGAAGAAAACGTTCGCTGTTTTTTTTGGGTTTCGTTCGCCTCTGGCTCGTCGGCGTCGTGCTGATAGAACAGCAAACTCACGAGGAGGAAGGCCTCCGAGACGTGCGCGAGGGCCGTTCCGGTCCAGTGGAGGAACTCGTTCTGGTGCTGGGAGGTGGAAGAGAGGGAGGTGAAGAGAATTTGAAGAAGGAGGGCGACGGACAAAATCACCCAGCCAGATATTTGGGCCAGTATGTGGAACTGACCGCCGGAGAATGGGTGGTGGAACGACCAGTTGGCGCCCACGAAGAGCCTTCCTCCAACGCCGTGGGTGAACAACGGAACTCCGAGAGTCACGAACAACGCCCAAAGATTAACCAAGTTCGGCGGCAGGCCCGTGACGTGTGTGGCGCCGTCGACGCAACCGACGCAAATTTTAGCAATGTGCTGAAACGCAAACTTGAAGATGATTGGGGACTGGAGCATGACGTAGTTCATGACTGCGCCGGCGCCGAGCGAAGCGAGATTGTGCGCATTTTTAAGGAAGGACGAGCGAAAACAAACGGAGCGAGCCAAACGAATTGGGTGGGTGGGTGGGTTAGGTTAGTTTAGTTTTAGTTTTAGTTCATCGCGAGTATGCTCGTCTTCGTCAAGGCTCGCTCGCTTCGATTCGCTTGCTCACCTCCCCAGCTGGCAAAATCTAGGAGCTTGTAACGCTTCATTGAAGAGCGGGGGCGGGAAGTTTCTAGGGGGACGAACTGCCCGTAGGAGGTGGAGCGCTCGCGGGGGAAGTTTGGTTTTGAGGATGCCCATGCCAGCGTTTTACTGTTCCCATTCTTGTTTTTCATCTTCTTCTTATTATTATTCTTATTCTTATTCTTGAGGGTCGACCTGTCTTTGTCAGGGGAATTGGAATTGACAATGTCGACCCACATTTCGGCTGACATCAGGGACTCGGACTCGGATTCGGACTCGGACTCGAACTCGGACTCGTCGGGATTTGAGGGAGGGGGGGGCGGGAGGTCCGAGTCTGACTCAAATGCCATTATCGATGACACCATGAGGCCCTGGGCGAATACTCCAAGCATCGCAACAGACGAGAGGACTCCTGCGAGGCGAACATTGCTGTACACGAAGAGAAACAGAACGACGACCCCCACGCTGTAGAAGCTCCACGTAAATGCTTGCAAAACGACAAACGTGAAGCCACCCTTCAACCGTCTATTTCGTTTGTTCCCAATCAAATGTGTAATCGGCACTAGCAGCAGAGGAGGGAGGAGAAGGCACGATTCTATAAATTGCGCAGACGGATTCGACGGAAGGTTACCTTGGAGGTAGGACAGAATGGGGGCGCGGTAGGTGTCGTAGACGAGGGTGAGAATGAAAGTGCTGAGAGAGGTGACAAAGAAGAAGATCAGCAGGGATCGAGGAGGGGTGAGGTGGTCGTGAGAATGGCAGTGACCATCTATTTCATGAGGATTGTCATCGGCTGCGAGTGAAGTTACGCTCTTGCGCGATCTAATTGCCATTTTGCAGAAAAATGAATAAATTTTGAGTAAAAAAAGCTTGAGTTTCCAGGAGCAGACGCTGCCATTTATCGCCTTCACGTTCACCTAAAGGAGTACTCTACCCACAGCTATGGTCCAATGGGTTGCCCCTGACCTTTCGTGGAAGCAATATTGGCAACAATTCCCCGTGATATTGTTCTTCCCTCCAGTGTTTATTTCATACCTGATGTTTGGCTTCACGGTTTACATTATTATTAACTTGGCGTTTCCCACAATCCTGAAGTTTCCATACAAATCAATGTCCCCCAGAATCACGTCTCCTGAAGATTTCGTCGAGGATGACCCAACTGTCGAGCGGCCCCGCCTCAAGGGGGCTTCAGCCAACGATTTTAAAATAATATACGAGCCCGAAGAAATCACAAAAACCGTCGTGCTTGCAGGCTCCTTCAACCCCCCCCATAACGGTCACTTCTCCATGATTCGCTTCCTGGCGCAAGAACATAAGCACGTCAAGGTCGTCGTGGGGTTCAATCCCTCAAAAACATACACTGTGTCTCCCCAAACCCGCCACCGAATAGTGGAAACCATGTGCAAGGACTTTGATAATGTCCAGGTGGTGTTGTGCGACGGGCTGATTTGGAAGTACGCATCAAGAAATAAAGCCACCGTGCTTTACAGAGGAATCCGAACTTGGCGGAAGGACGGATTGGGGGAGCTGTTCTTGCTCTGGCAGAATCTTTTCTTTCCGCCCATTTTGGGTAGGATTGAGCCGATTCCGACGAAGTTCTTGGAAGGAGATCCGCAGGTGAGCGAGCAAAATGAAGCGAGTGAGCCTTTTGGAAGACGAGCATTCTCGCGATGAAGTGCGCGAAATGCGCCTTTTTTTTAGTTTTATTCGTGTTTTCATTTTGGCGTGCGTGCAGTTGGCGTGTTTCGGACCGCTCCTGAACAACCCCCTTTGTGCACAAAAAGATGCGCCTGGTCAAACCCGCAACCGTGTCCAATTTTGAGCGTCTAGTAACGCCTTTTTTTTCCTTTATTAAAAATGCGCCACGCTTCACTCGGCGCAGTTCAATCATATAAGCAGCACTGTTGTGAGGGAAAAGTGCGCGGTTGGAGGGGAGGGGGGGGAGGGTTTGGTGGGGTTGGTGCCGAAGTGCGTGCAGAGGAGTATTTACGATGCGTACACGTACACCGAGGATAAAAAAAACAAGTAAATTTAAGACGTTAAATATTTTTTTCCTTTGCCGCAAAAGCCTCAAGCAATCCTCTAATCGTGACCAAGTTTTCTTTCATGTCACCCACCTCCGACTTCACGTCATTTCTCAAGACGTTAAATATTTTTTTCCTTTGCCGCAAAAGCCTCAAGCAATCCTCTAATCGTGACCAAGTTTTCTTTCATGTCACCCACCTCCGACTTCACGTCATTTCTCAAGTCTGCCACTGTCTGGATGAGTCCAACTTGACTTTTCTTCAGTCCTCGCAACTTCCCCCCCCACTCTTCAACCGCTCCTCCTCCCTCATCCCGCCGTTTTCCCCGCGTCGTAATCGTACTGGTCGGAACCAGAACTTGAAGCCACACAGGCCCTTTCACCAGATCGTTCTTTTCCACTCCCGATTTCCTTTGACCCGATTTCCTTTGACGCCCGTACACTTCAATCTCGCTCACCGGTCGCAGAATGCTCTCGAACTCGAGGATAATTCGCGCCTTGGCAAATAGGAATTGTGCCCGTGCTGATTCTTGGATTCTGCTCCGAGCGAGCCAAACAAATTGAGTTGGTTAGTTCAGTTTAGTTTAGTTCAGAGTTTAGTTTTGTAAAGACGCTTGCTCACCTGTCAAAAATTGCACCCATCAGAGCAATGAGGAGATTCAACAAAACAATATTCACCAACAGTGTGAAAGTGATGAACAGAATCACGCTCACACCAACAATTGCCCAGTGACCCTCGTTCAGTGCAATGGTGTCGCTTTCGTTGGTCAGCATTAGCACATAAGATTCAAAGGAACGCATGAGAATATTGTTTGAACTGTCCTTGTTGTCCCTGACCAAACGGATTAGTATTGAGTGGAATAATATTAGTATTAGTAGTGGTTCGAAATAGACTTAAAAAAAATTGAAAAACTAAAAAAAAAAGAAAAAAAACATTCTCGTCTTCCACAAGGCTCGCTCGCTTCGCTCGCTCACTCGTTCATTCTGTAGAGGACCGAAAAAGCCAGAGCATAGCCAACAATAATAACGAGCAATATCAGGAGGAAAACACCAACTCCTCGTATTATTCCAACTATCATACAAACCAATTTCCCGCTCTTCTCGAATCCCTGCATGTAGTAGAGCCCATTGAGATAACCACACGGCAGGGCGACCGATAGAATTAGCGAGCTGGCCATGAATTTAGTGTCGCCGAAGTAGAAGAATTCAACATAGCGACCAACATAAACACAAAGGATGAGAACGAGTGTTATGCAGTCCATAGCGTTCCAAACCCCAAGTCCAAAGAAATGTTTCTTAAACAGAAACCTGAAAAAATGGCGAGCGAAGCAAGTTAGCTTTTTGCGCTAGAGGGGGTTTTCAGGGACAGTCTAAAACACGCAAGTGCACGCCAAGTGAAAACTCCAACAAATTTCACTCACACTCACTCACCTCTTTTTCTTCTCGTTCTCGTCCAGCATGAATCTTGTTGCCTTTAGTTGCATAATCTCGTGCTTCAGGAAGTATCCCCATAGGAACAGCACGACAATCGGGGGAGCATAAAATGCAACAAAATAACGTGCACTTGCTTCATCTTTCCAATTTACCGCCACTCTGTGCGTCACGCTGTCAATACTAAGCGCTAGAACGAACACCAGGTAAACGTAGAGGTTATACATGAACCGCGGCTCAACTCGTGACTCCCAATAGTACTGGATGATACTCGCAACCACTTCATTTTCACAGAGCTCGAATTTTTGGACTTTCTCGCAAGCCTGCGCCGAGCAAAGCGAGGAGATTTAATGAAGCGGGGTTGAAGGGAGAGTGTCGCGAACGAATACGAATAAGAATACGAATATGATTTGAGTGGAATAATGTTAGTTCACTAGTTTTTCGAAATCTCAATGATACGAGCGAAAACGAGCTGTGAGCGATGCGAGCCAGCAACACAATGCACTAGTTGTGAATAGCTCGCCTCGATTGCTGCTCGCCTCGTTTGCGTATCGTTTCGTTTGCGTCTCGTTTCGCTCGCGGCTCGCTTCGCTCGCTCACTTTTACAATACTCGTCAAGAAATCAGAATTGACTGCATTTTTGATCGGCACCAGGAAAGCACTGACTGGCTCCCCTTTTTGAACATTACTCGCAGAGAAGTCACTGTTCGAGTTGCTGACGTTGATCAGACTCCCAAATTTTTTCCTCATAAGTAAATGCGGTCCAACCACGGTAACCTTCCCCCCCCTCAGACTTCTCGATCTTCGCCTCACATTATTGACGTTCACGCTCCACCCTCCCGGTACCCTCGCAGAATTTTCTGTTTCGACCTCACTCCTCTCCACCTCAGTGCCCTCAAACACGGAGCTGTTCTCCCCAGCTGAACCGCTGCTGTTGAAGGAATCCTTCTTCTTCCTCTTTGCCACTGGATACAAATATTTCTGCCAAAAGTTGACCGGGTTTCGAATTTCGCTACCAAGAACAATTTGATCCTCTTCCTCGAGTTGGAAAAGGTTGCAGTTTTTCTTCACAATATGTTCGTACGCGGGCAACAGCATCAAGCCTCTGGTCAGGAAACTGACTGTGATTTCGGGAAAACGAGCCAGTGCTGTGCAAAGGCGCTCCACGTCGATAAGGTCTGTCAAATGAACTTCATGGTTGCTCGTGACGCTTCCAACCCCAAAGTCGGCCTCCAGTAACTTCTCGTAGCACAGAAAAATTTCACGAACGCACCCGCCGGCCCTCTTCGCCATCGCGTAGTCCAAACAATTCTTCCCCTCCGAGTCTTCTACCAAAATGCTAGCAAACGCAACATCCCCCCCCCCGCTCAGCATTTTAACCATCAAGTCGTCACGCCCTTCCATGCACGCTCTCATGGCCAAATTCAAATAGCTCCCATCGTCAACCCTCTGCTCCGCGACTGCCATACGACACTGTTCCAGAACGCGCGAAATTCGCGGCCAACCGAAGGCAACTTCGCTCTTGTTCGCAGCAGCCAAGTCGCTGCGCGCGAGCGGAGAAGGTGCGAAGTGAATTGTGTGGGGTTAGTTTAGTAGTGAATGTAGCCGTCGGTAGCCATTCGCTCGCTCACCTCTTGAAATCTAAATCAACCAAAAACGGCAAATTCAGCAAGAATTTATCTAAATTCCAGACGAAAAGGGATTTATCCTTCCCGCCGCTACACACTTCCCCGCTCTTAGTCAAGCACACCGTTTTGATCTCCTTCGCGTGACCCTCAAGAACTCTCACCAAAACCCCCTCCTTCGCGTCGAATATTTTAACCACCTTGTCCTCTCCCCCCGCCAGCACAACGAACCGGTTATCACCTGAAAAACAAAGACTTCGAATACTGTTGTTGGGTTCGACCTGTAGTTCTCTCAGCATTTCTCCGGAGCTCAACGTGTACAATTTCACACAGTTCTTTACGTCCACCACCACCACGAAGGCGTCGCTCAGCCTTTTGTTGCTGGAGCACTTTATCAGCTTGATCGGCTCGTTGTGGGTGATCCTCGTTGCAATCTTGAACTCGTTTTTCTGGAATTCAAACACATAAACCATGCCGTGCGAAGTGCCAGATAAGAACACACCGTCACAGTTCGCCGTTGACAAGCTTGAGGTCGTCTCTTCTCCAACGTATACAGCGCTGATTTCTCTATTTTTTCGACTTTCTGATCTTGCACGGGCGCGGAAACCCGAGTCTGGGACGCTGCTATCATTTTGTTCAGCAATGTCGTCGTCCGAGTCGTACGTGTCCTCTGGGGTGATCTCCTGGACCTCTTCGAAGGTGTTAACGTCGACTACTTTGATTGAAGAGGAAACGGAATAGATGCAATAGCCGCTGTCAAGTGAAATTATCGAGGTGATGGTTTGGGGTTTAGGAATTTGAATGAAGTGGAGGAGGTTGGGGTTTGTCACGACGTCAATTACTGAGCCGGTGCGCGTTCGCTGCGTGCTGGTTGTTGTGGTGTTGAGGCTGAACTTCCAGAATTTTATTTGCTGCGCCGAGCGAAGCGAGATTGTGCGCAATTTTAATGAAGCCGAGTGGGTTGGTTTTAGCCATGGCTCACATTCTTGTCTTCTTTCAAGGCTCGCTCGCTTCGCTCGCTCACATTGTTGACATCTGACGTAATGATCATTTCTTCGTCGTCCGAGCAAGTCACCAAATTGATGGCAACACCGTCGTTGTCAAGTGTGAGGAGTTCGGTGGAGGGTTTTGTTTCCGAGCTGCGGAGCGAAGCGCCGAGCGTAGCGCATTTTCAACGAAGCACGAGAGCAAGAGTGGGTTAGGAGTGGGTTAGGAGTGTGTTGGGAGTGGGTTGGGAGTGGGTTAGGAGCGGATTGGATTAGTAAAAACTAGTAAAAGAGAAGCACTGAACCGGCCGTAACTCCAGCGTATGGAGGTTTTAGACGCTATGAATTGGACACGGTGGCGAGTCCGACCACGCGCATCTTTTCATGCGACGGGGCTGTTCTGGGACGGTCCAAAATTAAGAAAGTCGTCTGCGCGTCAATGTGAAAAAAACTCGAAAAAACTCAAAAAAAGGCCAATCCACTGGTTGGCCCAACCCCCCAACACAGCGCATCTTTTGTTTCGCTTCGCTCGCTCACCTTACATCCCAGATCTTGATAAGTGCGTCTTTGGAAACGCTGATGACGTGATGCGATCGTTTTGTTGCGTACAGGTTGTTGATGACGTGGTCGTGTCCGCGCAGGTGAGCGTTATAATTTTTCTTGCCCGTGTTACAATCAAATAGGAACAAGTTTCCGCGGTTGTCGGAGCTGACCAACTTTCCCTCCTCACTCATCAGCAAGCATTTGACTGCGATGCTGTTGTGAAATGTCAAGTTTCGCACCACAACTCCAGTTATCATTTCGAAAATCTCTATTCCGCCAAAATAATTACCCGCATATATTAATTTGTTATCGGTCGACAAGGCAAGTCCCCCCTTCACGCTCGTTTTGGTAATGATCGTCTTGACACAGGTCGAAAGAGAAAAATCGAAGATCTTGATTTGATTGCCGGCAGAAGAGACAAGCTTGTCGTTTGCGCTGGTGGTCAGCACCTTGTCGATCCCGAAGGTGTGGCCAGTGAGTGTTTGTACGCACTCGCCAGAATGGAAGTCCCACACTCTAAGCTGCTTGTCGGCGGACCCGGAAACGATGTGGGTTATTTTGGGTGTGACGAGTACGGTTGTAACCGCTCCTGAGTGCCCTTGTAGGTTCCAAAGAAGTTCGAAGGGAACGGTGGAGAAGATCTTGCCAGGGAGCAAAGTCCAGATTAGTATGCGACGGTCAGAGCTGCCGCTCACAATGTACTTGTCGTCAGGAGTGACCACAACATCGTTCACCTGGTCTTCGTGGTCATCCAGCTGCTTCACAAGTTCGCCGTTGGTGAAGTTGTAAATGTTCACAGTCGATTCATTCTGGTTCGCGGTGAGAATGTAGTCCTGCTTCACAGTTGCGCAAACGGAAACAAATGCATTGTTGAATTTGTTGCGGAGAACAAGCTCTTCTACTTGTTTTTCGACGTTCCACACAATGGCACAATCCCCCCCGCTGACGATTTGGTTGTGAGAAATTGCACTGAGGCAAATAATTGGGGTGAAAGATGCTGCAAATTTAGAGAGGAATGGTTGAGAATGAGTGGTTTCGAGTTGGTCAGCAGCCGGAGATGACACAGAGAAGATTCGTTGTTTTCGGACCATGTTATTCCGGATGGTCGACAAGGAATAAAAAGAGGAAGTCAAAATATCTCAATTTTGTGTCAAAAAAAAATCAGAATTTCACTTTTTTACTACACACACAGATTCCAAGACTGACCAACCATCATACCCTACCGCATTCCAAGACTGACGCAATACCACAACTGTTTTTAAAAAATACCCAACATTGCTGTGCATGAAGATCTTACTCACAATTTTCTTTTTGGCATGGCCGGCCGCCTCCACAACAACTGAAGACTGCATTGACACAGCAACACGTATTGTAACTTGCTTAGCTGGAGTGGCCGAGAATAACCAATTATTTTTCGCTTTCAATGGCATATCGATGGGCTCAAACGATGAAATGTGTTCAAAGAATTGTGTTCCAGCTGCTGAAATCGCAAAATTTATGGGAGGCGAGTGTGTTGCGTTTATAGAAGAAGTAACTTCCCACCTTGCTGAGATCTGTACGGAGGAAGGTTCGGGTTCAGGCTATTGCGATGTTTTGTGGAATCTCGAAATGTACCAGATGCTTTGTAATTGCGAAGAAGGGCGTAATGATGTTTCTTGCCAAACTGGTGAGGATCAGTGGCATTCATGGTACGGCGACGACGAAGAGGATGGGTGGGACTGGGAAGACGAGGATTGGGAGGAGTGGGAAGATGAGTGGGGCGAAGACCACGAAGGGGGGGATGATGCTGAAATGGATTGCCCAAACGATGCGTATCAACTTTCAGTGGCAACAATTGGCTGCCTGGCAGAATCGTGGAACTCCGAGAGTGAGGACTTTGACTGCGAGAAAGAGTGCCAAACGAGAGCGTTCTTGCACCATCCAGAGTGCTTCATTGAGGCAAAGGTTGTTTGGGGAAGAGGTTTCGAAGACATGATGAGTGCGGTGCTGTACTATTATAAGGAGTGCGAGACGAGGGATGAGGAGACTGATATAGAAAATGACTGTGTAGAAGGGTCGAGGGAAACTTACCAGAGTCAATTGATCATGGTCGACAAGGGTCAGCACTGCCCGAAGGGTTATGGATTTCCCACCAGCCAGGAGCAGTGCCAGAAAGCTCTGCTGACCTCAAACAGAATCACCGAGGAAAGTTTATCGGAAGACCTTGAATACACCATCTACACTGAACCAGGTCATGATCCAGCTGATGCGCGGCCTCGTTGCTTCTGGCATGGCGACGGCGTAACCGCCCCTTATGCCACTGCCGGTTACTTCGCTTCTCCCTCCGTGAGCTGCGAGTGGAAGATACGCGGAAACGATTTTTGGGATGATTATGGCGCGGTCTGTGTTTTGTGTGGGGGTTGTTTTGGCGACTGTTGGGATTGCGAGGATGGGCTCGACAGGGAGAATGCAAATACGAAGCGGAACGACCGCGAGAAAAGAAAATTCGATGATGATGGCCATAACCATGACCACCACCAAGATGACCACGGTGATGGTAATGGTTGGAATGGATTAATCGCTCTGCTGATAATTTGCTGCTTCATGTTAGCGTTGTGTTACTTGGCAATTGGATGCTTCAAGAGCAGCCAGCAGAAGGTATTCGTGCACTCCGCGCCCCAAAATCAGCAAGGCAACATGAATAATGACATTCAATTGGTCCAGGTTGCGGCTGCTGGGACACAACTGCGGAGACCAACCTTGGAGACAGCTCAATGGGGCCCGATGAGTTTGGCACACGGCAATGAGGTGGTGTTGGGTGGAGAGAGAGGAGGCGAAATGCAGCAGATGCAGCAGTTGCAGCAGTTGCAACAGATGCAGAGGCAGATGCCAACAATGGCAGCTGCCGCACCAGCTGCGCAAGCCAATCGCGGGGACTATGCCGTGGCAAAAGCAACTATGTTACAATAGATGTCGATATAATGTTTATGAATTGAAATTTCTTCTTATTGTCGTTCGTACACAAAGAGGTCCCCATTCTCCTGCTCGTCGACTCGAATCGTTGCATCGCAAATCAACACTTTGATGTCCACTTCGCTAGATGATTGCCTTATCTTCTCGAGAACGTCACCGCTCGGGAAAGAGGGGCTCTGCTCGTTTATTTGGTCGCCAAGACCAAAAGGAAGAGCGGCCAAGAGTGAGTTATCCTCCGCCTTTGTGGTTAAAACTTGGAGCTTCATTACGTTGTACTTATCTCTGAATAAATCAATAACGTTGCAGCGAGTGGTCATTATTGAGGATGAAACGGGTGTTGAAACCTTCACTCGACTCACCAAATGAAAATCAGTAATTTCCATCCTGGCAAAATCAATTTTTTTGATTGTTTCGGGAATTGCATCTGTGATGCTGAAAATCTGATTGGGGATCTTTTCATTGTCGGCGTAGCACTTTCGGAACGCAGTGAAGAAGGGACTGGAGCGAGTCAGGTCAGACTCATTAAAGATGCACGACCAGTCGCCAGTAATGTACTCAGAGCGGTCTTGCCCGTTTCCAGAGTCCTCGGCCGTTTGTACTAGTTTTGATATAAGATTCTTTATGTTCTCAGAGTCGGATGAGGACGAGGAAATAGTGGAGAGGAGAATGCCTTTTTCATCATCATACGAGTTGAGCCTTGTGTTGCTGACCGGCCGTGATCGTGTGATGCTGAACGCGTCACTGCTAGATGCAAGGATCATAAGGAAGAAGAAGAAGAAAAGCCAACTCATGGTCTGTATGGTCATGAGAAAATTTAGTTTTTTAGTTTTTTACTTTGAGGATTTGTTCACGGGGTTTCACATGGTTGAGGCGGTATTAACCCCACCCCGAGTGCATATTGTGCAAATCCACCACACAAACAAACACAAAAGACATTAACCACTCAAATTTTCCAACACTTCAATTTCCTAACCATTCGGTGAAAATGCATCTCACGTTGCTTGCCTTAATCTGTATAATTGTAGTTTTTGGGTTCCAGTTTATGTGGTCAAGCAACCACGAAAACAAACTTAAATTAAAAACAAAGAAAGGTGTCCAAGAGTCCAGCAGGAGAGCTCAGCACACCCTCACAGGGCTCGTGATAGCTTTTTTGAGAATTTTCTTTGTGCCGGAGAGAGAAGCGGTTTTGATAATAGCAATTTCTGCTGCTCTCATCTTCTCCCTTCACCTGATCCGCCTCCACAATACATCGTTCCAAAAATTCTTCACAAATCACTTTTCTGATCTGCTCAGAACAAGCGAAATAAATGGCAAGTTACCAGGATGCTTCTTCTTCCTGGCTGGAACAGCGGCGAGTTTTGCTCTTTTCCCAAGTTGGCTTGGGCTACTGATGTTGCTGCACCTTTCGTTTGGTGATCCTATAGCTGGTAGATGGGGAAGGGTCAACAGTCCTTCCAACATTCGGTTGGCGAATGGGAAATCAAGAAACGGTTTCTTGGCGTGTTGGATTGCCTGTTCGAGTTGCTCGTTCCTCTACTTGAAATGTGTCTCTGGAGAATTCGCCCCCCCCACCTCCCTCCCCAATCCCTTTCTTTTCAGCCTTCTTTCAGGTCTCTCCTCTGCCTTATGCGAAACACTCCTACCCACCAACATAATAGACGACAACTTTGCACTCCCTGTGGGGTCTGGTTGCATGCATGTGATAATTTTTTATAATACGTAGGATGGTTGTTTAAAGGTGAGCTAGATGTGATAATTTTTTATAATACGTAGGATGGTTGTTTAAAGGTGAGCTAGTTTTTTCTTTTATCGTATGGTGAGTTTTTTTAATCAGCCTGCTCCGCACGCTTGGCTTTGTGTTTCGCAATACTGGCTCCAGTTCCCCTAACCTTCTTGCCCCTGTTCTTACTCTCCTTGATCTGTTTACGGGAAGACTCCTTCTTCTCGGCCATGCCGTTTCGCACAAGCCTGTACTTGGGCTCAAACTTAATGCACATGTCTTTCGAGTTGTAGACAAGGCAGAACATGGTGGAGGATCCTCCTCCGAACTGTGTTCGGGCACCAAACAAAATCACGCAGTCAGCGGAGCTCTTGTACATCTTAGCAATTGTCTCCTGCAACTCCTTACGGGGGACGTTGGACTTTCCGGGGTGGATAACATCCACCACCATCTGCCTACGGGCCAAGAGGGTGTTCACAATGAACTTGCGAGTACGAATCTGGACGGAATCTGACATGATAAAGCTGTTGTGAGGGTGGGGCGGGGGAGGGGGTGGGGGTGGGGTTAGCGAGGGTGTGGGGGGGGTGATCGAACCGATTAATGGAATAGTGGTTTACGATTGGAGCTGGGGGAGGAACAGCTTTGGGGCTGGGGGGTGAAGGTCGTAGTAACGAGAGGTTGGGGGGTGGATGGGGGGGTGGGAGAGGATGGGAAGGGGGCTGGGGGGGGAGGGGGGGGGGGAGAAGGGGCTAAACGATGAGCTCAGATTGGGGGAGTT
>Ga0302116_1001328_pt1 | contig 14911 bp, 7 predicted proteins | sample AG5_SCM_MG_FD_203124 | JGI IMG/M metagenome (GOLD analysis project Ga0302116, IMG submission 203124) | Marine microbial communities from Western Arctic Ocean, Canada - AG5_SCM | ecosystem: Environmental > Aquatic > Marine > Oceanic | place: Canada: Western Arctic Ocean | collected 2017-10-01 | reverse complement strand
TTCACCCGCGCTTAAAAGTAAAAATTCCGGGACGGCGCGGGCCTCCTCTGCGGCCTCTGCGCGTAAACACCCCCGTACCCCTGACCCATCTGAGACGGGGGAAGCCCGACGCGCCTGTTCGCGCCCTCTTCCCTGTTGCTCAGCCCCACGCGCCGTCCCGCGACGCCAACCTTATCCCCGGCGTCCACGCCGGCTCCGTTGACTCGCATGTTCTTCAGCGCCGCCGGTCGATCCACATTCTCCTTCTCGCCGGGTCCCTTGATCCCCGCGGGCACCAAACCCGCGCGCGCCAGCACAGCCTTGGCGCGCTCGACCCGCGCGGCGGCGTCCTCCCTCACGCTCTGCAGGTCCTTGACGCCCCTCTCCAGCCTCTCCCTCGCCTCCATCTCGGGCCTGACGCCCCTCGGGCCAGCCGCGGCGAAGGGCCTCGAAGCCGCGGGCTTCCTGTCGGCGACATCGTGCTGCTTGCTCACCGGGACCTTCACGCCCCTCGCGTACTCACCGACGGCGGGCCTGGCGGCTCCCACGGGTCGGCCGTAGTTGTACCCGCCGCGGTCGTTGTGCGCGACGGCGGGTCTCTCGTTGGATCCAGACCCGCCCGACCCAGAGCTCCCCGAGCTCCTCGAGCTGACGGCATCCTCCTCCTGGGGCTTGGGCGCGGGGGCGGCGGCGGGCGCGGGGGCGGCGTGGGACGCCGGCCTGGCGATCGGCGCGGGGGCAGCCGCGACGGGCGCGGGCGCGGGAGCCGCGGGGGGCGCCTGGTCCGGGTAGTTGGGCGCCGGCAGACGCTTCTTGAGCATGCGGAGGTTCTTGGGAACCTTGATGGTACCGAGGGTGACCGCGTCGGAAGCCTCACCGCCGACGGCGTTGGTGGGCTGGGGCACCGCGGGTTCGGGTTCGGGCGCGAGGTGCGCGCGGCGACGAACGCTGGGGTGGTCGAGGACGGCGTCGATGTTGGGACGCTGCGACGGCTCGAGGATCATGAGCCACTTGACCATCTTCTGCATGTCTCCGCTGTACACCTGGGGCAGCGCCGGGATCTTGCCCTTCATCACCTTGAACCTGAGCTCCTCCATGCTGCGAGCTTCGAAGGGCACGGTGAAGGTGCACATCTCGAAGAGGACGCAGCCGAGCGCCCAGACGTCGGAGTTGAACGTGTACGGCCTGTTCCTCCAAACCTCGGGGGGCATGTAGTGAGGGGTGCCAATCTGGGTGTTGGTCATGTTGTTCTTCATCAGCTTGGCGACGCCGAGGTCGCCGAGCTTGACGATCTCGCCGGACATGCGCAGCACGTTGGCCGTCTTGACGTCGCGGTGGAGAATCTTCTGCGAGTGAAGCGCCTGGAGCCCTCGAGCGATTTGGATGAAGTAGGACCAGATGAGGTCCTCGGGAAGGAGCTTGCGCTGAGCCTGGCGCTTGCGCAGCGCCCTGGAGAGGTCACCGAAGGGTGCGTACTCCATGACGATGCACAGGCGGTTGCCGTCGATGAACGCCTCGTGGAAGCCGCTGATGGCCGTGTTCTGCTGGACCGACGCGAGCAGGCGAATCTCGTTGACCGCATCCTGGCGCTCCTGCTGGGAGAGGTTGCGGACGTTCGTCTCCTTCAGCGCGTAGATCTTGTTGTCGCTCAGACGGCGGACACGATACCTGGATGGTAGGAAAGGTGCAGGGGACGCGTGGGTCAGCATATTTGGTGGATTCAAGCGCTCGGGGAGTCACCCGGTGACGTTGTCCACCCCGCGGAACCGCGGGGGAACCTGGCTGGGAAAAAAACTTCCGGGACCGGTCGACGCGCCCGGCGGATGCGCGCGCGGCGACGACGCGACCCGCGATGGTCGCGATCGATGCGCCCGGCTGTTTCACCGATTCGTAACGATCGTATCGGGCGCATCCAACACGCGGGGAAAGACCCCGTAGTCGCGGTGGATGCCCCGCGCCGGTTCGCCCATCGAGGCTGAATCAACAACTTCCGAGGCTGGCGAAGCAGGGAAAAACCTCCGTAACGCCGGTCGACGCCGGACGGAGGACGCGCGCTGTGGCGGTATACTCACACGCTGCCGTAGCTACCCTTGCCGAGGAACTTTTGCACCTCGAAACGGGTCAGGAGCTCGCGCTCCGGGGCTCCTGCCATGTTCGCACGCTCTCACGGGCCTATCCTTCGGCGCTCGTAGCGGAGTCGCGTCTCGCCGAGATGTCGGTGCCGCGGTCAACGATGGAGGACCGGAGAACACTCGTTCGGTCGTTCACGCGGATGTGTATCCGACGCGTGTGCCTCGGTATCGATTCAACGATACGTGACGTTAGCGTCTCTTGCGTGTGCGTGTGCCGTGAAACGACGCGCGCGCTGCAGTGGCGCCTCTGGCGAGGGCGCGCGGACCCTCGAACCGCGGAGAAAAGAACGCCTTTTGTCACGAAAATCTCCACCTGGCATGCTTCGTGACGTGACTGTCTGGGGAAAAAGCTTGGTCTAATTCTTGGTTCAAAAGTCCCATTGAAAGTTTCGAAACCACACTGCATCCAAAATCGAGCCAGAGGCACCGCCGACCTAAAGAGCAAATCGCGCGCGGAGACTCCAGCCACAGATCTTCCTCGGGGTCGTCCACCACTCTCGGGACTCGGTCAGTGCCCAGGCCGACACCCACGAGGCTGGGAGAGTTCTTCAGACGTCGCGGGATGTCTTCCGAGGCTGAGCCCGCCGAGCTCGTCGACAAGGCGGAGGAAACGGAGAAGCAGCATGTTTTCGCCGCCCCGGCGCCCAAGCCCGCGGGCGGTGGCTCGCTGCTGGGCCTGGACCGGCTGGCGCGGGAGAAGCGCGCGGCGAACCAGGCGAAGGAGTCCGCGGCGAGGAAGCGCACCTCCATGATGGAGGACGACGACCTCCAAGACGGGAACGACGACGCACGGGACCCCGGGGCGTCCACCGCGAGGGGCGGCACCTTTGGCAATCCGTCCAAGCGCCAGTTCCGCGGCCATCGCGTCGAGACCCCGAGCCACCCGGGCGGAGTGAACGAGGAGACGCGCCGCGAGATCGATGATCGCAGGAAGGAACGACACCGCGGGGTCAGGGGCGAGACCGCGAGGGGGGGCGGGGACAGGTCCAGGGACAGGGATCATCGGTCCAGGGACGGGGATCATCGATCCAGGGACAGGGACAGGGACCGGGGCGGATCGTCCGCGCGCGGGGGACGACGCGACGACTCCCGAGACGGAGGCAGGAGCGCGCGGGGGGGTGGATCCTACGGGAACGCGGACTGGGGCCAGGGCTTCGGCGGTTCCGCCCGGGGAGGAGGAGGCTCCGATGGGAGGGGAGGAGGTTCTGATCGGACACCGTCGCGGGACAAAGCCGGCATGGAGGCCATCCTGGCTCGCGGCAAGAAGGGCCCCGGGGGTGATGGCAAACACAAGGACGACGGCGAGTGGGAGGAGACCCCACGTGGCGCGGGTGCCACCGCGAGGGCATCGCCATCGCCGTGGACCGACCGAGGGACTAACGACCGATTCCAGAGCGGCGGTTCGTGGGACTTTTCGGCGCCGCAGCCGTCGTCGGCGCGGAACAGCAACCACACCCCGGGCTCGTCCAGGGGCAGCGGCGGCGGTGGAGGCAATCACAGGGCCACGTTCGAGATCGAGGGTACCCCGCTTGGCACGCCCAGTTACGCCGCGAACGAGTGGATGAACAAGCCCGCTCAGAAAACCGCGGTTGAGACCTACGGCGAACACATCGTGGACGACGACGACGGCGGCGGAACCTTCAGGCCCATGCCCGCGGGTGGTGGTCCGACCAACGCCAACGAGAAGGATTTGGACCGCGCGTGGTACGACGACGATGAGGGTGGCGGCGGGCACGGTGACGCGTTCAACCCCTTCATCGGCGCCGACGACGACGTCAAGGTGAAGAAGAAGGAGGAGGCGTACCAGAAGCGGCTGACGCGGCGCGACGGCAAGCCGATGACTTTGGCTCAGTCCAAGAGGATGGCCGGCATCCACGCCGACCACAACGCGTGGGAGGAGAACAGGATGCTCAACTCCGGCGTGGTGGTTCGCAAGGAGGTGGACCTGGACTTTGAGACTGAGGAGGAGAATCGGGTGATGCTGCTGGTGCACGACATGAAACCACCGTTTTTGGAGGGGAAGGCTTGGCTGAGCACCAAAAAGGCGGAGATGGTCCTGCCGGTCAAGGACGCCACGAGCGACATGGCCATGATCGCGCGCAAGGGATCGAACCTCATGAAGGAGGTTCGGCAGAAGAGGGACGAGAACAAGAGCAGGGACAGGTTCTGGGAGATGAAAGGGACCAAGATGGGCGCCGTGACGGGTACCACCAAAAAGGAGGATGACGAAGCAGCCGCCGCCGCCGAGGCGCAGCGCAAGCAGGCGGGCGACCACTACGGCGAGCGCGAGGCGGACGACGAACCCCTCAACGAGGACGGTGAGCTCGACTTCAGGAAAGGCGCCAAGTTTGGCGACCACATGAAGCAAAAGACCGTGGCACAATCCGCGTTCGCCAAGGACAAGACCATGAAGGAGCAACGGGAGTTTTTGCCCGTGTACGGCTGCCGCGAAGATCTCATGCACGTCATCCGCGAGAACAACATCGTGGTCGTGGTGGGTGAGACCGGGTCCGGTAAGACCACGCAGATGACCCAGTACATGCACGAGGAGGGATACTCCACGTTCGGCATGATCGGGTGCACGCAGCCCAGGCGTGTGGCGGCGATGTCCGTCGCCAAGCGCGTGTCCGAGGAGATGGGCTGCGAGCTCGGATCCAAGGTTGGCTACGCCATTCGTTTCGAGGACTGCACGTCGTCGGACACCATCATCAAGTACATGACCGACGGTGTGCTGCTCAGGGAGACGCTGAGGGAGAGCGACCTCGATACCTACAGCTGCATCATCATGGACGAGGCGCACGAGCGTTCGCTGCACACGGACGTGCTCTTCGGCATCCTCAAGAAGGTTGTCGCTCGCCGCCGAGATTTCCGGCTCATCGTCACGTCCGCCACCCTCAACTCTGAAAAGTTCTCCAACTTTTTCGGATCCGTGCCCGTCTTCAACATCGCGGGAAGGACCTTCCCGGTGGAGACGCTGTACAGCAAGACCCCGGTGGAGGACTACGTCGAGGGTGCGGTCAAACAGGCGCTCGCCATTCACATCGCGTACCCCCCCGGCGACATCCTCATTTTCATGACTGGCCAGGAAGAAATTGAGACGGTGGCGTATGCACTGGAGGAGAGGCTGGAGCAGCTGACCAAGGTTGGAACGTGCCCTCCACTCTCAGTCCTGCCTATCTACTCGCAGCTGCCCTCGGATCTGCAGGCGAAGATCTTCCAGGAGGCTGAGAACGGAGTTCGAAAGTGCGTGGTGTCGACCAACATCGCCGAGACTTCCCTCACCCTGGACGGCGTCATGTACGTGGTGGACACCGGATACTGCAAGCTGAGCGTCTTCAACCCGAGGATGGGTATGAACGCGCTGCAGATCTTCCCTTGTTCCCAGGCTGCGGTGAACCAGCGCAAGGGCCGCGCCGGTCGTACCGGACCGGGCACGTGCTACAGGCTGTACACCGAGATGGCGTTCAAACACGAGATGCTCTCGATGACGGTGCCGGAGATTCAGCGCACTAACCTCGGGAACGTGGTGCTGCTGCTCAAGTCCCTCAACGTGGAGAACCTCCTGGACTTTGACTTCATGGACCCGCCCCCGCAGGACAACATCCTGAACAGCATGTACCAGCTGTGGATCCTGGGCGCGCTGGATAACACCGGGGGCTTGACGCGGATGGGCTCGAAGATGGTGGAGTTCCCCGTGGACCCGCCGCTGGCGCAGATGCTGCTCAAGGCTGAGGAGCTCAAGTGTTCCAACGAGATCCTCACCGTCATCGCGATGCTGTCCGTACCTCCCATCTGGTTCAGGCCGAAGGACAGGGAGGAGGAGTCCGACGCCGCGAGGGAGAAATTCTTCGTCCCGGAGAGCGACCACCTCACCTTGCTCAACGTCTACCAGCAGTGGAAGAATAACGGGTACCGCACCGACTGGTGCAACCGCCACTACATCCAGGGCAAGGGCCTGAAGAAGGGCCGCGAGGTGCGCGCTCAGCTGCTCGACATCATGAAGTCGCAGAAGATCCAGCTCATCAGCGCCGGCGGCGACTGGGACCTCTGCCGCCGAGCGCTCTGCTCGGCGTACTTCCACCAGGCGGCGAGGTTGAAAGGTGTCGGCGAGTACGTCAACTGCCGCAACGGTATGCCCTGCCACCTGCACCCCTCATCGTCACTGTACGGCCTGGGGTACACCCCCGACTACGTCATATACCACGAGCTGGTGATGACGAGCAAGGAGTACATGCAGTGCGTCTCGGCGGTTGAGCCGCACTGGCTGGCGGAGGCGGGCCCGATGTTTTTCAGCATCAAGGAGTCCCACTCGTCCCTCGCGCAGAGCAAGGCGCGGCAGAAGGAGGAGAAGGAGAAGATGAAGAAGGAGATGGAGGATAAGCAGGCGGAGAAGGATGAGGCTGAGAGGCTGACGCGGGAGAAGGAAGCGCGTAGGGCGGCGAGCCAGCGGGCGCAGATTGTCACCCCGGGCCGCAGGAGCGTCCCGGCGACTCCCGTCGTTAATTCGGGATCGGTCAGTAACACTGGGGACGACGGAGACGGAAAGCCAAAGTTCTCCAGGCCCCCAACCTCGGAGCAGCGCCGCCGAGAGCCCGCCCGTACTCCCCGCCGCGTAGGACTATAGTTTTGAAGCTCTAAATGACAATTGCAAGCACTAAATGACAATCGCAAGCTCTAAATGACAATCGCCACACCCGGCGTGGGCATCTCCACCTTGACCTTTCCGACGCCGAACTGCTCATCGCAAAGAGCGGCGAACCCCTCACCCGTGGTCCCGTCCGTCCCAATCAGCCCGACGCTCACACCCTCCTGCTCCAACTCGCCGTTCCTCAGTGGAATCACGAGCCTAGGTCGTCCCAGGCACTCCAACAGGTCCACCGCAGATTGTCCGCCGCTGACCAACGGGAACCCAACCACGTCCACACTCCGCACGGGCGTGATCACCGCGTCCAACGTGCCACCCACGGCCCGTAGTCCCGCCTTGACAGACTCGGGGACGTACGAGCAGTGCGGCTCGTAGTACAACCTGGCACCCTCGGCCCCATCGGCGAGGAAGAAGCCAGCCTCCCGGGTGGACCACGGCGGTCCCACGAGCGCCCCTTCGACGGCTACGATGGATAAGGCTTCCCCGGCCGCGGCGGTATCGGCCCTGGGCCTGACGGTGACCCGCGCGTTCGCTCGCAGTGCCGTGACGTTAGTGAACCCCAGCTCCCGCGCCACGTCCGCGGCCGTCGGGCTCCCTACGACTGGTATATCTTTGGGCATTCGACGCAGCGTGGGCCGGTGACAGTGATCCTCCCAGCCCTGAGACAACAAGATGACGTCGGGGGCTTCGCTCATCCAGTCTTTGTCTCCCGCGAGCGATGCCTTGCGACCGGTGTAGAGCGCGGGTAGGTCAAAGAAGGTCAGATCCCCAACGAGCCAAGGGTCGCAGAGCACCTTGACGCCCGAGGCCTTCATCTCCGTCCAGAACGAGTTACCACCGAGGTACGTGTACGAACAGCCGAGCGTCGAGGCCTCGGTGGTGGTGGCGCGCCGCTTCAGGGTCGCCGCTCGCCCAGGACGACGAGGCGTCGAGGCACCAACGCACGGGGCTCTCGATGCGAGTGGCCTGACATCCGATACAAACACGGCGGCCATGCTTCGGCGCTCGTCGCGCGTGGAAGAGTGACGAGACTGTCGACGTGTTTGGCATTGGTAATTTACTTTACAAAAGCTTCCCGTCTATGATAAGTTCCCCGCCCCCCTACTCTTTCCATCACGCGTTGCGGAACTTGCTGTGGGTCATCGCCGCGCACTCGGCGAAGATACCCTCGTTGGTCTCGATGCCAATCTTCCCCGTCATGAGCGTGCGGTTGGTGTAAATCTGGTTCGTGGTCCTCCACGGTTTCCTGGACTCTGGGTGGCCGTCGCCGAGCTCAATCTGGCTGCTGTTCCTGTACGTCTCGGTGAACCCCTTCGGCACCCCGAACCTGGAGGACTTGATGTTCTCCGTCTGATGCTTCGGCCTGTTCCTGGCGGCGAGCGGGTGGTAGGGCTCGAGCTTTTTCTTCGTCGTCTTGGGACCTATCGTCTGCACGGAGGCGAGCGCAGCCTTGGACGTGCTCTCCCCGTCGAACACCACCTTGCTGCCGTACGCGCCGGGAGCCTTGTACCCGGTGGGCTCGTGCTTGTGCGCCACGCACACGAGCTCGCCGCCGACCCTGACCAACCTGGTGCCGGTGCCGAGCGGGCTGAGGTTCACGGGGGGGCGCGGGTTAGTCGCGAGAATGTGGGGGCGGGAATCCAAAATCGCAACGCGGCAAACGGATAATCGAATCACGAGGGGCCGGCGGGACAGAGGGAGGGTCTATGGCACTCACCAGGGCGCTTTCTTATCGTAGCCGTCGCTCTTCCCCATGTTGCTCGAGCGGATCGAGTCACGCGACGCACACCTGCGTTCTCGGCGTGCGGAAGAGTGGCGCGGGCTCACTTCAAAATTCCCCGACGTCGATTTGGGGCGAGCTTCGCAGGTCAAACCTCGCCTCGGAGTTGACAACGAGGCGAAGTTTTCACGCGGTCGACCCCTGCGACTTCTCCGCAGTGTGCAGGGCACGTCTTGGCTCGCCACGACCCGGGACTTCGCCCCCGAGGTGGTTGAGGTCATATGGGATGCGGCTCGAGCGTCCCCGCGGACGGACCCGGCCCCGCTCCGCGCCCTATGAAGGGAACCGAGGGTGTCGGAACCCAGTCGCAGGGAAAGGCGAAAGATGGGGTCGGGGACGACGGCACGGTCGTGGCCACCGTCGCGGAGGTTAGGCAGGAGACGTCCGCGGTGAAGCTGGTTCGACTGCGCGTGCCGACGAAACGCATCGAGGGCGGCGACTTCACGTTCAGACCCGGGCAGTGGGTCGATTTTTACGCCCCCGGGGTGGACAAGCCGGGGGGGTACTCGATCGCGTCGTCGCCCTCCACGCTCGTTCGCGACGGAACCATCGACGTCGCCGCGAAGCAGTCGAGGACCAACGGCACGTCGCACTGGATCCACGACCGAGCCAAGGCGGGGGACGAGGTGCGGGTGAAGGTCGGGGGTAAGTTCTTCATGTCGGACGAGGACGCCGAGTCCCCGCTGCTCATGGTCGCGGGAGGCATCGGCATCAGCCCGTTGTGCGCCATGCTCGAGACGCTCATCGACGACGCGCAGCGACGAGCCGGGGCGGGTGGGGGCGAGGTATCGGACGGCGCGGGACCGCCCGGACGCGCCAAGGGACACTTACGGGCGGTTTTGCTGTACAGCGAGAAGACCGAGCACGCACTGAGCGGGCGGGTGCGGGACATCGTGCGGCGCAGCAACGGCGCCGTCGAGTGCGTGTTTCACCGAACGGGCGCCGGCAAAGCCACCGTCTCCGCCAAGGCTAAGTTCGAGGCCATGGCCACCGCGGAGCTCCACGCGCACCTAGCCGCGGTGGGCATGGACCTCGGCCTGGACATGATGACCAAGCCGGAGCTCGTGGACCTGGCGGTGGCGTCCTTGACGGTGAACCCCGACCCGGCAGTGAGCGTTCCCGCGTCGCCGGTTAAGTTCCGGCGGGACCAGACGGAGGCGGAGCTTTGGGACGACGCGGACCTTCGCGGGCAAGGTGCAATCACTCGCGACGGACGGATTGATAAGAAGGAGCTCGGGAGGGCCATCGATCGGCTGCACGCGGCGGCTGCGGAGGAGGGTAGGTCGAGGATGGACGTGGTCGCGTTTCTATGCGGGCCGCCCAAGATGTCGGACGCGATGGAAAAGACGCTCCTGAAGCTGGGTCTGCCCAAGCAAAACGTGCGCCTCGAGCGGTGGTGGTGATACGGTTCCGAGTGTCGACAGTAGCTACAGTAGTTCTTTGATGCGTTGGATTAATTAGCGATTTATTAGTGCGTCACACCCTCGTTTGGGGTTCAATGAGCTCACACGAACGCGTCGGCGGGTACGTCCTTGACGCAGTCCGGGCACCCTTTGCCGGTTTCCTTGCGTTTGGTCCAGCACTTGGAGTGGTGGCAGTGCATGCAGTCCAGGACGGTGAGCGCGGTCATATCGTCCGCGTCATCGTCCTCGCCCCTCTCGCTCATCCTCACCATGTCGAGTGGGTTCGTCTGTCCCTGGCACACGCCGCAAACCTCGGGGAGGCCCTCCTTGCCTTGCACGTTTTTGCGCACCATCTCGTCGAGCTCCCGTCTGTACTCCACCCCCGTGCCGTGGCCGCCCGGCACGTGGTTGTCGTACACGTTGGCCAGGTTCAGAATCACCGCCAACTCCAGCTGCTTGTCCGTGAACGAGTCCTCGGATCGCAAGATCTCGATGGACTGCTCGTACAACGCGGCGGCGTCCACCGCGCGTCCCGCCACGTCGCCGTCCCGACCCGCAACCGCGGTGGCGACGTTGGCGAGAGCCGCAGCCTCCGCCCGCCTGGCCTCCTGGAGCGTCCTCTTGGAGCTGGCCACGTCCATCATGGCGCGCCTGCGCTTCTGTTGCCTCGGATCGTCGGATGCCGCCGCAGGGGGAGGGTCGGCCGGCGCGTCCTCCCCGTCCTCCCCGTCCGTCGGTTCCGTCTCCGGCGGGGGTTCCGTCTCCTCGATGATTTTCTTAGCCTCTTCAATCTCGAGCTGCGCATCCGCGACTTGCTTGCGCCTCAGCCCCAAGGCTTCGTACTGGAGCTCCATCCCTCGCTCCTTGTCGCCCATCTTACCCACGGTGTTTGCGCAGTTGAGACAGGCGGCAGCCTCGGCGGAGATATCCTCGCACTCCTTGGCGATGACCCTCGCCGCCTCGTGGTTCTCGAGCGCCTTGGGGTAGTCGGGGGGATCCCGCTGAGCCGCGAGCTGCCCTTGCGCGATGTGCACGTTGGCGATGAGCGCGGGCAGCTCGATGGTCTTAGCGACGCCCATGCACATCTCGAGGCACCTATCCGCGGCGTCGAACTGCTTCAGACGGATCAGGCAGTGGCCGCACAGGCGGAGAGCCTCGCATTGCATCATTTCGCCACTCGGGACCCCTTCGCACTTCTCGGCAACCTGCTGGAGGATCTCGACCGCCCTGCGGTACTCGCCGCGCCAGAACAGCTGGGACGCGGCCTGCAGGTAGACGCGCAGCTGTTGAAGCTTATGCATGTTCTGCCTGTCGTTGTTGATCCTCTCCTGCAGCGCAGCCCTGGCGTTGTCCGAGGGGGGCGCCGCGGCGACAACCTCGGCGGCGGCGGGCTCGGGCTCGGGCGCGGGGGCCGCCGGGGCTGCCTGGGGGGCGGGTCCCGGGGGAACGAAGGCCGGGGCGGCCGCGTTGAGGCTCGGTGCCGGGGCCACGGCAGCCGCGGCGGCAGCAGGGGCGGCAGCAGGGGCGGCGGCAGGGGCGGGTGCAGCAGGGGCCTCCGCGGGCTTGCACTCAGCCTTGTGGGTGGGCCAGTGAGCCTTTTGGCAATCGGCGCTGCAGAAGGAGACCGCCTTGCACCGGCCGCAGCGGAGGAGCTTGCCGGACGCGGTCTTGGCCTCGGTGGCGCCGCAGTGCGCGCACGCCTTGGCATCGGCAGCCTTCTTCTTCACCACCTTCTTCTTGACCAGCTTCTTCCGCTTGACGACGTTGTTGCTGGTGCCCGGGGCCTGCAGGATCGTGGGCTCCTCAGAGGGCACGTTCGCCGGCGGCGGCGCCTTGCTCCTCCTCATCTTCCTGACGACCAACGTCACGGCCGCGAGAACGACGGTACCGACGACGGCGGCGATGAGCGTGCCCATGCCCGCAGCCTTGGAGGATCCGTCCTCGTCGTCCTCATCGTCAGCCCCGAGGTGCTCCGCCGCCTCTTCCTCAGCCATTTGGGCGAGGAGGGCGTCCAGCTCCTCGTCGGTGAGGTCCGGATCGTCGATATCGAGCTCATCCAACGGCCTCGTGGCCGCCTTGGACATGTTCGAAGACTCTGTCGATGCGAAGGCGAGGAGTGTCCGGTCGCGTGGGCGCCGGGCGCGACAGGGGTGTGTGCTATGAACCCTACCTGCTGTTCAGGTTTATCCACTGTGACGAAAAGTGAACTGTCCGAGGCCAGGTGTCCGGGTCACACATGGCGAGCGCGGCTGCTGGGGTATCGACGAGCGCGCCTCCGACCAGGGGCGCGCGAGGCATGAAGGACCATGCCAAGGCGTGGAGGGAGCGTATGGCGTCGCGGCGCTCGGCTGGTCTCGCGGCGGCGGCCTCACAGGGCGAGACGGTCGTGATGGGAGCAAGCGGTGGACGCGCGTCCTCACTGACCGTCACTTCCGCAGCCTCTGGGCCCATAGGGATGGCTGGAGACGACGCATCGGGCCCGAAGGATGGCAAGGACGGGTTCCCGACGCCTTTATCCGACGCCCCGCGGGCTTCGAGCGGCGAGGATGCGGAGGATGCGGAGGACTCCGACGCGCCAAAGGGACGCGAGATGTGCTGGCGATGCAGGCGGGTCCAGAGGCTGTGCGTGTGCGGCGTCGTCCACTCCATCGTCGGTGACTCACCGATCGACAACAAATTGGGCATCACCGTGCTGCAGGACAGGATAGAGGCGATCAAGCGGCCCTTCGGCAGCGCCATCGTCGCCGAGTTGGCACTCAAGGACTGCACATCCGTCTGGTTCGACACCTCCGTGCCGGAGCGGGTGCCGCGGCCGAAACACCTACCCGCAACTGACGTCGGAGTGCTCTGGCCCGCACCCGACGCCGCGACACTACGCCGTGCGACGATTAACGACGACGAAGAAACCAACACGATCGATGGAGACGGCGAGGGGTCATCGGCGCCGGCGGGTGACCGACCACCCCCGAAACATTTGGTCGTCATTGACACAACGTGGCACCGCGCCAAACGGATGTACAACAGGATCCTGTGGGTCAAAGAGCTGCCGGCGTACGTGCTCGGAGAGAACACATCCAGGGTGCAGTACGGCGAGTCGGGTAACACGTTGATTCAACCAAACGCGCACGGTCGGGACGGGGAAGAGGGCGACGATGAGAACGCGGGTGACGAGGGTGGATCCGGGCAGAGGCGGGAGAGCGCGTATCGCATCCGAAAACAGCCGCGTCCGGGGTTCCTGTCCACGGCGGAGTGTATCGCGGCGGCGCTGCGTGAGGCTGAGCCCGCGGGTGACTCACCGATCGACGCACCGGGTGCGGCGGGTGAGCGAGCGGCTGCGGCCGTGGAGAAGTGTTTCGACGAGATGATCGAGCGTCAGGTCAAATCCTTCTCCGACCCGGGGGTTAAGAGCGTCAGGTACAGGTCCCGGAAGAAGGAGAGGGCCGCGAAGGAAGCGGCGCAGAGGGCGAACGCGGATGCAGAGGCAAAGGCTCTCGAGGGGTTGGAGACGCTCATCGTGGCGGAGTGATACTCTTAAGTGTAGCGCCGACCATTTTTCTGGCAATTATTATAAACTTTCCCGAGACTTTCCCGAGACGGCACTTCCTCGATGGCGGACGCGGCAACGGCGCCGCTGGACATCAAGGCCTCCGCGGCCGCCTCCCTGCTACGGGACGGCGTGCCCGGGGAGGACGTGGGCGCCGCCGCGGGGCTCGCCAACCCCGACGGTGGGGCGTGGGACCCCGTATCGTTGGCCAGCCTGACGGATGCGGTCGTGCGAAAACTGCAGGCGGCGGCGGCGGCGGACGCGCGCGATGCGGGCCCGAGCGCCGACGACGCGTGGAACGAGGACGGTGGAGACGACGAGAGCGTCGACGACGGCGCGTGGTGGGACCCCGAGGCGCTCGCGGCGCTCATATGCGGGCTCGCGTCGTCGCACCGCGGTCCCCGAGCGCCCGTCGGCGGCGACATCGACCCGCGCGACCAGGCCACGCTCGCCCATCACCTCGTGGAGACGCACGAGTGGACACACAGGACCGTCGGGGACCTCCTGTGGTGCATCCACGCGTGTACCGCCGACTCCCACGCCCCGTCCACCTCCATGGAGCGCGTCGAGGAGGCTGCGGAGGTGGTGTTGGAGCTCGCGCGTCCCAAGAAACTCGGCGCGGGATGCGGCCTCGGATGGTCCGTCGACGACGCCGCCTCGCTCCTGCCCGCCGTGCTACCCGCGCCGCACTGGAACGACGACGGCTTGGTGGGCATGAGCGCGGTCAAGGGAACGGCGCTCCTCGCCGCGGCACTCGCCGCGGGTGGCAGGGCCGGGGTCGACGAGGACGGCCACGGGATGAGCGAATCAAAGTGGGCGCCGGGCCGGACCTACCCGAGCGTCGACGATGAAGACGTCGCCGATACAAAGACGGGCGCGTGGTCCGTCGGGGCCATCGCCGGCGCACTGCGACACGCGCTGGACGAGGTGGACGATGCTGATGTCATGGACGAGGAGGAGGAGGACCGGGTTCGGGACGATGAAAGTTTCGCGCCGTCGGACGCGGGGGCGAGTCGGAGGCCGAGGGTGGAGGGTGCCGGATCACGCTCGCTCGCGCCGCGGCTGGGTCCCGAGGCCTTATCAGGAGCTGGTCGTCCCAAGGGCGGGGGATGGGACGCGAGGGGCGTCTCGCGTCTCGCCGCGGAACTCCACGGCCACTTCGCGTGGGACGTGGAGCCCGCCGCGAGGCTCGCGGCGGAGGTTCTCGGGTGGGAGGGGTCGGACCCGGCGTCGCAGGCGGCGGCGGCGGCGACGCTCCGGTCGCCGCACGTCGGATGGAACGTGCCGAAGACCGCGGAGGTACTCACGGCGATGCGAACCGCCGCAAACTCGGACGACGTCGAGTGGGACGCCGAGCGGCTCGTGGCGCCCATGTGCGTCCTCCTCGTCGGGGAGCACGGGTGGTCGGTATCAGATGTCGTTGAGCTG
>Ga0302116_1001326_pt1 | contig 14938 bp, 18 predicted proteins | sample AG5_SCM_MG_FD_203124 | JGI IMG/M metagenome (GOLD analysis project Ga0302116, IMG submission 203124) | Marine microbial communities from Western Arctic Ocean, Canada - AG5_SCM | ecosystem: Environmental > Aquatic > Marine > Oceanic | place: Canada: Western Arctic Ocean | collected 2017-10-01 | reverse complement strand
GCACAGACGGAGGAGGAGGGTTATGGTGTGGGTGGGGAGGATGGGGCTTGGGTGGGACAAGACTATGGACCTGCTGATCATGATTTGATTTGATTTGATTTGATTCGATTCAATTCTAGCTGTGGTTGTGGTTTATGTTGTTAAACTGCCTTGGCTTTCCTTGCTTGGCTTGGCTTGGTTTTATCTTTGATTTTTGTGGTCATATTAATTTCGATTTCCTTGACCATGTTTGCCCTTTGCTTTATTAAATTCAAGTAAACTCCCCATACACACACCATACACACCCCATACACACCCCATTTACACACCCCATACACACACCCACCCCAACCCAACCCAACCCAACTCAATGAGGACCAACGGCTTCCAGAAGCCGTACAACAACTTACAGATAACTACTTGGGCTCTGTTTCCTCTGTTCCTGACCGGTTTCTTCTTGTTGGTTCCTTTTTCCCTTCCCTGTAGCCTTGCCATCCCTCTGTCAATCTTGTTTTCCCTTCTCGTGGTTGGTTCAATTTACTACGGCCATCTCGCCTGCTCGATAGACCCCATAGATCGCCACCTCTCCACCCACCTTTACGTGAACAACGGCAAGGGCAGAACGAAGGGCGGCCCGGGCAGGAACTTCTGCTGGGTCTGCCAGGTCCACTGCGACAAGTCGTCCAAGCACTGCAGGTTCTGCGAGAAGTGCGTGGACGGGTTCGACCACCACTGCCAGTGGCTGAACACCTGCGTGGGAAGGAAGAATTACGAAGCTTTTTTTAGGGCCGTGAAGCTCATTTTCGGATGGTTGTTTGTGGAGGTGCTTTGCTTTGTTTTGGTGTTGGTTGGGTGGTATGTTGAGGTTGAGGCTGAGGCCGGTGGTGATTCGTCCTTCATGAATGTTAGAACCAACGTGGAGAGCAGCAGCATCCCCCAGGGGAAAGTGTTCGTCTGTTTGGTTTATCTCTGGTTGGGTGTGAGCGGGTTCACTTGGCTGAGCGTGGTGCAGTTACTGTTGTTCCACATGAACCTCCGGAGGGAGGGCATCACGACGTACGAGTATATCGTCAGGGACGGCAAGAGAAAGAGGGAGGCTGAAGAGTTGGAGAAGAAGAAAAAGGCCGAGGCTAAGGCCGAGGCTAAGGCCGAGGCTAAGGCCGAGGCTAAGGCCAAGGCGGAGAATGGAGGGCAGCATGAGCTAGTTTCGCAAGAGGATCCGGGCACGAATTTCCACGTTGAGGATGCGCGGGCGGAGGCGGAGGCGGAGAACGAGCGAAGGGCGAGGGCGGAGGCGGAGGATGCGGAGGCGGAGGCGGAGGCGGAGGATGCGATGGAGAAGGGTGAGGAGATGTCAACAACAACGAAGAACGGGAAACATGATTTAGTGGCACAGGAGGAGGAGGAGGAGGAGGCGAAAGCGGAGGTAGAGGTGGAGGTGAACACAGTAGAATCGATGGACACAGAAGGCGAAAACCTTGAGTTGAAGTCAATTCAAGTTAGAGTAACACCCCAAAACGAAGCAGTGTTATGATTGGAAAATACCATTCTATTCTATTCTATTCAAACAAAATACTCTTGAAAAATTGGGCTATCACCTTCTTTGAGCAGGCTGCGACGCAAATCAACCCAGAAATAACTGCTCCTGCAGCTCCGGCCCAGGTCAAATCGTTGCCCGCCAAAAATAGCCCATCTATCACCGTCTTGCTCGCCAATTTTCTATCGACCCCGAAAAACCGTGCCCAACTGTACTGAATCCCCGCGCACTCTCCCCTCGTCACATTGTACAACTTGTTCGTTGTGATTGGGGTCCGCAGGCTTTTGAAAACTTTCTTATTGCTGCTGCTGTTGCTGTTGATAAAATCCTTGACCTCCGGAAACTCATCCTTTGCGATTTTTACAAGCCGGTCCACCAACGTCTCCTTGAACATCTGGTAGTCCTCCCCAAGGGCATTCTCCTTGACGCTAGAGTCGATCCAAGCCCATTTCGCGAACCAGTGAAATTCTACGGGCGCTGTGATGGTCATTGTGTGCTGGTTTGGCCAACGCTCGTTGAAACTGCTGTCATTGGCCGAGGGGGAAAATATTGTGACCCATGGGAAGGGGTTGGAGATTGATTTGTTGTAGAGCTTGAAGTCGTGCTTGTGGTCAGGCGAAGCGAAAATGGTGGTGAGTCCGGGTTTGAGAAGAAGTGAGGGATCAGTAAATCCAATTGAGAGAGTTATGACAGCTTGGGAAGGCGCAAAGCATGTTGAATTTGAATTAGGGTTGTGGTGGGTTGCGGGGGTTGGGGGAGTGGGAGTGGGAGTGGGAGTGGGAGTGGGAGTGGGAGTGGGAGTGGCCTCCTTCTCCTCCTCCTCCTCCTCCTCCTCCTCCTCCTCCTCCTCTGCTGGGTGCTCAATAGAATTAAATATGCTGTCCAACATATTTTGCTTGTAAGCGTCCTTGTCGTTCTCTTTCCTGCTGTCGCCACTAGCGTCAAACGACCCGTCGTGATTCTGAGCGATGGGGATAATCTTCTCCTTCTTCTCCTCCTCCTCCTCTTTCTTCGCCTTTATATTATTCTTTCTGTTATTATTCACCCTCGTCCCCGCCGCCACTCCCTCAAAGAACTCCAATTCTGTTCCGAGCGAAGCGAGATTGTGCGCATTTTTAATGAAGCAAGAGCAAAACGAGCGAGCCAAACGAATTTGGGGTTAGCTTAGTAGTGGATGTGGGTGGTTGTAGCCATTTCCCTCGTTCGCTCGCTCACCTTTCGCAAATTCCCCAAATTTAACCCTGTACCTTTCCGGAACCAGCTTCATCGTACCTCTGATCCCGCAAGCCATCACAACGCGCCTTGCGAAAACAACGTGCCCGTTGCCGACCTCGACGCCCCAGCACCTTCCGTCTCTATTTTTCCCCTTTCCTTCGCCCATGCATATATCGTCATTGAAAACGAGCTTCGTCACATTTGTGCTCGTGAGCACTGCACCGCCGAGCGAAGTTTTAATGGACAGAGGGGGAGGCGAGCGAGTCAAAGAATTGAGAATAATGTTAGTATAGTAGTGGCTCGTATATATTTCTCGTCTTCATCAACCCCCCCCCCCGCTCCGCTCGCTCACCTTGCCCCTTCATCGATCTGATTATCTCGCAGGCGGCCAACGTGAGGATTGAGGGTCCGCCGAGGGGGAACTGAAATTTGAACATTGAAGAGAGTGCATGTGCGAAGAGAGGTGGACACGACGAAACTGGGAGATTGTTACCGTAGTTCTTCAGTAAGGAAATCAGCAGCTCGTCTGACGTTATTTTTCGGAGGTAATCGTCGGCAGACAGTGAGCCATATCGTTCGGTTTGGTTGAAAAGCAATTTCCGGGCGTAGGGAATGTAGTTCAGGGCAGGGAAAAATTTAAAGAGGAGGTAGGGGACGGCCATTCGTCTGAGGTGTTTGAGTCGATCGGCAAATGATAAGATTGCTTGCTCCTCCGAGGGGAAGCGAGAAATTAGCATTTCCATGTCAATCTTTGTGTTGTTTGTGAATGAGAACGAGCTGTTGTTGCCTGTCCTGAACGATACTCTATCAGCTGATGGTGCTGCGATCCCCGAGGAGAGAACTGAAGAGTCCGTTGCCCCGCCAAACACGGTTTTCAGCACTCTCAAAAACAGCCAGCTTGCGCCTGAGTTGCTGCCCCCTTGCCCTTGCCCTTGCCCTAGCCATTGCCCTTGGGAGAAGTAGTTTGAACCTCCAGTAACAGGATCGCACTCAAAACCAGCCTCTTCTCGTGTATGTCCACCTCTACCGCCAGCCTTGTCAGCTCGCTCCAGGACCAAAATCCTCCACCCCGCCATGCTCATTACTGTGGCAAAAGTGAGGGCCGAAAGTCCGGAACCAACAACTATCGCATCTAGCTTCCCCAAATATCGGACTGTTGCGGACGTGAGCTTGCACTGCGTGCCTCTTGCAGTTCCCCAATCGGTGGGCGCAAGTGAACCAACCCCAGGGAGTTTCTTGATCAAGTCATTTTTTGTTGTGGAAGATAAGATTTGAAAGTCCTCATCGTTCGAAGTTATATAGTATGAGAGCTTTCTTGTTAAGTACGAGAGCAGCATCAAGAGGGGGATTACAATCCATGGTGAGCTCATACACCAGAAAATCAAATTTAATTTTCACTGGTTGAGAAGTGAAAGTGTCACGTGGTATTGCCGAAACACCAAAAAGAAAAAAGGCTGCCTTTTATTAAAAAATTATTAGCCATGTCGAGGAAGGTCGCAACCCCCCAAACCATGAAGCAGTCAACTAGGACAAATTCTGTCTTGTCAACTAGCACAAATTTGAAGTTGCAAAATGTTCAGCTCCACTCATCTGTTTACACTCGTAACAAGACAAGTCTTAGTAATTCTCATCTCAAACTAGTTGCAGTTCCAGTTCCAGTTCCAGTTCCAGTTCTAGTTCCAGTTCCAGTTTCTTCAGTTTCAAACCCCGTTGAAATAAAGCAACCTTCAAAGCCAACAAGCCTGATACTCAATTTGATTGTCGAACCCAGCCTCACACCTCCACCCATCGCTAAAACAAACACTAAACTCCCCTCGTCGGAGCTTCAGCTTAACAACATTTTGCCACTATTGGTCACCCCCCGACAAACTATTACCTCTCGGCAAAAAACTCCCCGTTTAGACACTGTTGCTGCTTTTCTCGAAGAAGAGCGGTTAAAACAAATTAAGGTCCACAATGAGATTGACAGTAACACAAACAACAACACCAGCAACAACACCAGCAAAAACACCAGCAACAACAACAGCAACAACAACAGCAACAACAATAGCGTCACTCTCCTTCCAATAATTCCTAGTGGCAAAAATCATTTTCAAAGAAAGGGTAGAAGCTACAGCATGAGTTCCTCCAAATCAGAGGATGATTTGGAGGAACTCATGACCCCGGGTGATTTTTTGGAAGAGGAAAACAAACTTGCTGTTATCGCAGATTTGTCATCTGGGTCGCGCAAATCAGCCGCCGATGAGGAAGAAGTTCTAGGAGGGCCGCTGACAGAACAAGAGTCGGTCAATGATCTTGTCAGTTTTGACAAGATCATGGAAGGCGAACTTGAAAATCTGAAAATCCACGAGATGTCTATACGCGATGACCAGTTGGTTCATAATAGGCTTTGAAAATATCTAGAAACCCCAACATCCATTTAATTTTGATTTTTTTGAACTCATCTTTGTCTTGCTTGTCTAAATTTTACTTGCGCCCAGCCCCAGCCTTCTCCATCAACCCGCAGTCCTCCACGTACTCGTACTTGTTGCTCATCAGGCTCTGGCTGTATGATTCCAGGTAATTTTCGAAGCTGGTCCCAACAACGTCCCCTAGCGTCCCATCCTCGCTCTCGAACTCGCAAACTTCTCCAGTTTTATCGTTAATGACCAAAAAGTATTCTTGGTCCTCGTCGGCAGCGAACGGCAAGAGTTTGTCGCCAAAGTCGAACTGCGCCGAGCACAGCGCGGAGTTAGAAAATACACACAAAATGCAGGCCTCTCAGTCAGCCTGAAGCTCACCTTCCCCAAAGCGTCAACGATCCCATCTGCTGACAAACCCATTTTTTCCGCGAACCAGATCGATCCCTTGCATGCCTCAAGAAGGCAGACCAGTGTGGTCGGGACTTCCATAGTGGTGGCCTTTGCAAGCGGCTCCAAGTCTTCTTCTGAACCCTCGATGCAGTCAAAGTCATCGATTCGTTTGAACCATGTAATTGTGTCATTGACACACTGGCGAGCTTCCGCTATGCTCATGCCCCCTTTCCTCCTGTTCCCCTCCTCTGCAACCGTTACAACCATCGCTTGAATATGTTTAAAGTTTTCTAGTTTCAGCACTTCAGCACAACAGGTGTACAAATTCAGTTTATAAAATTTTCAACACTTCAAGTCATTGTGTTTAAAATAAAGATTTGAAGAAGTGAACTACAACGGTTGAAGTTATAGTATTTTTGGATCCGTTCTTTGGCTCTCCTATGCCTGGAAACAAATATATCCCCATTAATGCCCCCCTTTCCTCTCTTCGTAATATTTCTAACTTTCCACCTGGCAATAGCTCCTGACTCCAATCCAGAACCCTGCTCAATAGCCAACCAGTTTTACAATTTCGAATCTTCAGCTTGCGAGTCCTGTGCGAGTGGCAAAGTGGCAGTAAAGAAGGCTCTCTCTCCTCCTCTTTGTCTGAAGAATCCATCATCTTCGCTGACAATTCTTGAATCTGAAAGAGGGGAGCAAATTCAAAAAAAGTTCAACATTGGCGGTTTTCACTACACCTTCGGTGAAGTTCGTTCTGTCGGCTTTGACGCCTATTACGGTGTTGACCCCCTTCTCGCCTGTTCCCAATCCTGCGATTCTCATCTAACATTAGATGCACCTCCCTCAGTCATGATCGTGGAGCATATCACTTCTGGTGCTAACCCGTATATACTTGATGCAGCTGGTAGCCCCGTCACCAACGCCGTGCGCTGCACGTGTGTTCCGAACATAACATTGGCCTCCCTTTCTACCAACTCTTCCAACAACGCCAACATCCTCCCCCTTACCGATGGCCACTGCAACGCGGGATGCTTAAATTCGAATCACAACAAGGTGAGCAAACTCGCGATGAAGTGCGCGAAATGGCTACATCCACTACTAAAAAAAACACTCGATTCGTTTGGCTCGCTCGCCTCCCCCCTGCTCCATTAAAAATGCGCCTCTCTCGCTTCGCTCGGCGCAGTTTTGCCCTCGCCTGCAGACAGTTTCCAGCTTGCACCACAACGCCTCCTACAGCGATGACTACAGCGATGACTCGTCAAACACCCTCCTCGACCACTCAATTGCGATCTTCGATGTTCCGCGGCGAGGGTCGGAGCAAATCAAAACTACTTGCATCGATTGTCAGGAACTACCAATAGACCTCCGCTTCTTCGAATTGAACGACCCTTTGCAAGACCATGGCATCTACGACAAAGAGACCTACATCTACGATAATCATCCTATCCAAGTGAAAGACACGACGCACAACCGCTGCTCGTTCTGCAACGTGTTGAACAGCGAGCAAGTATACAGCGACTCAGAAGCCTCCGCTAGGTGAGCGAGCGAGCGAACGAAATGGCTTCAATCACCCACATCCACTACTAAACCTAACCCACTCAATTATTTTGACTCGCTCGTTTTGATCTTGTGCTTAAAAAAATATTTGGCCCCTTCTTCGCTCGGCGCAGCTGCGTCCAATGCGGCAAGGGGAAATATAGCTTCGGCTTAAGCTCCGGCTTCGTCGCCTACAATTACCTCGTCTACAAACCCACGTGCAGAGAGTGCGTGCTCGGAAGTTTCAACGATGAAGACGGCTCAGAAGTCTGCAAAAATTGCCCCGAAGTCCCGGCTTACGACTATCAAGCCGTCCGAGATCAGTACTACAGCACAAGGGAAGACGTCGTGAATTGCCTCGGCAATGAAGACCAAAACAACTTTTTGCTCGATTGCAACTTTTGCTCGGCCAACACTTTCTGCTCCCCTCCCTATTCCTCCCAAGTGGCGTGTCCACAAACGACTGACGCGGGGTGGTCTGCGCTCTCTCTCTGCCCCGTGGGATCATACTGCGAAGGACCAAATACCGTTTTGTGCGAAAGCGGCGAATACTCTGGAAACGCAGGGGCGGTTGCGTGCTCCAAGTGTGAATCGCCAGGATTGAAGGCCAGCGAAGACAGAACTGCCTGCGTTGCCTGCTCAGCGGGCAACGCCTGCTTCTGGGTTGGCGACGAGTTCGTCAACGAACCTTGCCCTCCGGGAAAATTTTCCGGCGCCTCTGCCTCCAACTGCACCCTCTGTGTCCCAGGGAGATATTCTGCAACAGAAGCTTCAACAATCTGCGAATTTTGTCGAGCTGGGTACACTTGCGCAGAAGAAGGAGATAACGGTGATAAACACATAGCGGAAAATCCTTGTCCGCCGGGTTCATTCTCTGACGCTGGCAGCATTGCTTGCACGTCATGCCCTGCCGCAAAGACAACTTGGACATCGGATGGGGCGAAGAGGCTGCTCTCCGCTGCTACAAAAATCGCTGACTGCGAGGACTGTATTGCGGGGGTTGCGTGCACGCAAATCACCTTCCCCCCGCGAACAGTTGTGACGCGCTGCGCCCAAAATTACAACTCGGCGAGTGCGGGAAAAGAAGTCTGCGACATGTGCGAGCTTGGAAAGCACCGGATTGAGCGTTACCCGGATGTAGAAGACGAGCTAACCACAGAGTACAACAATTCGGTCTTCCTCTCAGTTTCCTGCCAAGAATGTCCACCCGGTACAACCTGCTGTTTCGGCCCGGGGTCACCTTGCGAAAATAGAAATAGTGGGGATCCAAGCGCTGCGTTAGAGCTGCAGGTTCCTCTAAATTGCAGTCGAGGAAGGTACAGTGGGGAGAGTGGCGTTACAGATGAGGTTTGTAGCCGCAAGTGTCCTGCGGGGAAATTCTACGGGGATATGGGGGGGGGAAAACGAATGTGGATCAGTGTGCGACCTGCGAGCTGGGAAAATATTGCTCCGGGGATTGGACAACGTTGAATCAGGTGAGTGTGGTCACATTACGTAGTCACGTCACGTGGAAACATACTAAACTCGCTAAACTCGTTTTTTTTCGTTTTTTTTGCCCAGCCTGAACCACAAGTCTGCCCAGCAAATCACTACTGTCAACTAGGTGTTGCAACACCTGTACCGTGCGCGATGGGGTATTCAACGAACGGCAAAACCAATATGTGGCACAATGACAATTGCACAGTTTGCCATTATGGCAAAACAACGAATAATGAGCTTGGGGGCAGTTGTGAAGCCTGTCCCGCGGGCAAAATCTCCACCGTCGACTTGGGGGGGACACGGTGCTTCGACTGTCCTAATGAGGACGCTTGTTTGGGTTACGGTTATCACAACTGCAGCGAGGGTTACGAGGGGAACTTGTGTGGGAGTTGTATCTCGGGCTACTACGCCTTGGGAAAAACCTGCAATAAATGCGCAAAAACGCCGATCATAACAATCATCGGCGTTTCAATTGCAATCATTCTGGGTTGGGCTCTCAGTAAAATTGAGCTCTCATTTCACCACCTTATCCGGCTCAAAATCTACTCCACCTTCGCCCAGCTACTCGGCTTGATCATGTACGTAGACGTACCGTGGCCACCTCTTGTCAAGAAATTTACTGATTTCTTTTTAGTGTTTTCGCTAAACGTGGAGGTGAGCGAGCGAAGCGAAGCGTGCTAAGCTAACCTTGTGGGAGACGAGAATATCTAAACCGCAACTTTAATTCTTTTGGCTCGCTTCATTTTGCTCGGCGCAGGTTCTGCACCCTGAGTGTGCGGCGCCCGTCTCATTCTACACCAAATATCACCTTGTTATATTTTTTCCAGCTTTGGTGAGCTCCTTCTTCTTCTTTGGGGATAAATATCTGAAGAAGCAAATGAAACAGTATTCGCACAAGAACAAAACCTCCCCAGATACAAATTCGAGCGACTCGAAGGATTCCTTCGCCAGCAGCGTTGGCAGCATGAGCAGCATTGGCAGTAACAGCTTTAGTAGCATCTCCAGCACCGTCACAACCACAACCCAACCCACAATTTTGTTCAAATCGCACAAAAAGAGCAAGGACGACATCAAGATGATGCACGCATACAGGCGCAAATTCAAGACCTTGCGACAATTCTTGGTTATTTTCATTTCTTGCACCTACACACCGTTGGTGCAGTATAGCTTGAAAATGTTCAGCTGCGTTGAAACTGGGACTGGGCGCTATTTGGCAGTCGATACTTCTCTGGTTTGCAGCATGAAGAACCCGGAATACTTTTTTAACGCGATTGGTGCTGTTTTCATCATCGTGGGGGTTGGGTGCGGAATTCCAGGAGCCATTTGTGCGCTAGTGAAGCACTTGAAGAATAAACTGAACACAGCCAAGAGTTTGGTGTACTGGGGGGCGCTGTACGAGTGGTACAGGGACGAGTATGCGTGGTTTGAAGCCGCGAGCTTAGCGCGAAAACTCATGCTTTTGCTATCCTTGTCGTTGTTGGAAGACGGCGGGAGTCAAGCTTTGGCTATGGGCCTGGTGTCTCTGGTCTACGCTGTCATCATTCACAAGAAGAAACCGTTCATTCTGTTCCCGTTGAGGATGCTGGTGTTCGACACGACAGTGGATTTTTACAACTTTTTGGAGGTGAGCGAGCGGAGCGCCGAGCGGAGCGGGGGGGTTTGGAAACGAGCTTAACACAACTTTATTAATATTATTCCATCATACGGTTTCGGCGCAGGTTGCCGCCACCCTAACCTGCGTCTTCAACTTGTTTTTGGGCAGCATGGCAAATTTGGACACTACGCAGGAGGCGGCGGACAGCATAGGGTTGGTCTTTGTGTTTACAAACGTGATCTTGATTGTGGTGAGCGTTGGGAGTTATGAGTACGGGATCCATCACAACCACAAACTTCAGAAGAACAAGTTTGCACGGGTAAAATTGAGCGCTCAGCAGCGGCAAGAGAAAAAGAGGGAGAAGGAGAAGGAAGCGAAGGTGGAATTGGAACTGAAAATAGCGAAGGCTGAGGAATTGGTGAGGACTAAGAAAAATGAGGGGGGGAAAAGCAGCAAGTGGAAGCTTGTCAAGAATATACGAACGCTTGGAGTTGGCAACCAGACTTCAAGAGAAAATGATAATGGCGATGGCAATGGCGAAGGCATAAACGGGATTGACCGGTTCGTTGGCCACCAGAGACGGAAGAAGGGCGACGCGAAGCTCGACATAAAAAAACTCTTCCCTCATTTTTTCGCCAAGGTTAAGGATCCGGTTGTTATAGAACTTTCCTTCAAGTACGAAGAGGAGTTCAATCTAATGAGAGCCAGCATGAAGGAGATGAACCTTGGCGATGCACACGCTATTAAGAGCCTCCTTTACCGAACTCGTCTGCAACTCGTCGATGAGCTTGAACTGTTGGATCAGCGGTATAATGAAGTTGGCGGCGAGATGCCTTCTGATGATCAATTTCAGATTGATGACAGGTGAGCGAGCGGAGCGGGGGGGGGGTGAGGAAGACGAGCATACGAGCCACTACTAAACTAACATTATTCTCAATTTTTTTTTTCGCTCGGCGCAGGTTGAAAAGCGATTGCAGCGACTTTTTACACAGGGTTGTTTCCGATTGGCCTGAAAGCAAGGAGCACAAGCTCTCGTCTAAACTCTCAGAGCTGTGTATCCAGTATTCAAATTGGCGTGCAGGCTACAGAACACGACTGACCAACATTCTGAAGTTGGAGGAGGCCGAGTTTGAGAGGCAAGATCGAGAAAGAAAAGCTCTTTTGATGGAAAGTGTGTTCGACCTTGAGGATGACAATGAGCATGAGCTGTTCCCGGGACACACTGGGGAAATTGAAACTGGCGCTGGTGGCACCAGATCCTCCCCAGACCGATCAATAACAAGCCGCAATCATAGCAGCAATAGCAGGTGAGTGAGCGAAGCGAGCGAGCCTTGATGAAGACGAGCATACTCACGATGGATCTCGCGAAGGATCTCGCGAAATGGCTGCAGATGGTACATCCACTAAACTAACCCACTATTTTCGTTTGGCTCGCTTGGTTCGCGTGCCTCATTAAATGCGCCTCGCTTCGCTCGGCGCAGCGGCAAAAGTAGTACCAGCAGTGGGGTGTCTCGCGCCAACCTCATCTCCGAAAGCTTTAGGCGAAACAAACACCGCCACTTGTCGCTGGCCACGGCGGGGGAGCTCCGGTTGCTGAGCCAAGAGAGCAGCGACGAGGTCGAAAACGTCAACAAATTCATTGAAGCCTACGTGTCAAAGTGTCTTAAAACGCTTGACTTCCTTGTCGCTCAGAGTGCCCAGGAGTTTAAAGAGCGGGTGCTGTTCGAACACGAGGAGGATGAAGATTGTGTTTCCTACGGTTTGGATCCCAGTAACGAAGGGAGAAGGAGGATCACCGACAACATCAGGAGTCGAGAATTGGCGAAAGTCCTGCCCTATTTTGGTTTCAGCTGCATGCTGTTGTCACTTTGCCAGGCGTCAATCTGTGCTCAGGCCTTTGGCAGCTTTGAGGGCATAACTGGGTCCTTTTTGAGCATCATAGCGGGATTTTTGTGCTTCTACAGTATCACGAGGAAGCGAAGGAGGTCAAAAGATAAACTAGACGGTGCTCACGACCGAGAACACGAACACGACCAAGAACATGAACATGAACATGAACAAAAGCACGTCAACCTAACGCTGGTGTTTGTAATCGGACTGTTAAACATGCCCTGCGTTTACTTCTTCGCAGCTGGATTTGTCAAGGACACGAGCAGCAGTCTTTTTCGAAACTTTAAAAGCGTTGGATCTGATTATTTGGGTTCAAGCGAGTTTTTGAATAGGCGAAGGAAGTATGTGAGGGGCGTGGTTCATGAAATTGGTGGGAAGAGGTACGGGAACTACAGCAATGAGGTGTTTCAGGAAGACAGAGCGAGCTGGAAACACTTCTGGAGGAATCAGCATTTCACCGACTCGCAGGTGAGCGAGCGAAGCGAGTGAGCCTTGAGGAAGACGAGAATACTCGGGATGAATCCCGCGAAATGGCTACAGACGGCTACATCCACTACTGAACTAACCTTCTCGACTATTTTTTCTCGCTCGCTGCACTCGTGTCTCGTTGAAATGCGCCTCGCTTCGCTCGGCGCAGTATTGTCCCGACTCTCTCACCGTGCCGGTGGTCGGAAAGAGTTGGCATGGCTGGGACACAACCCCGAAAATCTCGGACGACATTTATGAAAACATCCTGGGCCTATCACATGTCTATGGGTCTTGCAGTAGGTGAGCGAGCGGTCAATTCAATTTGACTCGCACTCGTCATATACTTTAACTAACCCTCTCTTTCGCTCGGCGCAGCTGTGGTTTCGGCGGGGGCTTCAATTTTCAAGAAACGGTGAATCAAGATTTGGTTTATTATCCGGGCAAGGAAATGTCCAGTCAGATTACCGATGTGCTTTACGACTATGAATTTGGAGTGAGAGGGGCCAAGGCGGGAGTGCATAGGTGCGAGGTCGACGGGTTCACAAATGTGGAAGACGACACGATCGAAACGTATTTCGGCTTTGAGAAAGTAAAAAAGTATTGGATGAAGGAGGGTCACTGTGTTGTCACCGGCTCGCTTAGCAGCAAGCTGGTTCGTGATGGAATGGTTAGGGCCGAGAGTGAAAACGAGAAGGTGAGGGGAGGGGGGCTGGGGAGGAGCGGGGAATTGATTAAAACACAACCCTAACCACGCAACAACATTCCCTCGTCTCTGCAGACCCCGTGGAAAGAACAATTCTTCAACACCCACCTTGCCGGAATCCATCGATGCATGAGCTGTGACGAAGAGAACGGGTTTGAGCTGGTGTGCATGAGGGCCCAGCGGGGTTTGTTCGACAGGAGGATGGATAGCGGGTGGTGCAGCGGTGTTTGTGTCAAAACGTTCACCGATGAAGGGCGAGTTGCGGTGAACGAGCTGAAGTCAAGGCTGAACATTGATGAAAAAAATGCCAAGGTCGGCAAAATTCGGAACTTCGACTTGAAGACGGAGGTCCGCTTTGAGAATCTGCTCGCGGTTTCGGGTCTGTTCTGTGTGCTGCTGCTTGTGAACAGTGTGTGCCTGTGCGCAATTGCGTTCTTCGGAAAGAGCACCGTGCTCTTCAACCCCCAAGCAACCGCAATAGATGCTGCAAAAATTGATAAGTTTTTGGTTCTGGCGCTGAGCGTGCTGTGTATTGCAGCATGCTTGATCGCTGTCCAAAAAAATCTAGAGGAAGAGAGGTATGATGAGACCCTGTATAACTTTGTGGGTCAGCACGTGCTAAGCTTGGACAGCTGGAGAGTTGGCTGGGATCCATTGCTTGGATTTCCCCAGGAGGACAATCATAACTCACCATTTGGGAGATTGGATTTGAGAATTGACCTGGATTATGATAATGGACTTCGAGACAACTACATTCTTGGCACCTCAGCCTTCGCCTGGTTGAGCAGAAATCACCCGATTATGATGAGCTTTGACTGGGTCCTTTTCTTCTTGGGATTATTTGCGACGCTCTTGCACATTTACAAGGAAATTCTCAAAGGTGAGTGTGAGCGAAGCGAGCCGAGCCTTGAGGAAGACTCGAGCGATGAAGTGCGCGAAAATCTAACCCATTTTTTACATTAACTTTAAAATATGCGCCTCACTTTGCTCGGCGCAGATTTTGGAAAGATTTCGTTGCGGGGTATTGAAACGGTGTTTTTCTCGTTCATCGTAAAGAACAAGACGCTGAAAGAGAGAAAGAGGAGGAGGCAGCTGTTTGCGTGTGGAATAATGCTGGGAATTGTGGTGGTGATGGCGTGGGTGTTGGAGATTTGGAAGGATAGTGATGGTGGTGGTTCTGGCGCTAACGATGAAAGCTTTGATGAAGACAAAGAGAACGTTGAACTTTATAGACTGAGCTACAATCCGATGGTGGGGTTGTTTTGGTGGCTGGCGTTGGTTGGATTCTTGGCTAACGTCACGTTCTTCGCGCACAAAAAACTACGCCAACTAAGTCTGCTGGTAGATTTTGTCTTCATGGGGCTGGTGAACTCTTTCGTGCTGGGGTTGTTGGTGTACGAGTACATCAGCACAGTACTGAACCACCGCTTTTATTCCACCACGCTTCTTTTTGTCTTTTTTGCCAAAGGCCTGGGGCTAGTGTTGTCTAATGGTATGAACTGCCAGTTGCTTGTGGAGCTGAGAACCAAATGTCCAATTATGTATCTGAAGGTTTGTCGGAGGTTAACGTGCAATAATAGATGGTTGTTGAGAGTGATGCAGAGTCTTGGGCTGCTAGACACACTTGGAGAGGATGAAGTTTGCGATGTGAGGGGTGGCAGGACGTCGCCCTTTTCCCTGGACTTTGAGACCATCATTGATACAAATGGTGGTAAGCCGCAGAAGGGCGGGGGCAGTGGCGGTGG
>Ga0302116_1001325_pt1 | contig 14938 bp, 17 predicted proteins | sample AG5_SCM_MG_FD_203124 | JGI IMG/M metagenome (GOLD analysis project Ga0302116, IMG submission 203124) | Marine microbial communities from Western Arctic Ocean, Canada - AG5_SCM | ecosystem: Environmental > Aquatic > Marine > Oceanic | place: Canada: Western Arctic Ocean | collected 2017-10-01 | reverse complement strand
AAAGAGAGTAGCGGCGGGGGGGAGGCAATTGCGGAAGAGAGCGCAAATTCAACCACTACATCCGCTGAACGACAGCTCCCCATTGCGGTCCAAATTACCCACACGATGCTGAGTATCCGCGGTGCTCTGTACCGCCGAGCTCAGTACTTGGACTTCCTGGTGAATCCCATCTCAGTAAACGCCCTCCATTCAATTCCCCCTTCACTGGAAGAATCCTCCCACGGGGTATCCCACGAGCTCGAGGACGCGATGGTCGTGGGGACGTTCCAAACAAGCATCGAACACCTTCAAAAGCAGTGCCGGGAGGAGACAAAGGCGCTCTTCGCTAAGGAGGGAAAGACGAATTTGCTCGGAGAGGGTGGGGTGCCGGACTCGTTGAGGGAGCGGCTGGAGGCGAGCTGGATTAAGGTGCTTGGGCCCAGGGATGGGGGGGAGATACTTAACGAGGCTAGGGTTGTGATGGTAGATGTAGATATGAACGGGGGTGGGAATGATAACAACAACAACAACAACCACTATGTGGTGCAGTACACAGACGGGCTGGAAGAAAAGGGCGTGGCGGCAGTTCTGATCCGAAGCTTCGGTTCAGTTCCCGTGAGAGGTGAGCGAGCGAAGCGAGCGAGCTTTGAGGAAGACGAGCATACGAGCCACTGCTAAATTATATTATTCCACACTTATTTTGTATTCGCACCTTCTTCGCTCGGCTTAGCTCCAACCCCGCCCGTCCACCTGATCGGAAGCCGAGTCTCCGTCCACCTCCAGTGCCACAGGGAGAAGAGCCGGCGGCGTGTCAGGGCTCAAGTCGAGCGGCTCGAGAGGCTCATCGCAAAGAATCCGGTGCTGCCGAATCCGCTGCAGCTCGGGGCGCCGAGCGCGAGCGTTCTGGATGTCATGAGCCGATGCAGACGGGATAGCAGACTGGTGGTGAGGAGAGCCGAGGCGGGATTCAAGAAGTTGTTGGATGTTTGGGATAAGTCCAAGGCGAAGCACAAGAACAGCCTCAGGCCGCAGCTGGGAAGCCCGGACGCTGTGGAGCAGCTCGAGAAGCTCAAACGGAAGGAAATCCAAAGGTCCGAGGAGGTCAAGAACGCGGTGAGAAAGTTCAAGGTTAACTTGCTCAACAACGAGACCGAAGCGGCCAAGAATACGGTCAAGCGGCTGGTCAGCATCGTTAAGTGCAGCGCCAGTATCTTGGACACGCTGGTTTTGAGGGAGGACTGCTACAGCTTGCCGGGGGACGAGCTCATCTTGCCAAAGAGGAAGAGTTTGAAGAGGTTGAGGAAGGCGAGTGCGAGTGCGGGTAAGAGTGCGACAGACGCAGACGCAGACGCAGACGCAGACGCAAACGCAAACGCAGACGCGATAGAGCCGGAAGGTGAACCACAAATCCCCAAGAAGATCGACACGGGAAGGCAGTACGTCAAGAGAACTTGGGCCAGCTTGCCTCTGGACGAGTTCGCCAGGCAGATGGACTTGCAGGTTCCGCCAGCGGCGAAGCTGACGAAGGAGGAGGACGAGGAGGAGGAGGAGGAGAGGAAGAGAAAGGAGAAGGAGGAGAAGGGCAAGGGCAAGGGGAAGGGGGGAAAGAGTGGTGGGGCAGCAGTGGTGGAGGAGGAGGGTGGGGCGGCGGAGGACGGCGTGACAGAGGCGCAGGTCTGGGCCAAGAACCAGGCGGAGGAGAGCGTGTTCGAAAGCTACCTGACCACCAGCCACAGGTGCTTGGTCAAGACGGCCTTGGCGGAACTGGAAGTGTACACGCACTTCTACAAGGAGCAGATGGAGAGCATCATGACCAAGTACGACAAAATATACGAAGAGGAAAGCATCTGGGAGGAAATGTGGGCGAATATGTGTAAGGACTTGACGGACATGAATTGAATTGAGTGGAATAAATAGTTTTGTAAATATTTTTTGGGATTAATTTTGTGCTATTGGATGAAACCCGTTAAAAAAATATAAATATAAGGCAGTTTATAACTCTGAACTCAATAAGTACATTGCTGCTGCTGATGCAGCTAACGCTGCTGACAATGTTGCTGCTGACGCTGCTGCTATTGACACTGCTAACGCTGCTACTGACGCAAGGCGCCCAAACTTCTTCGTCACGATCTTGTTGCCCTTCTTCGTCCTCGTCGTTTTCATCGTCGCCTTAGCACCCCTTGTCTTCCTCTTGGCGAAGAACCCTTTCCCGTCCACCATGTCCCCGGTGAGCGCCGGGAGCGCCACGGCCACGTGACGCGTTGGGGCGCTGTACCCTTTGTAATAGTCCCTACTTGGTGACGAGTTGCAGGATTTGCAGATGGGGACGATGAAAGGCTCCTGCCTACTTCCTTTCATGTAAACATGCCCCCCCAAGGTCGGATGGTTCTTACAGTCGAAGTATGCGCAAAGGCGCGGCCAGCTCCTACCCGTGCTCGCGAGCCATACGTCCTTCCAAGAGGAGTATCCGAATTTATAAGGCTTGTCGCTGCTCGATCCAACGACATTGGCGATCAAAGGGGCTTTAGGCATAGCAGCCTGCTTCCTCTGCTCCCTCCCAGTTCGAAGCCAGTCCTTCAGCGCCGCACCCCTCGAACCCTCCTTGAAGCGTGTTCTGAGCACCCAGTTTGCATAGCTGGGCTGGGTTTCGCGGAGCTGCTCATAGGTGAGCGTCGAGAACTTGCCGAAGCCGACGTTGGGGAAGGCGAGGCAGAAGGGGAACAGGAACACAAGGAAAGTGTGCAAAATGTCGAACATCTCCCCCAAACGAAAATAGTAGATTTGTGGAGGTAATCGAATTGTTCAACAGACAGTAACAAGCCACTGCTATTTTCGCTGCGTTGATAGGTTATAGGTTATGTTGTGAAAGTTGTGAAGAGCGAGTTGACAGGGAAAACGTTTCTTAAAACTTGATTTTTTAATTTTTTTTCGTCGAAATAAACACTCTTTTCATGGCTCTCTCAAGCTGGATCGGGATTGTAATTCCCTGCGTAACAGTTGGGTTATTCCTACTTTCCTATATTTTCATCACGAAAGTACTCCCAAATTCGTTGACAACCTCAATCAGCTGCCCTCGAACAATGGCGATCCTCGTAACTGCGATCCTCATAATATACGGACTCCTCCTTGTCGCTTCTACGACATCATTTGAGATTCAAATCCAATCTGAACTCCTTGAGGCCGATGTCTTCTCATACGACTTCTGGCAAGGTTCGATCAAGCTTTGGGAGAAGGGATCGCCTTTGCTGAGTCTTCTTGTTATTGTCTTCTCGGGTGTTTGGCCGCTTGTCAAGCAGCTCCTGACTGTTTACGCGACCTCCCTCCCTCCTCAAACTGAGTTGAGTTGGCTGCGAGTATTGGGTGTTACCGGCAAAACTGCCTTTTTGGATGTTACGATTGTGGCTGTAGTAGTTACAACGATCTCATTCGAGCTGCAGATCGAAGGTTTTGAAATGTTTGACGGGTTCATAGCTGCTGTACCAAGCAACGGGGCATGTTTCACATTGCTCATTCTGATCTTGAGCAGGTTGTTCACGTCGCTCCTCATCCACGTGTTCCCCCCAGAAGTTCCGATTGCCACCCATGCTGCTCTCGACATTGACAACAACAGCAGCGAAGAAGAGGCTATGGACCCCACCGAAAAAACCGAGGAAGGAAGGCTGCCGTGCTCAAGAACTCCCACAACTTCCTTTGGGTGCTTTCTTAAGTCTTTCGGAGTTGTTTGTGCCATCCTCGCACCATTTCTGGTGACGATAGGAGCCAGTCTTCCCTTTGCCTCCCGAACCTTCCAGGTGAGCTTGAGGAAGACGAGCATGCGAGCAGCAAGCGAAGCGAGCTAGAAAACGCAACGGGCAACTAGTTTAGGACTAACCCACTCAATTCGTTTGGCTCACTTCACTCGTTTCGCTCGTGCTTCATTAAAAATGCGCCTCGTTTCGCTCGGCGCATTTTTAGCTCCGAAACTATTTTGGCGACCCGGACGATTTCATAAATCTTGGTAGTGGCTACGATGATTACACACTTTGGTCCATGTTTAGTGGGCGATTCAGCGTGTCAGACGAGAACGCGGGAGCTCGGTGGTTCATTGACTGCGTGGCGATTTTTTTTGTGATCTTCATTGGACTCCCTGCTGCCTTCGCTCCAGCTTGTTCTTTGATCTATCACCCTTACGCGTCCACGAGTGCGAAGAACAAGATCAGAAACGTTCTTGAGCTCCTGAACGAGTGGGCGAGTCTGGACGTAGCGACGATAGGAACAATTATAATGACCACTCAGATGGACGATTTTGCCGAAAGTATCTCCAACACCGTTGATTTCGACCCGGCTACGTGGACTGGACCACAGATGGTGATTGAGCTCAAGGCTCAAGAGGGCTTATGGCTTTGTTTCTGCGGGTCTTGGATGGGTCTGTTCTCTTCACTAATGGTCCTCAAGTGGTGGTACTGAGCTAACCAAGTTGTGAAAAAAGAAATTCCAAATAGCAATAATTTAATGATAAAATATCTATCACATGTCCCCCCCCACACCCCCCCCTCACTGCAACTGAGATTTGCTCTTGTGTATCTGCTTCAACCAATTCTTCTTAAGATCCCTGGCGTGCTGGGCGAACTGCGTAATTTCCCCCCTGTACTCGTCCACCTGCGCCTTGTACATTTCCAGCTCCAAGTTCATTGCCTTCATCTGCTTGTGTTTCTCCTTCAAGTTCTGCTGATATAATATCAGTTGTTCTTGGACTTCCGGCCCGGGGCTCCTTCCCAGAATGTTCTTCAGTTCCACGTACAGTTTCTCCTTCTCCTGGATCAGGTTGTCCTTCGTCAGCACTTCCTCTGTCTTGACGATCAACCTCTTTTGCAAGCTTTGGATCTTCCGTATCATTTCAAATCTGCTCGGGTTGCTGCTTTCCAAGTGTCTCCACCTGTGCACGTTGAGCGGTCTGCCCAGCTCTTCGCTCAGCGCCTTGATCTTCGTCCGTTCATGCAACAGCTCCCTCTCCAGCACCAAGCACGCGTGCTTCAACTCGTTCTGATTGCTCGACTCCTTCACGCTCTCGGCCTTCTCTTTCCTGAGCGTTGTCAAATTCTTGGTCAAGTGGTTGATCTCTGCAACCCTGTCCTGGTACTGCAGCTCCCCGTGGTGGAGGATGCTCCGCTGCACCTTGACCTTCTCGTACAGTTTCGTCAGTTCCGCGTTCCTCTTGATGAGCTGGTTGCCCAAAATGTCCCTTTCGCTCATCACCGCGTCGAACTCCTTGTGCTGGCGCTGCCTCTCCTCGTCAGCCTCGTGGATGATGACGCTGAGCTTCTGCACTTCGACCTTTTGATTTTCTATTATTTGCTCCGACGAAAGAATTTGCTTCCGAATCTTGCTCAACTCGTTCTTGAGCGCTTCTCGCTCTTTATCAACGTTGTGGTGGTTGAAGTGTTCTTTCACCAGCGCATGGTCCTTCCCGGTGATCTCGTCTTTCAGCTGCTCGATCTGGTGGTTCATTACCTTGAAGCGGCGCTTCATTTCGGCAATCTCCTCCTGACTCTCGATCAAATTCTTGCTGTACAAGTTTCGGTCGCTCCTCACGGCCTCGTACAAATTCTGCTGCTGCTTGAGCCTGCTCCCTCCGTCGATGATTTTCTTCTGCAAGTCGCCTATTTGCACCTCCTGTAATTTCAGCTCCTCGATGGCCGTGTAGTGCTTGTGGCTGGCCGCCTCCACCTCCTGCTCGTGGCGCTCCCTCTCGCTCACCAGCGATTCGATCTTGTCCCTCTGTGAGAGCAAGAGTGGGTTAGTCGTCGTCGCTTCGTACTCTTCAGCTCGCACTCACCTGCTCCTTCACGGTAGTCATGTAGACGCCAATCTCGTTCTTCAAATTCCTGCTGCTGTTCTCGTTCACCCTGGTCAGATCATATATGACAGATGTTGATTTTTCCGCCCCACCAATCTTCCGGGTGAGGATCTCCTTCTTGCGCTTTTCCGTTGCCTCCTTCTTTTTGAGTTCTTCGCCGTCTTTCCTGTTCCCTTTAATGTCAACATTAACCAACACGTCAACCTCCTCCTTCAAGCTGTTTCTCTCCTTCTCGTAAACGATCTGCTCACCAGCGATCTCATCGATCTTGACGCTCGTAATTTTCTTGGCCGCCGCAACCTTGGCGGCCTCCTTCATGAGCAGCTTGACCTCTCCCCTTCTCGTGTGAAGCACCTCGGTCTTCTCGCCGTTCTCTTGGTCAACACTATCGTTAACGTGGATTTGCACCTCCAAGTCGTCCGTTAGCTTCTGCGTCATCCTAAAAAGCTGGTCGTACTCGCGTAGGTAGTTTTCCATTTGGTTCTTACTTTCCCTGAGTTTGGCCTCGGTGTCGACAATCTCGCTCTTTTCCCTTTTCAGCGCCCCTTCCCTAGTGATGAGCTCCTCCCTACTGCTCTTTACTTTTGCCTGCATTTTGCGCCTGTGTTAGGTGTGTTTGTTTTGTTGAAATGTATTTTTGTCTTTGGCTCACCTGCAAATTCTGCAGACTGTCCTCGAGACCGTTTTTCCGCCTTGACTGCTTCTTTGCCTCGTCCCTCTTATCGCTCGCGTCCCTTTCGTACTTGCCCGTGGTCTTGACCGTCAGGTCCCGCTCCCTTTGGAGCAGCTCCAAAGCCGCCTCGATCCGCTCCACCTCACTCCTCGTCGCCTTGAGAACAGACTTCACGTTGTCAAAATTTCTGTACACGTTCTCCTTGTTTGTTATGTGCTCCTTCCGCTCTACTTCTTGATCCGGAGTCCAGCCTGCCCCCTTGGACAATTTGTTCTTCAAATTCTCCATATTTGCCTTCAGCTCCACCACCTTATCCTTCTTGTTAATCTCGGCAGTCTGATACTCCTGAAACTTGTGCTTGGACCGGTCTATAGTGTCCTGGAGACTGTGTTTTGCCACGACAGCCTCCTCCTCCATGCGCTGCGAAGCGACAACCTGCTCACGGGCGAAGTGAATCTCCGAGTAAGTCTCTTCGATTTTTCGTTCAGTGTTTGTGGTCATACTGACCGAGAAGTTGAACACTTCCAAAAGCTCACTTAGTTCGGTTTTTATTCCTTCTCCCATGGCACCTAGTTTGGCCACGGACTCAAGGGCTTCTTGGACATCTTGGGGGACGGCGTCCAAGTCAATGTCTGTCATTAAATATATTTTTTTATTTTAGGTGGGTTGGAGTTGGCAGGGAAGGCGCGGGGGAATGAGTTGGAATGGATTGAATTTACGTCAAGGGGACTTTGATTTTGTTCTTTTGGTTGTGGGCAATGGTCGGTTGGGACGTTGTGTTAAAAATGGTTTTCTTTTTTTCAGACGTTGAACACTTTGTGTTGAAAAAAAATTATCAAAAGACAAACAAAACAAGGCAAAATGGCGCCCGTCAACAAAAACAAGACGAAGGCACGCCCTGTTTACAATAAAACTAAAGCGCCGAAGAGCCAAGTGGAACTAAATCGAATAAAAAAAGAAAATCACGAAATTGCAATTCACAAACAAAACCTTGAAGTGCAGATGGAACTTCACAATCTTGAGAAAGCCCATACCCGCTTCCAGGAAGAGCTGGAAGCTGGGGACAATGCAGCCGCGGTAACCCTCCAAAGTAGGGCCAGGAGCATTAACGAACGGCTATATGAAGAAAAGAAGGCCGAGCTTGCTGCTTCACTGACAATTTCGTCTGCTCAACGAAGCCACTTATACCGTAAAAATGCCACTCCACTGCCACCAATTTCATCCGCCATGGATACAATGCTCCTTAATTTGAACAAGAATTCGAACACCCCCAACGATGGCATGCTCCAGCTAGAAGACAGAACGACTTTCATGATGCAAACTCTCAACACCAAAGTTGTAACCCAGGAAATTGAAATACTGTACGACGAGAACGGCGAAATGATGATCGACGCGAGTTTTAACGAGAACAGCGAGGTTGAAATTAATTACGACGAAGACGGGCAATTGATTGACGATTCGATACCATTGAGGGGCATTCTGCGCACTGACGACGGAAATGATACTGGTAACGAGGCGAGGAGCGTGGCTAAAAGTGTGCGCATAGTCACAGAAGCCAAGGGAGAACCCGAGCCCGATTCGTCCATGCTCTCCTCGAGCATTTTGTTGGGTATTCTGAACAACACTGGATCCGACTTCGCAGATTCGAATTCGAACACAAAATCGGAATCAAATCCAAAATTCAAAACAGTCACCACCACGACGAAATCGCTCAACCCGTTCGTCACCATGAGCGTGAACAAGAACAACGACGTAACAATCCCAATCACAGAAACCGACAAGAGCAAGTGGTTGGGGACGCACGTCCCGGAAAAAATCCCACTCGACAAGGAAATTCGCAAGGTAAGGGATGAAGTTCGCGAAATGGCTACAGACATAATGGCTACATCCACTACTAAACTAACCCGCCGATTTCGTTTGCTCACTTCACTCGTTTCGCCCGTCCTTCATTAAAAATGCGCCTCGCTTCGCTCTCGGCGCAGAAGAAGCGCCAGGAAAATTACAATTACTTTGACAATTTCGTCAATCAGACGTTAAACTTGCTGGACGACTTCCACGACAGAGAACTGCTCATCGAGGCGACGTTAGAAATAAAGGAGAAGGCGAGGGACATAATTTTGGGAACGGACAAGAAATTCTTCGAGTGCCTGTTCGGGGAGCAGCTGAACCACGAGTTTTTGCACAAGCAGCCTCTCGTCTCCCAGCGCGAGTTCCAAGAGATGCAGGACAACTACGATCGACCAGAGAAAGAGGGTAAAATGTTGCGGGCAACAATCGCCCGCATCGACAAGTACGACTGCACCTTTTTGGCCTGCAAAATGATTATGTACCACATTGACGATTATTGGGCGCACAAAATTGGAGCCGCAATGAAGGGAAATAATTTTCTGCAGCACCTTTACCTGAACCAAAACTTCATTAGCGACAAAGGAGTTACGGGCATAGCCCACTCGCTGAGAAACAACACGGCCTTGAAAATTTTGAACCTCTCCGGAAATTTAATCACGGACGAAGGCGCTTTTGAAATCGGCGAAATGCTCAAAGAGAACACGGCGCTATGCGAGTTAAATTTGGACTACAAGGAGAAGAAAAGAAGCTACAGGGACAAGGACAAAATCCAGGAGCGAATCACTGCTCCCGGTGGGGCGATGGTCGGGTTTAGTTTGCAGACGAACTTCTCTTTAACAGCTCTGAGCATGACCGGGCAGAACATTTGGGACGCCGGTGCGGCCGCAATTGCTACAACACTCAAGCAAAACAATACTTTGAAAGTGTTGAACCTCTCTTTCAACGACATCAAGACGGTCGGCGGGATGGCGCTGAGCAATTCTTTGAAATTCAACACGGGGCTGGAGCACTGCAATTTTGCCGGAAATCATTTTTGCGACAAGGTTGGCCGAAATTTAGCCCTGATGCTTCACGTGAACAGATCCATAGAAACCTTTGACCTACACAGCAATGATTTTAGCGTGAGGAGGTGAGGGGAGACACACACACACTCGTCACATCTTTTGAAACTAACCATATCATGCGCCTCGCACCTTCTTCGCTCGGCGCCGGCTCAGCGTGAATTTGCTCGAAGGGGCGGTTGAAGAGAATGATGTGCTGAGGGCTGTGTCCGTCTACAACAATAGTGGGCTGACTGAGAAACAGCGGGACTTGCCCGAGTTCGACAATTTGGTTTCCGGGAAAATCAAGCGATACGAGGAGAACAAACACGTAAAAAATATGATCATTTGGCACAAACGATTGTTTGGACCGTGCAAAAACGACGAGGCAGACTATGCTGGGTTTCTGGAGTTCCAGTTTGGAATCGTCGAGGATGCAGACTCGGGAAAGCTGATGCTAATTTCGGATTTAGAAAAACGCGAAAAATTAGCCAAGGAAACAGGAAATGGGGACACACACGCCCATGCCCACAATACAAATGCCGAATTTGGAGAATTGCGTTTAAACACAAAAATTTCCCCCCCAGCATCTCCATCTCCAACTTCAGGAAAGGGAAAACAATCTCACTTACAGCAGCAGCTTGCTGCAACCAACGCAAAGGCAAACGCTCAGTTTTTGAGCGGGTCGCCGACGAACAAGCCCACCCAGAGCTTGTCTATGAATATTACCGAGCAGCACAGCGACTTGAACGAGCGGCTGTGGGAGGCGTGGCAGACGTACACCGCGAAGAGCGAGGCTGAGAGCACGCTCGGATCGATTAACGTGAAGGCCTACAATAAGGGCAGCGAGCCGCACTACGACAGTCTCACGCGGTTGATGCAGGTGAGTGAGGTTGTTGGAAACGAATTTAAACTAAAACTAAAAAAAGAAACCAAAACTTACCCACTCGCGCAGCTTCGCGTGCCAATTCCTGGAGCACCGTTTGAGGCTGGCACCGTTAGCATTTGCAGGTTGGTGTACTTGAAGGAGGGGGAGAAGCAGGCAAGGAGGGATTTGGGCCAGGAAGGCTGGTTCAAGGCCCAGAAGGAGGCCTCAATGGCGTGGACGGGACACATTCACGCAAAACCCAACTTGCCGCCGGACAAGTACGTCGAGCACGAGTATTATAAGGTGAGCGAGCGAAGCGAGCGAGCCTTGACGAAGACGAGAATACTCCCGAAAATGAATCCCGCGAGTTTGCTACAGACGGCTACATCCACTACTAAACTAAACTAAACTAAACTAAACTAATCCACGCTTCGCTCGGCGCAGAACTTCGACCACGTGTATCCGAGAGGGATTGACGCCAAGAGGAACGACAAGAAGGAAAAAGATTTGGAGAACTTGAGGCTGGCGTTTGGGGGAGACCAGTTGAAAAATGCTGGTTACGGGGGGGTGGGTTTCGACGCGAAGAAGCAGATGGCAATCGACAAGGAAATGCAACGGCTGAACGTGCTTGGCGTGAGCGACAAGGAAAGGATCACAGCGATGCGTAAGATGGGCGGTGTGAAGGTGCTGACGGTGAGCGAGCGAAGCGAGAAAGCTTTGAGGAAGACGAGCTACTCGTGATGGATCTCGCGAAATGGCTGCAGACATAATGGCTACATCCACTACTAAACTAACCCATTCAATTCGTTTCGTTTTGGCTCGCTTGGTTCGCTCGTGCTTCATTAAAAATGCGCCTCGCTTCGCTCGCCGCAGGTTGGGGACATGGAAAGCTACCACAACGACAAGAAGAAGATAACCACACACGAAAGGAAGGGTAATTACTCGAAGGCTCACATTGGACAGCCCAAGTTCAAGAAAGATAACAGTAGGGCGGAGGTGATGAGAAAAGATTTGGACAAGGGGAGGAAAAATTACGAAAAGCACGACTACAATAGCTACACCAATCCAAAAAAAGACTTGGTTCCGTACCAGTTGTTCAACCATGTGGCGAGGACGTTGGAGGAGGAGACGAAATAATTTAGAAACCTTTTCCATTTTTATACACACCTCTATTTAGAACAAGCCAGCGGATTTCTTGGCCGTCTGCTGCTTCCACTTGGGCATTGCCTGGAACGCCGCAAGGTCCATCTTGAAGGTGGCCTGGAAGTCGTCAGCACTCAAGTAGTTCTCCTTCAGGTGCGAGTCAACGCCAGCACACCCGCCAGCCTTGAGCTCCGCAACGCTGTAGGTAGTTCCGGCAGCAACCTCCCCAGGAGCCGGCCCGGTGGCCGAAATGACCTCGATCTCCGGCTCAGCAGCCTGGGAGGCGGCCGCCTCCCCCTGAGCCTGCTGGGAACCCTTCATGGCGTTGAGCTTCGCCTCGTACGGGTCGCTGTAGGCGTTCTTGGCAAAGTACTCGCTGTCCCAGCCCAAGAAGTGCTGGGTGAACATGGTCGGCTCCGCCCCGCTCTTGATGAGCATGATGCTGCAGTCCGGGTCCCTGTTGTCGCTCGCGGTCTGCACGTACTTCTGCGCCGTGGAGATGGCTTCCTTCTTCTCGTCCTTGTTGGCGGAGCTTCCCACCCACAGGAAAACGGAGGTGACGCAGTCCAGCAACATGCAGTCGTCAACGACGAGATCCTGCGCCGAGCGAAGCGAGGCGCGTTTTATGATAAGCACAGAAAGAGCGAGCGAGCGAGCAAGCAAGAATAGTTGAGTAGGTTAGTTCAGTAGTGGATGTAGCAAGTTCGCACGGAGCTTCGCACTCTTCTGTCACAAGGCACGCTCGCTTCGCTCGCTCACCTCCTGCGTGAAGCCGCAGATCTCGTCCACGGAGAACGCCCCAGTGGCGTTGCTGCACTGAAAGAGCCGAGGCTCGGCCGGCTGCTCCTCCACCCTCGACTGGGGGTAGTCCCCCTTCCCGCCCAGGGCCGTCCACCAGTCGTCGTCCTCCCCCCCCTCCGCAACGGTGGTAATATCTCCAACCTTGAGCATCTCCGCAATCTTCCCGGCCACCTCCTTCTCCGCCTCGTTGCTCCCAGCCCCCTGCCACACGGTCGTCTTCCCCGGCGTGAGCAGAACGAAGCAGTCCCCGGAATTCAAGCTCGAGGCCGTCTCTGTGACCGCAACGCCGTACGTGTTCGCAGCGCAGCTCCCCTTGATGTGGTACAACTCGGTTCCGTCAACGTCGTACGAGTCACTGTCTTCCCGGTTCTTGAAACCGGAAGCCTTCCCGCCGGAGCGAACGACCATCAGGCCGTTGAACATCGCGCGGAAGTGGGCGGGCTCCTTGCCCTGGACAACACGGACCTGCACGGGCCGGTCACCCAGCTCGTCGTCGAGTTCCTTTGCCTGTGTGTGTGTGTGTGTGTGTGTGTGTGTGTGTGTGTGTGTGTGTGTGTGTGTGTGTGTGTGTGTGTGTGTGTGTGTGTGTGTGTGTGTGTGTGTGTGTTTAGTGTGCGTGTATGTGTTTTTTTTTGGTTAGTTGAATTTGTCAATTGTCGGTGGCTTGCCACCACTCAGCCACTCCACTCCCATCCACTCACCAGCAACGCGCTAGCCCCCTTCTCGTCAATACTCGAGTCCCTCCCCTGCCAGAAGTATATGATGTACTCCTCCTTCCCCGCCTTCTGGTACGTGTAGAGCAAAACGTAGCTGTCCCCCCCGAAGAACTGCCCGTAGAGACTCTTGTCAACCGCCACCTTCTTGAAGTCCTCAACCCTCCAAACCTGCAGCGACCCGCTCCCGTCGTCAACGCTCGCCTCCTCGGCGGCCTTGCGGCTGTGGAGGTTGGAGTAGTCGATGTTGCTCTCCCTGCTCTGGGCAACGCCAGTTGAGGCCTTGCGAGTGAAGTCGAACTTCTGGGGAGGATCCCACTGCGAGAAGAGGCTCTTGAAGACTGAGTTTTCCCCCCCCTCGACAACGCGGGTGACCCGGGTGCTCTTGGGCTTCTCAGCGCTCTCCATGTAGTCGGTGGCTCGGAGCATCCCCTCCTTCTTCTCCTGAAGGCTCGACCCTTTCCCGATCCAAACGAAAACCTCGGACCCGCTATCGACCAGGAAGGTGTCGTCAGTCGAGAGTTGAGTGCGCTTCATCGACCCCCCCTCAACGGCAATCTCCTCCATCTCAACCTCCCCGGACGCGTCCGAGACCTTGAAGAGCTTAACCTGCATATGCCGAGCGAAGAAAGTGCCGAAAACGAATTGAGAATAATGTGAGTTTAGTTTAGTTTAGTTTAGTAGTGCTCGTTTAGTTTAGTAGTGGCTCGTATTCTCATCTTCATCTTCAACTCGCTCACTTCGCTCGCTCACCTCCTCAGCTGCCTTCCTCTCCGCAGCCTTATCGTCCTCCCCGCCGTTAGTGACTTCGATCTGACCGCCCAATGCCCCCCAGAAAGAACTGTTTGAAGGGTCCTCGTTCACGACAGTTATCATCGCGCGACCGCCGCGCTCAGAGTCGCGGATCTTTTGGATCATTGACACGGCCTTGGCCTTTTCGTTGCGGTTCGCCGAGGACCCGTTGTACAGGTATAGTTGGAGGCCCAGGTCCAGGATGAAGCAGTCCCCGGTGTTGAGGGATGATGCTGTGAATTGAATTGGTTTTTTGGGTTTTTATTTTGTTAATTTTTCGTTTTTCGACAAAATATATCTTTTACATCAACATCTTTCCAAAACTCTCACCTGCAACTGGCACGGGCGAGCACCGAACAGTGCGGGACCCCTTAACGTGAAGGAGACGAGCAGAATATACATCCCTCTCGACCTTAACAAAGCCGGACTCGACACCCCCGGGCAGGTACTCCATGCCAATATCCTTGAAGTAGGACATGAAGAGCGGCGACTCATTCCCCTGGGTTTCGCGCATTTGGACGGGTCCGCCGCCCAACGAGTCGTCGAGCTCAACCGTCTTGTAAGCGGCGATTCCCATCTCGTCCTGGGAGGTCTCGTCTCCAAGCCAGAAGTGCAAGTTCCATGAAATGGCCGAGGCACCCTGGATCGTCTTCAGGAGAATGTACGAGTCGCCGATATGGAACTTGCCGTTTACTTCCTGTGTGGGTGTGGTTGTTTTGGTGTTTGGTGGTTGTGATGGTGGGTGTTAAAAAATGTGTTGAGTAGGTAGGGGAGTAGGGAGTAGGAGGAGCACATGAGCAAACGTGACTGTTGTGATCTTACCGGTTGCCTGACTGGCACTTTGTTCTCAATCCTCCATAGCTCCATGCCAGGTGTCTTCCCGGCTCCCGCAAACGCAGAATCAAAACCAGACATGTTAAAAAGTGATTAGTCTTATTTTGGAAAGATCTCATCTTAACTTCCCACCTTCCAGTTGAAAATCCTGTGAAAATCTCAAAAATCTCAAATAGCCAAGTCATTCCCTACTTACTAGCGAACGAACGAAGTATTTCTTTCTAGTGGGAGCTTATATGACCAATACAGCTACAGCCTTAAATTGGCACCCGATGGTGGATTATACAATCTACTTTGACCCCAAGACGAAGGCTACATCCACCTCCACCACAACCAATAATAATTACCCTTCCAATTCCAATTCAAAATCTAAATCCACATCCAAATCTACTTCAAAATCACCCAAGTCCA